>Ga0208826_1000230_pt1 | contig 63061 bp, 64 predicted proteins | sample AD_UKC115_MetaG_FD_184451 | JGI IMG/M metagenome (GOLD analysis project Ga0208826, IMG submission 184451) | Active sludge microbial communities of municipal wastewater-treating anaerobic digesters from Hong Kong - AD_UKC115_MetaG (SPAdes)... | ecosystem: Engineered > Bioreactor > Anaerobic >... | reverse complement strand
TCCCAGGAGCAACCCTCTGTTTCCTTTTTTATTTCACTAAAAGCCATTTTTTACGCTTGGCTAGGTCGTGTAACGTTTAATCCGGTAAGTTATGCTTTTTAAAAACGAGTATTTTCAGTAAAGTCATAAATAAATAACCAAAACTTATTAGGGACAATAAAACTAAAAATTGGACTCCCGATAAAACTTAATCGCTGAAAATATAATGAATTTTTCTTTTTAGGTGCAATCCTTAAATTTTTGAGATACAGTTTCTAGGTAATTAATGTTTAGAAAAATTTTAAAGTTACCTATAGTAGAAGAAACAAGAAATGTTCTTTTTAAATACTTTGCTCTCAAATTTTAATCAAATATTGATGTGATTAAAAATGTTAATCAGTATTGCTTAAGAACAAAAATGACTCCGTTTATCGAATCTATCTAACATACTTCTCCCCCCTTTCGTAATCCATACGAGGGATAATCATCACTCATCTGGTCACGGTTATCCGGTATAATACGCGCATGAATCACAACACTTGCTTTTTTCTGGAGCCGTATTGCCGCCATTAATCAAGTTCGAGAATGTCATCTACCGCCATCCCGGAAGCCCTGAAACCGAACCCCCGGCCTTGAATCATATTTCCTTCAGCATAGAACCCGGGGAATGGGTCGCGATCGTCGGGGCAAACGGGTCAGGAAAAACAACATTAGCTCGTCACTGTAATGCACTTCTGCTCCCAACCCGGGGGCAGGTTTTCATTAACGGTCAGGCTACTACCGATGCGGCGAATCTGGTCGAAATTCGAAGGCGCGTGGGCATGGTTTTTCAAAATCCCGAAGATCAGATCGTTGCCTCTGTTATCGAAGAAGACACGGCTTTCGGACCTGAGAATTTGTGTATTGAACCTGCCGAAATCAGAGCGCGCGTTGCCGATGCACTGACTACGGTGAAAATGGCTAACCAGAAATACCGCCCACCCCATCTGCTCTCGGCTGGTCAAAAACAGCGCGTCGCGCTGGCGGGTGTTCTGGCGATGCGGCCTGAATGTGTGATTTTTGATGAATCCACTGCCATGCTTGACCCACGTGGCAGACAGGACGTGTTAAACGAAATGCACGATCTTCACGAGCAAGGGATCACGGTTCTCTTCATCACACACTTTATGGAAGAAGCCGCGCGTGCTGATCGAGTATTGGTCATGAATCAGGGCAATATTGCTTTCGACGGTTCTCCAAAATCTTTGTTTGAAAATCTGCAATTGCTCAAAGACTGCGGCCTGGAACAACCCATGACGCACCTGTTGCTGCACGAAATTCGCATGCTGCACCCACTGTTCGCTGATTTACCAAATGATTTCGAAAAAGCCATGCGTTTGCTGCCGCAGTACCCTGGCCCTAAAAAGCAAATGGAAGCCTTTAAAGTGCCTTCTGATTCAGAGCCATTGATAACCATCGAAAATCTGAATCACACATACCTTCCTGGAACGCCGCTCGAACATCAAGCCCTGTTCGATATTTCCCTGCAAGTCAATTCAGGTGCGGCACATGGTTTTGCGGGGGCAACCGGTTCCGGCAAATCCACACTGCTACAACATCTCAATGGCCTCTACCGCCCTCAAACCGGCGTTATGCGTATTGGGCCCTATGACTTTTCCGATCCAAATCTGGATATTAAAGCTGTACGCAGGTTTGCTGGCCTTGTGTTTCAGAATCCTGAAATCTATTTCTTTGAGCAATTCGTTGGGGATGAGATTGCCTTTGGACCGCGCATGCTTTACGGCAAGGAAGGTTTACGCGAACGTGTTCAGCAGGCAATGGAAACAGTTGGCCTGAACTTCGAAAAATTTAAAGATCGGGTAACGTACACACTCAGCGGAGGCGAAAAACGCAAGGTCGCGCTTGCAGCTACACTAGCGCTGCAGCCAAGATTGCTAATCCTGGATGAACCCACCGCAGGGCTCGACCCTGCTTCACGGCGTAATTTGCATGGAATCCTCAAGGACTCACAGCGTCAGGGAATCGATCTCATCCTGAGTTCACACAGCATGGGCGACATCACTGAACTCACCAGGAATATGACCATCATGGCCAATGGCCGCGCCCTGCGCACAGGCAACACTGCAGATCTATTCAATGACGCAGCGTTGATCGAAACCGCTGCCCTCGGCCAACCCACTGTTGTACGGCTGGCAGGAAAACTGCGCGAACTGGGCTGGCCAGTACCCGTTCGTACGGTTACCGTTGAGCAGTTATTTACTGCATTAAGAAAAATCCGCGGAGGAATCAATCATGAGTGAATTTGATTTCCTCTCACGTGTTCCTCTCGGCCAGTACGTCCCCACGGGCTCATTCCTTCATAAGCTCGACCCCCGCACGAAGGTGCTTTTCGTCTTTCTGTTGGTGATTGCGTTTACCTTCAGTAAATCACTGCTCGGGTTATGCATAGGTCTGGGATTCCTCATTGTGCTGACGATTGTCGCAAAGGTTGATCTGAAATTCGCGTTGAAGAGTCTGGTTGCTCCTCTGCCATTTTTGATCTTCTTTTCTATTCTGCAGATATTCTTTTATTCCTCAAGGCAAGATCCAAACATCCTTTTCTCTATCTGGAAATTGCATTTCACCGTCAGTGGTGTTCTGGCCGGTGCCATGCTATTAATGCGCTTTATCACACTGATCTTGCTTCTAAGCCTTGCCTCGTTCTGCACCTCAACATCAGAATTGAGTCAGGGGATTCAGCGGTTGTTGAATCCGCTCAACTATATAAAAATTCGCACCATGGATTTTGTGATGGTGATTCAAATCACCTTGCGTTTCGTTCCTCTCATGGCACAGACGGCCGAAAGGATCGCAAAGGCACAGGCATCTCGGGGAGCTGAATGGGAGACCAAACGCAAAGGATTATTGAACAAGATCAAACAAATTCTTCCTTTGATTGTGCCGCTATTCGTCATCAGTCTACGCCGGGCCGAAAATCTGGCTCTGGCCATGGATGCGCGTGCCTACGGCTATATGAACCGTCGCACAAGTATGACGGATATGAAATTTACGATGAAAGACGCGGCTTTTCTGTTGTTAAATATTATTGTCTCACTCGCGATCTTCTGCGTGTGAGACAATAATCTTTGGTTCGGATGAATTCTGACCTAGAGATTCGCGCCTTTTTTCTTGCCAAAGGTAAATTGCAAATACGCTGCAGTGACAATGAGCACCACCACCGCCGCCACACCAGCTTCAGGTGCTCCAGATGCAATGGCAACTCCACCCAGGGCTTTCCATACCTGGTCGCCAAAGATTTCAAGCACGCGACTGTCTTTTCCAAAGATCAATCCCAATGCAGCCAACACAAAAACCGTGTTTGTATAGCTACCAAAGAAACCGGCCGCAAGCAGACCAATCACTTTCCAGCGCTTCAAAGCGCTCCAGACAAGCCATGCAACCGGGCCAATCAGCATTCGCGGAATGACTGACAGTAAAGGATTGACAAACAATGGATCGAGTGGACTCTTTGGCGCAGTGGCAGCCTGATACATCGAAGTCAAGCCAAAGATCAAGCCAATGCCCGCTCCAACGATCGGGCCTTCAAGCACTGCACCAATGATGACCGGGATGGTGAGAATGGTGATTGAAATCCCGGCAAAGGGGATATACCCCCCCATCGGAAGTAAGCCTAATACAATTGTGATGGCTGAAAGAACTGCGGTGACAACAATCTTCCTCGTCCGATTCTGTGGCATTTCAAACTCCTCAAATAGTTATGTCAGATTGATTACCTGGCGCCCAGATATTATAACACACCAAGGCCAGAACTTTTTTCAATAATTTGCGGTTTTCCATAATACTCAATTACACCTGCTCCTGAAATGGAGGCTTCCAATACCGTTTTCGCCCACACGGTTGCGGTGCCAACACCCGACAGCCTTACGGTGATCTTATCGGCTTCAAGGCGCGATGCCTTCACTGTGCCTGCTCCACTTAAGGCGATCTCGAGATTGGCCGCTGTTCCTGCCAGGTCCATTGAACCCACACCAGAAAGATCGAGTTTTAATGTGCCAACGTTAAGCGTTCCAATCGTCATGACTCCAGGTCCAGAAAGGGCTAATTCCAACTGGTCCGATGCAATCCGAGCCGCATCGATATTTCCGACTCCAGAGATGGCAAGAGATTTTATTTCGCGCATCATCAGATGGAAAACAATTTTATCTCCGCCAAGGAAGCGAACTCCGGTCCAGTCTTTCCAATCTGATTCATAGTGAATGGTCAATAATCCATCCTTAACATCCGTATGAATGCGCGAGAGAACTTCCTGATTGGCCTCGATAACCAATTCCTCATGATCGCCCTGTTCCAACTCGATCTTTCCCACCCCCTTGAATAGTAAACGTGAAAATCCACTGACATCTCTGCGTTCCTGGCTTACATACTAATCGCTCATTTTCATCTCCATATCTTGATTTTATACATCAATATATACGAGAAATTGTGGAAGTTGTCGTACGTTGTCAAGCATATTGTATTGCGATTTGCCTTATAATCAAATCGCTATCACAACTTTCAAGGAGACCTTATGTCGACAAAAAAACCACCTCGTTGGGATCTATCAAATGTTTACCCCTCGTTATCATCTCCAGAATATGCCAGTGATTTTTCAAAATTCAATCAACTCATTGACGAAGAAGAAGCCTTATTACGAGAAAAAGCTGCTAAATTAGACGCCAAAAGTGAAATCAGCGAACTGGCTAAGATGGCAAGGGAACTGATCGAGAAATATAACCAGCTTCTTTTGGTTTCTGGAACCCTGCGTGCTTATCTCGAATCTTTCATTTCTACAGACTCTTATAACAAAGAAGCGCTTAAGAAACTCTCAGAATACGACCAGGTAAGGGTAAAAAGAGATAGGGTCGATGTGCTTTTACTCAAATGGATCGGCAAAGTTGCCGACCGACTGCCCGAGATGGTAAAAGCTGATCCAGTGCTTGCAGCACACCAATACTTCCTCGAAGAAACGGTGAAACAGAGCAAATACTTAATGTCTGAAGCAGAAGAAGAGCTTGCTTCAGAACTGAGCTTGAGCGGGTCAAACGCGTGGGAAAAATTGCAGGGAAAGATCACTTCGCAGCTAAGTGTTGAATTCGAGTTGGAGGGCGAGGTACAAAAGTTGCCTGCACCCGCCCTGATTAACCTGCGCAGTCACCCTGATGCTGACGTTCGCCGCCGCGCATATGAAGCGGAAAACAAAATGTGGGAATCTGTCAAAGAACCCCTGGCAGCCTGCATGAACGGGATAAAGGGAGAAGTAAACACCCTCAACCGCCACCGCGGCCGCAAGGATGCCCTGCACAGCGCGATCGATTACGCGCATATCGACCGCGAGACATTGGAAGCCATGCTCAGCACCATGCAAGATTCCTTCCCCATGTTCCGCCGTTATTTTAAAGCCAAAGCCAGGCTTCTGGGCAAAGATAAGCTGGCCTGGTGGGATTTGTTTGCCCCTGTGGGTGAAATGAAATCCACCTTTTCTTTTGACGAAGCCAAAGAGTTTATTCTCAAAAATTTTTCCAATTTCTCTCCAGAATTAGAGTCTTTTGCCCGATATGCCTTTGATCATAATTGGATCGATGCCGAACAACGCGAAGGAAAACGTGGCGGCGCTTTTTGCATGGAAGTGCCTGGAGTTGGAGAAAGTCGCATTCTGAGCAACTTCGATGGCTCGCTTGATCAGGTTTCCACGCTGGCGCACGAGCTCGGGCATGGATTCCACAACTACTGCGCCATCAAAGCAGGCAAGACTGAAATCCAGAAGTTCACTCCAATGACCCTGGCTGAGACCGCTTCAATCATGAACGAGACCATTGTTTCATCGGCAGCACTAAAGGAAACAAAAAACAAACAGGAAGAGCTTGCCATCCTAGAAACACAGCTCAACAACGATTCTCAGGTCATTGTGGATATTTTCTCTCGCTTCTTGTTTGAAAAAGAAGTATTTGAGAGACGAGAAAAAACCGAACTCGACGCCGATGAATTATGCGAGATCATGCTCGATGCCCAAAAAGCAACTTATGGAGATGGCCTTGATGAACGCTATCTGCAAAAATGGATGTGGACCTGGAAACCTCACTATTATTCCGCAGGGCTTTCATTTTATAACTTCCCTTACGCGTTTGGCCTTCTCTTTGGTATCGGTCTGTATGCCATTTACCAGGAACGCGGTTCTGCCTTCGTAAAAGATTACATGGATCTGCTTGCCAGTACGGGCGAAGCCAGTGCAGCTGATGTGGCATCTCGCTTTGGTATTGACATCCGCAGCAAGACTTTCTGGCAAAACAGCATCAAGATCATTGAAAAACGCGTTGAGCGCTATTGCGAGCTGGTTGGTTAATTTTTTAGGCGGGGAGAATCTACTCCCCGCCGATGACCTTGCCTTTTTCTCAAAGATTGTATTATAATCGCTTGCGTGATGCGGGCATAGCATAGTGGTAGTGCGGTAGCCTTCCAAGCTACTTAGACGGGTTCGATTCCCGTTGCCCGCTCTAAAAAGACCCTGCCGGGTCTATTTTTTTTCATAACTCACTTCTATATTGTAGACGGCATAGATTCCCTTTTTGGATTTGATCCAGAACAATCCTGCCATATTTCTGACCAGATCGGACCTCGCAGTTCATGATTACTCTTGAGATCGAAGCTTTGATTGGACTCGCCACCGGATTGATTGTTGGCATTACAGGTGCCAGCGGTGTTTTATTGGTTGTACCCGCGTTAACTATTTTTCTTGGGTATCCCATGCACACCGCAGTAGGAACAAGCCTTTTTGTGGATATCATCACCCCACTGTTTGTGGCCATTACTTATTATCGCCATGGCAATGTCAATCTAAAAACTGCGTTTTGGCTGGCGCTCGGCGCAATCCTCGGCGCGCAGGGTGGTGCATTAATTGCCAATCTCGCTGTGCCAAATGAATTGATGGGCAAAGGTTTTGTTGTCTTTTTATTTCTGATGGCCATATCAATGTGGTTGAAAAATAAACGCCCGGCACGCGATAACTCGAATGTGAAACTGGCAGCCATGAATGCAAAGAATCGATTGATCACATTTGGAATCGGGTTGGCCCTGGGCATCATCAGTGGACTATTCGGCGCAGGCGGAGGATTGATGTTTTTGCTTGTTCTGCTTGTCGTTTTGAAATACCCTCTTCGCATGGCCGTGGGAACATCCTCTCTGATCATGGCAATGACCGCTGCTTCGGGCACTTTGGGGTACGGACTTCAAGGTAATGTGGATTATGCTACCGGAATCATCATCTCCATTGCAGCCGTGTTGAGCGGTATGTTATCTGCCCGCCTCGCGAACAGGGTGCCAGATGTGATCTTGAATCGCATTGCGGGTAGCGTTTTCGCCGTTCTCGGAATCGTTATGATGATATTGAAATAAAAAACCCTTCAGTAAAATCGCAGGGGGGAAAGCCGGCCAATTGAAAGTAGACAGCTAAAGCCTGAAGATTTTTATTTCAAAACAATCAAATGTGTGCTCAGGATCTTGGGAAAGAATTGACTTACCCATTCATTTTGTGGCTCAATAAAAACATCTCCGGCTGCGCTTATAATGATCTAAGCATATACCGTCATGTCCCCCATCAGTGACAAAACTTTCAACAGCTACCCATTGACAATTGACCTTTATGGGCTTTTGAATTCCTCGATTCAAAGGCTGAAACCAATCTCAATTGCAGGTCAGATGATGCATCAAGCACTCAAATTTTATTAAGAGTAAATGAAAGAATGAAATAGACCAAAATCACAACCACCAGCACGATAAAAGAAACCTGCATCAGTTTCTTCTTTTTTGCAATGAATCCAACCGCTAATCCTAAAAGTGAAACGATTAATAGAACGAACAATGGAATTCCAATCAAATTTATGGCCATTTTTACCACGCCTTCCTGTTAGCATTTTGTTTCAAATCGGCTCAACAACATCTTCTCTCATTACTGTCATCATGAATGTTTACCGTTTTCAAAATTCTCATGCTCTTTGATTTCCCTGAAAAAACGCGCCAGATGGATATTCACCTTGATATTGACCGCTTCTACTCGAAAGTCGAGGTTGTAATCAGGTTCAAGATAGAGTTTATAGACACTGCGGTCACGCAAGGATGGAAGTTTAGTAATTGCACTCGCCCCTAGAAGGCCTGGCAACGATACATGCGCAGGTTTTACAACCCCATGGGTACCTTTGCGCCTGTTGAGATAAGCGACCAACGCCTCAGCCTGGTCACTCGAAAAAGTATCTCTCGCTTGCGAAACGAAATGATGAAAATCTTTTGTCTCCGGTATAATTCCAAGGGGAACCAGAAGGGTAAGCGCTTCATCATCTGTCATATCCGGTTGAAAATGAATTACCTGTAGTGTTGAGGGTTTTCCACGCCGGTCACGGTAAGTAATCTCAGCCCTCACCTGATAACGTCCCGGCCAAATGGATCGATCTCCGGGTGATTGACTTATCAAGTCTTGAACCATGAAAGTTCCTCCTGTCAGACTATTCTCCCTTCAGTTTATTCGAGCTTTCTACGATACTCAATGAACTCTCTGCTGCGGTACATCCCATGTCTCTCATAGAATTGGCAGGCATTCTTATTTGTGGATGATACCCCAAGCGCAACCCGAGGGATATTTCTCTGGCTGTAAATGCTAAACATTTGACGTAGCAGCATGGAACCCAAACCTTTTCCTTGATAATCTTTGTGGATGGCTAACTGCCTGATCCAACCGTGCACCTCTTCATCGTATGATAATGCCGCACCAATCAATCTTTCTGCATCACGAACCAAAATGAAATACTGTGGATCAAATCGCCCGCCGCGGAAGATGTGCTGACGCCATGATTCCAATGACGGCGTGATATGCCCCGGCCAATTAAAGGCAGACTGGATCAACTGGTAAAGTTCCACTTCATCTTTTTTGTGATATGTATCCAGCTGAAACGGTGCCGGCCATTGCGGCGCTTCAACAGGTTCTTTAAAATCAATCTGCATGCGAAAATGATAGTTTACCCGCTCAAATCCATACTTTTCGTAAATCTGGCATTGGCGAGCATTGGAATGGACCGCATACGCAACCAGGCTGGGAATTGAGGACATATCGTGAGCCGCCGCAAGTTCGTGAACCCGGTTCAAACAATTACTCATCAACTCATCTTCCACTCCATCGGGCGAAAGTGTAGGATGAATGTAAATATCAATCTTTAAGCTCTCATTTTCTCTGGCTAAATCACAGTATCCCACCACCTGCCCCTGCCCATCATAAGCCAGCCAGGCATCCTGTTGAATGTTTATTTCTCCCCACTGCTGTTCCAGATCTTCAAACATCGTATCTGGTTCACCAAATTCCGCAAGATCGCAGTTTTTCATGAAATCAAAGACGTTGTCGATGTCTTGCTGTGATGGATGATTCACCTGAGTCATTTTCATCTCCGTTGAATATGTCAGTGATTCAATTCGAGAATCACGATTCACCTTCTATAGTACAACACCTTCAGGTATTTCGATTTCGAACATCATAGGCCTTTGAGAGGGCCTTTTTCACACTTATTAATAACAAACCCGCCATCGTTCTGGCGGGCATTGTTGTACTTTCTTCCAGTCAAAGGCGAGATGGTTTAGAACGACAGTTAACTCAGAAATGTATAAATCAGATAATCACCGAGGAAGAAAGCGGAAGGCAAAAAGAAGATCGCCCCGAGAATGATACCAATAATTCCCAGCCACGATGCTTTGTATTGATTTCCCTTTCTCTTGTTTCGTACGAGTCCGATAATTCCAGTAATAATCATCAATAGACCAACAACCAAAGCCGCTCCCCAATGAATAAATCTGGGCACCAACACGTCATCCCGTAGAATGAACATAGATGACCACGGCAATAGAAGCACGACAATGAAGACCACAGGGAGCAAAAGGCTCGTCAGAGACCAGCCATTTATTTTCTTATGAACCAACACTTCATCTGAACTTTTATTCTTTTTTGACATGGAATTTTTTACTCCATCGATAAGGATTAGCTGATTATATCATTTCCCTTTTCTGGTATTTTGTATATGATTAAAACATCGATAAACCTCCATAATTCAAGGTGAATCATGACACAGCTTGAACCCGGTTTTTTGCTCAAATCACGTTACAAGATACTGAAGCAGCTGGGCCAGGGAGGAATGGGAGAAGTTTACCTGGCCGAAGATCAGAGTCTGGCTACCCTGGTAGCAGTCAAAGCCAACCACAATCTGAATCCCCATGCTTCCGAACAGTTCATCCGAGAAGCACGCATGTTGGCGGCCCTCAAACACCCCAGCCTTCCGCGTGTGATTGATTATTTTACCGACGGTGAGAGCCAGTACCTGGTGATGGATTATATCGCCGGTGAAGACTTGCGAACCTTGATGGAAAATAAACATTCTTTTCCTCTGTCACAAGTTGTCAAATGGGCAGAACAACTGGGCAACGCGCTGAATTATCTGCACAACCAGAAACCTCCCATTTTCCACCGGGATGTGAAACCTGCAAATATTAAACTCACTCCAGAGGGAGATGTGGTTCTGGTAGATTTCGGCATTGCGAAAACGGGTGATCCTTCGCAAGAGACGCTTTCAGGTGCCTGGGGTTATACACCCGGGTATGCTCCACCCGAACAGGTCAGCGGTCTGAGAACCGGTTCTTATTCTGATCAATTCAGTCTGGCTGCCACCCTGTATTACTTGCTTACCGGAACTCAGCCCGCAGACAGTGCACAGCGCATGATGGGCAATCAGGAGTATGTTCCTCTAAAAACCGCTAACCCCGATCTGCCTGATCATGTATGCAATGCCGTTGACAGGGCCTTGCAGGTCAAGCCAGAAGAGCGGTTTGGTACGATCACTGATTTTATCAATGCATTATGCAATACTCACCCACTGCCTGAGCCTGCTCCTTATCAAAAGACGATTGTCGCTGCCAACCGCCCTGTTACCCCTCCTCCTCCTCCACAGTTCACACCGCCTGCGGTTGAGGTTAAAAGCAGAGCGCGGAGATCACCGGCTGGTTTGATCATTGCCTTATGCGCATTCGGGCTTGTGGGCATTGGCGGATTTTTCATCCTTGAAAAACTGGGCGTTTTTCACACTTCACCTGTACAAACCAGTCTTCCACCCGTTGCAACCACTGAATCTCTTGCAGTTCTGGCAACCGAAGAACCCACCACCACTCTCGAAACGCCAGTTGTGGATACAGAGACGCCAGTTGTAACGGATGCCCCTGTTCAAACTGAAACGATGTTGCCTGTTTATTTGCCTGCAGGAACAGGCGGAAAAGTAGCTTATGTCAGTAATCGGCAGGCGGATGGTTATTTTCAGGTCTGGGTGATGGACGTTGTTCAAGATGAGGACGGAAACCTGCGGGGAATCAATCCAGTGCAGATTACTTTCGATGAAGGCGATAAGTCAAAACCTTCGTTCTCTCCTGACGGCACGAAATTAATCTATTCCGGGTATAACAGCGGGCGGTCTTCGAATGGCATCCCTCTGGAAGACGATATCTGGCTGCTGGATCTCAGCCAGCCCAATCCTAAGCCTGTGGATATCAGCCTCAGAGCAAACAATGACTGGTATGCAGCCTGGTCTCCTGACGGTGAAAAGATCGCCTTTACCAGTTATTACCGCGAAGACAAGACCCCTCAACTTTTCTTAATGAATGCCGATGGTTCCAACCAGACCCGATTAAGCGACCAGTGGGCAGAATTATACGCCACCTGGACGCCCAATGGAGAATTCCTGTTGTTTGTTCAATCCATTAGTGGAGTCGACGTCCTGTATATGCGCGATAAATTCAGCCTCTTTGACGAATCCAGATACTTTGACCGTTCGACCGTTGAAGGACGGCTGGGGTTGGTTTCAGAACCAAACATGAGCCTGGATGGGAAACTGATCGCCTATACCCGCACGACCGGTAGTAAACGCAATATTTACGTTGCGCCTTTCGCTGAGCGCGGTGGTGGTGTGACACAATTAACAGATTCCGGGTCTGATTCTGCGCCATACTGGTCACCAGATGGATCGATGCTGCTATTTACTTCAGAACGTGACGGAAACGCTGAAATTTACGTGATGGATATCGCCCGCAACCAAGTTTTCAATCTTACCAGCTACCCCAGCCAGGAACGCGATGCAGCCTGGCAGCCAGTGCCTGTTAAAATCAACCTCCCAACCCCATAAAAGAAAAGACCCCCGAGTGATCGGGGGTCTATGATTCAGATTGAGTTGGCCGCTGAACTTTTTGCTTAACGGCCGACTTGCGGGAATGAATGCGAGTCGGTGAAAGAGTTTTACCGGCGTTTGGACTTAATAACAGGGTCAGGCGTGTGAGAGCGTTCTCGTCATATTCACACCGCCCGCAGATATCACAAACCCACGCAGGAAAATCAGGTACAGAGATTAATTCATCACCCAGCCAGGTGAAATATGCTACATAATCCCTATGCATGTGGCCAGCCTGGCACTCGCGGCATGGGAATACAGGGTCTATCTGAGAAAAGGTTTCATCACTCATAATCGTTATATCTTACCATTAACATTATCATAAAACGAAAAAAATTGCAGGAATTACAATCATGAATTTACCTGTGGCTATCATTGATCTGGGGATGGGTAATGATGGTGATGGCCTTCGGTGGCCAATAGACGATCAGGGCTTTTCCCACAACATCTTCCAACGGGACAAATCCCCAACTATGCGAATCTGAAGATTGGTTACGGTTATCACCTAAAACAAATATTGCATTATCAGGAACCTGCCACGAGCCTTCATACATGGGTTTCTCTGCGATATAAGGTTCATCGAGCGGGATCCCATTCACATAAACAACCCCTGCTGCAACTTCCACCCGGTCACCCGGTTTACCGATTAATCGCTTGATATAGTCTTCAGAGAGGTCATTGGGGTTGTGAAAAATGACCACGTCCCCGGTTTCCATGGCTCCCAGTTTATATGCTAATTTATTGACCAGCAAAACATCACCTTCAAAAAAGGTGGGCTGCATGCTGATATTCAACACTTTCACACGGGCAAAAACAGCGTCAATTCCAAAATACAATAATGCTGCCAGTACCAGCGTTTGCAGAATGTCAATCAACGCTGTGCGGAAAGGATGACTTACCGGTTCCATTTCTGTCAGTGGAGTACCCGAAAGTGAGGAGTCAATTTGAGGGTCAGAATTCAAGTTAACCTGGCTATCTATTCGCTGCGTGGTTTCATCACAAGGCGAATCGGCGTTCCGGTAAATGGATATTCTTTTCTGATCTGATTCTCCAGGAAGCGCAAATAAGTAAAATGAGCTAATTTGGGGTTATTACAATAGATCATAAATGTTGGCGGATCTGTCCGCACCTGGGTGCCATAATATAACTTTAAAGTACTTCCTGTGCGTGAGGTCGGGGCATGCACATCTTGAGCCGATTGCAGAATCCGATTCAGCGCACCGGTGGTGACATGAGCCAGACGTTCCTCCTGCACCCGCAGAGCAAGCGGCAATACCTGATCTACCCGCTGACCAGTTTTTGCAGAAATAAATAATATCGGCACATAATCCATAAAATTTAATTCGGTACGGATGCGGTCTGTGAACTGCTGCATGGTGTATGTATCTTTTTCCACCGCATCCCATTTATTAACAATAACCACAGAACTCTTCCATGCATCTTTCACGTACCCTGCAATATGTGCGTCCTGGGCTGAGATCCCTTCTACGGCATCGATCATCAACAGCGCCACATCACAGCGTTCAATGGCTCGCATCGACCGAACAACACTGTATTTTTCCACTCCCGGATCCACTTTTCCACGACGGCGGATGCCCGCAGTGTCAATTAACGTAACCGGCACACCTTCATACACCATAGAGGTGTCTACCGCATCGCGGGTGGTACCCGGGATAGAGCTGACAATGGACCGCTCCTCACCAACCAATCGGTTGAGTAAACTGGATTTGCCCACGTTTGGCTTTCCAACAATGGCAATCTTTACCGAATCGTCGTCAATTTCTTTTTCCTGTTTCGGAAAAACTTTTAGCAGTGCATCCAACAAATCCCCGGTTCCCGTGCCGTGAACTGCAGAAATCGGATAAGGGTCACCCAATCCAAGTTCGTAAAATTCGTTAACCATGTCGCGCTGCTTGAAACTATCGGCCTTGTTAACCACCAGAAAAATCGGCGGGGTGGTTACGCCGTTGATCGTCTTTTGCGATTTACGTAGAATATTGGCCACTTCAATATCCGCGGGGGTCACTCCACTGATCGCATCCACCAGAAAAAAGACCACATCAGCTTCATTTACTGCGGTCACCGCCTGAGAGCGGATTTCATCTATAAATTCAGCCGATCCGATGGAAAGTGGAGCGCGGCGACTGCTAGCTTCAGGATCAATCCCCCCTGTGTCAACCACATCAAAAACTACGCCACACCATTCCGCTTCTGCGAACAGGCGGTCACGTGTCGTACCCGGGGTATCATCAACAATAGCCAACCGTTCACCGCAAAGGCGATTAAAGAGTGTACTCTTACCAACATTTGGTCTACCGACCAGGGCTACTACCGGTTTTGTCATTTATCCTCAATTAACTACCAATTTTACCCGAATAAGGCCGGGTTGGGGAATTCAATCAAAAGCATCTCAATTGGTTGAGGTAATCGTGATCTCGAAAGCAGAGGGGGATATACTTTCGATAGCCAGCCCGGGTATGTTGAGTGATACAAGCGGTTCCATTGCATAAGTACCGGGCAGTAAACCGGTAAGATCCACTAATACCCGCACGTCATTGATAAACAAATTCTGCAAAGTGGGCACCGGACCAGAAAGGATGACATTGACCTTCTCTGGCAATATCTTTGCAGTCAGATTGGAGGCCAATCCAATCGTTTCGACCTTTACATCGGTTAACGCAAGGCTGCTTTCCACCGGTTCAATCCCTACATTCACATCCACCTGTGAAGATCCAATGACCTGAAGGTTACTGGATAATCTTAAATTTACAGATTCAGTGAAACTTTCCTTTTTACCGGTGATATCAATTGGCATTGTTTCAATGTAGCCGGGCAGGTTATCAACTACGGTCGGATCAGTAGAAAATACTGTGATTGTGGGTGGAAAAACAGAGATACTGGTTAGCCTGAATCCATTTGCAATTTGCCCTTGGGTCACTACTTTCACAACAACGTTGCGATACCCCCCTCGCTGGGCGACTTCTTGAATTAAAGTAATCTTGGCTGGAAAGACGGTAACATCACGCACATTCAAGCCATTTGCGTCCACAGCCTGAAGGGTGACGGTCTGATTGATATCCGAACGGACCTCGGAAAGATCAATCACGGCTCTAACTTCGGCTACCTGTTCCACACGTGATGCAGCACCGCTGACAGTTGCTGTGTTTTCTGAAAGCTGCGGCTCTTCGGATTGAAAACCAACGGGCAGTGCACCGCGGGTAACAACTTTGATATCAAATTGTTCACTAACTAAAGTTTCGAGCGAGACATCAACCATGGCCGGTGTGTATGAGATCACCTCAACTGGCTTAATCCCTACCTGCACTTCAACCGGAACCGTATGGTCTCCTTCTTTAAGACCAGACAGGTCAATGAACGCACGTACAGAGGCTTTGCCGGAATTTAAAACCTCCCAGATCGACACGGGTGCACGTAATTCAAGCGTCACGGATTCTGGCAATTCATTGATGATCGCCAGATTTGTTGCCTGCCCGATCACTTCAATGGGTACTGATTTCGGATACTCTCTGGTTTCAGATGGATCAGAAGAGGTTACCGCCAGAACCCAGACCGTTAACGCCACCAGGAGCGAAAGGATAAGGGTGGGAAGAAGTTTAGTCCACGAGCGCAATCGGTTGAGCATTATTCATCACCTTTCCGCTGTGGGAAAAGCTTGTTTAACCAGTCAAGCGGTTTCAGCTGGAAGGGCATGGGCTCACGCGGCTGGTAAAACGCCAAGAGAATATTCTCCAACCGTTCACTATCCAAACGCCGGATCATCCGTCCATTATGGGCAATGGAGATAGAGCCAGTTTCTTCCGAGACCACTACTGTGATGGCGTCAGTGGCCTCCGAGGTGCCTAAGGCCGCGCGGTGACGCAACCCCATCTGCCTGTCTGGAGAACGGGTCAAAATGCCGCTGGCAGATAGGGGCATGACACATGCCCCGGCTACAATCTGGTTATTGGCAATAATCACAGCACCATCGTGCAGGGGTGTATTGGGATAGAAGATTTGCAAAAGCAATTCCGGCGTCACAGCGGCATTCAAACGCACACCGGTGCGGGCATACTCTTCCAGGCTGTCGGCGCGCTGCATCACGATCAATGCCCCGTGTTCACGCGCAGAGAGGCGCGAAGCGGCCGTCACGATTGCGCGAATGGTGTTTTCCATCACCTTAGCCTGAGATTCTGTTTGCCGCCGCACGAGCAGCTTGCCTGACCCGGCCCGGCCGAGTTTCTCGAGACCGCGTCTGATCTCAGGGGCAAAAATAACCGGTATCGCAAAAAGTAACGCCGGCACAATCGTATTCACCAACCAGGAGAAAGCCGGAAGATTAACTAAACTGGTAACAAGTGCCAGGAACAGGATGATAAAGATTACCCCTCGTAATAGAACCATTACCTGAGTGTCTCGCAGCAACACAAGCACCGCAAACACCACCGCGGCAACCAGGAACAGATCCAAGACGCTGAGCCACGTCATACGTTGGAAGATATATACAATTTCACTCCAGAGATCGATCATGGCTACCTGAACATGTTACACAATAGATCCTTCGAACTAAATCGGCTTGAGCACCCGGTCAGGTCGAAGTTGTTTAAAGAATAACACCGAATCCTTGGGCATTGAATCCTCTGCGGCTTCTTGCCAAGCAAGGATATTTAAATCTGAGGGCTTCTTTTCCACATAACCCAGACTATTCCATAATGAATCATGCCGGGAGAGATGTGGAGGGACAAAAATAAGCGAAGCCTCGCATTGAAGATCGTTTGAAGCATGCTCCATTTCGCGGATGAGAATCGGCAGATACTGCGCCGGAGGCAGCGCCGGATCAAGTAAAATTTCAGTGGTGCGCGAAACCAGGTTTTCAACCTGCCAGGCAAGAATTCCCATAATATTTTTCTCAACCCTGAGCAAGAGGAAAGCTTTTTCGCCAAAAGCCTCCATGACATCAGACGGCGATATCTCTTTCTTGTCTGGAGAAAGTTCTTTGTAAAGACGGGCAATCTCTTTAACATTCTTGGGCCCCGCACGTTGTACATTAACTTCGCCAAGCGGGAGCCTGACCGGTTGTGAAACGGGATGCTCGCCAACCGGTTTGGTAGGGATATGCCGTTGCCACTCACTGGTGACCTGGCGCCAGGTCTCGTGGTAAGTGGAAACATTTTTAATGATCACATTTGCGCGGGCAAAGCGCGATTCCTGAGGAATCTGAGATGCAATACGCTGCCTGGCATCTTTTTCGGTCATATTGCGATTGAACATTAACCGCTGCAATTGAATCTCAGGCGGAGTATACACCACCCAGATGGCATCACACATATCTGCAAGATCCGTTTCGAGGAGCTTGATCGCTTCAATGACAACCACTTGTTGAGGCGCACGTTTGATTAAAAGATCAACCGCTTGAATGACCAGTGGATGAATGATGCTTTCCAGTGTTGCCAGCGCTTCAGGGTCACTGAACACCAAACGCCCCAGTTTTGCGCGATCGATCTGTTCATCAGGAGCGAGCAGGAAACGCCCAAATGTCTCGACAACCTTATCATAACCAGGAGCGTCTTTGGCAATGGCCCTGTGTGCCAGCGCATCCGCATCAATGCCATACGCCCCCAGATGCTCCAGCATCCTGCGTACCACGCTTTTGCCTGTTCCGATATTTCCGGTCAGACCGATCACATATTTATTAGGCCATTTTTTCAATCGCTCACCTGCAAATAGACTTATCGCCTTAGTTAATAATATCATTTTATTCAGCGCATAGAATGTTGTCAAACCAATCTGAACCTACGGGGGCCTTTTCCAGAATATAATTATTCAGATTGATTTTTACTTGACCTGTATCCATTTGAATTGAGGTAGACATGAATGAATTGCGGCCGTTGTATCCTCCCATCGAACCCTATCAAAATGGATGGCTCAAGGTTTCAGATTTGCACACTCTTTATTATGAACAGGTCGGAAACCCACACGGCATTCCTGTGATTTTTCTTCACGGCGGCCCCGGAGTGGGAGCACAGACGATTTACCGCAGATTTTTTGATCCACAGAAGTTCAGAGTGATCATCTTCTCACAACGCGGCGCCGGAAAAAGCACCCCTTCGGGGGAATTGCGCGAAAATACAACCTGGAACCTGGTGGAAGATATCGAGAAGATACGCAAATTTCTTGATATTGAACGCTGGTTCGTTTTTGGCGGATCATGGGGCAGTACTCTGGCCTTAACCTATGCCATCCATCACCCTGATCAGGTGCGCGGATTGGTGCTGCGCGGCATTTTTCTTGGCAATCAAAGAGAATACAACTGGTTGTACGTCGATGGCGCATCTCAAATTTACCCGGAACTCTGGGAAAAATACATCCAATTCATTCCAGAAGGTGAAAGGAATGACATTGTCAGTGCCTATTACAGGCGTCTGACCTCATCCGATGAAACCGTCGCTTTCGAAGCCGCCAATCACTGGTACGATTGGGAAGAGAATATCATTCGCCTCATCCCACGTCAGGTACGGCGCATGGAAGATCGCGAATTATTGGCCTTCGCGCGCATCGAATGCCATTACATGGTCAATCATCTTTTCTTCCCTTATGACGGATACCTGCTCAAAGAACTTAAAAGAATTCCACAAATCCCTTGTTGGATCGCCCAGGGGCGATATGACGTGATATGCCCCGTCATATCAGCGCTGGAACTTTCACGTGTCATGCCCAATTCTAAATTAAACATTGTTCCAGATGCCGGCCATTCGATATCTGAGCCCGGCCTCGTGGACTGCCTGATCAGAGGAATTGAGGAGCTATCTGAAAATTATTAATGACACTTATTCCAGTTAAAAGCATCTGAACCATATATACCTAAAGAGGTTTGCCATGCCGACAAAATCAAAGAATCAGAATTCAACAAAATGGATCATATCAGCTGTTGTGATTGTTGTATTGATCACGGTTGCATTAATATTTGTACTTGGAAGAGGTTCCGAAGCTGAAGCGCTGTCAGCCAACATCAGTGTGAGCGAAGCAGCCTCACGCTTCAAAAATGGCGCGTTTTTGCTCGATGTGAGGCAACCTGAGGAGTGGGCTCAAGCCCATATTGATGGAGCCGTCCTCATCCCACTTGGCGAATTGCAATCCCGTCTCTCTGAAATTCCAACCGATCGAGATGTATTGATCATATGCCGCAGCGGTAACCGAAGCTCACAGGCCCGCGATATTTTACGAGCGGCTGGATTTGAAAGAACCACCAGCATCGTTGGCGGAATGAACGGCTGGATTGCCGACGGGCTGCCCGTGGTAACAGGAAATTAATTACCAAAAGCACCTGGAAGATCCAGGTGCTTTTTGATTGGTCAACTATTCCAGCCCTGATTGGATTGCCAGCGCAATTTCCTCATTAATCCCTGGAACCTGCATCAATTCTTCGAGCGTCGCCTGTCTGATACTCTCAAAGCTGCCAAATTTTTCCAAAAGCGCTTTACGCCGTTTGGGTCCAATGCCAGGGATGGCATCTAATCGAGATGCAACGCCAATCTTCCCACGCGCTTTGCGATGAGCAGTGATAGCGAAACGATGCGCCTCATCGCGGATACGCTGGATCAGGTATAGCCCCTGTGAATGACGGGGGAGAATGACAGAATCAGATTTGTGTGGCTGGAAAAGCTCTTCCTGCTGCTTGGCGAGACCCACCACTGGAACATTCTGATCCAGTCCAAATTCCTGCAACACAGCCACCGCTCGGCCAAGTTGTCCTTTGCCGCCATCAACCATCAGCAGATCTGGAAGCACAGAGAAAGATGGATCTGGTTTTACACCGACCTGCTGTTTTTCTTGAGCAGCCTGCCAGCGTTTGAAACGCCGGGTGAGCACTTCTTCCATGCTGGCAAAATCATCCGGACCGGTCACGGTTTTGATGTTGAAGTGGCGGTAAAGGTTTTTACTTGGCGTTCCCTGCTCAAACACCACCATACTGCCTACTGATGCGGTACCCTGGGTGTTGGAAATATCGTAACACTCAATACGGTTGGGCGGTTCCGGCAAATTCAATGCCTGCTGCAATTCAGTGAGCGCCTGGGTTTGTTTACTTTTATCGGCCTCCCATTGCGAACGCAATGCCTGCAGCGTTTCCACTGCATTTTCGGTTGCCATAGCGACCAGTTCCTGGGCAGTGCCATTCTTTGGCACTGAAATCTCTACTTTCTGTCCACCTTTACGGGTATCGAGCCACTGGCGTATGATCTGCGCTTCTTCTACCTCGTTGGGCAGCAGCACCTGGTCTGGAATAACGGCGGCTTCTGCGTAGAACTGTTTGAGGAACTCTGCCATCACCTCATTATCCGAAATTTCTTCAGTCCCCTCCATCACAAAATATTCACGTCCCAATAGTTTTCCGTTCCGAATAAAAAACACCTGAATGCAGGCCTCATTATTCGAACGGGCAATCGCCAGCACATCTGAATTGGTCTGATCGCTGGTGATGACTTTCTGTTTTTCCACCACACGCTCAATGGAATGTAATTGATCACGCAATTGAGCCGCTTTTTCAAAATTTAATGCCTCTGCAGCGGTTGTCATCTCGGATTGCAAACGTGAAACAATGGGATCGGTATATCCATCCAGAAAAGCACATAAATCTGTGATCAATTGGTTGTATTCCTGCTGGCTTATTGCACCAATGCAGGGCCCGCTGCAAAGTTTAATATCGTAATAAAGACAAGGTCGTGGATCTTTTCCGGTGATCTCACGATCACAGGTAAGGTATGTAAAAATGTGCCGCAATAAATCGAGGGTCTGGTGTACAGCCCAAACACTGGTATAAGGCCCAAAGTAACGCGAACCATCCTTCATCATCTGGCGGGTGACGGTTACCTTTGGGAATGGATCAGCCAGATGAACCTTAATGTAGGGGTACCGTTTATCATCCTTAAGACGCACATTAAAACGCGGCCGGTGCTTCTTGATCAGATTCATTTCGAGGATCAATGCCTCGAGTTCCGATCCAACAACGATCCACTCCAGGTCGTTGATTTGGGAGACCAATCTGGATGTTTTAAGGTCCATGTCTGCCCGTTCTTGAAAATAAGAACGAACACGGTTGCGCAGGTTGACCGCCTTACCCACGTAGATCACTTCACCGGCTGCGTTTTTCATCATGTAACAGCCCGGTTTTAATGGCAGGGTATCCAGGATCCCTTTGAGATGATCGGAAATTTCAACCATGTCTCGATTTTAACATAATGGAGTTATAACAGACTGACATCCAACTCAGATGATCGTTACCCCAGAACCGGTTACCACCTCGCCAACCTGCCAATACAGATTCTTGCTGTTCGACATGATCTCTTCGAATTTTGTGCTCTCCCCTTCTGGCACACATAACAGTAGCCCACCGCTGGTTTGAGGATCAAAAAGCATCATCTGAAGATGCTCTGCAATTTGCCTCTCAAAGCTCACCTGATTGCCAAAGAAGCTGCGGTTGTCGTAGGCACCTCCGGGGAAGATAAACTGTTTTGCGTACTTGACCGCGTTTTCAAGTAATGGAATCCGATTGAAAGCCACACGCAATTCCACACCACTGGCCTGTGCCATCTCAAGAGCGTGCCCCAGGAAGGAATAACCGGTAATGTCGGTTCCGCCATGTACACCGCATTGCCGGGCGGCTTCGCTGGCTGCCCGATTGAGTTGAATCATCCAATCAACCGCTTCTGCCACATCCTCTTCTCTTGCCTGCTGGCGTTTTAAAGCAGTGGTAATTGTGCCAAACCCAAGCGGTTTGGTCAGGTAAAGTTTGTCGCCAGGACGCGCGCCAGATTTGGTGATCATCTGGTCGATCTCAACCAATCCGGCTGCCACCAGCCCAAATTTTGGTTCGCGATCCTGAATGGTATGCCCTCCACCAATGATCATTCCTGCTTCTCGCGCAATTTCGGCCCCGCCCCTGAAAATCTGCGCGCTGATCTCAGGGTCAAGATCTGCCGGCAGAGCCGCAATATTGAGTCCCAGAAATGGGGTTCCTCCCATGGCATAGATATCCGAAAGGCTGTTGGCGGCGGCGATTCGGCCATAATCACGTGGGTCATCTACCACCGGCGTAAAGAAATCGGTGGTTAAAACCAAACCGCGGTGCTCATCGAGCTTCCAGACCGCAGCGTCGTCAGGTGAAGATAGACCCACCAGTAGCTGTGGATGGTCAACCGGATTGAACATCTCCTGCAAAGGACGCAGCACCTGCGCCAGCGCATCCGCGCTCAGTTTCGATGCTCAACCCGCACAGGTGGAAAGGCTGGTTAGACGGATCTGTTTGCCTGACGGATGAAGTGAAGGAATATCCATATAAAGAATTATAGCGGAATTCACAGCCTGAAAGCGGTAAATCTTTTTATATAGCCGCAAAAACACAACAAGGGCAAACAACGGTTTGCCCTTGCGTAGGATTAAACGCTTCGGATTCTAATTCTCGATCCAGATGGTTACAGGGCCATCGTTTTCAAGGGAAACCAGCATGTGGGCACCAAACTCACCTGTTTGCGTTGGGATGCCCAGCGCTCTTAACTGACTTACGAAATGATCTACAAGCGGGCTGGCTATCTCCGGTGGTGCAGCGTTTACAAATGAAGGCCGGTTGCCTTTGCGGGTGTCGGCAAAGAGGGTGAACTGAGAAACCACGATCGCTTCTCCACCGGTATCCAGCAAAGAAAGGTTCATCTTCCCCTGCGCATCTTCCATGATGCGCAGCTGGGCGATTTTCTTCGCCAGCGCGGTAGATTTGGATTCATCGTCATCCGGCCCTATACCCAGCAGGATCACCAATCCCTTGCCAATATTCGCGTTGACCCGGCCGTCAATTACCACCCGTCCATAATTGACCCGCTGAATGACCGCACGCATCTTTTCAGTTATTCCTTCAACAAAGATGGCAACCCAACAGCTTTACGGACCTCGACCATGGTCTCTTCGGCCAATACACTTGCGCGTTTTGCACCTTCACGCAGCATATCCCACGTAGCAGAAGGATCCTTTTCATATTCACGTCGTTTTTCGCGCAAGGGAGCAAAGTAGGCATTCATATTCGCCGCCATCATCTTCTTACAATCAACGCAGCCAATCCCCGCCCGGCGGCACTCGGTGTTGACCATCTCCACCTGCTCCGGTGTTGAGAAGATTTTATGCATCGAGAATACATTGCAGACATCTGGGTTCCCCGGATCAGACCGCCTCAGACGCGCAGGATCAGTGACCATCTGCATCACTTTTGCGCTGGTCTCTTCAGCGGTGGCGGCAATTTCAATGTCGTTGTTAAGGCTCTTGCTCATCTTGTTTACACCATCGATGCCCATGATCTTTGGAAATTCCGTCAGCTTGATCTTGGGCTCAATGAGAACATTGGTGTTGTAACGGTAGTTGAATGAGCGTACCGTCTCGCGGGTAAATTCAATATGCGGAGACTGGTCCACACCGACCGGAACCATGTCTGCGCGGTAGAGAAGAATATCTGCCGCCATGAGCACCGGGTAACCAACAAGACCATAATTTACATTCTTCGGATTTTCGCGGACTTTATCTTTAAAGGTTGGCAGATCGGTGAGCTTTCCAAGAGGAGTCACCATCGAGAGGATGGTGTGCAGTTCGGTCACCTGACGTACCATGGATTGAACAAAAATGATGGATTTTTGAGGGTCGATTCCAGCAGACAACCAATCCCAGGCCATTTCAAGGGTATTCTTTGCCAGATCCTGTGTCGTTTCCATTGTGGTGAGCGCGTGCAGGTCAACGATGCAGTATACACATTCGTACTGCTCCTGCAACTTCACATAGTTGCTGATCGCACCAAAATAGTTGCCAATATGCTGGCGTCCTGTGGGTCTTGCCCCTGAAAAAACACGGCCTTTTTTATCTGACATATCAACCTTCCTCCAAAAAACTCCTTAATAATGCCACAACCTCACCCGATTCGGCATGTCGACCGGTCTGCAGTTTTGAGTAAATCAGTCTATCGTTCACCTTCACTTCAAACGCTCCGCCATTGGATGGAATCAACGTCAGGCTTCTGATGCCTGGTTCAAAGGTTTCGAGTAATTCGGCTGACAAACTGACAGCTTTTGGTGTGTAGTGTCAAACAGCACAATACTCAATGGTGATCTACATGCGGCTTTTCCTCGTCAGGTTATGGATTATTATAACGGAAATCATTAGCAGAAATCAGCATTGTAATTATAGACACAAGCAATTCACTTATTCCACGCAGCTTCCCGAAGCTTCGTAGAAATCAACATCAGTATCCGATGTAGTCATGCGATGATATGAATGATCAGGAAGTAAATCCAGATTCCCATTGAAATACTGGTTGAAGATCAAACGGAAGGTATTAACCGGTGTGATGGATTCATAAACCAGATCATTTCCACCATCAGGCAGGTAATAGGCGTTGAGTATTTTTACTCGGTCTTCACCCACCACTTTGTAGGCGTGATCCCCTTGAATGATGATAATCGGCGGCAGGTCGGATTTTTCGATAATCGCTTGGATTATCTCAATGATCTCCCGGTTTACATAAACAATCTGATCGCGATATGCATCATAGGTACGTTCTGTCGAATCTCTGAAAGATCCATCGGGTTCATAGACAAAAGGAGGATGTGTGATAAAAAGATGAGCGTACACGAATTTTTTGCCAGGTATACCGGGCAATGCTTTCAGCTTTTCCAGTGCAAATTCATATTGCTGATATAAGCGGTACTCACTCGTTAAAAATTTTGTTGCCCTTGGATTGATTAGCTTTAGCAAACCATCCGGTAGAAAATCAAACTTGGAAGGATTTTTCTCCTGAGCTTCGATCGGGATTCGCATCACAGTTGTACGAAAGAAGAGATCTTGAAAATTTATCGATTCGATTTTGTTATAAAACGACTGATACTGCTCATAATCGTAATAATAATCGGAATCCTCAATATCCAGGAAAGGATATAAGGCCTTAAAGGTGACAAATTGATAACCCAGGTTCTCGAACCGCTGCCGAACCTCACTGGATTTGATGGCCCCATAATAAGCAGCGGTATTTTGCTCAGTCGTCAATGGAATGTCCATCTGGTCAAGGTAATTCATATTCAAAGAGCTTGCCAGTGAGTATTCGGTCCCATCATAATTACTCAATGTACAGGAGGGGATTTTAAATCCCATTTCAGTTAATTTACTGATGAACTCCGAATTATCAAACCCAAATTCGTCTTGCAGCAGATCCTCTCGAGCATAACTATCCAGCACGATATAGTACACATCCCCCACATTTGCGTTCGTTGTTTGGCCAGAAGATTGAATATTATCCGTGCGTTTCACATACTGGCTTCCACTCTTAAGTTGAAATAAGCTGATACCTGTTTGGATACTGGTAAACGCCAACAATAAAAGCATGAACCCGTTGACCCATAGATTGATCTCACCTTTTTTCTTTCTAAGTCTCATAATGAGCAGAAGACCCAAAAAAGCTATGATCCCCGCCGCAACGAGCAGATAACGGTGTCGTCCGATTACAAATCCCGCAATTTCTTTTTCGATGACCAGGTTATAAATATGCCCATATACGAAGAACAGCAGCATTACCAGACTGGTCATCAATCCAGCCTTGACCCAATCCCTCAGTACCAGGCGAAAAAAAAGAAGGACAGCCAGAGCAATGGCCAGCACCTGGATCAGTACCCGCCAAATACTAAAGAAGGGGATCTGATCAAAATTGACCACCCACAAACTTAAAACAGCATAGAGTGTTAAAATAAACGGTGAAAGTGGAGCTTTTCGTAAAAACTTCATTAATCAATCCTTGTTGGTTTTTGTTAATTATAGTCTTCTATCAAGATTCAAAAGAATCATTACCAAAAGCCGTGACTTTCTATGAGCTCAACACCTCTCTCCAAGAGAATCTTTGATCTTCTTGTCAGTGCTCTCCTACTGATCCTGCTCAGCCCGCTTATGCTGGTGCTAGCGCTGCTGGTGTGGACCAAACTTGGCTGGCCGGTGATCTTTACCCAGGAACGGCCTGGCAAAGATGGAAAAATTTTCAAACTTTTCAAATTTCGCACTATGCGGGATGTCTTTGATGCCAGCGGCACCCCTCTGCCTGACGCGCAACGTCTCACTCCGCTGGGAAGATTTATGCGCTCAACCAGCCTGGATGAACTTCCAGAACTGGTCAATGTGATCAAAGGGGAAATGAGCCTGGTCGGACCAAGGCCATTGTTGATTGCCTACCTCGAACGCTACTCGCCAGAACAGGCTCGCCGCCATATTGTACTGCCAGGCATCACCGGATGGGCACAGGTCAACGGGCGCAATGCTATCTCTTGGGAAGACAAGTTTAAGTTCGATGTGTGGTATGTAGATAACTGGTCGTTTTTACTCGATATCAAGATTCTCTTCATGACCATCGTAAAAGTAATTAAACGGGAGGCCGTCAACGCTCCAGGCAGTGTCTCTTCGCCAGAATTCATGGGTAACAAGCAAAAATAAACTTACAGGAGCACAAGGTGTGCTCCTGTTTTTTAAGATTGATCTCGCTTCTTTACTGCATTAATTGTCAGGCACACTTAAGGGGTTGATCCATCCCGCGGCAAGATCCGCCGCAACTTTATTAAAAGCGTCGATTTTAGCCGGGGTCACCAGTCCATCACTTGCATACGACGTTATCTTAACTGAAGCATTTGAGGTTTGCCCTCCCATACCTGCCAGAGCCGACGGCAACAGCGTTTTCAAACCAGGCAACAAATCATAGCCCAGCAGAGCAGTGAATGATTCGGGCGTGGAGGTACCGGCATTGCCGACAAGCGTGTAATTTGATGAAGTCAGGTTTTCGAGCACTTCAGGAAGTGCGATGGATGGATCAACGAAAACAGTGTACACAACGTTGTCAGATAATAAATTGAATTGAGAGATCCAGGCATCAGCTCCAGCAGTCGCAGATGCCTCAACCACCACCGGGAAATACAGGAGTGGAGCCCAATAAGGCACGCATAAACCGCAAAGATATCTCGCACCGTTTACAAATGCGTCTTTGTAATTAAGACCAAGGCTGGTGTCGTTAGGAATGAGACCGCTCGAGCGCCAGTCTTCAGAAATGAGGGCTGTCAAATAACCGCTCATGAAAGCCAGATCCTGCGCTTGTGTTTTGATCACTGATAGATTGCTCATCCCGGCAGGGTCCTCGTTTGCGGCGACAATAAACTGCGTCTGCGGCAGCGCCGAAACCAGATCTTGCAAGTTATCGGGTTTCGAGATGAAAACGACTACATGGTTTCCATTTGTCAGAGCAGCAGAATCGATCACGGCTGTGGTCTCAAAAACCAGTCCATTTTCTGCTGCCTGCTCAGTAAGAAAGGAGATAACCTCAGGGCTGGCGGTTCCATCCGGGTCCGCCAGAATCAATTTTCGGGAAACAACAGTGGGTTCAGCCGTGACAACATTGGTTGGTTCCGGGGTGTTCGATGCGGGTTGTGTTGTTTCAGCGATGGGTTTGCAGCCCGTAACCAGGGTTAACAGCAGCAAACCGGTTATAACCAGAATCAGAAATCGGTGAGCGTTTGAAGAAGTCATAGGGGTATTTTACCTGATTTGACCAATTGTTGACTGTATTATAATTAGTCTATGATTTCCTGTTCGGTTCCTGGACGAGGCATCATTGAGATCAGCCACCTGGTCTGTGATGTGAATGGCACGCTCACACGCGATGGAATTCTCATCCCGGGTGTTAAGGATGCACTGGAAAAATTAAGCAAGCAGTTACAAATCCACGCGGTGAGCGCTGACTCGCTTGGCAGGCTTTCAGATCTCGAGGTTGAACTCGAAGATGTTCTTACCTCTATAGAACACATTGCACCAAACGGTGAAGCCGAACAGAAAGTCGAATTCGTTCAAAAACTTGGCAGTTCAAGTGTGGCAGCAATAGGACAGGGAACCAATGACCGCTTGATGTTGAAAAGTGCCGCTTTAGGGATCTGTGTGGTTTCTCCAGAAGGTGCTGCGGTTGAAACAATGTTGAATGCTGACATTCTCGTGCCTGATATCCTTTCAGCTTTTGAACTCTTTCTTATTCCCGATCGATTGAAGGCGACACTGCGCCAATGAGCGACTTTTCTCAAGATTTTACCCCTTCTGAACCGCGCAGCCGCATTGATGAATCAAGACGGCGGAGAAGGCGCAAGCTTCTCATTCCCTCTGGTAAAACTGAACGAGCCCTCTATGTGGGTGAAATCGCCAGACGTCTTGTTCCAGACGTGGAGTTTTTCATTTTCTCCTTGACCGCAGGTTTGGTGATCGCACTCGCCATCTTGCTCGACAGCCCCGCGATTTATATCCTCGGTGCACTGCTGGCTCCATTCATGGTGCCGGTTGTTGGATTGGGCTTTTCAGCCGCCATTGGATCCCTTTCCTTTTTTATGCGCTCTATTGGTAGTTTGTTCATCGGCGCAGCTTTTGTGTTTGGCAGCGGCGCACTGGGTGGATGGATCTCAAAGCTCTTCGACAACCTGGCGCTCACACAGGCACGCCAATTCACATCATTCTCCATCCCCGATTTTCTGCTGTTGACCATTGGTGCCGCGTTGGCCATTTACCTCACAGTGCGCATGCCCAAACAACGCTCGCTTGTGGCAAGCGTCCCCCTCGCATATGAAATCTATACACCCATCGCTGTGGCTGGTTTCGGCCTCACCAGCGGCATTGATGGATTTTTCCCTGAGGGATTGAGAGTCGCCGCTGTTTTTGTTGCCTGGGTCATCTTAATTGGAACCGTTGTGTTGGGAATTCTCAAACTAAGACCATTTACCTTTTTTGGCTATCTATTAACGGCGATCATCCTGGGTGGAGCGCTGTACACACTGGTTGTCTCCAGCGCACTTGGATCGGCATTACAAAAACAAATAGAACCATTCATCTCACAAACCCCCGCAGCAGCGGTTACAACAGATCCCGCAACTACAACGCCAACGCTCGCGATTGAGATACCGTCTGCAGCACCCTCCGTATCACTTGAAACACCCTTACCCACCAATACCATCCCGCCAACCCGCACGCCAACCGTGACCATCACTCCAAAACCCACACCTGTATGGGCAAAAATATACAGCCCAACCTACAACGGGGTGAATGTGAGAGTGGAACCCGGATACAACGCCGCAATACTGGCAAGTGTGCCCAATGATCAACCGGTTCAGGTTCTTCCCGAAGTGCAAATGGTTGACGGTGCGTATTGGGTACATATTTTATTGGAAGACGGCAGGGACGGATGGATGCTTCGAAACCTGCTCTTGACTGCAACCCCTGCACCTGATTGGTAATGATTCCCTCAAAATTACTGTTTGGAGAAGATTTATGACGATTCACTTTGGAACCGATGGCTGGCGTGCCGTAATGTCTGATACTTTCACATTCACAAATCTGCGCCTGGTATCGCAAGCGATAGCAGACGCGGTGGCGTCAGCCGACTGGGTAAACGATACACAGCTAGACACTGAACCCGACCCGAAAAAAATGGTGATCGGTTACGACACCCGTTTTCTATCTGACCGATATGCCATTGAAGTGGCGCGTGTACTGGCTGCCAACGGCTTTTCAGTCTATCTTTCTCAGGCGGATGCCCCCACACCCGTCATTTCACACGCGGTGCGCAACCTGAACGCCATCGCCGGTGTGATGATCACTGCCTCGCACAATGCACCACGCTACAACGGCGTAAAACTTAAATCTGCCTGCGGCGGGTCAGCGTTACCTGAACAGTGCCGCCGGGTGGAAGTGTATTTGAACGATAATGAGCAACAAGGCCGCGGCCCCAATCTTATGGATCTCGAACAGGCACGCGAGTTGAAATTAATTCAGCGCTTCAATCCCATTCCGGCCTATTACGACCATCTGCGGACGTTGATCAATACCGATATCATCGCCGAAAACCCACAGCGTTTCGTCATTGATTCTATGTATGGCTCAGGCCGTGGAGTGATCAAAGGGTTTCTGCAAGGAACCGGATGTGAGATCACTGAGATCCGCGGTGAAATGAACCCTGGGTTTGGCGGTGTGCACCCCGAACCCATCAGCCGCTACCTGGGTGCCCTGGCAGGGGCGATAGGCGCCGGTATGGGCAGTTTCGGTATTGCCACCGATGGAGATGCGGATCGAATTGGAGCCATGGATGAACGGGGAAACTTTGTTGATCCGCATAAAATCATGTCACTCGCATTACGCTACCTCGTGCAAAAACGCGGTCTGACCGGTTCAGTAGTACGCACCGTTTCGACCACCCGGATGATCGACCGTCTGGCAAAGAAATATGGATTAACAGTCCACGAAACACCGGTAGGCTTCAATCATATCGCCGATTACATGATGAAAGAGCAGGTCCTTATTGGCGGTGAAGAATCAGGCGGCATTGGGTTCAGCGGTCACATTCCAGAGGGTGATGGTGTGCTCATGGGTTTGCTAATCATTGAGATGGTGGCCGAATCAAAAACAACCCTTTACGAAATGGTTGAAGATTTGCAGCAAGAAGTTGGTCCTGTGTTCTATGACCGGGTCGATCTGCGGTTAAAATACCCCGTTGCCAAAGATAAAATGGTGGAAAAACTGGTGCAACAGCCTCCCCAGACGCTTGGTGGCGAGAAACTGACTGAGGTCAGCGCAATGGATGGTGTGAAATACATCTTCGCAGATGATTCCTGGCTGCTGATCCGTCCTTCAGGTACGGAACCAGTCTTGAGGGTTTATGCAGAAGGCAGATCTGTTGAAATGGTGAAAGAGTTATTAAAATACGGACGATCCATTGCCGAGAGTGTTTCCTGATTGACGGGTTAAATAAAGTATCCGGGGTCGCAAAAACGACCCCGGATTTTTTTAAACGGAATCTACCGGGAGGATAACCTGAGTTTTCGGCTGAGAATAATCACCAGCACCAGAATGAGAGCCATACCTGCCATCATCGGCAGACCAAACTCATCGGCAAACCCTGAATTGGGTAAGGCAGTTGCTGTGGCCGTCGCAGCAGCACCACTGCTCGCCATCTGCGTTTGTAAAGCTGCAACGGTGGCCAGTTCGGCTGCGGTCAATCCCGAACCTCCTGCAGCCGGTGTATTCGCGGCTATGACCACCACCGGAGTATTGGTAGGTCCGGCTGTTGGTGTGCGAGCGATGGCAGTCTGTGCGGATTGCGTCTTTTGTTGATTCGCCATTGATGTCGCGGCCAGAGCAGTGGCAGTATTGGCAGCATTGATGATTGCGGCTTGTTCTTGCTGTTGTGCCCGTTGATTGGCCAGGTACTTTGGCGCTACCAAAAGTAAGAGAAGCAGGGCCAGCAGGAATATCACACCCAGAATGGTGATCACAATCACAAAGGTACGGCTTCCTGACCTTCTATCTGGCTCTGGTGGCGGGGTTTCTTCAGAAAAGCTACCCGGGTCAAATTGGTCATCATCAAAATTATTCAGTGCCATGGTTATCCTCCTTCATCGGTTGGGCCGAGAAATTCACTTGTCATGTGCAGCACGTCTAGATTCGCCAGAGGTACCACACTCATCTCTCCATCTTCAAATTTTACAGCAGCTGCATTTGCACGCAAACCGTTGGGAAGCCTGGTTAATCCGGGAATAATCTTTTGTACGGTTCCCACTTTGCCTAAATGATCACTGGCATGCACTCTCACAATTTGCCCTGCTTCATACTCCACCTCAACTGGATATGGTTCACCGTCTGATGGTAATGAAATAATAATCTCAGGGCGTTCACCGGTCAGTCTATCCCATTTTACAGCGTTTACCGCTGCTTCGCGTCCTGAACTTGAAATGAGAAGCTTTTTGGATATCGGGTCGAGCCCGAATCTGCCAAACCCACCCAGAACGATGATCGGGTAAGGCTGGGCTTCGGCAACCGGGAGTATGGATGCGGAAATGGTTCCCAGAATGATCCCGCTGACTTCTGCAGCCGCAGCAGCCTGCAAAGCTTCTGGAGATTTACAAAAACCAGCAACCAGCACAGCCCGCCTGACATTCAATCCAATGGCTGACGGCAGCAATTCGCCATCCACAGTTTCCTGCTGGATCACAAGTCCGCCAGAGCCAGACTGCATATTGCCCCATACACCCTGGATGAGAGTCCCGCTGGTTTCAACAACCGCTCCGCGTTCTTCAATAATCTCGGTCACCAAACCAGACATCCCCGCGGTTTTCGTGACCTTGCGGCTTTCAGCTTCGATCAACACTCTGCCGCCGCTGATAGAAACGATCTTTCCAGGGCCAGGCGTGCGAATCACTCGCGAGAACATGCCGCCGGTTTCAGCAATAATATCGTTTTTCTGTAAAAGATCACCCGGCTTTCGATCAATCAATTTTTCAGCGTCAGCAGGGGTTTTCAATCCCAGTGATCGATAGACGTCCACCAGGTAATGTCGAGTCGGGATTTCCACTTCAGCGATTACATCCATCGGAGAAACCTTCTGGCCAGTGCGAACGGTCACCACTCCCGGAACAGGAAGGGTTCGGTTCCGGCGGATAAAAACCAGTGGGTGTACATGCGTCATCTGGGCGTGCATCGCTTACTCCTGGCAACTACGTTGCAATAAATGTACCATTATTTACCACCAAGCATGAACTTCCAGTTGTGAAAAAGTTCACGCCGTTTCTCTGCATTTTCAGGTAATCGAAGGGGGCGCCCGCGAGCGTCAATCACCACCCCGCATACTCCACCTCTCACCATAAACGGTTCGTTATATATATTCACTTCTTCGATCACGGTGCGGCGCAGCATTTTAAGCTGCAGTTCACCAGCTTCTCCTGAAGCAAGCGGTAGTGAAATAATCGAACCTTGCTTAATTTCGGCATCAATGTAACTGCCGTTAGCATAGACCAATCGCGCCTGCATGATAACACTGCCCGGTTTTGCGTTGCTCACCGCGTTGATTACTGAGGCAAGGTTGGTAAAAGCTGTTGATTCAAGAACTTGAACTGGCAGCAACGGGTCAAGCCTGCCGGCCGCACCTAGCAGTGGAAGCATCCCATGTTTGTCGAGGATAAGAGGACAAATCCCAAGCGGTTGGACTCCATCCAGGATCACCAGCAGCGATTGTTCTGGAGTGATTGTTCGATTGAGAGCAGAGCCGCTAATGAGTATCGGCTCGAAGCGGTTGGATGGCAGTGCACCGCGTAAATCTAGATCGTTCATGATTAAACGCAGAATATGACGAGTGGCGGCTAATTCCAAATCAAGATCAGATTGATTCGAGGCAATCGAATTCGGATATAGAGATCGCTGCCAGAGATAATCCATCACCTCTTCTTCAGAACGTGTTCCGTCAAGCCACATCATCAGATTTTTGATCTCGGATTTTTCCGCAATGGATGAAATTCCGGTGCCCAGACCGTACCCCAAGGTATGCAGCGTTGAAAAGTTGTGATTGGCGTAGGCAGCCACCGAATGAGTTCCTCCGATATCAATTGCCAGTACGCCTTTTGCAGGATCGTATTGCCTGCCCAAAAAGCGGATCACGTCATGAAAACCCTGGTTGGAATGAATCGGAGGAGTGCTGCAAAGCGGAGCCATCCGGTCAAGGCCGCCCAGTTTCTTTTGCTGCATATCCAGAACCATTTCATCCAGGTCTTTTAATGCTGGCTCGAGCACTTCGTCATCAATGGTTGGATGAATATTGCGCGTTACTTTCACCTGTGTGAGCCTCGAAAACCCATCGCTAATGCGTTTACCAAGTTTGGCGTTTCCGCAATACAGAATTCGGGGCCGGCGGGCGGGATGCATGATTTCAAGAATGTTCGCTATCAGGCCAGACATGCGCAAGATTGAACGGCTGGCTCCATCATCTGTTCCCCCTGCAAATAGGATCAAGTCAGGTTCGGCAGCCAAAACAGCATCTAGTTGAACACTCTGAGGCCGCCGATCGTTAATTCCGATGCTTTCCACCACTTTGCCATATATGGAATACGCCAGCTTATTTACCGCACTGAGTGAGACATCATTGAGCAAACCAAATGTGACAATCTTCAAAAATGAGCTGCAGGAGATGGTAACCACAAATCTATCCACACCTTCTCCGCCAACTCGTGAAGGAATCAACAAATTGCCGTCGTTATCCAGAAGCATCCTTCCGGTGGTTTCTTGCAAGCGTAATATGGATTCAAAAACACCCTGGCCAATATCGAAATAGGGCTCTCCATGTGAAGAAGGCGCTATTCCAGAAGCGATGAAATGATAACTATCCTCGACTACGTCGAACAGAATAGCACGGGTATTGTTGGATCCAATATCGATCCCAAGTACTGAGTTTGCTTCAAAAGTTTCTTTGGCCATAAATCCTTATTTGATCATGCTCATAACGGTGCGGATCAGGAAATCGGAGCGTTCGATCAACGCTGTCATTCCAGCAGTTAACACCCCGGCAAACACCGCTCCCAGAGTGATGGCAATAAATATTTTTCCAACCCAGGCAAATATCCTCACCCACACGGGTTGTTTCGGTTCACCTAACTTCTTACGGCGGGCTCCAAAATGAAAATAAGCCAACGAAGCCAGTGTGCCAATGAGAAAGAATATCCCTTCAACGACCCTGTATACCGTGGTGGGTGTCCCGTCTGGACGGGTACCAAAATAACTGATTGCTCCTTCTATCTGCCCAAAAAGGGTGCCTAACACGGCGCCACCCACTGCAACGGCTGCTCCAACTCCCACCAGAACCGCCATTGAAGTGTCACCAGCGCGTGAAAGTCTGGGTGAGAGTTTCAACAATAATAATCCTGACAACACCAGAGGAATGAGTGAAACGAGTGATCCCTGCAGCAGTGGTGCTACCAGACGTGCCAGGATAACCTGGTAAATGATCACTACCGCGAAATACCCTGCGGTAATTCCGACAAATAACGCTGAAACAAATTTAAAGAGGGGATTGTCACCCAAAAGATAGCTGAAAACAAGTACCGTGAGAATAAAACTCACAAAGGTCCAGATCAATTCCGCGGTCATAGGTTACTTTCCTGCCCCCTTCTTCATCCCCGCACCAGAGGAAAGGATAAGACTCACTGCTCCACCAATAAAAATGATCAGTGCTGTTATCAGAAGTGTCGACTGGAAGGAGCCGAATGCCAGGGTCGATTGATATGGCCTCTGCATGATTTGTTCGTATGACTGGCTTCCATTCATTCCGGCGACGAACCCTTTGATCTGGCCGCTGTCATAATATGGCTGTGTCATTGGAGCTGCCTGCGCACTTAAGACAGCAAGAATCGGAGAAACGTCCGCCGAGGTTCCAACCTGTTCCACCCACGTTTTTACGATATCGGCGTTATCGGTTAAGATAATCACTGCTCCAAAATCTGATAAACGATTGATACCCAGTAAAATCGGCTGATCCCATGCGGGCTGGATGGTGGTTGTATAAGGTAAGGCCTGGTGCAAATTTCGAGTCAGTGAGAGGATTCCCAGGGTTCCTCCAGGAAGATAACCCAGGTTAACCACCTGATCATCAACAGAATAATTCGTTTCAACAGAACTGATCCCACGAATTTCTTCTTCTAAAATCGCATATCCAATCGCATTGGTCGATATCAGCGTCATGGGGATATTTCTGGCCATTAAGTGCTCAATCACAGCCCTTGAAGTCCACTTCATTTCACCAGCCAAACCGGCTTCAAAATGAGCGGCCAGCAAAACTGGTTTATCAGACGGAAGATTTTGGATTTTGCTAAACGTGTTGACCACTTCAGCCGGGAACAGAACCGGGGTAATCACAAATGGTGTATATGAGAAAATTGGCATCAGCACAGCCGCCAGTAAGGCTAAGGTAACCACAATTCTAAGAATCAGACTTGATTTAACCGGCGGCTTTTGTGCACTTTTAGCTAAATCTACAGGTTCTGCCCCTTCGAGTAATGTCTTAAAGAGAGCAACATTCTGTAATTGGCGCTCACTAACTTCGATCCCAGGTGAATACACAGGCGGTTTTTTAATCTGACCTGTGAGGTCAGCCGAGCGCAACACTCCTTCAATTCCTGACAGAATTCCCTGTTCTGCAGGCTTTTCACCCTCCGCTGGAGGTTCGGGCGCAGGCTGCAAGGGCGTTACTGCTTCAACAGGTCTTATCGCGTGCAGCCAGGCGGGCAGGTGGGCTCTTTCCAGTTTACCCAAATCCTGTCCAACAGCCGGTGTGGGCTTGTTTTTAGGCTCATCAGATTTCTTCGCTGAAACGGGTTCTTCTAAAGACAGCCATTCAGGCAAGTCATCGTCATCGAACGAGATTGGACGGGGAGTATCTGTGACCGGTGGAATGATTCCACTGCTTTCCAAAGTCGGCAGTTCTTTGGATTGTTCACCACTGGCAGATTCCATGCCAGCAATGGGTTCGGGTTCATTTTCAGCGTCGAACTCAGATTCTTGATTTCGTTCGATTCCTGGTTTCGGTTGAGAAATTGGTTCGAAATCAACCGCGGTTTCTGGTTCGAGGTTCGATTCAGGTAATTCTTGAGAAGGAATGGTCGTTTCCTCTTCCCTCATATACCCGTGGGTTGAGTCTATTTTCTTAAGAACATCCGCGATTTCTTCCGATGAAACTGAATCAAGGTTAGACTGATCTGATGGTTTTTCAGATTCATGACGCTCCGTAAAATCAAGCCTTTTGAGAAAATCTGATTCCACCTGTTCTAAATCTTCAGCAACAGGTTCACCACCAGCTTCAGGTTCAACTACTTCCTCCAATTGATTTGAGGGGCCAATTCCAAGTTCAGCAAGCAGAGACTCGAATGCATCATATACTTCTTCATCTTCTTTAGCGGAAATTCGCTCCGGTGGATTTTCACAGGTAAGAAATTCCGGTTCACTTAACGGTGGAACTTCTTTTTCAGGTTCCTGTGTGTCAGATTCTGATACAGATTCTCCTTCGAGTCGGAACCCATTTAACCAATCCGCATTCTCATCTGCGGGCGATTCTGCACTGGTGAAGGGATTTACACCCTGAGATTGTTCACGTTCTTCTCTTTCCAGCTGCCGGATTCGAGCCAGCCATTCAGGGATTTCTTCTTCTTGGTTGTCAGAAGCCGGTCCGGAATGATTCGCTGTACCTGCTTGCTCCACACCGCTGAATTTTCCGGCTTCATTCTCAGACCCTGTGGGCTGATCTTTGACCAGTATTGCCTGACAATACCAGCAGCGTTCAGCACTGGAATCGTTTACACGGTTGCAAATAGGACAAATGATATCAGCCATGGTCATCCATTATAGGGGCGGTCAGACCCAATCAAGATCCTGATACCCGTAGCAAGACTACCCAGAGCGATTCCAAGAAGGATTCCTCTCGCTCCGGCTACAGGTACTTGATGGAAACCTGATAGCATATCATTAATAACTGGTATATCAGTAGTAAAGGCCAGTACGCCGCTATTAATAATCAAAAAAATCACAACGCTCAAAAAGAAAACAAAACCCATCCAATTTCTTTGCCGCTGCAGCATTTTGAGGCTCGAAAAGGCCATTGTGATGGCCAACACAGCCATTAAACTGGATTCAATGGGTACCTGCACTGCGGTAACCAGCTTTTGAAACCCTGTATTTGAAGGTCCAAGAAAGATTCCAGCCACCAGGGTTAAGAGAAAAGCGATGAACAAGACAAAACTAAAACCCTTCGATGCTCCGTTTTCTTTGAGCCGTTTCCAATGGACACCAAAAACCAGGTTAAGGATCGCAATTAACCCGGCAATGCCGCTCAAAATCACGGCCCAATCCAACAGTGGTTGACGCAAAGACTGGATCAGCGGGGAGGGGATGAAATATCCCAACAATACGATGACCCCTGAGATTATGGCGATGACGGTATTGATGATCTTCATAGGATACCCAGTAATTTAAGAATCGCGCCAGCGATCAAAGCAATCCCCACCAGCCAGCGCAAGAGATCTTGTACCTGTAGACTGGCCAGGTGTATCGGACTGTAAGCCAGGTACGCAGGAATTGCGTAGAGTTCTTCGCCAATCAACACATCCCTGGTCGTAGCAAAAAATATCGATTGAGCGGTGATTGAATCACTGGCTGCCAGGGTAAAATCTGTGTTGGATTCTGAAATCGTGCTAAAAAACCCTGCCTCAGTTCCAAAATTACCGATCAACACATTCGCGCTGATGCCTGGTTCATGCAGGATATCCATTGCACCAACCGCGTAACTGAAAGGTGTGATTCCTGTCAACTGTCCATGATCGGGGTCATATAACTCGCGGGTGTTAGTTTCAACTGATACCGCTCTTAATACATCTTTGCTTAAAAGCGTCAAACCTCCATTTCCACTGGTGCAAACCGGCGGTTGGTCACTGGTGGAACTTAATTGACCCAGACGATGCAAAGAACTTAACCCAACAAAGGCTGAGGTGTTTGCCGGATCGGTCAGATTGGCACTGCCAAGTGTAACGTGTATTCGAGTGCCGTCTTCTACTGATAGGCCGATCGCACGCCGCAGTTTTGCGATCGCTGCGATCTTGCGAAAGACTGGGGGATATTTTGCGCGTACTCTTTTTGATGCAAAAAGAATCGTGCCCACAATCGTCAAAATGACAATCAGAAATCCAATAAAGGGCATAGAGATTACGAATTCTCCTCACGCAGATAAGCAGCAAACGAGCGGGTATCTGCTGAATTTTCCAACATCAAGGCAAAAGCTTTCAACGAAGAGCTTGAAGAAAAATTAAGGAATGGCAAGGAAGCCAATAACACCTGCGACAACACATATTTTATCGGCCCGGCGCCCTCTAATAAAGCAATCACTGGACCGGTCAAATTTGAGTCGTGAATCTTTTTTGACCAGGATGACCAATACAAATGTTCCATCTTTTAAAGTATAGCATAATCCCTTTTTTCTCACCCAACCTTGAGAAAATTATGCTTTCCAGAAACAACAGCCCAATGATGAGCGGGCAAAGTCTGTTATCTGAGTTTCCATATCTTCCACAGAACCCCAAAAAGAATGAAATTGCGAAGGATATAACAGGATCGCCTGCTGCCAGGCTCGCATTCCTTGAGTTGATAGCTCGTATTTTTCTGTGCGAGCCCCTGCAGGCAGAAGAGTTGAAAACTCATCGACGGTCATTGAACCGTATGGCAAATCCAGGTAATACGAAAGATTCGCCCCCAGTCTTTCTGCAACGCAGCGGGTGATACGGTGATCCACATGACCACCCGCGCCCAGCGGGGTAAGAAAATTCCTGTCGTCAGGATACAGGTTGCGCACCCGATTTGTTATGTGTTCTACCAGCGGGTATTCATCATTTTTTATTGGAGAAGAGAGATCATTCAGGTTATGGATCAAAGGTTGGCACTGATTGGGAAGATATCGATAGATACAATCCAGAAATTCCAAATGGTGCCATTTACAGCCAAGAAACTCACAGGCAGCCACATCTTCTGCGCGTCTTCCGGTGGTGGCATCACCCTGAAACCCCCAGGTTTGCTGAAGAAGACCTGCAAAAGGTGGAATAGCGATTCCAACAGGGCTGCCGGCAAACAATGTGCATACGATCACTTCCTGCCCCTGGCGCACCTGTTCCCAGATCCAGCCACCGCACGAGTAAGCACCGTCATCCAGATGGGGAGAAAGGATGATTGTACGCATGAAATACCGCTCCAGATGAAAAGTTGTAAAATTAAATTATAGTATGAGATAATAATCGGGCTATTCCTGCCAAGGAGTCAACCTCATGTCAATCTTCGACAATCTATTTGGTCCCAAACCATATCCACCTGAAGCGAAGAATGAAATCACCAGCCTGATTGATGAATTGGTGAAAATCGGCCAGCAGGATGATTACCTTTCCGTTACTCCAGGGGGCGGTTACAATGCGCAATGCCGGCATGTGCGCACCCGTCAGATTGGCGACAGGTTAAACAAGATCGGAGGATTGGCTTTGATGACCTGGGTCTTCGAGAAAGTGCGTAAAAGGGTGGGCAAGGTTCTGGCTTCTCACCTGGAGTACGCATGGAATGAGATCGGGGAGTGGCGTGCTTAACATTCACGGAGAGCAGGGTAAAGCTCTCTGAAATGTTAGAAAGGTGACTTTAACTGTTGAAGACCTGCATGATTCGATTCATGCGGGTTTTCCATTCATAATACTTAACGTCTTCTCGAGCTTTCTGTGCAAGAGCGTTCCTTTTTGTCTGGTCTTCGAGCAAAATGGAAAATTGCCGTTTCAGATCTTCAAAATCTTCTGCGATATAAAATGCTGCGTTGGATTCATTCAAAACCTCACGCAATACCGGAATGTCACTGCTGAGGATGGCTCTCCCGGCTGCCATATATTCAAACATTTTCATCGGGCTGCAAATATCTGCGGTATTTCCGCCACCACTGACGGAAATCTTCTTCCCAAAAGGCATTAGAAGAATATCCGCCGCTCCCTGATACAACGGAAGATCCTGGTTTGGCACAAATCCGGTCATCTTGATATTGGTGACCCTGAATTGTTGTATCTGATCATTCCAATAAGCGATAGAGTCTTTCTCTCCTCCAATCCAGATGAATTGAACTTGAGGGAACGCGATCGCCAGCTTGAACAATAAATCCACACCACGCCCCGGATAAAATCCACCGGTGTAAACCGCGGTCATCAGCTCTTCAAAACCCAATCGTTTTCTACACTCAGCCGCGTCTGGTAAATGGACATAGCGATCAAGGTCTACCCCGTCAGGTGCGATGATTGAATCTTTATCAGTGAACTGTATCTGAAACCGTTCTTCAATTTTTCCTTTGAGTGCACTGGTGATCATAACGGTGAGTTTCTTTTTCGGCGAACGCAGATAACCCCGAAAAAGCCAGCTGCCAATCCGGCCACCGGGAAGATCATGAACCTCATAGATGATGGGAATATTCATCAATAACCCAATGGAAGCCGCCCAAATCGCCCTGGTGTAAATCACCTCGCAATTTGACTTTTTTCCGTCGAAAATGCTGCGGAGAATAAAGTCTATTCCTTTTCTACCCTTCGATGCCGAAATCCAGGTGATAGGGAATTCTTCATTAATTCCGTACATGGTTTTCAATTCATACCAGGAATACTGCCTTTCGCCTGGTACATAGAGGTGAACAGAGTGGCCATTTTGTTTTAGCGCCTGGCACACCTTCATTACCTGAATACTGTTGGCCTTCATGGATGGAATTTGAGAGGTAGCAATATAAGCAATTTTCATCCTACAACTCCTGCTCTCTGTGCCTCTCACTGTAACGAATGAGCACAAGCCCAATGCTCACCATGACCACCACGGTCAAAATGAAATTGCCCGTAAGCAGCCATGCGGCACCGTTAATCCCATAAGCGGGTATAACCCAGAAAGAGAGTGCCACTTTCAGCACTGCTGCAACAAACAAGATATAGAGTGGAATATTTGCCTTGCCAAAAGAAAGCAAGAGAGAGCGGTTCCAGAAAAAGATATTCGATATCCCGAATCCCGCCAGAAGGATCATGGTGGCTGGATAGGCTGGAACGAAGGCTTGTGTGTAGATCACCCCGATGAGCCACTTTCCAAATAACGCCATAATCAATGTAACAAAAATCGTCCAGGATGCGGAAATGAAGGTCATTCGCCGCAGCAAGCGGCGCAATTGACCCCACGACCTGGAAACAACACTGCGGGTCATTTCGGGGAAAGAGGTGGTAATAAACGGGGTGATGGGCATCATCAACGGATTAATAATTGACAACCCAAGTTTATAAAGCCCCACCGCACTCTTATCGAGGAAATAACCAACCCACAAAGGTTCACTCTCACTGACAATCATTTTGATGGTACCGCTGAGATTGGTACTGACCGTATATTGAATCATTTCTTTGATTGGCGGCAATTGTTTCATCGAAGCCTTCCACCACTGAGGGTGAAGATGCCGCCGTAAATGATATTGCGCCAGGATAGCCGGGCTGATGCCAAGGATGATCTTGCCCACCAGATAGGCAGTCAGCACAGTGTAAATTGACCCGTTGAGAAAGAAAGCAGCCACGATTATCACAGCGGTCAGAAGACTTTGCAAGAGGTTGATCGCTGCCTGAGTGCGGAAATGATTGGTAATTTGAAGTACGCCCAGTGAACTTTCATAAACTGCACTTGTCAGAATCGTTATGCCGAAAAACTGGATCATGGGAAGTGCCTGCATATCCTTGGCAAAATACCGGGCTCCCAGGGGTGCCACAAGGAAGAGAAAACCAAAGGCGATTAAGGAGGTGACCGCCTCTGCCAGCATGGCTACCTTTACCACCGCACCCGCCTTTTCAGTGTTTTCTTCTGTCAATTCTTTTCCCAGGTAACGAATGATAAATTCGCCCATCCGGAATGAGAAAAGGCGGTTAACATTGCTGACAAAAGTAGTCACGATGCCTACCATCCCAAAGGCGACAATACCAAGCAAACGCGCAGCAAAAACACTCTGAACAAAACTTAATCCAAGGCTCAGAGTATTGGAACTAAAAAGATAGCCGGTGTTTTTAAGCACGCGGCTTAAAGTGAGATCTTCAGCGAGAAAGCGCTTAACTCTGGAAATCAGAGAGTTCATGGAGTGAGTATGTGTTTCGCCCAGGAGCGGTTTTCTTGGTACCAATCAACCAGGTGTGTGATCCCTTCATCGAGAGATACCCTCGGCTCCCATCCAAGCATTCTGCGTGCCTTGGATACTTCTGCCCAATTGGCATTCACATCTGCTGGATGGCGGGGGATATATTTAACGATCGCTTTCCTGCCTACGCGATCTTCTATCTTATGCAGCAGGTCATTGATCGTGATCGTTTCGTGCCCTCCAAGGTTAATGATCTCGTACCCCACCGGTTGAATCGCTTTACACACACCATCAGCGATATCATCCAGATACGTAAAACCGCGCATCTGCGACCCATCGCCGGTAATGACCACTTCATTGCCCTCAGCAATCCACTTGCAGAATCTAAACATGACCATATCTGGCCTGCCGGCCGGGCCATATACCGTGAAGAATCGAACTACAGTGGTATCCAGACCGTAAAGGTGGTGGTAGGTATAAGCCATGACTTCTGCGGCCTTTTTACTGGCAGCATATATTTGAAGCGGGTGGCTGGAATCAGCATCTTCGGGTGTGGGCAAAGGTGGATTTGCGCCGTATATCGACGAAGTGGAAGCCAGTACCAATTTATTTACACCGCTCTTACGGCACCATTCCAGAACGTTTAATGTTCCACCGGCGTTGGTCTGCAGGTACACATCGGGCATCTCTGTTGCCTGCCGAACTCCAGCGCGGGCCGCGAGGTGAATAACGGCTTGAATATCCTTATGCTCGCTTGTTAATGAATCAAAAAATTCCTTTCGGCAAAGATCATCCTTGATAAAGGTAAAACCGGGCACCTTTTTCAGATATTGCAGGCGCCATTCCTTTAGCCGGGGATCATAAGAATCGTTTAAATTATCAACCCCGACGATCTGATGACCCTGTTCTGCAAGGTTTTCGATCACCTTACGTGCAATGAAACCCGCTGCCCCGGTGACAAGGTATTTTGCCATTAGAGTCTCACCACCTTTGGATCTTTGATTCCCATTTTCCCAAATGCGTTTCGAGTATCCACGATCAAATGTGATTCTTTCAGAATTTGAGCGTAATCAAAGCATTTATGGTTCGTGACGATGACCACACAATCATCTTCTCTGACACCAGCCATCACGTCAGGAATGGATTTAATTTCCCAGCCCTCTTCTTTAATCACCGGGATGTATGGATCGTAATAACTGATCACCGCCCCCTTCTGCTCCAGCAACCGGATCACGTCAATGGCAGGTGACTCTCGCAGATCATCGATATCCGGTTTATAAGCAGCCCCTAAAACCAACACCTTGCTCCCTTTGATGGCTTTTTTGTGTTCGTTAAGGGCATCCTGAACCTTACCAACCACGTAGCGTGGCATATTGGTATTGATCTCAGAAGCAAGATCGATAAACTTGGCGGTGTAATTCAAGGAGCGCATCTTCCATGAAAGGTAAAGAGGATCGATGGGAATACAGTGTCCGCCCAATCCCGGCCCTGGATCGAAGCGCATAAAGCCAAACGGTTTGGTAGAAGCCGCGTCAATCACTTCCCACACATCCACACCCAACCGATCACACATTAATGTCAGTTCATTTACAAAACCGATGTTGATCATACGAAAAGTGTTTTCGAGCAGTTTAGCCATTTCAGCGACCTCGGTCGATGAAACCGGAACGACCGTGTCCAGCGCCTGGCTGTACCATGCAGAAGAGACCCTGGTACAGTTCTCTGTCATACCACCGATCACTTTGGGGGTATTTTTCGTCGTCCAGTCCTTCCGCCCGGGGTCAACGCGTTCGGGTGAAAAGGCCACAAAGATATCTTCACCCACCTTTAAACCGCTTTTTTCAGTCAGGGTTGGCAACACCAGTTCACGCGTCGTTCCCGGGTAGGTACTCGACTCTAACACCACGACCATTCCAGGATGAACATAAGGAGCGATTCCTTCTGCTGCGCTGATGATGAAAGAAAGATCGGGGTCACCGGTATTGCGTAACGGAGTTGGCACACAGATCGCTATAGCATCGATATCTTTCAAAACCGAGTAATCTGACGTTCCCCTCAATTTTCCATCACTGACCAGTTGCTTTACGAGATCAGGGGCGACATCAATGATATAGCTCTCACCGCGGTTTAGCTTTTCCATCTTACTTTGAATCGGATCAATACCGGTAACATCAAAACCGGCGCTGGCAAAAACCGTTGAAAAAGGCAGCCCCACGTATCCCATACCAAGAACAGCCACGCGAGCGGTTTTGTTCTTAAATTTTTCAATTAAATGACTGGCGTAATCCATATTTCTCCTAATGTTTTAAAACAGGGATAATTGCTCTGGTGCATCTTCCGTTTTACTTTCTGCCCCTGGCTCTTCACTTGAGGTTTGTTTCATCGAAGCGATCATTTTCGCCCTGGCAGTTTTTGCAGCCTGAATGGCATCAGGTAGTTTTTTAAAATCTTGAATAACCGAATTTTTTAAAGATGGTTGGTGCAGGGCCGCGGCAGGATGAAACATCGGGACGATCAATCTCTCATGCACCCAAAAAGTTTTACCGTGAACGTCACTGATCCTGGCGCTTGGCAGATACTTTGCCATCGAAAACCTGCCCAGAGTTACGATCACTGAAGGATTAATCGCTTCGATTTGCCGGTCCAAATATGATGAGCATGCAGCCAGCTCTTCTGGTAAGGGGTCACGGTTGCCGGGAGGACGGCATTTAACTACGTTGGCAATAAAAACCTGCTGCCGTCGAAAACCTGCCACCTCAAGCAACTCATCCAGAAATTTGCCTGCCTGCCCTACAAAAGGCCGCCCCTGTTCGTTTTCATGAAACCCAGGACCTTCGCCAATGAACATAAGTTCCGCAGTAGAAGGTCCTTCTCCAGGTACAGCAAGTTTACGTGAAAAATGAAGTTGACAATTTTCACATCGCCGAACCTGGGCAGCAATCTCATTCAAAGTATCGGTCGGATTCACTCGCACTCCATAATTTGCAAGTTTACTGCTTATTTTACCTTACTGCAACGATTCCAATTTTGAGAGGTCAATCTGCTCCAGATTCATCATGATCGCATCCTCTCCATTATCTTGATAATAGTGCTTGCGTATGCCCGCTTCTTTGTAGCCAAACCGGGCATACAGGTTACGCGCAGCCTGGTTGCCACTGCGAACTTCTAAGAAAGAGCGAACAGCCCCGGAATGATACGCATCGATCAGTGTAAATGCCAAAAGTCGCTGGCCAATTTTCTGGCCCCGGTAATCTGGATGTACAGCAAATGTGGCAATATGCGCTTCATCCACAATTAACCAGATGACAATCATTCCGACAATGACTGGAACGCCCTCACGGACAACCTCTGCCACCCAGCAGCGCGATACCGGGTTGCTCTCAATTTCGAAATTGAATGAACTTTCAGGCCAAGGGAGACTGAAAGAAAGACGATCCAGCGCTGATACTTCCTCCAGATCGGTTATCTCCATACGTCTGAAACTTACGGGTAATTCGCCGTTCAGATTACTGCTCCTGAATACCACCTGCAATGTGCAGATAGATGGGGGCCAGGCTTACAGGGTCATCCACATGACCGTTCTTCCAGCGTTTCCAGGCGAGTTCAGCCAACAAACAGGGTCTCCGCTGTGAAAGCGCGGGAGACAGTAACATCGCATTCTTCCACTTTCGCCCTATGACCTGGCGTTCTACAGCTGACATTTCTCCACAGATAATCGTTGGGCTTTCGATACTGGCTGAAATTTCTTCAGGGGTCATTACCTTTGGCTCAGATTCAGGCAGCCACTTTGTTCCGTTTGAAACGAAACGTTGGACTGCCATTCGCGACCGCCCTGCAGGTAAAAGCACCAGCATAGGGTTCTCAGATAGCGGCTGAGCTTCAGCCATATAATCAAAAGTCGGGATACCAATCAGAGGCAGATGCAGTGAGAGCGCCATCCCTTTTGCCAGTGCCAATCCGATGCGCAGGCTGGTAAATGAGCCAGGGCCAAGAGCAACCGCAATCGCCTGCAGATCCAATGCCTGCACCGAACAATGACGCAGGAGGTCTTCCACAGCAGGAGCGAGTTCAACCGTATGATGACTGGCTGTAACCCACATCATCTCTCCGGTAACCGTTGGCTCGTTATAGAGTGCAATACCCATTGTCTGCGTGGACGTGTCGATCGCCAGCAGCATAGTTATCCTCCAAAAGTGAGCCTGCGAAATTCTTCAAGCAGCGCTTTGTAGCGCGCGCCGTTTGGAGTAAAAATCAGGCTCCTCTGTTCATCCGCGACCCAGCCAAGATCGATATGTAAATTCTCAGAAGGCAGCGCAGAACTGATCCGTTCAGCCCATTCAACAATCAATACGCCGGTCAGCAGCAATTGTTCTAGATCGAGGTCTTCCGCCTCCAGCGCTGATTCAATGCGGTATGCATCCAGATGGTGCAACAAACAGCCATCAGGCCGCCGGTACTGGTTCACCAGAACAAATGTCGGGCTCGACACCATATCCAGCGATCCCCAGCCTTGTGCGACACCTTGCACAAAGGTGGTTTTTCCTGCTCCGAGATCACCCGAAAGGCAGATCAAATCACCTGTTTTGATGAGTGCACCTATGCGCATACCAAGGCGCTTGGTTTGCTCCGGGCTTCGGCTGATAAAATCCAGGCTGGAAGAAGTTAGAATAGGCATAGTGAGTTGATTATATGATACCGAAGAAAACCTAACAAGTGAAAGTTGAGAAATATTCCAAACAAAAAATATACCGTGACACCTGCACGATATACTTACCCACGCCTATTCTGCCAAACCAGCGTGTTGTCTTTCAGCTTTCTTTGCATGATAAAGAATCACAACATAGACGAAATCAATAATAAAGATCAGGCTTCCAGTTGTTAGTACCAACAAATTGGGTTCAAGCACATCCTGGATTCCTAAAACACCCATTAACACGGTTGGAGCCGCCGTACCGATCCATTTGCTTACCGCAATCAGTAAAGTTTGCCCTTCGGTTGACCGGCGCTGTACAAACATGGCAATGAATAATACCGACATGAGCAGATTTTGCAGAAAAGCGGCATAAACAGCCCCCATCAATAAACCGAACTCGTTGATGAACGAATATTGAATAACAAAAGCCGCTGCCAACACAGAGCATCCCCAGATATAAAACCAGGCTGGTCTCATCGTGTGAGGAAAATACCTGCGTCCAAACTTAAAGAAAGTGTAGAGCAGACCCAGATCGAGCAGAAACCAAACCCAGTTAATCGCGATCTGAAGTGATAAACCAATCGCACGATAGCCCAAGAACGCGTGAAGAAACTCCCAGGCGATATTCAAAGCCAGTGCCCAAATTGGCATGGCGTACGACCTGTCCTTGATCCCAACGCGAATGGCATCGATATATACAATTGACCAGGCGATTCCACTCAGCAGCATTAAGAAATTTTCAACAGTCATGATCACCCTTCTACGACGAATTCCATTGAGATTGGGTATGTGGAAAATATCATGTGCCAGGAGCATCTGAATCAGGATTTGGGATATGCTGCTTTAGACGTTTTGCCAGGTCACGCCTCGAGAGCATTACGCGGTGTGAACAGGTCAGACATTCCAGCCCGATATCTGCACCCAGCCGGACAATCTTCCAGTCATAACCGCCGCAGGGGTGCGGCTTGCGAAGTTTCACCTGATCACCAAGACGTAATTCGGGCAGCATGATGGCATTATATCCCATGTTATAATTTTCAAACTTGTCTTTAGTGGCATGGCATCTGGAGGAGAAAAACGAATGCTGAATCTGGCGCCAAGCCTATTGATCTCCCGAATCGCTACATTAATTATCGCTCTAACCGTGCACGAATTTTCACACGCTATCATCGCTGATCGCTTGGGTGATCGCACGCCGCGTGCGAATGGCAGATTGACCTTAAATCCTTTGAAACACCTGGATGTATTCGGCTCACTCATGTTGATCGTTGCAGGGTTTGGGTGGGCCAAGCCAGTACCTGTGAACTCCTATGCCCTGCGGCAGAGATCACGTTCGGCACTGATGTGGGTTTCACTGGCCGGGCCAGGATCAAACTTGCTGCTCGCGCTTGCTGCGGGTCTCATCTTACGCTTCAGGCTGGTTCCATGGCAAGCCTCTACCGGATTCCTTCCTTCAGCAGCCGAGTTTTTATTTACCTTCCTTTCTATCAATTTAATCCTGCTGCTCTTTAATTTGATCCCGCTGTCTCCATTGGATGGTGAGAAAATACTGGAATTCTTTCTGCCACCCTCAATGGCGGTCAAATACGCCCGCATCCAACCCTACGGACCAATTCTGTTGATGGTTTTGCTCTTTGGGTTGCCCCTGATTGGCGTGGATATCATTAACTGGATCATGACCCCGGCACTAACCGGGCTGCAGAAAATCATTTTAGGAGTGTCTTGATGAGTGTTCAAATTTCAGTGATTGGCCTCGGGCAGATTGGAGCTTCACTCGGCCTGGCGCTTGCAGAATACAAAGGGAAAATTCTCAGGGTCGGTCATGACCCTGACGGAAAACGAATGCAGTCCATTGAAAAACTGGGGGCATTCGATAAAACCTTCGTCCAGCTGCATGAAGCGGTGCGCAATGCTGATATCGTCATCCTGGCACTACCAGCAGATTTGATCAGAGATGCGCTGGCCATCATGAAGGACGAGCTGAAACCTGGTGCCGTGGTGATCAATATCTCCATCATCCGCAAGGGAATCCATCAATGGATCGAAGAAACACTGCCCAAAGAGAATCCCTTTATTTCGATCCACCCCCTGATTCATGCCGACCGGCTTGAAGATGCCAATAGCGATGTCAACACTCCACGGGCTGATCTCTTTACAAATACTGAAATCGCAATCACCAATGATTACAATACTTCCTCAAAAGCCATTGAAGTAGCCACCGATCTCGCGACCCTTCTGAAGGCAAAACCCTATTACACAGAGACCGCTGAAGCAGACGGTGTGGTGGCCAACGTAGAACAACTGCCAAAACTGGCGGCTGCCGCGCTGGTTCACACGCTGATTGGTAAAGCGGGATGGAATGACGGCAGGCGCTTTTCATCGAGAGCATTTTATCGTTCAGCTTCAATCAATTATCTTTCCGATGAGCAAGAGTACCTGGGGATCACAGCCCTGTTGAACAAAGAAAATATTTGTCGCTCTTTAAACGAACTGATTTACTCGCTGGAAGAATTAAGAAACCTAATTGACCAGGGTAATGAAGATGGTGTGAAAAAGTATCTTAAGGAGGCCAGACAGGGCTTTGAAACCTGGATTGAGCAGCGCCGAAGCGGTGATTGGGATCATCAAAGAAAAGAGATGCCCCAAAAACCCAAAGACAGAATCAGCCAGTTATTTGAAGGTAAAACGAAAGAAAAATCGTAAAATTAATCAATATGGCGTATTATTGTTATATTGTAGAGTGTGCCGATGGCACTTATTACACAGGGTGGAGCCTCGACCCAGTCCGTCGCGCACAGCAGCACAACAAAGGACGTGGGGCAAAATACACCCGGCAGCGCAGACCGGTAAAACTGGTTTATGTTGAAGAGCAGGCGGATCTGTCAACCGCCATGAAACGTGAACGTGCAATCAAAGCACTCAAACACGATCAGAAGTCACACATGATTCAAACAAAGGGGAAATAAAGTGGAAATTCAAGATGGGTGCGTCATTTCACCTGGCAGAGTGAACCTGCTTGGTGAACACGTTGATTATAACGAGGGTGTCGTACTGCCGGCCGCGATTGATCGTTCCGTCAAAATTCAATTCACTCGCCGCAAGGATCGACTCGTACAACTTTCTGCACTCGATCTTGATCATCAGTGCACATTCAACCTGTTGGACCTCGATCGCAAGATCGATAGCAACGGTAACCCACTACCTTCCTGGGCTCTTTACCCTGCCGGCGTCCTCTGGATGCTCCAGCAGCGTGGGTACGCGGTCAGTGGTTTTAATGCCAGTTATCGCTCTGACATACCCATTGGCGCAGGTTTAAGCAGCTCCGCTGCGGTTGAGGTGGGTTTTGCGGTTGTCAGTCAGGTTCTGGGGGGATGGCAGATCGATCGCTTAACGCTGGCGCGAATCTGCCAGGCTGCAGAAATCAATTACGCCGGAGTAAATTGCGGGTTGATGGACCAGTTTGCCTGTGCGAGTGGCGTCCCTGACCACCTGTTGATGTTCGATACGCGAACCTACGAATCCAGGGCAATACCATTGCCTCAAAACACCACACTCGTCATTGCTGATTCCACCATTCGCCGGTCTTTGATCAATTCAGCATATAACGACCGCCGCAAGGATTGTGATACGGCTGTAAAGTATTACCAGGCAATCTATCCCGAGGTTAAATCACTGCGCGACCTTTCTCCAGCCCAATTCCAGGCACATGCTCACCATCTACCTGATGACGTTCGGCGTCACGCTCTCCATGTGGTAGAAGAAATCGCACGGGTTGAACGCGCGATTCAATACCTTGATTCAGGTGATGCAGAGCAATTTGGCAAGTTGATGTTCGAGACCCATGATTCATTGCGCGATTTGTTCGAGGTTTCTTGCCGAGAATTGGATATACTGGTAGATCTTGCCCACGGCTTCGATGGCTGCCTGGGAGCACGTTTAACAGGTGCCGGCTTTGGCGGATGTACGATTAACCTGGTGAGAAAAGATCGGGTTAACGAATTTATTGAATTTTTGAAAACAGCCTATCAAAAAGAAACAGACCTGCAAGCGAATATTTTCCGTACTCATCCCAGCCGCGGTGCCAGCCTGAAAAGCAGTTCCGCTTATCGTTCAGCCGCTGCATCAATTCCAAAGGTATACGCCATTGATGCACATGAACTAAGCAAAACCTTCGTTTCAAGACATGGTTTTTGGCGGCGAACATCAAAATCAACGGTCGCTGTGGATAAAATCTCTTTTTCTGTCGAAAAAGGGGAGTTATTCGGTCTTCTTGGGCCAAACGGTGCGGGTAAAACCACAACAGTGAAAATGCTCTCAACCCTTCTCCTGCCAACTTCGGGAACAATTTCAATCTTTGGCAGGGATATTCTGCGCGATACCAACGAGATCCGCAGGCATATCGGCTTCACCTTTGGTGGTGCGAGGGGGCTTTATGGCAGATTAACGGCTGTTGAAAACCTGCGGTATTTCGCTGAACTTTACGCCTTACCGCCAGAAGTAACGCGCAGGCGGATTCCAGAGCTGCTAGAGATCGTAGGCCTCGAGGGACGCGGCAACGACAGGGTTGAGACATTTTCCAGTGGCATGCAGCAGAGGCTGCATCTGGCACGCGCTCTGCTTCACGACCCGGAATTAATCTTTCTTGATGAACCTACTGTGGGCATCGATCCGGTTGGAGCCCGTGAACTCAGGGCTACAGTCAAACAACTGATCGGTCATGGCAAGACCATTCTCCTTACCACCCACTATATGGCTGAAGCGGATGAACTTTGCGACCGGATTGCCATTATTAAGCAAGGGCATATCATCGCGATGGATACACCTGCTTCATTAAAAAAGAAAATTAGTTCAGATTCGATCATCGAAGTTAAAGTCGAAGCTGCTAATCTCCCTGCGGTGCAAAACACACTTTCAAGACTGGGCAGCCTGGCAGCTGTTTCGTACTCAGAAAATAATTTTCTTAAAGGGATAAGCATCACCACCCCGCAACCTGGAGCAGTGATCGAGTTACTCTCTCCTCTGCTGACCCAAAACGTGATCCAGAATCTCGAAGTGAGAAATCAGACCCTCGAAGATGTTTATATCTCTTTTATTAAGGGAGACATAGAGTGAAAAGCAGCTTTATGGGCCTGTTTACCCGCCAGATAGATGTTCAATTACGCATGCGCACCTTGAACCTCTACAGTTTGCTGCTATGGTTCATTCAACCCATTGTGTTCAGCGCTGTTGGAATGATTCTTTCCAACGCCGCCGGCAACCCCGCACCTGACCTGGTGTATACGGTCATTGGCGGCGGTATCATGGGCATGTGGAGCGGTCTGGTATTTACTTCAACTTACGACATTCGCAGTGACAGACGCGAAGGAACGCTGGAAATTATCGTTGGCAGCCCCACTTCCCTGCGTAAAGTTGAGGCTATACGCACATTTTCCAATGTGGCTGCCGGGTCAATCAGCCTGATTGCCGCATTTCTGGTTGCGGTGTTAATCTACAAATTTCCACTTTCTCAGGCAGATCTTCTTTCAGCAGTCATTTCACTGCTGGTGATCCTTTTTGGATTGTGGTGCATGGGTGTTTTTCTTGCCAATCTCATGGTCTGGTCAAGGCTTTCAACCTCCATCGTAGAATTTATCGAAATGCCGGTCGCGCTGCTGGCAGGTTTTATGTATCCCATTCGTATCCTGCCTGCATGGATGCAGGAAATCTCATCCATTTTTCCAATCCGCTGGGGGCTCGAAACACTTCGTACAGCCATTCAAGGGCCTGCCCTAAACCAAGAAACCCTCGTCAAGTGGGCGATTTCTATCGGGATTTCATTAATTATCTACCTTCTATCACGACTGCTCGACCATAAGGTTCATGATCTCATCCGCGTTAGTGGAGAATTGAGTTCGATCTGATGCGCGCTGTGATTCGTATCATTCGCTTGTATTTCATTCAGGCATGGTTCTCATACCGCTCTCTTTTTGCCTGGAGCACACCGTTCAACTACTTCGCCAGCAAACTCGGTTTTCCATTCTTCTCGATGCTGCTTTTCATGTTTATGGGAAAGTACGCTGGTTTCACTGATCCAACTTTCATCATTATCGGTAATATCTTGCTCCTCCCTGCGTTGAATGGCGTCAGCGGAATTTCGCAGACCGTTGGAGGTGAACGACAGTTCGGCGCACTCTCTTATCTGCTGGCCAGCCCCGCCCCCCGCGCACCTCTCTTTCTTGGAAGGGCATTTTTCCATATTCTGGACGGTTTTATTACCCTTCTTGTTGCCCTGCCTGCAGCGGTCATCTTTCTGGGTATGGATGTGACCAGAATAAACCTCGGGCTTGTCTTTATCTGCGTCCTCACCCTGTGCATCACAACGAACGGCATCGGCTTCATCATGGGCACGGTCACGCTTCTCAGCCGAGACGGTTGGATGATCACCTCCACGCTTTCGATCGCCTTTTATATGTTAATCGGAGTGAATTTTCCAGTAGAAAACCTCCCTGCTTTTCTACAATGGGTGGCGTACGGACTACCCATGACCAGAGGCATCATGGCAGCCAGGCTGGCGTTGAACGGTGCAGACTGGACCAGCATAGCGCCATTGATCAGTGGTGAAATTCTAATTGGTTTGTTATATATCATGATCGGCTATGCTTCATTTAGATTCGTCGAACGCGCCAGCATGCGCAGCGGGTTGCTGGATACCATATAGCAATCATGAAAATTCTTTAAAAAAAAACCCCCGATGCCAATTGCATCGGGGGGGTTGCCTTTTTAGTCACAAAATATTGGAAGGTGACCCAGCGAGATCACATTCGTCCATTTGGCTCGCTCACCTTCGGTGAAGACAGCCGCTTCTGCCACCACTTCGGCTCCTGCCTTTTGCACCAGAAGGCGCATTCCCTGAAGGGTTGATCCGGTGCTGATCACATCATCGACGATGACAACCTTTTTCCCCTGCATCAGGGCTCGATCTTTTTCATCAAGGAAAAGATACTGCGGTTCACCCGTTGTGATCGAAAGGGTTTCGGTTTTGATCGCATCACCCATGTAAGGTTTATAGGATTTACGCAATACGACGTAAGGTTTCTTCGTTTCAACAGAGAGAGCATGCGCCAGAGGAATACTTTTGGCTTCTGCTGTAAGCAAAACGTCGTAATCTGTACTGGTGAGTTTTTCGGCCAGGGCTTTACTACATGCCTGCACCAGTTCAGTGTCTCCAAGAATATTCAAAATGGCAATACGCAAACCGGGTTTGATCTGAAACAAAGTGAGTTCGCGATGAACCCCTGCGATATCAACTGGATAGGTCTCTCTCTTTTCCATCTTACACTCCCGAAATAAAATCGAACCGTTGCCGGATCCAGTAATTAAGTTTATCACATAAAATTTGTGAGGATTTTTCACTTAAGAGGTGATCCTCGCACACCGGAGCGCGAGGATCATGTGAGGAGAAAAAGAAGAAAAAGATGAATGTGGTACAATCATCGAGAGCCGGGGACGCCGACCCCGGCTCTCTTGACTAAGGAGGAGAAGAAAAGAAGTCGCCCTTTGAATAGGATACCTTCTTTCTCCAAAAATTACTTGACTGTTACCCTACGCTTACCCTACGAAAATATGAGTGTTTTGTGAAACAAAATTCAACCGATTCGATCAGTTTTTCCAGCCGTATAGGAAAGATTACAATTACAGCCACACATTCAGGCATCTCTCATGTAATCCTCGGTAATCAAGAAGATCCTTCTTACCCGTCCCAAAATCAAACTGAATTGTTGACGCTGGCGAAGGCTCAATTGTTGGAGTATCTGGATGGCACGCGCAAAGTTTTTGCCCTGCCGCTTGATTGGAATGATATCGCCGGATTCCAGAAAGACGTGCTCTCAATAACCATGGAAATTCCATTTGGAAGTGTGATGACCTACGGCCAGATAGCCAAAAGGCTCGGTAAACCAAATGCTGGCAGAGCGGTGGGAGGTGCATTATCCAGAAATCCTTTGCCGATCCTCATTCCCTGTCACCGGGTAATTTCTTCTTCAGGTGCGCTCACCGGTTATACAGGCGCAGAAGGTATTGCAACAAAAGAATTATTGTTAGGAATAGAAGGGCTCAAAATTGTCAATCAAAAACTGGCTTAGATTCCTCGCCATGGGGTTAGTTTGGGGATCAACTTTTTTCTGGGTGAAGATCGGGCTACAAGAAGTTGGACCAATCTCGGTAGTGTTCTTCAGGATCCTGATCGCAACCATTGCTTTGATCACCTTTTATAAATTCAGCCACAGAAAATTTCCATGGAAGTTTTGGCGCTTATACTTATTCCTTGGATTCTTCAATATAGCATTTTCATTGATTCTCGTCTCTTGGAGTGAAAAATTCATCTCCTCTGGCATGGCTTCGATCCTGAATTCCACACAACCTCTCGTTACCGCCTTGCTGGCCGCAGTACTCATGAAAGATGAACCCCTGACACTTCAGCGGATCATTGGTATCTTCATCGGCTTTGGTGGTGTGCTCGTTCTAATGTCGAACCGGATCGATGAAGGGACCTCCAATCAAATCATGGGGGTCGCGGCCATGATGGTTGCTGTTTTTTGTTATGGGGTCAGCTCCATTTATGCCCGAACCCACAATGACGGCGTCAGACCTGAAGACCAATCTCTGGGGCAGATGATCTTCAGCCTCATCTTCATTATTCCATCCATGTTAATCATGGAACCTTCTTTCTCCATCCCGATTAAACCTCTTTCGTGGGTGGCTTTTACATTCCTTGGCCTGTTAGGATCGTTTTTTGCCAGTATTACCTGGTATTCACTATTAAACGAGATCGGACCCTCAAGAGTAAGCATGATCACTTATATGTTCCCACTCGTCGGTGTGGCATTGGGTGCAATCGCGTTAAACGAAACGGTTGACTGGCGGTTGCTGGTAGGTGGTTTGCTTGTCTTGGGAGGAATTATCATAGTCAATAGTAAAATAAAGTCATCACCACAATTGATTGCCATTGAAAATAACGCCTTGAAGGATGAGTGAATGGACGAGAAAAAGGTTACGCGTGCAGGATATGTGGCGGTCATTGGCCGTCCAAATGTTGGCAAATCGACATTGGTCAACACACTGCTAGAGCAAAAGATCGCTGCGGTTTCATCAAAACCTCAAACCACCCGCCGGCGTCAACTGGGCATCCTGACTCTTCCTGAAGCACAGGTAATCTTTGTCGATACCCCCGGGTTGCACATTCCCCAGCATAAACTGGGTGATTTTATGAACCAGAATGCCACAGATGCCCTTCTGGATGCTGACATCATTCTCTGGTTATTGGATTCGAGCATGCCCTTCACCGATGAAGATAAACTCATCGCTGATAAATTAAAATCGATCAAGAAACTCCCTGCCGTGTGGATGGCACTGACCAAATGCGACCTGGTGAATACAACCACGATTATGGAGCGTAAGCGTCAGGCGCTTGATCTTTTTCCAGCGAAAGATATTCTGGAACTTTCTGTAGAGAATAAGCAGGCATTGGACTCTCTGTTGAGGTTAACCATAGACAACCTGCCAGAAGGCGACTTTTATTTCGATCCAGATACCATCACCGACGCTTACGAACGAGATATTGCCGGCGAGCTGATCCGTGAATCGGTGCTCATGTTCGTTAGAGACGAAGTACCCCATTGCGTTGCAGTAAAAGTTGATTCCTATGAGGAACGGCCAGATGACAAGGCTTATATCGAGGCAACCCTTTTTGTGGAACGCGAGTCGCAGAAAGGCATTCTCGTTGGAAAAGGCGGTGAAATGATCAAAAAGATTGGAACCCGAAGCCGCCAGGAGATCGAGTCAATGAGTGGAAGAAAAGTTTTCCTCAATTTGAAAGTTCAGGTGAATAAGAACTGGCGCAATAGCCCTGATGCGCTCAGCTTATTAGGCTACGAATCCAACAAGGAATAGATTTTGTTTACATGGGCTTTCTTCATTGCAGCCGGTTTTGCTTTCCTCGATTGGGCATCCACGTGGAAAGGGTGGAAAATACGCCTCTACGTTGCCAAACCCGCCACAATGATATTTCTCATCCTGTGGACGTTCCAGGTGACAGCCTGGCAAGGGCACATGCTGTGGTTCGGGTTGGCATTGGTCTTCTCGCTGATTGGAGACGTGGCTCTGATGTTGAATCCGCGTTACTTCATGGCCGGTGTCGGTGCATTTTTCTTAGCACACGCGGCCTACCTTATCGGGTTTAATCAGACCCCCATACCATTTACTCTGGGAGTGATCCTTTCAGCCGGATTGGTGATCATCGCAGCAATTCGCGTTTTCCAATTGATTAAACCGGGTGTGATAAAGATTCCACGAGGAAAGCGGTTTCTGGCAGCGGTGACGGCATACGGAGCGACTCTATCCCTGATGTTGTTTTCTGCCCTGATCACGCTTTTTAAAGCAGACTGGAGTTTGCTCGCAGGCGTGCTCGCCGCGATTGGCGGCACATTGTTCTTTACTTCTGATACGATCCTGGCGTATGACCGCTTCGTTCGCAAATTAAAGCACGGACAGAGCTATGTGCACCTCACCTACCACCTGGCACAGGGCTGCATCGTTTCAGGTGCGATCCTGCATTTCTTGCGCAACTTTATTTAAGCGGCTTAAACCCCTCTCCCAATGCTTCATGGGTCTCACCAATGACCATGAACGCGTTTGGATCGATATCTTTCACCATTTCTTTTAACTGGTTTACCTCAGAACGTGTGATCACCACATACAGCACAGGACGTTCAGCCCCTGTATACGCGCCCTTGCCTGATAAAATTGTAACCCCGCGTTCCATTTCCTCCATGATCTCTTTTGCGACGTCTTCGGATTTTTCAGAAATGATGATCGCCGTACGAAAAATACTCGAACCTTCCGAAACCATTTCAGCTGCCAGGCCGCTGACATAGATCACGACCATACCATAAAGAGCCTTTTCCCAAGAAAAAGCAAAACCGCCCGCCAGAACCACAATGGTATCGGTGATCAGGTAAGCCTGGGAAATGGAGATCCCCAAACGGTGATTGAGGATACGCCCGAGGATATCCGAACCTCCGCTGGTACCGCCTCCGCGATAGACCAGTCCAAGGCCAATCCCCAGGAGTACCGCACCGAAAAGAGCGTTGAGAACATTATCCTGGGTCACACCGCTGTCAGGGATAAACAATACAAGCAGATCGGTGAAAAGGGAAAAAGCAGCAACAGAAATCGCCGTGCGTAGGGCAAAACGCGGCCCGCCAAGAAAGCGCCATCCGAGGATGAAGAGCGGGATATTGCCAATAAAAACCATCACGCCAATCGGAAAATTCACAAAGTGATTGACGATTTGTGATATACCGCTGATACCGCCGCTGACCAGCTGCCCGGGTACGAGGAAGAGGCGCATGCCAAAGGCTTGGATGAGTGCACCGGCCAATAGAATAATAATATCCTGAACAGTCTTCTTATTGAATTCAAGCGTGCTGAACTCGGATTTGAATTTTTGCCAGGGTGAAAAGGTTGTGGTATTTCGTTCAGACATAATGGACCTCGAGAAAAGAATAGCCCTATTGTAATCGAAAGAAAAAAATTGATGGTCATCATACTGGTAATGGGATTTTCCTTGACGTTGTTTAGATGGCATGGTATGATTTGTACTCGCGATGCGGGGTAGAGCAGTGGCAGCTCGTCGGGCTCATAACCCGGAGGTCAGTGGTTCGAATCCACTCCCCGCTACTAACGAGAACCGTAGTCCCTGGGGCTACGGTTTTTTGATAGGTCTGAGGGTCGATGGTTACGAAAAATCACTTTTAGGAGGATTTTTCGATGAACCGTAATCCCTCAGGCCTGTTATTTTCTCTTTGTATTGACGGTTTCGTCAAATACAAAACCGCCGAAGGCTTAAGCCAACGGACGGTCGATTCGTATGAGTGGGTACTGCGTAAGTGGATGGAAAAGATAGGCGATCAGCCGGTAGGGAAGATCACCTCTGCTGATGTGCTCGATTACATGACCTATCTGCGCACCGAGTATGTTCCCCACACTTTCGCCAAACCGAATCCTGCGCATGAGGCGCCAACGCGCAAACTCTCCCCCAAAACACTGCGAAACCATTGGATCACTTTCAAAGCTTTCTTCGGCTGGGCGGTCGCAGAGTTTAAAATCAAGAACCCCATGGAAGGCATCCCGGGACCACGTTATAAAGAAGCACCGGTGGCTGCCTTTACTCAGGAAGATCTTGCGGCACTGCTTAAAGCCTGCGTCTATTCCCGTGAGTACAATCCGATCAATCGCCATAATTTTGTCACCCGACGACCATCTGCCAAACGAGATGAAGCCATGATCATGTTCATGTTGGATACCGGTTTGCGTGCTTCTGAGCTTTGCAGTTTGAAAATCGGCGAACTGGATTTGCGCACCGGTAAAGTTGTCATCAAGCATGGAGACGAAGGTGGGGCAAAAGGCGGCAAAGGCCGTACGGTGTTCATCGGAAAGAGCACCCGTCGGGCTGTATGGCGTTACCTGGCCGACCGCGAAGATCGCGACGACCCAGAATCGCCAGTATTTATCAACCGTGGCAATCATCCGTTTAACTCCAACAGCCTGCGTCATTTAATCGTGCGCCTGGCTGATAAAGCGGGTGTCAAAGGGGCTCATCCACATAAATTCCGGCATACTTTCGCAATCACTTACCTCCGTTCAGGCGGGGATGTTTTTACCCTACAAGCCCTGTTAGGTCACAGCTCGTTGGACATGGTCCGTCATTATGCTCAAATCGCTGAGATGGACATTGAACGAGTGCATCGAAAAGCCAGCCCAGTTGATAACTTGAGGTTCTAAAAACGATCATTTTCTCTTTACGCCAGAGCTGGAGGAAGGGATTCAGTAAACCTTTCCTCCAGCCTATCAGGTTATTTCCGTTTTTGGGCATGGCAGGGAAGTTTGCACGTTGGCCGGAGTGACGGCGAATCGCAACATTCCTTGCGCACCAAAATGATTGAACCATTTGCCATGACTTCATAATCCAAGCAGTCACCAGGTTGTAAATCCAACAGGTTACGAACCTTTTTGGGGATTGTGATGGCGTTGGTCGTGGTAATGATAATCTGTCGTTTTTTCAAATAATCACCTCCTTTCCTTTCGAGATTGCTGTAATTTTCATAATCCAGCTCAGCCGGATACTCTGAAACTCAACCGGGAACATGGCTTTCACCCATAAGAAGAAACGCTCGTTGGTATTTAAAATGTTCTGTAATTCTGCCTGATCCAATCCTTTTTCAACGTTCTGAAAAAGGAAATCAGAAAGACTGGTGTTGAAAGCGTGCGCTGAACCGAGCGGTTGTGAGCCAGCCCAGAGAAGCAGCGCTTTAAGATGCTCGCAATCAGTAGAGATCTGGAGCACAGAACGCCCATGAACTTCCCGTGAATACTTCAGGAACAATTTAACCTTGAGATAATTCTGTCGATCCAGCATTCCAAATCCCGCGATTGACAATCCCGCCGCAGTTGGGACATTTGCCTTTCAAATGGCTCAGGCGGCCTTTGACAGGGCGAATTTCCCCATCTTGGATTTTGACAATAGCATTGCAGCGCATACAAAAGCCCTCCCCTGATTGAAGCTGATGGGCTGGTTTCTTTCTGGCGTTCCGTTGGTTGTCAACCCAGGCGGCAAATTGCTTACCATCGATCCAGATATGGTTGGATTCATCCCGGCTGTGTGGCGCGCCATGATTGAGCCAATCCCGCAAGGTGGTTTCAGGAACGTCCAGGTCTTCAGCGATTTCCCGCGGTGTGTAGAGCATGGGCAGCAAACCAGGTGCTTTGATCAAGACATTCCTGGAAATCCGGCAATTTGAAGTATTTTGGTTTTCTGACATTCTTCTCCTTTGTTATTTGTAAAATTTGCATGAAACAAACATACGCCAGCCATGCCAACCCCTTAAGGGAATGGCGTGGCTGGCGTATCCTCTTCCCACTGATAGGTGTTGAAAGATCCTCGTTTTGTAACTCTGATACGCGGATCATTGTTGAGTTTTGAAAATGCCCGTTCTATCGTCCTGGCGCTGCTATTGATTTGGAGTGCTGAGATGAGCTCATTCTTCTTAAATTCCTGCGCCGGAACGCTTTGCAGATATTCCAGGATATCCGCAAAGATCAATTCCGCCTGACCAGGAGCGCGCAGCAGTTCAGAAGCATTCGCTTCAGAAAATCGAAGAGCGATGCTATCTTCGGTCGATTCAATTTGAAACTGCAACTGCGCAGGTGGCAGGGATTCACGCACCTTTTGTGGAATGATCGTTCGATTCGAGTGTGCTGAATGCTGGTTTTCGTGCGCAACCACAATGGCGGTATCGACAGACCCTAAAATATCGGAGGAACCCCGGACGCGATAGGAAAGATCGGGATTTCCACCCTTATTGAGGTGATGAATCAGAATGAAAGTCGTACCGGTCTGGTTGGCAATTTCACGCAGGGTGTTCATCATCGGGGAAATTTCTGCGACTGAATTTTCATCAGCGCCAGGCATAAACTTGGCCATGACATCAAAAATGACGACAGAGGCATCCAATCGATGAATGCGCTGGCGTAATGCCAGCACTTCCGAAGTGACTTTCAGGTTAAGCGGAGAAAAGTCGAAAACCAGGTTCGCGGGCGGTTGAATGCCCCGCGCGTGGCACAGTTTGAGAACCCGCGAGCGCATACCCCGGTAGCTGCCATCCAGGAAGTGATACAGCACTTTGCCCTGTGTTACCGGTTGGTTATCCCATGCCAGTCCAGAAGAAGCCATGCCAATCGCCAGGTCCAGAGCAAGAAAACTCTTTCCGGCTGCCGGCATTCCGGCGATTAAGTTGATCCCCCCGGCCATAATCCAGTCTTTGAGAATCCAGGTCAATTCACCCATCTCCGACAAACACAATTTCTCTGCGGTCATAACCATGCGCTCCGTGACTCCCGACAAGGCGGATGAGCTGACAAAGAATTCTTCCATTTGCTGCAGAGCTTCAGAAAGCGGCTTATCTTGAATGGCATTTTGCGCAATGTTGGTAGCGACCTCCAACGCTTTTCGCTTAAATGCTTTTTCACGCACGATCTTCGCGTAAGACTCAGCGTGCATGGAAGTCGGAGTTGCATTGAGCAGCCCTGTGATGTACGCCGGCCCGCCAATTTCCTTTAACTTTCCGCTGGTATTCAAAGCATTACACAAGGTGACATGATCGATCTGTTGCTCAGATTCCAACAGGTGATTCATTGCTTCCCAGATCCAGCCGTGTGAGTTGCGATAAAAATATTCCGCTTTTACGATGGTGACCAAATCTACAAACAAATAAGGTGCAATCATGATCGAACCGAGCAAGGCCTGTTCGGCATCAATATCTCTGGGCGGAATGGGATCGGACATCAAAGGCTCCAAATGGTTTGATATTCACTCTTTACTTCAATAAGAAGGTCGCCAGAGAAAACGAAAAGCGACCGGCACAACAAAGTTCTTTGTTATGCGGCCGCTCCTACGATTTGATGGATGTCCAAGGAGATCAGCGACCCGAAACGATTACATTTTTATTCTACAAATAAATCAGGCATGATCCAAGGTGGTCA
>Ga0208826_1000228_pt1 | contig 63443 bp, 55 predicted proteins | sample AD_UKC115_MetaG_FD_184451 | JGI IMG/M metagenome (GOLD analysis project Ga0208826, IMG submission 184451) | Active sludge microbial communities of municipal wastewater-treating anaerobic digesters from Hong Kong - AD_UKC115_MetaG (SPAdes)... | ecosystem: Engineered > Bioreactor > Anaerobic >... | reverse complement strand
CTTGTTTGGAATTTAAGTTTTTTCACTTCAATTTATACTCATATCTTATACTTGATGCCGAAATGGCATTTTTAAAAACCCTTCAAATTGGGTTTAGTGTTAAATTTATTTTCATGCGTTTACCGTGCCCAGTAATCATGAGGCTATTTACATTAAAGTTTGAGTATAGTAAAATTAATTTAGAAATAATATTTCATGGTTTATGCTGAAGTATTATTTGTTTTGAATACACAAAAATTGCTTTTATTTCTGTAATACTCTATGTACATCTAATCTTTAACAATGCATTTATCTAAATCTTCCCAACACAGTCGAATTATGACGTATACTATGTAATAAAATAAATATGTATCTGTGTAACAGAAAGTATAATATTTATGATAATCTAAACAGAGATGAATTTGTAAATTTAGTCTCTATATAGATATAGGTTTTGTTAAATTTTACACAATTTTAATTTTTTGGAGGTGTTGGACAAATGCATAATGCATCAAAAGAAAGAGCTAAAAAAGGCCGGAGAAGGTTATCAAGCCTGTTAATTGCCGGCCTTATGTCCGTACAGATTTTTTCATCAAGCGCAGTAATAGCAGATGAACCACCGGCAGATTGGGCACCTGTTGAAGGGTGGGAGAATTACGATTATTTTAATTTTGCCGAAGCTTTGCAGAAGTCAATTTATTTCTATGACGCGGAATTGTGCGGTGTGGAAGCCAGCTCTGACAATATAGGAAGGCTTGAGTGGAGAGGCGCCTGCCATGAAGGTGATTCAGCAATTCCTCTTGAAAGGACATCGCTTTCCGATGAGTTTTTAGCAAAATACAAAGACATAATTGATCCCGATGGAGATGGCACAGTTGATGTACATGGAGGTTTTCACGATGCAGGCGATCATGTAAGGTTTGGTCTGCCTCAGAGTTATGCGGCCGGTACCCTTGGATGGGGATTTAATGAGTTCAGAGAATCCTTCAATGCAATAGGCGAAGAAGAGCATATGATTGATCTTTTAAGGCACTTCACAGATACGTTTTTGCGCTGCTCCTTCCTCGATGAAAATGACGAGTTGATTGCTTTTTGCTACATGGTAGGCGAAGGAGACGAAGACCATTGTTATTGGGGACCACCGGAATTATATCCTGAAAACTTCACCAATTCAAGGCCTGCGGATTTTGCAACCTATGATTCTCCTGGCAGCGATGTGTGTGCAAGTACTGCAGCTGCACTTTGTACCTCATATATGAATTTCAAGGATGAAGATCCGCAATACGCTAATGAGTGCCTTACTGTTGCAAAAGCAATGTACGATTTTGCAAAGAAATACAGGGGCAAACATAAAGGTGATGGCTACTATACCTCGGATTATGATGAAGATGAACTGGCATGGGCAGCAGTGTGGCTCTACGAGTGTACAGGAAATATGGATTATATAAATGATATAACAGCGGTGGACGAAACCGGAAACTATATAGGTTATATGAAAAGGATAATACCTGACAACTTTAAGCAAAATATCTGGTATAATTCATGGGTACATTGTTGGGATGCAGTCTGGGGAGGAACATTTTTAAAACTTAATGAGTTATTCCCGGAAAACGAACTGTTTGATTTTATTGCAAGCTGGAATGTGGAGTATTTGTCCGGTGGTAAATGTAAGCATAAAGATCCAAAGGACACAAATTATTATAAAACCTCACCCGCCGGTTATTCAATGATAAACGGCTGGGGATCTGCTCGTTACAATACTGCCGCTCAATTGTCTGCACTTGTATATATGAAAAACCATCCCGAAAGGACGGATTTCGGCGAGTGGGCTAAGGGAGCTATGGAATACATTATGGGTAGAAACCCCATGGGATATTCATATATAGTTGGTTATGGTTACGAGCAGGGATTGCCTTCTGCACAACATCCGCACCACAGAGCAGCCCACGGTTCAAAAACAAACAGTATGAATGACCCTGAAGAACACAGGCATATTTTATGGGGTGCGCTTTCGGGAGGACCGGATTCAAATGATTATCACATAGATTCAACTACCGAGTATGCTTATAATGAAGTGGCAATTGACTATAACGCCGCCTTTGTCGGAGCCTGCGCAGGATTATATTATTATTATGGTGAAGGTCATGAGCCAATAGCAGACTTCCCACCTAAAGAACCTAGAACTGATGATTACTACTGCGAGGCAAAAGTCGCAAGGGAAACGGAAGATAGTACACAAGTTGTTTTAAGAGTACATAATGAATCCAGTCAACCTCCACATTATGAAACAGGAATGATGGTGAAATATTTCATCAATATAAGTGAACTTTTAGAAGCTGATCAGAGTATAGATGACGTAATATTTTCCGTTGAATATGATGAGCAGATTTCCATGCAGCAGGAGCCCATTGAATTCAGGGGTCCTTTCAAATGGGATGATGTTGGCACCTATTACTATGAATTTGATTGGAGCGGAAAGAAAATATACGGAGACAGGGAACTGCAAATTTCGTTCAGAGTAAAGCAGGACGCTAATTATAGTACCCATTGGGATTCATCTAATGACTATAGTTTGGAGAATCTAACAAAAGAATATATAGTAAGTAAGAATATACCTGTATATTTAGATGGTGTTAAGGTGTTTGGAGAAGAGTCCCCTAGGCTTACGCCAACTCCTACCCCAACATCTAACCCTAATGTGACTCCGGTTAACAATGCTTCTATTAAAGTGTTATATAAGTGTGGACTTGAGGACGATACAAAAAACACAATAAGGTCTACAATTAGCATTATGAACACCGGAACTACCGCAATAAATCTATCGGATATAAAGGTTAGATATTGGTTTACAAATGACGGAAATGAGAAAAATTCTTTTGCATGTGATTATGCAGTTTGTGGAATAGAAAATGTAATAGGCAAATTTTACAAAATAGATGATCCTGTTTCTAATGCCGACACGTACTGTGAAATTACATTTGCAGACGGTGCAGGGAAAATTGCACCGGGTGGAAGTTCAGGAAATATTCCTTTTAGAATTGAATGTGCGGCAGCCTACGATAAGACAAACGACTATTCCACTGATTTGGATATGAAAGATCTTGGAGAGAACAATAAGATTACAGCATATGTAAAGGGTGAGCTCAAATACGGGATAGAACCCGTTGTTAGCAGCTATCTTATCGGTGATTTAAACTCTAACGGCCATGTTGATTCACTTGACTTTGCTATTTTGAAAATGCATTTACTTGGGCTTTCAAAATTGAATAACGAACTCTATATCAGAGCAGATGTAAATGGAGATAAAATTGTCAATTCAATTGACTTTGGATTGATGAAAATGTATCTTCTCGGTATGATAAAATCTTTTTAAGGGAGGGATAGCGTATGAAGAGAATTAGCGGACTGGTATTGATGGTATTTTGTCTGATGAGCATAATACCGCAGGCGGCAATTGCCAAGGAGAACAAATTCAACTATGTTGATGCCTTTGCTAAATCTATTTTGTTCTATGAGGCAAACTGGTGCGGTCCTGATGCCGGAAACAACAGGATAAAATGGCGCGGTCCTTGCCATTGTGATGATGGAAAAGATATAGGACTTGACTTGACAGGAGGGTTTCACGACTGTGGAGACCATGTGAAGTTTGGATTGCCCCAATGTGCTTCTGCTTCAACACTTGCCTGGGCTTATTATGAATTTTCGGATGTATTTATAGAAAAAGGGCAAGATGAATATATGCTTAATATTTTAAAGCACTTTTGCGATTATTTTATGAAATGCTATCCGGAAAAGAATAAATTTTACTACCAATGTGGTGATGGTGATATAGACCATCAGTACTGGGGGCCTCCAGAGCTTCAAACTTATGACAGGCCAACTTATTATGCTGCAACTCCTGAAAACCCCGGTTCAGATGTAGCCGGTGATGCGGCTGCAGCCTTGGCACTTATGTATTTAAATTATAAAGACAGGGATTTGGAATACGCAGAAAAATGTCTGACCTATGCAAAGGATCTGTATGATTTCGGAATGACCTACAGGGGAAATAGTAAGGGACAAAGCTATTATCTTCCAAGAGATTATATGGATGAGCTTATGTGGGGTTCTGTATGGCTTTATGTTGCCACAGGTGACCAAACCTATATGGATAATGTAGACAAATTGATGGTTGAGAAAAGGATTGGCGATGGTGCCGGAAACTCGTTTAATGACACTTGGACACAGTGCTGGGATTATGTTTTGACCGGAGTATTTATCAAGCTTGCCACACTTTCAAGCAAACCTTTGTATAAAGAAATTGCTGAAGACCACCTAAATTACTGGCAGAATAGTTTGAAATCTTCTCCCGGAGGCATAAGATTCTTAGATAGCTGGGGAGTATGCAAATATCCGGCTGCAGAGAGCATGGTTCAGCTTGTCTATTATAAGGAAACCGGTGACAAGAAGTACCTCGACTTTGCAAAAAGCCAAATTGACTATATTCTTGGAGACAATCCCAACAATATGTCTTATATGGTTGGCTTTGGAGACAACTATCCCCAATTCCCCCACCACAGAGCCTCAAGCGGAAGGCTTGAAGGGCCGCCAGCCGACGAAACCAAGAACGATCCACAAAGACATATATTATATGGTGCTCTTGTGGGCGGAGCAGACATTAATGATGAATATCATGATGAGATAGATGAGTATGTATATTCAGAGACCGGGTTGGATTATAATGCCGGGCTTGTTGGTGCACTTGCAGGTATGTCCAAGTATTTGGGAGAAGGTCAGGTTCCTGAAGACACCCCAGGTATTGAAGGCGAACCTCCTCTATACTATTCTGATGCCAAAATATATGAAGAGGATTCAACAGGTATTACTGTTGACCTTAATCTGTATAATATTATAACATCACCTCCTCAATATGAGGCCGGTTTATCCTGCAGGTATTTTATTGACTTGTCTGAATATGCATCAGAAAGTATTGATTTGAACAAATTTGTAACAAAAGTGTATTATTCGCCTGCCGACGCTGAAATATCTTCACTTAAGCCTTGGGACAAGGATAAGGGTATTTATTATGTGGAAATTACTTTTCCAAATCCAATTTATGCCAGGACCTACGTACAGTTTGCCGTTTACTACTATGAAAACAAACTTTGGAATTCTTCGAATGATTTTTCATATGAAGGCATGAGTGATACTTATAAAACACTGGAAAACATTCCGATATACAAAGATGGTGTTCAGGTTTCAGGAGTTGATCCGTCCGGTGGAATACCCGTTGAAACCACACCAAAAGTCACACCAACTCCAACGCCCTCAAAATACACCTATGGAGATGTAAATGGTGACGGTAAGCTAAACTCTATTGACTTTGGATTGATGAAGCAGCATTTGCTTGGTATGATAAAGAAGTTCCCGTATGAACACGGGGCTAAAGCTGGGGATGTTGACGGAAATGGTGTTTTCAATTCAATAGATTTTGGTTACATGAAACAATATCTGCTAGGAATTATACCTAAGCTCCCGGCAGAAGAATAATCTATCAATATTTGTTCTTGACTATTGGTCATGAATATGTTAAAATATATTTTAACATCAATATTTTTCCAAAAGCGATGATAAGGGAAAGTAAATTGTATTTTACTTTTTAAGCGAGTCAGGGATGGTGAAAGCCTGGTAAAAGCGATATGATTGAAGTTCCCCTTAGAGCTGTAAGCTGAAAAGTATAATTACTTAAGTAGGCTAAACCGGAGCTTTCACCGTTAAAAGAAAGGATGTATCGGAATTAATCATTTCCTGTACATTTTACAAGTGGGCTTTTTGCCAATTTGGGTGGTACCGCGTGGATAATATACTCCTCGTCCCTTTAAGGGATGAGGAGTTTTTAATTTACCAAGGTTTTTGTTTTTTAAAAATATTTTATCAGGAGGTATAAACTATGATTATCATTATGAATCCAAACGCTACAAAAGAACAAATTAACGATGTGGAAACAAAATTATCCGAGCTCGGATTTATAACGCATCCGATCTTTGGAGAGATAAAAACTGTAATCGGAGCAATAGGTGATAAAAGGCACTTAAATACACAAGCTATATCTATAATGCCCGGTGTTGAAAATATTGTTCCAATCATGAAACCCTACAAACTAGCAGGTCGTGAATTAAAACAATCTTCCACCATAGTTGAAATAGGCGATGTAAAAATCGGTGGTGATGAGGTTGTTGTTATGGCTGGCCCCTGTGCCATTGAAACAGAGGAAAACTACGTTGCAACAGCAATAAAGGTTAAGGAAGCCGGTGCTAAAATCCTTAGAGGAGGAGCTTTTAAACCAAGAACATCCCCTTACGCTTTTCAGGGACTGGAAGAAGACGGCCTGAAAATCATGGCGGCCGGACGTGAAGCCACAGGTTTGAAACTTGTTACCGAAGTAATTGATACAAGAGACGTTGAACTGGTTTCAAACTACACCGATATCCTCCAGATTGGAGCTAGAAACATGCAGAACTTCAGGCTGCTCAAAGAAGTCGGAATGTCCTCAAAGCCTGTGCTTCTTAAAAGAGGTCTTTCGGCAACAATTGAAGAATGGCTTATGGCTGCAGAATATATCATGGCAAGCGGAAACCCCAATATAATATTATGTGAAAGAGGCATCCGCACATACGAAACTGCAACCCGCAATACCATTGACATGAGTGCCATACCGGTAGTCAAGGAGCTTTCTCACCTTCCTATAGTAGTTGACCCAAGTCATGCCACCGGCACCTGGAAATATGTCAGTGCACTTTCAAAAGGTGCGATTGCTACAGGTGCTGACGGACTTATAATTGAGGTTCACATGGAACCTAATTGTGCACTATGTGATGGGGCTCAATCACTAAAGCCTTCGAAATTTGCCCAGCTCATGAGCGAGCTGAAGCCGATAGCTGAAGCTGTTGGCAAAACGCTTTGATTTTACTTTTGGAAGGCTGTTGAAATATGAGGGCAGATGCAAAATGCATCTTTCCCTCTACATGCTGTGACGGGTACAAAATCTTTAATGCTTTGTAGAATTAATCATATTAGGAAAAGGACATATTGATTTCACTATGTCCTTTTCCTGTAATTTCGCTCATAAAGTATATGAGGTCTGATTTCGTAAGTTTATCATATGTATTTTAAAAAATTATATTTGCAGATAGTATTTAGTTACATTATACTACAACTCAAAGTACATTATTAAAAATATTAAGGCTTTATAGGTGAGTTGTAGGTACTAACTCCGTTACAACTATTATTACATCCGCCTTTACAACCACCAGTACACCCGCTACTGCATCCATAAGAGCATGAACTCCCACAGCTTCCTTGACAGTATGATTGACAGGCACTATCACAGGTATAGCATCCATACCCACTTATATCCTGTCTTGATTTTGCGATTTTTTTATTTGAAAATAAACGCATCATAATTTAACACCTCCAATTAATTTATAACCATCCCTTTACACTTGTTGACACATGCGTAGTTACATCCGCCATGGCATCCATAAGAACATGTCCCACAACTTGCTTGACAGTATGATTTACAGATGCTATCACAGGTATAACATGCATACCCACTTATATCCTGTCTTGATTTTGCGATTTTCTTATTTGAAAATAAACGCATTATAATATTAACCCCTCCAATTTTTTACTTCAATAACTATCTGCAAATATAAACATAAACCGTGTTTTATATATATCATTGAGTTATGTATATCTCGCAGGTTTGAAAATCAATGTACCAGTTGCCGCCATCAACTGCTTTCCATTTATATTTCCGGTACATATTATCCCACCATGCCTGTAAGTTTAATTTGGCCTTCCCCAATTCGGTTATCATTTTGCTCTGCATAACTTCCTTTTTATCAGGAGTAAGTAATTCGCTTTCAAGGGTAGCCGTAAGCTCTTCAATCCCAAGCTTTCTCTCAAAAAGCTCCAATATTTCATTTTTTTCCTCTTCAGTTACCCTGCCGACTATTTCTCTGGTCATATTTCATACACCCTTTCACGATTTTCTAATAATTTTTCTAATGGATCACAATAATCAATTTCATTTAATAGATTTAAAAACCTATGGGAGCCGCTTTCTTTTAGCAATCCCTGAAGCTTCAAGGATTTTTCCCTTTCTATATGACTGATTACACACTGGATTTTAGAAGGAGTATTAATTTCATTTGTCATCTTTTTGTTTAGATATTTACATCTGTTGCAGTTATAGACATCACATATTGAGCATATAGGTGCATTTTCCAATTGAAGCAATTGAGGATTTTTGATATTTATGCCGTTTTGTATATCTCCTATGTGGCTATCGGGGTCATCAAAGTAAAAAGCAGGGCACATATATATTCTGCCGTTTGGTGCAAGTGAAAAAGAATCGGTTCCTGCATCGCAATTCCTCATTGATTTCAGATTCCATATATCGGTTAATACGTTTATTTCAATTTCTCTACCCTGCTTGTACTTTTCTGCAATATAAGTCACTAATTTATCCAATTGCAATTTGTACCGATGCAAATCCTGATCCTTCCAATCATCTAGGTCTTCTATTACAAAATTTATTCTATCGACTGTGCCTGAAAGCTCCTCTGTCAATTCAAACAAATGCTGTACATTATTCCTGTTAATAAGTAAAATGGCTGGAACTTCGTCGTCTTTTACATCTGAGCAGCTGTCATATATTGAAACCGCATTACAGGCTTGTCCTGCTTTATCAATGATAATGTGTTTGTTGTATCTGTCCTCTTCCAAGCCCTCATGTATTCCTAGAAGAACAGGTGTAAAACCATTTGCTGTACAAAATTCAATCCCCTTTTCAAAAATTTCATTTGACATAATATCCTTAGTGCCTTTTGTATTTTTGTAAGAGCAATGGGGTGTAATATTATCTGAAGTTATAAACTGTAAATACTTTCCATTATGTGGTGCCTCTTCTGTTAACAATTTGGTTCTTTCGGAAGGCAAGCCTGTTACTCGTTCAAACTTATCCCAAAAATATTTGTTCGCCCGCACAGTTGCCTTATGCATCTTGCATATATTTACTGCCCTTTGGTAAATAGTATCGGTATCAGCCAGATCATAATTACAACCGGTACACCATGCACAGCCACTAGCCACTTCACAGTCAACACATTCAAGTGGGCTCTGGCTTTTCAGGTTTAACCCATGGAATGGTCTTAGTCTGTCCTGGATAACCCCACTATCTGAGTTGCCTATACACACTGCCTTTTTATTATTGAGACTTATGTTGTAAAACCTTACACACGGAAAAAAGTTTCCGTCACAATCTATGGCAAGCATCTTGCCTGACCCGCAAAAATTCTTGTCCATATCCTCTTTCTTAAGAGGATTGCCTATTGCCGGGTCAAAGAATCTCACGGAGTAATCTTCCCATAGTTTGTTCTCAATTACACAATCAGCAAGTTCTTTGAGCTGCTGCTCCATAATCAAATCATCGCCGTCTTTCCATACATCCTCAAAAACCACATTGGCAGATACATTCTTTATACCTAAATTCCAAAGACTTATGACGCTGTCTTTAAGGTAGGGGATGTCATCATGGGAAAAGGTTGCTTTTGTGGCACTACCAGGAAACTGGCTAAGCCAGAGGGGAACATTTTTAACCACATCATCATAAGACCCGCTACCATCAGGCTTAACCCTCTGTAAGTCATGCTTTATTTTATTTCCATCCACACTTAACCCAATAGACAAATGGTATTTATTCTTTTTTATGTATTTTTGTACTTCCGGTGTGTCGTAAAGAAGTCCGTTACTTGAAAAGGATAATCTGTAGCTATTAAACCATGGGTGATCGAGCATAAACATCTGCTGTTTTATATAGTCTGTTATTTTATCCACAAGTTCTATTTCTACAAAAGCCTCTCCACCAATGAACTCCCATACTATTGACTTTCCATCAAAAGCCTCTCTATCTGAAAGTATGTAGTCAACTGCCGTCTTAGCAGTTTCAAAGGTCATCTTTTTAAAGCTGTTTTTTCCTGTCATATAGCAGTATTTACAGGCAAGATTACAGTCCTCTGTAACACAAAAGGTTATTGTCTTAGGCATTCCCTCCAAACCTTCCCACGATGGCGGCATTGTTCCTATTTTTACATTTGAGTTACTCTTCACTTTATCACTCCTCTTTTTCATATTTCTTAAGTAAAGCCATTTTAGCTTCCCTAAAAGAAAGATTATTATTGTTTTTCAGCATTACAGCCAAGTGCCCTGAGATATATGCTGCTGACATACTTGTACCTCTGACTTTCCTCATGTCGGGGATTTTTTGTATGCTCTCTATACCTTCTGTTCCGAATGGTGCATAGAAAAAACTGTTTTTATAGGAGTACTGCATACAATTTTCAAACTCTCCGGCTTTTACTCCAATAACGTCTTTCAGATAAGCAGGATAGGATACCCTTCCGGAATTTTCTGCTGCCGACACAATGGGGACATTAAGCTTTTTGGCTTGGTTTACTATTCTTTTTAACGAAAGAATATATCTTTTTTTCATAGTACCAAGGCTCATATGGATAATGTCAGGCTTATAATCAAATACATGCCTTAATGAAAATGTAAGTATTCTTCCATCTGTTTTCAGATTTTCGTCAAGAATATTCATGCTTACAAACTCTACATCGCTGCACAAATGTCGTATTATCAGAGCTACAATTGTTCCGTGAAGATTTCTGACTGGAAATCCCGAATTTTGTTCTATATATCCTTCACTATTAACTCCAAAGCCTGTCGCATGTACCACACAATCGCCTAAATTATCTATTTGGGTATCTATCCCGCTATCGATTACGGCTATCCTGATCTTTCTGCCACTTTCACCTATGTCATATCACCTCCTTGCAATTATCATTTATAAGCTGCACTTCTGCTTTGTATAGGTTTTTATATATATTGTTAGCACACATTAATGAATGGTGGTTACCGTGACCTGCTACTTTCCCCTTATCCATTACATATATAACATCAGCTTCTATAATTGTTGAAAGCCTGTGAGCAATTATTACTACAGTGCAATCTCCAGTTATTTCATTGATCGCCTTCTTTATATAAAATTGAGATTCATTATCTAAGGAGGAGGTTGCTTCGTCTAATAGTATCACTCTTGATTTTTTCAGCAATGCCCTAGCTATGGCAATTCTCTGCTTTTGTCCCCCTGAGAGATTTACACCATTCTCCCCTATCATAGTGTCAAACTTGTCAGGCAAAGATTCTATGAAGTCATATATATAAGCTCTCTTGCAGGCATTTTCTATTTCTTTCTGGTTTGCATGTTTATTGGCAAGTAGCAGGTTTTCTTTTATGGACATTGTGAACAAAACAGGATCTTGCCGTACAACAGAAATATGCTTGCGTAAGTCTTCTTCCCTAATTTCGTTAATATCTGCTCCGTTAATAAGGATACGTCCTTTACAAGGATCATAAAACTTAAGGATTAAGTTGAATATTGTAGTTTTTCCGCTTCCGCTGCTTCCTACTATGGCTGTCCTGCTTCCGGCGGGTATATTTATAGTCACGTTATCCAGCACCTTTAATTGGTTATCATAGCTGAATGAAACATTTTCAAAACATAAGTCTCCATTTGCATTATTTAAAGTCTTGTCACCAAATTGCTCAGCAGTATAAGACAATCCGTCAATCAATCGGAATATTCTTTCCAAAGAATTCATAATTTGTTGTATATTTAGATTTAATCTGCTTATATTTAAAATCGAACCTGAAAACTGACCTGAATATGAATAGAATGCAATGAAATATTTGATGTCTAGTGAACCATTTATAACAAACATTCCTCCAACAAAAACCACAACCATCTGAACAATAAAGTTTACTGTATTGGATATTGCCTGAGATCTGGCACTTAAAAGTGACAAATTTACTGTCATTTTTTTTAGCATGCTCGCAATATTTATAAAAGAATTGAACTTCTCTTTTTTTATTCCCAAACTCTTTACTTCTCGTATCCCCCAGATGGTTTGACCCGAGTCGCTAAAATAATTATCATTTAATTTGGCAAGTTGTTTATTTCCTGCTCTGATTTTTTTCCCATACATATTGAATATATAGAAAGATACCGGAAAGGTAACCACAACAATTAATGAGAGTTTAAAACTTATGGCAAACACTGTTATGCCTATTGCAACAAGACGTATGAGGTCCACACAGGAATTGAGCAGTGTTCCTGTAACAGCATCTGCAACTTCATTTGAATCACCGTGTAATCTGGACATCAATTCACCGTTGTTTACATTGTCAAAAGCCTTCACCGGAAGGTCAATCATGGCTTTATACATATCCTTTTTCAGGTCAAATATAATATTCTGGTTTAGTGAAGCAAATATATATGTATGCAAATATCCGATAGCACACGAAAGAATTCCCAGTATCAAACTTAAAACTATATTGTGTACGGCAACTTCCATGTCTTTTTGGAACAGGCTGTCCAATATTCTGCCCCAGAACAGGGGTTGGGCCAGTGCCGTTCCTATTTCTGCAAGAACACAGAAAAAAGCCAGCATAAACTTGATTTTGTATGTAAAAACATATTTCAGACCTCTTTTAATCAATAACATATCTTCACTTTTGAAATTTTTAAGCTTCATGATTTAGTCCTCACATTTTATATATTGTGGATATTTTTATGTATTTTCAAAGTCTCATTGATTTTATGTTCAAGCCCATTATATGTTTTATTCATATTAAAATGTTGGAATAAATTTAGACCATTTTGAGAATATTTGTGGAACAGTTTTTTCACAATAGAAAGAAATGCACTCTCTTAAGAAACAAAAAAGCAAAAGGGTTTAGACATGAAATTTGCTAATCCCTTTTGCTCTTTAACACATATAAGAATGTTATTGTAACATATTACTAACAAGCTTAATTTTTTCGCTTACCTGACCTGAATAAGCAATCTGTTCCTGGACATAAATAATAAGTGCTTGATTATAGCAGTCAAGAGCATATCCAAGATATTCACAGGCATTTTCTGTTGAATACAAGTATAAGTAGGTATCACCCATGCTACATTTAATTTCGGCATTTTCCAAAGGATATTTTTCCGTAATCTTTATTTTTAAAGCCTCTTCATATGCTTTCTGTGACTTTTTCAGGTTTTCTTTCCGCTCTTGTGAATCATATTTATAAAGCATCAGATAAATATCCCCAATACACTTATGAATACTTGCATAAATAGAAGGGTTGGTTTCTGCTCTCCATACTTTTAACGCTTCCTCGTACCCTTTTATTGCTTTCTCTAAAAACTCCTTTTGGCCTGACACTTCAGCTCGAAGTTTATATATATTTCCCAAATTGGATTGGACAGGCGCATATAAATCCGGATTACTATCAATTGTACAGTTGCTCAAAGCTTTGTTACACAATTCTTCAGCGTTAACAAAATTTTCTTCTGCAAGCATTTTATCGCCAGTAATAAAATATGCTCTCCCCATATTATATCGGGCTTTTGCACAATCAAGAAAAAACTTCTCAGCTTCAAAATAATCTATAACTTTAGTATACTCACTAATGCTTTTATTGATCAGGTCATGGTCACCTGAAATTTCGCCCAATACAAAATAAGCATTGGCAAGATTGTTTGACACTTGAAAATAATTCGGTGTTTCTTTATCTTCTTTATAAATCTCTAGAGCTTTCTCGTATTTTGATATTGCATAAAATAAATTGCTTTTAATATCTCTGGTATTTGCAAGAACAAAGTACGCATTTCCCATATTAGTCATTATATGAGCATATAAACCAGGTTTATCGTACGCGGAAATATTTTCCAGGATTGTATTGTATTTTAATAACGCATCCTGAGCATATCCACGGATAAGTATTGCGTCCGCTTCATTTATCAAATCATTAAGCGTATCCGAATTATACCCTTCAGAAACATTTAAAATCATACTACTACCAACAATTACAATATTTCCTTCACCATTTATTATAACATCACCCATGGTTATATCATTACCTGTTACAATCAAATTATCTTTTTTGTTCCAAATGATATTTTCACCAAAGTACTTTGCTACAAATTTATTTTCAATATAAGTTACCCCATCTATAATTATTGGAGGATTATCAAGTGAAATCTCTGTTCCGTTAATAAGTGATTTCGTTTTTCCTACTGTAATGACAATTTTATTTTCATCTTTAATACCTGATACTTGTTTATCAGCGGAATTCCAATAAACTTTCCACCCAAAAGCCTCAAGCACCGAACGAACAGATACATATACAATATTGTCTATTGTTTTTAATTGCAGCTCAAATTCCGCACCATTATCCAGATTAATTGATTTGAAGCTATCAGCACAAACTCCAACTCCCGAAGCTCCAATAGCCACCATTACTCCCAATAAAAACACAAACAATCTTTCTTTATATCTCCTCAAAACTTTTCACCCAAAAAAATTATTGACTGATACTTATAGCAATATTGCTCCCATTTGCTGCTGCCGATGTATTATTGTCTCCATTAATATTTATATTTATGTCATTGCCTTCTATTGTGGTAGCATCTGCTTGATTTGTTTGTTCAGCTTTATTTATCGCAGATTCCTGCTGTTGCTTATTGTCTTTTTTATCATCACCATCTACATTTATATTTTTGTCATCAACGTTACTTTCTCTCGTTTCCTTACTTTGTGAAATATTTTTCATCTCGGTATTCTGTTTCTGATTACAGGATTTATCCTCAACCTCATGGACAGGTATTGGGGTTGCCGGTATTATAGTCTCATTAATTTCTTGAGTGAGTTTTTGTGGAACATTTTTGGAAATACTGTTTTCCATATTTGCATTATCAGTTGCTATTGGGGTTATTAAAGCATTTTCCGCTTGAACCGAATACGCCTTTTGTTTCGCTGAACTTGCTTTACTGACATTATATGAGACTCCCTTCATAAAAAGAGTTGATACACATCCTAAAACGATTATAGTCAAAACGGACTTACCTAGTTTTGTGATTATATTTGCAGATAATTTATTACTCTTAATATCTATATCCATTTCTTTTTTATGCTTACGTCCAACTTTGCTTTTTAAACTCAAATCAAATTTTAAAACCCCGGAATATTCTCCATCCGGTATTTCCGGAACAACTTCATATCCATTAACTTCATTATTACAACTATCAATTTTTATAGCTCCGTTTGTGTCCACCTTGTCTCTTTTCTCATAAAAATCCAATTCAGTGGAAATATTTAATACATCAAATAAAAATTGCTCAAAAGTCGCTATCCTCAAAACTTCATTTATAATATCTTCAGAAAGCATTGAATTATGTGTAAGTTTTTCAATATTTTCCCTGATAGCTCTTTTTTGAACTTCGCTTGATTCTTGTACTGCAAAAGTAACTATATTGTTAATATCCTCACAACTAGGTATGACTGTATTGTTATTCCATTTGTAAATCATTGAAACTCCCTTAAAAAGATACATGTCGGCAAGAAACCCAGCGTTCTTTTTGGTTACTTTCATTAAGATATCCAGAATGTTTTTAAAATTCAGTCTGTCCTTCACAAAAATCCCCCCGATAAAACAAATAATTTTCATACTAATCTAATACGCTATTTCAATAAATTTTTATACTCTACAATTTGTATATAATCCCATTCATCATCTTCCAAAGTATAAACCCTAAGAGCTTCATCAAAACACAACAATGCAAGCTTTGAATTTTCTTCCTCATCTTTAATTTTTGACAAACCTGCATAAGCAATTCCTAAATCGCGCATGGTTTCAGCATAAAGTAACGGATATTTTTCATAAGTCCTAAACTTCAAGGCATTTTTAAATGAACTAATAGATTTATTAATGTTTAGTTCTTTATCTTCAATTTCAGACAATCCGAAATATGTCATCGCCAAGCTGTTTTGTGTCTGTGCATAAAGCAACGGATTATTTTCCATTGTATATATTTTTAAAATAGTATCAAATGCCTCAATGGCCATATTAAAATATTCTACCGAATTCTTTAATTCTGCAAGTTCCCGACAGGCATCGCCCTTATAAATCAGCCCTCCCATATATGCCATATTGTTTTCTTTTGAAAAGATTTCTATGCCTTCATCAAATGCAGCAATAGCTTTAAGCAGATTTTCTTCCTTATCCCTTATCTTTGAAAGACAATAATAACCACGACCCTCTACTCCTTTTAAATCTGCATACTGAGGAGGAAACAAATCGAAGGTAATCACCTGCTGAGCCTCTTTTGACAAAGTGATTCCTTTAAGTATATTCTCTTCCTTATTGCGCACATTAGACAGGGAATAGTAAGAATTAGCCATTATCATTTTTGCATATCCTATACTCTGAGGAGAATCCGATTCTTTTATTATTTTAATCCCCTCCTCACACAACTCAATAGCCTTAGTTGCATTTTCTCCGGCATCTTTTACCTGGGACAGATACAGATATGGCGTAGCCATACTTATGAGAGAATTCGCATAAATTGTTGGGTATTTATCAACTGAGAAATATTCCAGTGATTCATTATAACACTCGATAGAATTCAAACAATTTTCCACAGTGTCATCCATATTTGCCATATAATAATATGCAGTTCCCATATTTCTTTTAATCATTGAATATTGTTGAGGGTTGCTGCTTTTCGTAACAACTCGCAATGCTTCATTGAATGCTTTTATACCATCCTCAAAAAATTCATATTTGTATTCGCTTTGAGCCAATGTGCAATAGAACACTCCAAGCTCCTTCTGGCACAAGTAATAGGCTTCAGGTTCCTGTTCGATTGTGTTGACCTCCAGAGATTCTTTATAGTATTCTATGGCTTTAGTGATATTTTCTTTAGGCTCCATGAACAAATGCAGGTTCCAATGTGCCTTTCCAAGAGAGGTCTTGGCATCAGCATACAATATAGGATATTTTTCTTTGGAAAATATTTTTAAAGATTCTTCGTGAGCCTCAATAGCCTTATTTGCATATTCCACTCCTACCTGTTTTGAAGACAGGTACAAATATATGTAGCCAAGCAATCTCTGAGTTAAAGCATAATTAAGCGGATACATTTCCAACGTTCTTACTCTAAGGCTTTCTTTACAAGCCTCCTGAGCTTTATTTAAATTCTGAATGTCGTCTTTTACAGTCGACAGCTGATAATATGCCCATCCCTGAAAGTTCTTAAGTGATGCATAATATGTGGGATAATCGTCAAAAGTATATATTTTTAATGCTTCTTCAAAATATTCGATTGCTTTATTAAGGTTTTCGGCAGTATCCTTTATAAAGGAATAGTTATAATGGCAGCTTGCTATACTTCCTATAACGGAAGCATATTCCAAAGGGTACCTGTCTGCATCGAATAATTCAATAATGTCATTGTATTCTTCAAGTGCTCTCACGAAATGTTGTCCTTCTGCCATTGAAGTACCAAGATTAACGTATACTTCCGCCAGCAACCTCTTAGTCAATGCATATTCCATGAAATATTTCTCTTTTGTAAAAGTCACCAGCGCTTTATTATAAGCAGAAATAGCTTCGTTCAGATTTTTAATGCTGTCTTTAATTGAAGCCTGAAGTCCAAATGCAGTACCGATATTCCTTTTGACTATCGCATATTCTTCCGTGCTATTATTATTTGAATAAATCTCTATAGCCTTGTTGTATGCATCAAACGCACGACTTAAATTCCTGTCCCGATCTCTTATGTATGCCAATTCTGTATATGCCATTCCCAAACCGTTTTGTGCTGAAGCATATACTTCATAATTATCTTCGGGTGAGCTTACTGCCAAAGCCTCTTCAAATGAAACTACAGCTTTGGTGGAATTCTCTTCACAATTTATTAGCTTTGAAAGTTTAACATAAACATTACCTAAATTAACTTTGATGCGTCCATATTCTTCAGGGTTAGCTTTACTTGATATATTTTCAAGTATTTTGCCATACTTGTTTATTGCACCAAAGTAATTTTTATTTTTCACAAGTTCATCAGCATCACTGATTTCATCATTAACCTTGTCAATTCCATAGCGCTTGGATATGTTAACAACAGTATTACTCCCTGCTAAAAGCACTATGTTATTATCTCCATTCATGTTTATGTTGACAGTATTATTAGGCCAGATCTTTACAATTCTATGTTCATTATCAACACTGTATTTGGATCTTAGTATAAGTTCAATAAACTGAACCGGTACATAAAATCTATCCTTATTTATTAGTGATGGGGCAATCAGTTCTACATTTTCACCATTAACATCTACTATATTACTGCCATCCCTCATGCTTAAGTTTTTCTCTTTCCTGTTTCCGGTAACAGTCCTTGAAAGCCCATCCCAATTCACATCAAACCCAAAAACTTCATACAATTCTCTAATTGGCATGTACAATTCTTTATTTACCATTATAGGCGGGATATCAAATTCCACCAGCTCATTATTAACACTTACCTGAAACCTGCTGTCTGCATAGCAAATATTTACTCCCGGCAGAAAACTGATAACCATAACTATTATCAATATTTCTATAATTTTTTTATTCACGTTTATACCACCTTTATTATTAAAACTTTTTGCGCTAACAAAACAAAAAATAGATATGCATGCTGACCATGCATAAAGACTATTACAATTTCGCACCTTAACTAGTAAACTTAACCATTTTATAATATCATACAAAGTCTTTTTGTCAAGATATTCCTAAAACAACATTATTATAGTATTAGATTCTTTATTAGAACCTTAACATCACCGCAATTATTCAATCAAATTTCAATTCTTCCTTTATTGCTTTATTACCAGTCGATGCTACTTTTTTGGTGTTCTTACCCAATTCAATTCAATTTACTGAACACCTACTACATGACATATTTGCCGTTTTGTTCATATTTTTTACGTTGGAATATATACGTTGCATTTTATATTGAATAAGCCGGACATAATTGATAGAATGATGTTAGTTCATTCTCTTTTAGAATGTTAAAGATTTAAATATAAAATGTTAAGGATGTGCAAAACCAAATGTCGATTTCACCAAACAACCCCAGACCAGATACAGGTATAGCAAAAGATAGTAACAGGTCAAGACTGAAAATATTCTTAGATGTATATACAGGCAAGTTTTCAAAACTCCTTTTATTGAATGTGGCAAGTATCATTTTGAATATTCCCGCTATTTTCGCTGCATTCTACTTAAGTAGCTATTTCTTTACAGCTGACAAGGAACTTAAAGGAATAAATTTCTTTATCGGCTATATAGTTATCAGCTTACTTGTATGTTTTCCAATAATCACCATAGGACCGTTCCAAGCCGGATTTACTTATATACTACGGAATTTTGCACGGGAAGAACACACCTTTATATTTGATGATTTTAAAGAACAAACAAAGAGAAACTGGAAGCAAGGCTTGGCTATATCATTAATTGATTTGATAATAGTTACCGGCCTTATAATTGAGATAAATTTTTTCCGCACGCAAACCGGATTGGCCAGTAATATATTATTATGGTTGAGCATGTTCGTTTTTGTTGTTTTTTCAATGATGCACATGTATATCTACCAGATGGTAGTCACCATCGAACTAAAGGTTTTCCATATTTATAAAAATGCACTCATGCTTACTTTGATACACTTTTTCAAAAATATTTTTGTATATTTCTTGTGCACAGCTATATTACTGCTATTAGCTATTTTTATACCGTTAGGGATATTGGGATTTGTAACAGTTTCCATGAGTACAATAGGATTAATAATAAATTTCCATGCCCACACTGCAATTAAAAAGTATTTGATAGACCCGGTTACAGCTACGGAAAGCAACAAACCATAATTCATCTTTTCAGTCCACAATATAAATTGAGTATAAATTATTTAAGTTAAGAAAAATATGGAAGAGACATTGTGAAGCAAGTTGTAGAGCCTGTTAATACGACGAGGAAAGGGAGAACAACGAAAAAATCTTATTTTAGAGACTTTAAAATAAGATTTTTATTATTGACAGATATATAAAACAAATAAATTTTTACATCTATTCTAGTGTTCATTTACTACAAAAATCAGTAATGCCAATAGGCACTATCTGCCTAAATAGGTATCTATATCTATCTGTACGGTTTCTCTCAGCTTTCCTATCTCATCATAACTTACGACGATATTCTTACCTATTTCCTTTGCATAATACAGTGCTTTATCAGCAAAATCAACAACCTCTTTTATATCTTTTGAATGGGTTGGATATTGAGCTATACCACAGCTCACCGTAACCTTGCACTTCTTATCTTCATTATCCATATTCAGGTTTTGCTTTTCAAGCTGCCCCCTGATCCTGTCTCCAATACCTTTTACCGTTTCCATATCCAAATCTCCGATAAGCACTATAAACTCTTCTCCTCCATATCGGACGGGTATATCCGTTTTTCTGATATTTTGCATTACAATATCTCCAAACATGGATAATAGCTTGTCCCCCCATATATGACCGTATGTATCGTTAAACCTCTTGAAATTATCAATGTCAAACATTAAAATATTCAGAGGTTTTCTCGCATAATCTGCATAGAGTGCTTCCTCTTCAAGTTTCTGATCAAAATAATGCCTGTTTGCAAGTCCTGTAAGCTTATCGGTTCTTGCCAGCTTAAATTCCCGTTTGTGCATCTCGTCATACTTTTTAACTTCCATAATGACAAGGGATACTCCATAAGCGGTAATGAGCATAAATAAATCTCTGGTTATCAGCCTCCAATAGTTAAATTCATCAAGACTATTTCTAGCAAACAACAAGGCAGTCAGGGAATATACAAATATTGTAAACACGGTTATATTTACTATCCCTGTTATATCCCTGCTAATTCCATAATAAGCAATTATAAACAGCAGGACAATAAAAATATCCGATTGAATACCGCCAAGAATAAACGAAATAAAGCAAATCAGTACTACATCCACATAAAAAACAATGCTGATTTCTTTCTTAACTTTTTCCGGCCTTACAAAGAGAACTAAAAAAGTTACTAAAGTATTATAGATTGCCGTAAGTGCAATGATCTGGTAAACAGAATTTTTAGAAACAACATGTTCCGAACCAAATAGAAAAGCCGGAATGATAAATATCAACAAAGTCCATCTGAAATACAGCATATTACGCTTAAACTTAGCTAATTTTTGCTTCTTTTCCTTTATAGACTCACTAATGATATCCTTAATCATAGATTCCTCTATTCCTTTTTGGATTTTTTATTGCTTTGACTGCAAGTTCTGCTTTAGATGTGTTATAGCCTATTGCAGTTTGACCTCTAAATAATTCGTTTTTTCACTCCTCCTTCTTTAGTCCGACCTTAACTTGAATTTTATTACAATATAACACTAAAGTTATTCCCAAGATAATTAACATAGTTCCAAAAACAAAATTAAGTGTAACTTTTTCTTTCAAAATAATAACTGAAAAAATTGTTGCCAATACAGGCTTCAGAAAAAAAACGAGAGAACCTTTGCTTGCACCTATTACGGATAAACCCATAAAATATGTAAGGTAAGCAATACCAGTTACAAACAAAGACAAATATATCAACTGATATGTTGCAGAATAATCAAATCTTAACACAGGAAATTTGAAGAAAAACAGAAACGGTAATAAAGTCAAGCTTCCCAAAATAAATGAGTACGAATTCATCTTCAAACTACCTATTCTTGATGAAACTTTTCCTCCAAGTACAGTATATAAACCATATAATACAGCAGACCCTAAAGCCAATAATGGACTTTTTAAATCCAGAGCACCTGATAGTATACCATTTATTGATATCATAATTACACCAAACATGCCAAACATCAATCCAACAACTTTGTACAACCTGATTCTTTCTCTGTCTATCAAAGCTGCAACAATAGTTACAAATATAGGGTTACTGCTAAATATGACCGCAACAACAGAAGCTTTAGAGTTTGGTATGTTTAAGCTCAGTTGCAGCAAATTCATGCTAAAAACGACATTAATTATTCCCACTACCGCCACATGTCCAAGATATTTTGGCTTTATTGCTATATCGCCTTTGAGTAGTAAGATAAAAAACAGCAAAACACCACCGATAAAAAATCTTAAAAAATTAACTTGAAATGGATCAGCTTTGTTAACTAAAGTCTTACCTACTACTTCGTATGTACTAAATAAGATTATAGTAATTAAAAGATATAAATAACCGATTTTGTTGGATTTCAAAATGTAATTCCTTTCTGATTTATACTGCCAACACTATTATATATCATTGTACTAATTTTTACATAGGTCTAATTTCCTAAGTTAAGTCCTATAATTTGAACCTACAAATATGAGACCCTGTATTCATTAACTTTAAGCCAATAAAAGTGTATAATAATATTATAGTAATCATTTTTCCAAATGTCAAAGTAGGGTGGTTTTTTGTGAAAACGATAAATTGTGAGAGATGCGGAAAAACCTTTAATTCAAGCGGCTTCTTTAATGTATGTCCGGTGTGCACGGGACTTGATGAGCAGGATTTCCTTAGAATCAAGGAATATCTCTATGAACATCCGGGTGCAAAATTGCTTGATGTTGTAACCGATTTAAACATACCTGTTCGAAAAATAAAACGCTATCTTAGAGAAAACAGGCTTGAAATATTAGAAAAAAACAACCGCTTTCTGTTTTGTGAAATGTGCGGCAAACCCATCAGATCCGGTCAATTTTGTGATACCTGCTACAAAGAGTTCCACCGTGACTATAATACTATTTATATTGGCGCCGTAAACTCGAAACATACAAACAGAATAAACTTAAAACCAAGTACCGACAAAACAACCAAAATGGCTTCTTCTCAATAACAGTAAGCAAAAATCACTGGCAAAGCAAATCTCCCATTTTTATTGTCACATTTTTATTTCATCAACCGCCTCAAAACTTATACTACTGCCATCCATTAACACCTTTATATAGGTTTTGTCGCCATAAAGCTTTTTTAGTTCCTCATCCGTCAGGAAATATATATCAACACCTTCTGAAACATTAACATCCAGTCTGTTAAATACGTCCTTCTGCATGGTAGAAATGATTGAATCTATGTACTTTACCGGAGAATGATTTGATTTATGTTCAACGATCACTTGAACTTTCCCGTTTTTACCAACTCCTAACACTTCCAAATGTATGGAGCCTAATTCATTTTCGTTATCGATCGGATATAGCAAATCTCTTTGGTAAACTATTTTATTTGTCACAACTTATACCTCCAATACAAATTAGACTTCCTAGAATAATAAAATACCATTAAATATCTTTCTCGTAAAGTCTTTTATAAATTTTTTGATAATTATTTACTTTCCTTACATAATTCTCAGTTTCCTTATAGGGTATCCTGTCGAGAGTTTTTCCAGTACTACTGTATTCCTCGTTTTTAAGCCACTTTTGCACATTTCCTATTCCACCGTTATAAGCAGCCAAAACCAAATCATTATTTGTTTGACCATTATATTTATAAATCTCATTTCTAAGATTCTTTAAATACCAACAGCCTATCTTTATATTAACCTCGGGGTCATATAAATATTCAACCCTGAATTCCTCAATTCCCATTTTTTCAGCCGCCCAAATAGCGGTATTGTCAATTATCTGCATTAATCCCCTTGCATTTTTGTATGAAGTTGCCTTTGGGTCAAAATTACTCTCAGCTTTTATTACTGAAAATACCAAGAGAGGATCAAGTTCATTCTCTTTTGCGTACTTAACAACCAACTCCTTATATTCCAATGGAAACATTCTTTTGCCAACACCATCGAGCAGGCACACTATTACTGCAATAGCAATTGCAAATACCAGCAATGTCTTTAAACTTTTTCTGACTTTTTTCACTGAAAATACCCATCCTATCAATATTAAAAAGTGTGATTAAAATATAAGCTCCTGCTTAAAGATAACGAAAAACCATAATTTGGTAACCTTTTCAAAGTACAAGAATAGGAAGTTATTTTTTCGTTGTCTCCAAGTAATAATACTTTGCAACCTGTGCTCTCAATTCTTCAAGCGATTCATTATTCACAATTACTATGTCTGAAATACTCTTATAAAATTCATCACTGAGCTGAAAATTTATTCTTTGCTCTACTTCATTGTATGTAAGCGCACTTCTTTCCATAACTCTTTTTATACGAACTTCTTTATCTGCAATTACTGACCAAACTTCATGCACCACATCAAGAAATCCGTGCTCTATTGGAATAGGAGCATCAACTACAGCAGTTTCACTTTCATCCAAACCGTTAATTCTATCAATAATATTTTGCGCAACATGACTGTGTGTTAATCCATTCAAAAGCTTTAATTTTTGCTTGTCTTTAAACACTATATGAGACAGCTTTTTTCTGTCCAGATTGCCTTCAGCATCCAAAACAGATGTCCCAAAGGCATCCACTATTTCAGCCAAGGCTTTCTGACCCTTTTCTACTATTTGCCTTGCCAGCATGTCTGCGTCAATTACGTGTGCTCCAAAAGAAGCCAGAATTTTGGATACAGTGCTTTTGCCGCTCCCGATTCCCCCTGTAACACCTATTATTCTCATTTGGCATTCATCCTTATTTATACTCTATTTAGTCTCATACCAGCTTCTTCCCGATTTAACCTCAACACTCAAAGGAACTTTCAACTTTGCCGCATTTTCCATGCTATCTTTTAGAAGCTGTGTTACCTCTTCCAATTCACTTTCATGAGTCTCAATAATAAGTTCGTCATGAACCTGAAGAATAAGTCTCGATTTAAGTTTTCTTCTGTTTAGCTCACTATGTACATTAACCATTGCTATTTTGATTATATCTGCAGCACTTCCTTGAATGGGGGTATTCATTGCTATTCTTTCACCAAAAGATCGTACATTGAAATTGCTTGCTTTAAGTTCCGGTAAATACCTTCTTCTGTTGAACATGGTAGTTACAAAGCCAAACTCTTTTCCCTGTGCCACAATATCGTGCATGTATTTTCTTACATTTGCATATTTGTCAAGATAACCGTCAATATAGTTACGGGCTTCCTTTCTGGAAATACCAAGATCTTTGGAAAGACTGAAATCCCCGATTCCATACACTATTCCAAAGTTAACAGCCTTTGCTTTTGACCTCAGGGCTGAAGTCATTTCCTCTTTGGGAACACCAAACACCTTTGAAGCAGTAGAAGTGTGAATATCCTCGTTATTAATAAAGGCCTCAATCATATTTTCATCTTCAGTTATATGTGCTAAAACCCTCAATTCAATCTGCGAGTAGTCTGCATCAACCAGTTTATAACTATCTTCACTGGATACAAACGCTTTCCTTATATTTCTTCCTACTTCAAGCTTTATAGGGATATTCTGAAGATTTGGCTCGGTACTGCTTATCCTGCCTGTAACAGTCACAGTCTGATTAAAGCTCGAATGTATTTTACCGGTGAAAGGATTTATTACTGCCATCAATCCTTCAATATAGGTTGATTTCAGTTTTACCAGTTGTCGGTATTCAAGTATGTTTGAAACTATATCATGCCTTTGGGCAAGTTCCTCTAAAACTTCAGCATCCGTTGAATAGCCTGTCTTTGTCTTCTTTATGACAGGCAACTCCAGCTTCTCGAATAAAACCACTCCCAATTGCTTCGGAGAATTAATATTAAACTCTTCACCTGCCAGTTCATATATTTTTATAGTGAGTTGTTGTATTTTTTCATCAAGCTGCCTTGAGATAACCATGAGCTCATCAATATTAATTTTAAACCCGTAAAACTCCATATCTGCAAGCACTCTAACCAACGGAAGCTCAATTTCATAATAAAGATATGTCTGATCATTTTCTTTTAATTTAGCTTCAATTTTTTTCATTGATTTGAATACAACTTCCGGATACAAACCAACTGTAATTTTGAGACTTTCGGTATCCATACTTCCATAGGGTGTAAAACTTTTGCCTTTACCTGACATTTCTTCTACTGGTTTTACATTGACCTCCAGGTAATCAGCTGCCAATTCAGATATTGTATAGGTCTCTCTGGACGGGTTTATTATGTAGGCGCCAATCATAGTGTCGAAGGCAATTCCGTTAAGCTCTATGCCCTTATGTTTCAAGTACACAATGAAATTTTTCAGGTCATGCCCGTATTTCTTGATTTCCCCATCCTCAAATATACTTCCGAACTCTTCAAAAAACTTATCTTCGTTAAAACTATTAAAATTAAAATAGTATGAGCTACCCTCTTCTATGGATATAAAGATTCCTGAAAGTCTGTTTGTAAACTTGTCAATCCTGTCTATCAAATAATAGAAGGACATCTCTTTTACTTCTCGTATCTTCTGTTTTAACTTTTCTGCGCCATCTATGTCCTCTATAACCACTGTCTCAACAGATAAACAATCCTGACACGGCTGGTTGTCTTTCAAGCCAAACTTGTCAATAAAGCTTTTAAATTCCAGTCTCCTGAAAAGATCATAAAGTTTTTGCTTATCACCCTCAGACCTTACAAGTTCTTCAAAATGACACAAAAATGGCATATTTCTTTCTATTGCAGCCAGCTTTTTGCTCATAAAGGCCTGTTCCTTATATGTTTCAAGCTTCTCTCTAAGTCCCTTTTTGGTAACATGTTCAATGTTGTCATAGAGGTTTTCAAGGCTGTTATAAGTCCTAATAAGGTCTAAAGCAGTTTTTTCACCTATTCCCGGCACACCGGGTATATTATCCGAGGTATCTCCCATTAATGCCTTCACATCTATAAACTGAATTGGATCTATACTATACTTTTCACGTATTATGTCATAGTCATATTCTTCTGTTTCTGTTTTTCCGCCTTTTGTCTTGGGTATTTTAATCCTTGTGTCTTTACCGGCAAGCTGCAAGGCATCTCTGTCTCCCGTGACAATTACCACGTCCATATCCCTCTGCTGAGCACACAACGAAATTGACCCAAGTATGTCATCTGCTTCAAAGCCCTCCATCTCAAGCCTCTTTATCCCCATAGCATCAAGCACTTCCTTGATAACCGGAACCTGAACACTTAATTCACTGGGCATTCCTTTTCTATTTGCCTTATATCCGTCAAATTGTTTGTGCCTGAAAGTCGGAGCTTTAAGATCAAAAGCAACACACATATACTGTGGATGTTCTTCTTCAACATACTTATTCATTATATTGATAAATCCGAATACCGCATTAGTGTATAAACCATCTGAAGTAGCCAAAAGGTTTGCTCCCTGAAGTCCATAAAAAGCTCTGTTCAATATGCTGTTACCGTCAATGATCATCAATTTCTGTCTTTTCATCTATAACCTCTCAAATTATTATTCAATAATAATATTTCACAGACTTTGCTTATTATCCATTATTTTCATCGTTTCCCTGAAGAGACAACGTTATATTCTCACCCTTTGAGTACTTCTTATCGGTAGTATTGGCAGGAATACAGATTTCCATTACATAGTCCTCGGATTTTAAAATTGCATATCCATTCTCAATTCTATCAACAACCGCTTTTATCTCCATAGCCATCATCACCTTCTCTTTTGCTATTCCTCCTACAATTAACATTTACCAATTTCTAAACTTTCATGACAATATTTTAAACATAAACCCACAATAACCATTTTACACAAAAACAAAACAGCCGTAAACAGCTGTTTTGTTTATTTTTTATTTAATTATTATTATGCTCTTTTTTAGCTACTTTAGACAATCCAAAACATATTCCGTTTCATCACACTCAAGCCTATATATAAGTTTATCAAGCATATCCTTATTATGATCATCTATTTCGACAATTTCAAGACCATATTCATTAAAAGCGCCTCTTTCAACAACTCTTACTACTCTTGCTTTAAACTCAAGATTTTCACCCTTGTTGACCGATGCGGAAACAGATACGTTAACCAGGCATTCAGGGTCTATATTATCTTTAAAAACAGCACCCACACCATACATACCAATATTTTTTATGATTGCGTACATACTTTTGCCCTGGGTGTTTGAAAATATTCTAGATTGAAAGTTTACCAAATACCTTTTAGTCTTTCTGCTGTTCTTTACCTTTTGTATCTCGCTTGCTGCAACTTCCACAAGCCACGGATAATTTATATCAATTTCACTTATCTGACCGTTTATAATGTACTCAAATTGTCCCTGCATTATATTGCAGAATATTTGATCTCCTTTAAACACGTTACTCTTTAAAAACATCTCAGGAATCCTGAAATAAAGGTTATGACCATCAATCTTTTGAATCACACTCAAGACAGGTTCAAATATAGACTTATGCTTGATACTAATGACTGTGCCACGCTTAAAAATATCATCCTGTTCATTTTTTGTCAAACTTGAAGTATCTTTATCAACGGCTATCCAATCGGAAATTTTGAAATTATCCACTTTGCCCCCTCCTCAAATAAAAAGTAAAACGGGTTTTATGGAATATATTCGACAATTGTTTCCATTTTCCTTCTGGATTTTTTAAAATCTCATTTTACTTTAAATTCAAGAATTCGATATAGTTATAATCACTTTGATTTTTTGACCGGACTTTATATTCTCCAATCTCTGCACTATATTTTCCTTTTCTTGGTACATACTTTTCAGTTCCTCAGTATTGTTTGATTTTTTTTCTTCAAGGACTTTGATATAATTTTCAAGAGCCATTAATCTGGTGTTAAGCTCAGCCTCGTCGTTTATAACGCTGATCTTACCGTTAAAACCTTCATTCGCTGCCTTGATAAATTTATCATATTCAGGCTTATCCATAACATAGCTGACCTTATAAACAGAAGCACTGTTCTCATTACCGCTTTGAACTTCAGATTTGTTTGATAGTGTATAATCCGAAGATGCAGTAAAACTATCAACCCCATCTTCTAACCTGATTCCAAATTGTCCGGCCATTTTAATCATTTCTGATTTGTCTGCTTCAATATTTTCCGAGTTCAGTGTCAAGCAGATATCGCTTGCCAGTGTAGCTGTAGTCACTGTCTCGCAAATGGATTGCATACCAGGTTCTTCATTAAACTCAATTAGAACGTTATTATCCGGTGTCTGTTCAGGAACACCTGCAACCTTTGCCACCGAACTCAATGCATCCGGCCCATATTTACCAAACTCTTCCGGTGTTCTTTCTGCTTCCGGCGTTTCTATTTGATCTGGTAACATCATATATGCTTCTTTGTTCTCATCTATAGTGTAACCTGTATCATAAGCAGCAGTTGCATTGGAATCAGCATATAATTGACCCGCAGAATCTTGAGAAATATTATTTTCTACTTCCAAACCACCACGTGTATCCTTACTCATCTTCTTATCTTCTGCCTGTGATTCACTTAATATGGCAGAATTCGTATAATCACCTATTAAAGAATTCTTACCGGTATTCATAACTCCTCTTACCACCAATACTAATAAAAGTACGGCAGCAATAGAGGATATTGTTTTCATTATCCTGTTTCTCATTATTATAATTTTTCTGTTATTTTCAACATTTTGCTTTTCATCAGAGAGCTTTTGATGCAATTTATCTTTAAAATCTTCAGGCAGCTCAATTTCGTCAATGCCCTTACACATTTTCACAACTTCACGCAATTGTTCAAGCTCGACTTTACAATCCTCGCAAGATTCAACATGTTCTCTAACCATCTTTGCTCTGACTTCGTCAAGTTCATCATCTATATATAATGATAGCAATTCTAAAACCTCATCACACTTTTTCATTTTCGCCCTCCTCTCTATATTATTTGACGTACTTTTCACTGAAAAGTTCCTTTTTCCCCGAAAGAATTTTTTTAAGAGCCTGCCTGGCTCTGTTTATTCTTGATTTAACAGTTCCTTCAGGACAATTGACAATCCTGGAAATCTCATCATAACTGAACCCTTGAATATCTCTTAGTATAATTACACTTTTATAATCCTCGGGAAGTTCCTGAATTGACTTATTAACAGCATTTTTTATCTCATTGGTTTCAGCCGTTATATCCGGTGTTGGAGAACTATCGGGAATCTGACGTTTTACCTCACCATCATTAAATTCCATATCCTCATCTAAGGAAAATACCATTCTCTTTTTTCTTCTTCTAATTTCATCGAGACACACATTTGCAGTAACTTTATATATCCAGGTAGAAAACAATGAGTCCCCCTTAAATTTATTAATAGACCTGAAAGCTTTAAGAAAAACTTCCTGTGCCAGTTCATTGGCATCATCATAGTTTCCAATCATCCTAAATGCTATATTGAATACTTTCTTTTGGCAGCTTTCAATAAGCTGCTCAAAAGCTTCAACATCTCCCATTCTTGCTCTATCCACCAGATCCTTTTCACTCTCACTCATGCTTGTCTCACCCCCTGGGCTAAAAGTCGGCAATACATATAATACGAAGTATTACTTCCGACATTATAGTGTTTCTCATATATTAATTTGAATAAAATCCTGAGAGTATCAAAACATATTATACAATTTTTTTTGACTTATTTGAACCACTACAATAAATAATTCATATAAACTTAATACTGTAAATTTAACAAATTATTACAAAGGATTTTATTTTCATATGTAGAATTATAAATTATAAGGACATAAATACCAGATTACTGCAATAACTATGTGAGCATTAAGCCGCTTCGGTTTTAGAACATTTGCTTCTCAAATTTTATAATTAAAGGAGCCATCATATGATAAATACAATTTTAGTAACAGATGACAATGTTCTTGATAATGCACTAATCAGAAACTACCTCTACAAAGAAAGTTACAACATTGTATCGGCACTAAATGGCCGAGAAGCTATAGAACTTATTGAAAGCCGAAACATAGATTTAATTCTTCTTGATATGGTCATGCCTGTTATGGATGGCTATGAGTTTATGAAAGTATTCTCAAAAACCCCTTATTATAAAGAAATTCCTGTTATTGTAACATCAAGTCTTGATGGTGCGGAAAATATTGAGAAAATCCTCGAATACGACATATTTGACTATATTATCAAACCACTTGATAATATCAACAAACTAATATTAATCAATAAAATAAGAATGGCATTAAAATTTAGAAACCTCATTTCCGACCTCAATAAAGCTACAAAGATTATAAATAATATTTCTACCACTAAAAGCTGCTAAGAAAGTCCTTTACAAAATACTATTTTTCCCAAAGACATATCTTTCAAACAAACCATATATTCCTAAACATTAATTACGATAAACTACACAAAATATCCTCTATAGAACTCTAATTTTTTAGGAGGATGATTATATGAAAATCCGAGAAGGCATGATTCCAACAGTCCTTGGGACTGTCGTCACTGCAACCGGTTTATCCATAAAACCATTACCAGCTAAAGTAAAATGGGGTGTAACCGGATTTGGTCTGGCACACGTGGTACTTGGTGCAATTGACCTCATTGAACACCGACACCATCACTAATGTAATATCAAGGACTGGAGTTATTATTCTCCGGTCCTTTATTCGAGCATTTCAACTAGCGAGCTATATAAATCGCAATTTATAAATAAATCGCAAAAATGATTATACATTGAAAAATTTGGTTTTCGTGATATTGTATTAAGGAGATTTATGCGCGCTGTAAACTCTTTATCCCCTTCAATATAGGAATTTTATATCAAGTGCTTTGTAAAACCCAATTCAACCAGTTTAGTGTAAGCTTCCCAAACATTTTCGGGTATCTCCTGATAAATCTGAAAACCTTTTTCCGCATACACCCTTACACGCTGCAAATCCCCAACCATAATACTTATTATTTCATCCTTAAGTATCTCTCCGCCTGAATATGCATCTAAATATTCTTCAAACCCAATTTGCGGCGAAGTAACCACTATTTCACTATCAATCCAGAATTTTTTAAATGCCGCAAAGGTTCTTCGCTCCATATAGGGCTTATTCACTGCAATAATTGAATCATCTTTCAAATCCTTATCCGAAATTAACCTTCTGGTAAACAATATATTCTCACCCGTATTGGTAGACTTGGTCTCAAGAAGTATTTTTTCCGAAGGAACTCCCATATCACAGACTATTTCCGCAAATTTCTCGGCTTCTGTCCTATTCCAGATGTTTTTTGTTATTTTACCCAATCCACCGGAAATTATAATATAAGGAGCAAGACCTTTAAGGAAAAGCTCTGCTCCCCTTTCGGCCACACGTGTATCATGACTTCCAAGAACAACTATCAAGTCGGCACAAGCCGGTTCATGATTCATATGATGATAGTCCCAAATAACCTTTGCCAGACTTTCTATTTCCTTAATCATAGCTACTCCTTATAAAACCCCACCCGGAAATTTATAAATCAGATATCTTTATCAGCTTAAGCTACTAGGAAAACAGAGCCTCGACAAATTCTTCCGGATTAAACCTCTGCAGATCATCTATCTGTTCACCAACACCAATAAGCTTTACCGGTATATTAAGTTCAGATGAAACAGCTATAACAATACCGCCTTTGGCAGTCCCATCAAGCTTTGTAAGTACAATTCCCGTCACAGGCGATACCTCGGCAAAAGTCTTGGCCTGAACAATTGCATTCTGACCGGTTGTTGCATCAAGCACCAGAAGAACCTCCATTGAAGCTTGAGGTAATTCCCTTTCTATAATTCGGAATATCTTTTTCAATTCATCCATCAGATTCTTCTTTGTATGAAGTCTTCCAGCCGTATCACAAATCAATACATCCGCTTTTTTTGCCTTCACTGACTGTACTGCATCATATATAACAGCCGCAGGATCTGCACCTTCCGCGTGTTTTATCAATTCTACGTCCACTCTGTCTGCCCATATTTCAAGCTGATCAATTGCCGCAGCTCTAAATGTATCACCAGCCGCAAGCACAACTTTCTTGCCGCTTTGCTTTATCTGATTTGCAATTTTTCCTATAGAAGTAGTTTTGCCTACTCCATTTACTCCAACTACGACAATAACACTCGGAGTTGTATTTAAATTCAATTCTGTACTTTCTGTTGCAAGGATTTCCCCCAGTTCCTCTTTTAATAACTCTTTTACTTTAATTGGGTCTGTGACTTTGTTGTCCTTAACCTTCTTCTTAAGATCTTCTATAATCTTAAGACTGGCTTCAGCACCAATATCCGATGTAATAAGAATTTCTTCAAGTTCCTCAAACAATTCTTCATCAATTTTTCCAAACGAAACCAACACCTGATCTATTCTTTCGGTTATAGCGTTTTTCGTCTTTTTAAGTCCTTCTTTTAATTTGTCAAAAAAACCCATTATAAGTCCTCCATTCTATTTCCAAACTACATTTTTAATCTGGCCTTAGCTTACCTTTTCACCCATTTTTAGCGATACAATCTTTGAAACACCATGTTCTTGCATAGTAACACCATATAGAGTATCACATGCCTCCATAGTTCCCTTTCTATGTGTAATAACAGCAAATTGCGTCAGATGGGAGTATTTTTTTAAGTATTGCGCAAATTTGTTAACATTAGCATCGTCCAGCGCCGCTTCAATCTCATCAAGTACGCAGAAAGGAGTAGGATTCAACCTTAATATGGAGAACAAAAGCGCAATAGCAGTAAACGCCCTTTCTCCTCCTGATAGTAGCATAAGATTCTGAAGCTTTTTACCCGGTGGCTGAACTTCAATTTCTATGCCGCTTTCCAGTACATTTTCCTTGTCTAGGAGTATGAGTTCCGCCCTACCTCCGTCAAAGAGTTCTTTAAATACCATATTGAAATTATCGTTTATAAGTTTAAACTGCTCCATAAACTGACGTTTCATAATTGTAATCATTTCCTGTATAACCTTGTGAAGTTTTTCACCTGCCTGTTCCATATCATTTCTCTGAACCGACATAAATTCAAAACGTTCCTTGGTTTTTATATAGTCCTCAATAGCGGCCACATTAACAGGTCCTAGATCCTTGATTTCGCTTCTTATCTCATTTATCTGCCTTTGGGCCTGAGGTATGCTTCCTACATCCTTCCTGAATTCTAAGGCATTTGTATATGTGAGCTCATACTCATCCCACATCCTGTTCTGGATTGATTCCATTTCAGACTCAATCTTTGCCTTTTTTACCTCCATACGGTTGTATTCTTCCTGCATGAGCAGAATGTTTCTATTAATATCGGCTATCTGTTTAATAATATCCTGGGACTCTTCTTCAAGCACTTTTCTTTCTTCCACTGTCCTGTCTATCTCAAAAGTTTTTCCCGATTTTTCTTCTTCATACCCTTTGATCAAAAGTTTCAAACCTTCGTTTTTCTCTTCTAATGATTTAATCTCTTCCGAGTTTTTTATCTTCTCTGATTTCTTTTTATCAATGCTCTTAGTCAGGCTTTCCCTTTCATTAACAATTCTCTCAAGGGCTTCATTTACACCAGCTATACTCTCTAAAATTGAATTTACAGAGATCTTATAGTCAGTAATATCAGTATGCAAAGCATCCCGTGCGGATTGTCCTTCCTTGTGCTTGTCCTGATACTCAGTTACCACCCGTTTGGTCTCTGCTATATCGTTTTCAATCTGATTGAGTTCCTCAGAGTATTTTGAAAGCTCAATCTCTGTATTCTGTTCCTGCCTTGTCAGTTGTTCCTTTTCCTGCCTCAGCATCTCTATTCTTGCAATGGTTCTTCTGATATTGTCCTCTATCTGAGCCAAATGACTTTCATCCCTGATTTTTACAAGCTCATTATTCTTGAGGCTTTCTTCTTCAATGGAAATATCATTTATAATATCAGACAGCTTTTGGGATTGCTCGTTAATACTTTTCTCTAAAGCCTCCTCCTGCTCCTTAAGACTTACCAAAGCCTCATCAAGCTCCTGAACCTCCCTGTTTCTGCTCAATATTCCGGATTCCCTGTGTTCCTTGCTTCCTCCTGACATAGACCCAGTTGTGCTCAAGATATCACCATCTAACGTAACTATCCTGAAATTGTAACCAAACCTTCTGGCCATTTTAATTCCGGAATCAAGATTATCAACAATAACTACCTTTCCCAAGAAGCTTAAGATGATCCCCCTATATTCAGGGCTGTAGGAAATCAGGTCGGATGCAACACCGACAAAGCCTTCCTGCCTTTTTATATCATTCAAGGTATTATCGTCAAAAGTTTTCCCTCTAACTGAGGATATAGGCAGAAAAGTAGCTCTTCCAAGCCTGTTGTTCTTTAAATATTCAATGGCTCTCTTGGCATCTTCTTCACTTGAGGTTACAATGTTTTGAAGCGCCCCACCAAGAGTCATTTCTATTGCCGTTTCGTATTTGCCTTCAACCTTGACAAGCTGTGCCAAAGCCCCATGAATACCTTTTCCGAATTGAGGCGACTGCTGGCACGCCTGAAGGACCAACTTTACACTCTTATTATATCCTTCAAGATTCCTCTCCATATCCTTAAGCATTTTTTGTCTGGAGGATTTGAACTGAATATCAGATTTTACATTATTCTGTTTCTTTCTTTCTACTTCCAAAGCCCGGTTCAATTCATCCTTTTTGATATTTAAGGACTCCAGCCTGTTCTTTGTACCCTTTATCAGCTCGGTTGTCTTATAGATGCTATCTGAAAGTTCTTCCTTTCTCATGCCTTCACGATCTTTTTCCAGTGTCAGCTGTGCCACTTCATTGGCAATACTTGTCTTCCTTTTATTGATGACCTCTATGTGGTTTTTAACATTGTTTATCTGCGTCTTTTTATCCGATTGTAAGTCCAGCTTGTCCATTATACTGGACTTGAGATTTTCAATATACCTCTCATGTTCACCCAAAGTTGCAAGAATTGCCTGAAGCTTTTTATCCGCTTCTTCGAGCTTTACGTTATAGTCTTGCAGTCTCTCATTCAAGTACTTGATTTTTTCATTCCTTGTTATTTCTTCTTTCGCTATACTTTCAAGCTTTTCGGTTACTTCTTCAATTTCCCCGTCAAGCCTTGATATATTCGATAAAAGGTTGCTCTTTTTCTCATCATTAAGCTTAATTTCAGAATTACACTTTTCCAGGCTGTTCTCAAGATTATAAAATTCCTGTCTTGAATTGTCCAGCTTTGTCTCAAGCTCTTTTAACAGCACCAGCTTCTTCTGATTCAACAAAGTTATATCTTCCAGCTTTTTATTGTCAGCTTCGATATTATCCTTAATAGAAATATAGCTTTCCTCAAATTCCTGTATTTTCTCTTTAAATTTGGATATATTTTCAATATATACATTAATCTCAAGTTCTTTTAAGGTATCTCTTAAGTTTAAATACCTCTTTGCGACATCGGATTGCTGTTTCAAAGGCTCTATCTGAGTTTCAAGCTCAGAAATGATATCATTTATCCTGATCAGATTCTGCCTTGTAAGCTCTAGTTTTTTCTCAGCCTCTATCTTCCTGACCTTGTATTTCATGATACCTGAGGCTTCTTCAAAAAGATTTCGTCTTTCCTCGGATTTTGTACTTAAAATCTCATCCACTCTTCCCTGTCCTATAATGGAGTAACCATCCTTACCGATACCGGTATCTAAGAATATTTCATAAACATCCTTCAGACGACAGGAAGTCTTGTTGATAAGGTACTCACTCTCTCCCGAGCGGTATACACGCCTGGTTATAGTCACTTCACTGTAATCAAGGGGCAAAGAATGATCTTGATTGTCAATAGTAAGGGAAACCTCTGCAAACCCCAACTGCTTTCTGTGTTCTGTGCCGGCAAAGATTACATCTTCCATCTTTCCTCCCCTTAATGTCTTGGCACTTTGCTCTCCGAGAACCCACCTGATTGCATCGGAAATATTGCTCTTGCCACTTCCATTAGGACCGACAACGGCTGTAATACCTGAATTGAACTCCAGATTTATTTTATCTGCAAAGGATTTAAATCCCTGTATCTCAAGCCTTTTTAAATGCATTAGAACACCCCGGTATCCTTTTCTTCGTTATCCATACAAACAGATATACTTAATAATTTTAACATATTTTTTTTATTTATCAATAGTTTGAAAAAATCATAAACTGCACCTTAAAGAAATCCTTAATTGCAAAAGTAAAATCCACACCATTTCTTGTGTAAGTGAAATTTACTTCTTGGGCATATGTGGTAATACAAAAAAGAAGTCAGTTTAATATTGTAAAAAACTTGGAAATCACTAACAAAAGTACAGACAGCAATTTTTATAAAAACAAGCCAGTGAAATTCAATTTAATGAATTACACCAGCCCTTTTAATGCCTTGAATTTTCTCGACATATAAAATATATAAGCAAATAGCAATTTACATAGGCAAAAATGTGTCGGCAGCTAAATAAATCAGCCTCTGCTTTTATAGCTGTCAGAATATTTTGCAGCGGTGAGAATTGCCTCGGTCATGCTTATATGACTTGCCTTTCCTGTCCCGGCTATATCAAAGGCAGTCCCATGATCCACAGATGTTCTTAGAAATGGCAGTCCGATAGTTATAGCTATTGTCCTCTCAAAATCAAGCGTCTTTGTTGCAATATGCCCCTGATCATGGTACAGGGATAATACGGCATCATATCTTCCCTTATATGCAAGATAAAATACTGAGTCTGCACCAATTGGTCCTTCGACCCTATATCCCTTTCTGACGGCTTTTTCAACAGCAGCTTCAATATACCTCTCCTCATCTCCGAACAAGCCATGTTCTCCAGAGTGTGGATTGAGCCCGGCAACTGCAATGGTTCCGCCTCTCACCCCCAGCATGCTTAGAGCTTCGGCAGACCTTACAATGTAGTCAAAAACCCTTTCTTCGGTAACCATGTCACATGCCCTTCTCAAGGATACATGCCTGCTCAGAAAAAATACCCTTAACGCTTCTACCTCAAACATAGTCAGAGGATCAATGGTATTGGTTAATCCTGCAAAAATTTCCGTATGTCCTATATAATCTACCCCTGACATTTTTAGTGATTCTTTATTTATCGGAGTTGTGCAAACGGCATCAATCTTACCATCTTTAGCCAACTCAACAGACTTTTTTATATAATTGTATGCCGCCTTTCCTCCTAAAGCCTGAATTTTCCCATATTCAATCATGCAAGTATCTACGGCTTCATCACTTACCAGACATAGAGTATCAACCCCTGGATTTACTTCTTCAAAGTTTTCAACCACACTTACTTCAGATTTCAAGCCACATACCAACAAAGCTCTTGTAACAGCTTCCCTGCTTCCTATAACAACAGGGCGGCACAGGTTATATATATTCTTTTCTTTAAGTGCTTTTACGGTAATTTCCGGTCCAATCCCTGCCGTGTCTCCTATTGGTATCCCTATAACTGGCTTATTCATAAAAAACTCCTTATATTTAATTTAATAAAAAACATGAAAAAGCTGTTCTCATATTAAGAACAGCCCTAAAATTACATATTACTTTAACTCTATCTAGGCTCTACAAGGAACTTAATTGCTGTCCTTTCTTCGCCGTCGATACTAATTGATGAGAAAGCTGGAACAGTTATAATATCGATTCCATTTGGCGCTACAAATCCTCTTGTAATTGCTATTGCTTTGATAGCTTGATTTACTGCTGCGGCTCCCACTGCTTGAATTTCTGCCGTTGACTTGCCCCTTAAGATTGCTGCTAAGGCTCCTGCGACCATTTTCGGCTGCGATTGAGCTGATACCTTTAATACCTCCATACACTTTTCCTCCTCAATAAATTATGAAAATTATATAATATTAAAATTATTATAATTCTATCTCTAATTATATATATTAGCTTTTATCTCTGATACTTTCTCCTACTATTATTTTATACCATTATAAAACAACCCACAATATCACAAAATTAATATTTTACATCATAAAGTTCACATGCCTGTCCCTTTGAATAAACTTTTATTTCCCAAAAGCCATATTTTTCTTTTAAATATTTAATATTTGATTTCTTTTGTCCTACAATATTTGAAACATCTGCCTTTTCGGCCAATATTGCGAGATTCTTTTTATTGGTAAGCTTGCTTTTTATTATGATGCTTTCAATAGCATTTAAAGTACGTTTGGCTTCAACAAGCTGCCTGAAAGCAGGATGAAAAGGTCCTGCTATTACATCTCCACCGTCACATATATTCTCAGTAGGCTGTAATCCAACTCTGATAACATTTATATCATTACTTTCATATATGTCAAGAAGTTTTGCACACAAATCAACGGCATCCTCAATACTAAGAGGTACATATTTCCCTTCTTTATAAGCTCTTTCCAGATAAGTATCTTTTATTACGAGGGTAGGGTAGATTCTTACTATTTTCGGTGCCAAGTCAACCACCTTTTTTGCAGTTTTCACTGCTTTTTCATTGTCATCTCCCGGAAGTCCTATCATTGTTTGAATTCCAAGCACAAAACCCTTTTCCTGTATAAGCCTTGAAGATTTAATTACATCACTGACACTGTGTCCTCTTGTGCTTTTCTCAAGCACTTCACTATCAAGGCTCTGGACTCCCAACTCAATTGTAGACACCCTATAGAATTTTAAATATTCAAGAATTTCATCATTAATATAATCCGGTCTTGTTGATATTCTTATACTGCTGACATAGCCTTTATCTATATATTTGTTTGCTGTCTTCAAAAAATCAATCTGTTCTTTCCTGTCAATACCTGTAAAGCTACCTCCGAAAAAAGCTATTTCAACCGAAGCATCATTGTCAATAGTATTCAAGTGCGCATCAATAACAGCACGCATTGAACTTTCTGTAACCTCTTCCTTTTGTCCGCTGATATTCTTTTGATTGCAAAAAACACAATCAAAAGGACAACCTTTATGTGGTATGAAAACCGGTATAACAATATGCCTCAAAGCACTAATCCTCCTAAACTGCAAGTCACATCACAGATCTGCTATTTTCTTTAAAGAAGTCTTAGCCGCCATCTGCTCTGCCTCTTTCTTGGTTCGGCCTTCACCTACCCCAATAACCTTATTATCAAGCTTAACCTGAGAAACAAATATCTTACTGTGATCAGGACCCTTTTCTCCAATAATCTCATAGGTAACTTTCTGTTCATTACTTTTCTGTATAATTTCCTGAAGTTGAGTTTTATAATCCATAAATATCTCGCCCTTGATGGAATCGTCTATGAATTTTTTCATCTGACTGAGAATAAAAGTTTTTGCGTTTTCAAAACCACCATCTATATATATTGCCCCAATCAATGCCTCCACAGCATCGGAAAGAATTGATGTCCTTTTTCTTCCTCCTGTGTTTTCTTCACCTTTGCCCAGCAAAAGGAACTGACCGATATTCAGTTTGTTGGCACAATTTTCCAACGAAGCTTCACACACAACATTTGCTCTGAATTTGGTCATTTCACCTTCCGTCAAATGTGAATAATTTTTATATATGTTTTCGCTTATGACCACACTTAATACCGAGTCTCCCAAGAATTCCAGACGTTCGTTGCTAACAAGCTTTTCACTCTTGTTCTCATTTGCATAGGAGCTGTGTGTCAACGCTAAAATCAGGTTCTCCTTATTTTTAAAATTATAGTGTATTTTCTTTTCGAATACATCAATATTTTGCATCAAAGTATCTTTATTTTGCATTATACCTCCCATCTTCCGGATACTAGATCATATACATAATCATCTTAAAAAATATACATTACGTATCAGGACTTCAATATACTAATTTGATAAACTACAGGGAACGGATAGAATCCGTCCCCTGAAATTATAAACCCAATAAATATAAAAATCAATCCTAGTACTTTCAACGAAGTATTAGTATTTCTTCAAAAGAATAGATGCATTGTGTCCGCCAAAGCCTAATGAATTGGATAAAGCATAATTAAAATCCGCTTTTCTGCCCTGATTAGGAACGTAATCCAAATCACATTCCGGATCAGGAGTTTTGTAATTGATGGTGGCAGGCAAATACCCTTCTTTTATTGAGAGAGCTGTTATTATTGCCTCAACTGCACCGGCCGCTCCAAGAAGATGTCCTGTCATGGACTTTGTTGAACTTACAGCAAGTTTTTTTGCATAATCCCCGAAAACAGTTTTTATTGCAGCTGTTTCAAACTTATCATTGTATTCGGTTGAAGTACCATGAGCATTTATATAGCCAACTTCATCAGGACTTATTCCTGCATCATCTATAGCCATCTTCATACACCTTGCTCCACCTTCTCCTTCCGGTGCGGGAGCTGTTATATGATGTGCATCGTTTGTACAGCCATATCCAACAACTTCGGCAATTATGTTTGCTCCCCTTGCCTGAGCATGTTCAAGTTCCTCAAGAATTAATATGCCGGCACCTTCTCCCATAATAAATCCATTTCTATCAGCATCAAAGGGTCTGCATGCCAAAGAAGGGTCTTCAGTTGTAGACATAGCTTTCATTGAACAAAACCCTGAAAAGGCCATTGGAGTTATGCTCGCTTCAGCACCTCCGGTAATCATAATGTCTGCATCTCCACGCTGTATTACTTTAAATGCATCCCCAAGTGCGTTTGTTGATGTTGCACAAGCAGTTACAACACATTCATTGAAGCCTTTTGCGCTAAATTGTATAGCTATAAGTCCTGCTGCCATGTTGGAAATCAACATGGGTATAAAGAAGGGACTTACCCTTCCAGGACCCTTTTCCAGATAGACACTATGCTGATCCTCAAAAGTCTCAATGCCACCAATTCCGGAGCCAACCACAACTCCGAACCTATATTTATCAATCTTTTCAAGGTCAATTCCTGAGCTGTCTACAGCCATTTTCGCCGCTGACATGGCGTATTGTGAATATTTATCCATCCTCTTTGCTTCTTTTTTATCTATAAACTGTGAAACATCAAATTCCTTTATTTCAGCCGCTACTTTACAATTCATATTTGAAACATCAAACTTTGAAACTGTGCTAATACCGTTTTTTCCTTCCTTTATTGAATTCCAGAAGTTATCGACACCAATTCCCAATGCAGAAACCACACCTAACCCTGTAATAACTACGCGTTTCTTCATATCCGAACCTCCTATTTTTCATATGAATAATTTATATTCAGGCACTTTGCCATTATTTTTATTATCATTATTATCAAAACACTTATCAGTTAATAGCTCCCCGCAAAACCGCAACTGCAGTCAGCCATTCAACCTCTGTACCTTCTATTCAATTCTAAAAGATGAAATATGGATAAAAAAAGTCCCTTGCAAGGGACTTTTTTTATGAGTTATTTTTAATGTAATCAACAATATCTCCAACTGTTGAAATCTTTTCAGCCTCACTGTCTGGTATTTCGAGATCAAATTCCTCTTCCAGTGCCATAATCAACTCAACAATATCAAGTGAGTCTGCTCCCAAATCATCTATGAAGGAAGACTCCATTGAAATTTCGTCTTCTTCAACGCCTAACTGCTCTACTATTATTTTTTTGACTTTTTCGAACACTATCGTTCACCTCCTTCCACAGGGGGTTTTTTATTTAATCTGAACTTCTAATGTAAAACTATAATGTAAAACTACATAGTGTTACATTAAGATATTATTACATAACTAAACCGCCGTCAATATGTATTACTTGACCTGTAATATAATTTGATTCTTCTGAAACGAGAAAACCAACAACATTAGCCACATCTTCAGGTGTCCCATACCTTTTCTGCGGAATGCTGTTTAAATAATTCTCCTTAATACTGTCAGGCAATATATCTGTCATTTCAGTTGAAATCAATCCAGGCGCTACTGCATTGCAATTAATTCCCCTTGTGGCTAGTTCTTTGGCAGTTGCCTTCGTAAGCCCGATTAATCCGGCTTTTGAAGCTGCATAGTTTGCCTGACTTGGATTTCCTATAACACCAATAACGGATGTAACATTTATAATCCTGCCGCTTCTTTGCTTCATCATGGTTTTTGTAACAGCCTTTGTGCAGAGAAAAGCACCCTTAAGATTAATATCGAGAACATCGTCCCAGTCGCTCTCGGACATCTTCATTATCAGCTTATCCCTTGTAACTCCCGCATTATTTACAAGTATATCCACGCTTCCAAAAGTGTCTAGTGCAGTATTAACCATTTCGTTAACATATTCAACGTTTCTTACATCACCAACTGACACAACTACATTTATTCCGGCTTCTTTTAATTCTTCACAAGTACTATTAATAGCCTCGGAAGCTGTCGTACCGTTTAATACTATGTTTGCCCCCAACTGCCCGAGTTTCATCGCAATTGCTTTTCCTATACCTCGGCTGGAACCTGTTATAATTGCAGTTTTCCCCTCTAATTTCATACTATTCACGCCTCCAAAACTCCAAGTTCCTTAAGTGTGTTGTTTAAAGAATCAATATCTTCAACATTTAATGTTTTAACGTCCTTATTTATCTTTTTAACAAAACCTATCAGTGTCTTCCCGGGGCCGATTTCCACGAAAGTATCAACTCCGTCATCAATCATTTTCCTTATAGACTCCTCAAAATGAACCGGACTGCTAACCTGTCTGACAAGTAAGTCTTTAACCACTGACTTATCTAAAATATATTCAGCTGTTACATTTGTTACTACAGGAATTTTCATATCACTAAGCACTATCTTATCAATTTCTGCTGCAAGCTTCTCACCGGCAGACTTTAACATACTGCAATGGAAAGGTGCGCTTACAGGAAGCATCATAGCCCTTTTAGCCCCGGCTTCTTTTGCCAGTTCAACCGCTTTTTCAACTGCTTTTACTTCACCTGCAACAACTACCTGACCTGGACAGTTAAAGTTGGCCGGGCTTACTATACCAATTGATTCAGCTTTCCTACAGCACTCCACCACCTTATCATTGTCAAGACCTAAAATAGCCGCCATTGCGCCTTCACCAACCGGAACAGCTTCCTGCATGAATTTCCCTCTTTTTCTTACAAGTGCCACTGCATCACCAAAAGACATAGTACCTGCGGCTACATGAGCAGAGTATTCACCGAGACTAAGTCCTGCTACAAAATCAGGCTTGATACCTTTTTCCAACAACGGCTGAAGACAAGCTATGCTTGTAGTTACAATTGCAGGCTGTGTGTTCTCGGTTATTTTTAGCGTTTCGTCATCACTTTCAAAAATCATTTTCTTTACATCAAAGCCCAAAGCTTCCGATGCCTGATTAAATATTTCGTCCGAAGCTTTGAATTCTTCTGCTATTTGCTTTCCCATGCCAACATATTGTGCACCTTGGCCGGAAAAAAGAAATGCCAGTTTAGCCATACCTTACCTCCATCATCTTGAACAATTTTATGATACTAACATTGAATCTTATAGATTTAACTTTAGTTATCCACTATCTATAGTATTCTAATGTTCTTCAAACTAACAATTTTTTATTGACAATAATTCTATTAATAAAATGTATTTCCAGTTGTGCAGTTATTATATTACTTACTCCACTTAATTACTGCAGATCCCCAGGTCAAACCTCCACCGAATCCAACCAATACAAGATTGTCTCCTTTGGAAAACCTACCTTCCCTGTAAGCTTCGTTAAGTCCAACAGGAATTGACGCCGACGAAATATTGCCATATTTATGAAGATTTGAAAATACTTTATCCCTGGAAATTTTAAGTCTTTTGGTTGCTCCCTCAAGAATCCTGATATTTGCCTGGTGCGGAACTACAAGCTTCACATCGTCCAAGCTCATTCCTATATCTTCTAAAACCTTATTTGTTCCAAATTCCATTATCTTTACAGCAAATTTGAATACCTCACTGCCATCCATCCATAAAACTCTTTTATTTTCGCTAGTTCTCTTTGCAATGTCATCTTCTCTCATGAAACAGCACGGAATAGTTATATTGTGTCCCAATTCACCTACCGCACCAACACATGAATTAAGTACACCATACCCCTCTTCTACAGGGCCTAAAACAGCGGCTCCAGCTCCATCCCCAAAAAGAACGCATGTATTCCTATCCTTCCAGTCAATAGCCTTCGTCAGTGCTTCACATCCAATTACCAGAATATGCTTGTAAAAACCAGTCCTGATAAATTGTCCTGCAACCGTCATGCCGTATATGAAACCAGAACATGCCGCATTCAGATCAAAAGCTGCCGCCTTCTTTGCCCCAATTCCATTCTGAATAAGACATGACATAGATGGAGTAAGATAGTCGGGTGTCTCAGTTGCTACAATAATTAAATCCACATCTTCAGACGTCAAACCGGCATCTTCCAAAGCCATCTTTGCAGCCTTTATTCCCATCTCATAAGACGGCTCATCCTTCTCAAGAACTCTTCTTTCCGAGATACCAGTTCTCTTTGTAATCCACTCATCAGACGTATCAACCATCTTTTCCCAGTCAGAATTGGTTAAAACCTTTTCCGGAAGCCAACTGCCTAGGCCCAATATTCCATAATTATAATTCCTGTTCAATATCATCAACCTCCATATTTGCAAACTCATCCGATAATGTTTCAATAATTTTTGTTTTACCTAATATACTTGCTTTTAATACCACATTTTTTATAGTTCTTACATTTGAATTACCGTGACTTTTCATTACAAGACCATTTACTCCTATTATAAGAGCACCACCATTTTCATCAGCATCCAGTACCTTTTTTATATCCTTCATATCACCCTTAAGAAGCATCGCACCAAGTTTAGTTTTCAGATTCTTTAGAAAAGCACTTTTAATCATATTCATTAAAAACGTTCCGGCACCTTCTATAGCCTTTAGTGTTACATTTCCAACAAAACCGTCGCACACAGCAACATCAGCCTTGCCTTTGAAAATGTCGCTGCCCTCAATGTTTCCCACAAAATTAACACCTGAACCTTCAAGCAAGTTGTATGCCTGTTTTATGGCATCATTTCCTTTCCCTTCTTCAGAGCCAACATTTAAGAGTCCAACCTTAGGTTTTTCAATATTGAACATTGCCTTCATAAATATTGATCCCATAATACCAAACTGCTGGTAGTTTATAGGCTTACAAACTGTGTTCAGCCCTGCGTCGATAATTATGCACTTTCCTGTTTTTGTTGGTATTATTGCCGGGAAGGCCGGCCTATCCACGCCTTTAATTCTTCCTAGTATGAGCAGCGCTCCGGTCATTAAAGCACCACTATTTCCACAAGAAATGAATATATCTCCTTTTTTTTCTTTCAGCATATCGAAACCCACTACCATTGATGAATCTTTCTTGGCCTTTATTGCTTTTGTTGGGGAATCTTCAACAGTAATAACTTCTGAAGCATGATGAACTTTAATTCTTGGATTGGTCAAATTCTGTTCACCTAGAATTTCCTCTATCTTTTTTTTATCTCCAATTAACAATATATCAAAACCTAGTTCTTCATTAACTGCCTCAACACACCCGTTGACAATATCCCCAGGTGCATTGTCACCACCCATAGCATCTACTAATATAATCAAAAACACTCACTCCTACTACTTTTTGTACAATAGAGTTAACAATCTCTAAATAAAATACTATGTCTGCTATATTTTTTCAAGGGATACCAGTATATATTTCCCCCGAAAAACTTCCACCTGCTTTTCGGTGATCTTTACCCAGACTATATATTTATTATCTATGGACTTTTTTACTTCAGCTTTTGCAACGAGCTTGCTTCCGGCATATACCGGGGTTTTATATTTTATGTTTGCTACTCCCACCAGTGCAACATGTGCATCGATAACTGCTATTGCCAGAGATTCTGCCAGAGAGTATATATAATGCCCCTTAATAACTTTATGCTTTTCGAAAGCCATCTTCTCATTAGTTTCCAAAATTGATATTCCATTTTTTCCGAGGGAAATATCTACGAGTTCTCCGACTATGTCCCTGCTTTGTAAAGACTTTACTTTACTATAGTTTTCTTCAGCAACATTCTTTATTCTCTCCCTTAGCTCGGGAATACCTAATTCAAGTCTATCCAATCTAATAGTAGGTATACTTACACTAAATACTTCAGACAATTCTTCGTCTGTAAGGAATGGATCCTGCTTCAACCTTTCCAGCAATGCAGCCTGCCTTTCCTTTTTCAGGTTTGATGACCTACTCATTAATTCACCTCTTGTTCTTGATATCAGTACTTTTAACACTTATTTTAACAGCACGCCGTAATAAAAACATATACTCATTTATTTTCCAAAAAATTTCTAAGAAGTTTGTTAAAAAGCAAAATTTTTGGAAGAATAGTATACTCTCACCTATTTGTGCCCAAAACTCAATAAAATATTAACGTTATCTGCTTTATATATAATATATTCAATCAACCCAAAATTATTACCTGGTACTAAATGCTACTGATAAAAGTATATAATATAATTTTTATATATGCAATAATAATTAAGAAAAATTTTCGTTAAAAATAAATACCGCACCGGATAAACCGATGCGGCATTTGCACCAAATTATTTACGAATTGTGATCAATAACATTTGCATTTTTCATGATGTAGTCATAAGCAGAATAAATTGTAGCAAGAACAGCTAAAAACATTATAACTCCATCAAACGGAAAATCAAACAACCATTTGATAGGATAATTTTTGAAAAGCATTGCAATAATAGCAATCATCTGAGTTATAGTTTTTATCTTACCCCAACTGCTTGCAGCAATAACTATTCCCTCGCTTGCAGCCACCAGCCTTAATCCTGTTATTATAAACTCACGTCCTATTATTATTACAGCAACCCATGTAGAAAGATCTCCTCTTTCCACCAAAGCAATCAAAGCTGCAGATACCAAAAGCTTGTCAGCTATAGGATCCAAAAACTTTCCAAACTTTGTAATTTGCTTTGTCTTTCTGGCAATATAGCCGTCAAGTGCATCAGTGCTTGATGCAAGGATAAAAAGCAAGGCTGCCACATAATTTCCATAATTATATATAAAATTATTTATAGATATTAATTGAGGATTAATAAACCCCAAAAAGCTGCTGTCCACAATCCACTGCGGTATAGGAACTATAATAAGCATAAAAACCGGTACCAATAAAATTCTAAGTATAGTAAGTTTATTTGGAAGATTCATTTACAACCTCTCCTATTAAATCATAATCATCTACATTCAATATATTGACCTCTACAAAGCTTCCAAATTCCAGAGGTTCTTTACTTGTGAAATAAATAAGACCGTCAATTTCAGGTGCCTCTGCGTAGGATCTCCCTGTGTAAAAAAGTCCGTCTTCCGCTACACCTTCAACAAGTACGGTATATACTCTATTTCGCCTGGCATTGTTTTTTTCAATAACAATCTCTTTTTGCAACTGCATTATATCACTTAATCTTGATTCTTTGACACTTCTCTTAATTTGTGGTTTCATGTCATAAGCCAAAGTCCCCTCCTCTTTCGAATAAGGGAAAACGCCCAGTCTGTCAAACTGGTGCTTTTTAACAAAGCCGTATAATATCCTGAAATCCTTGTCATCTTCTCCCGGAAAACCTACAATCAATGTGGTACGTATAACAATGTCAGGTATCCTTTCCTTGAGTTTGGCAAGGAGTGCTTCCAGATTCTCCAGAGTACCTCTTCTACCCATGGCACTTAATATTTTGTCACTGGCATGCTGAATAGGCATATCCAAATATTTAACAATTTTAGGATTGCTTGCCATCTCGTTTATCAGGTTCACATCAATTTCCTCAGGATAACAATATAGCAGACGTATCCACTCAATTCCATCTATCTTGCCTATTTCCCGGATCAAATTTACAAGCTTCTTCTCATTGTAAATATCTTCACCATACCTCGTAACATCCTGCGCCACAAGTATAACTTCCTTTACTCCTTCTCCTGCCAGATAACGGGCATCCTTTATGATATCCTCCATCTGTCTGCTGGTATAAGGTCCTCTTATGGATGGAATAACACAGTAAGTACAGCAGTTATCACAACCTTCTGCTATCTTCAAATAACCATAGCCTTTTCTAGAAGAAAGCAAACGCTCTTCCTTAAGGTATTCAACACTGTTCCCATAATCAAAAAACAATTTTTTCTCATTAGGAATATTATTTGTTGAATCATACAATTTTTCTATGATTTCTGCAATCTGCCCATAACCTCCGGTTCCAACAACAGCGTCAACTTCAGGTATTTCTTTCAAAATCTGCTCCTTGTACCTCTGAGCAAGACAACCCGTCACAATAAGAAGCCTGCAATTTTGCTGTTTGTATTTTACCATTTCAAGTATCGCATTTATGGATTCTTCTGTGGCAGATTCAATAAATCCACAAGTATTTACAATAATAATATCTGCATGCTTTTCATCATGAGTAATCTCATAATCTTTTTTCTTAAGTGTCCCAAGCATTATTTCACTGTCAACAAGATTTTTAGGGCACCCAAGTGAAACAATACCTATTCTCTTCTTCAAGTTATACACCTCGAAATAGAATTTTTTAACTTCAGCCCACCACCAGCGCCTCAAAGCGGATTTAATTTCAAGCTTTACGAGACACGGGCAGAGGAAGTACATCTTTAACCATTATTCACTTTTCAGTCTGAAATGTCAATTACTTTTTTTTATAAGTTCCTCAGGAATAAGCTTTTGGGCTCTGTCCAACAAATCTTCAATTTCATTCTTAAGTCTGTTTATCTCACTGTCAAGCTGTTCCGGTGACACTCCAAGCTCATTAAGTTCGCCCAATATTTCTTCCTTCTGTTTATTTAATTGTTCTAGCCTTGTTTCTGCTCTTATTCGCATATTTTTTGCCTTATCAAGGCTTTCTTTTATCTGATTGATCTTCTTTTCATACTCAAGAGCCATTAATGAACCTCCTCGTAATGTTTAATAATATCGGCCAATTTGTCCTCACCTATATTACTGTTACATAAAGGGCATTTTCCGCTTTCTTTCAAAATCTCAGTATAAGCTTTAAGATGTTTTTCAATCTCCTTTTTATTTGCATTAAGATAATTGTTGCCTTCGTTTATATTGTTCAAAATTGGAGCATACTTATTTTTTAAGGCTTCCAACTTTACAAGCATCTCGTTTTTCTTTCCGATATTATTAATAATAACATTAAACTCAGATGCATCAACACTTTGAAGTAATATACCCTGTACTTTATCAATCTCCCGGTTATATTCATCAAGCTTCTCTTTTATATTTACAAGCTTCGTTGACTTCTTAATATTCTCCTCAATTCGGTTGACTATATCATCCGATTTAATAATATTATGCGTATTATCCAGAATCTTTGCAGCAATTTTGATATCATTTTCCATATCCTCAAGAACACTTCTGGCCTTTATCATTCTATCATACACATAAGTCTTTTCATTTGTCTGTTTGAGCAAACTTAGAGCACTATCAACCTTATCCGTTTCTGACAAGGTTTTTTTCATTTCCCCGACTGACAACGTATTATCAATGTATCTTGTACGCAGATTATCTATTGTCTTTAGCCTCATAAAGTCAATTTCAACAGACTTTAAAAACACTTCGCACTCATCAATTTTTTGTAGCATTGAAATTTCATAAGCTGATTCACTGTACTTCTTATTTATATCAGAAAGACTGGTTTTCATATTCGTCAAAGTACTGATTTTATTAAGATAGCCTTCAATTGTTTCTATTTGTTTGGAAGACTCTTTTATTCTATCTTCAAGTACATCAAGGTACTGGTATTCTTTAAGCTTTTCAACAACACTGTCCAGATCCTGAGATAGCCTGTCCCGCGTCTGGTTCTCCCTCCTCAAATCAGTTGCACTGTCACGAATGGATTTATCAATTATGTGGAGGCCGGTAAGCCGTCCAATAGCTTTTGCACGTACAGAACCCGACTCGGATATAAGAAAGGGTCCTTCAAGCTGTCCCCCGATATTCAAGCTCGAATTCATATCGGTATCCAGCATGATTTTTGGTATCCCATGAGCTTTTATTATTTCATGGGGAACCTCATTCCCAAAGCCTTCATAAACATTTGTGCTTCCATCACTATCGGACAATGTGTATCTGTTCTTACTCGGAGTACGTTCTCTGACGATTGTGTACCCGTTATTAAGCCACAGTGTCACCCTTGCAAAATTGGTACCCTGCCTTATAAAATCATTGCCTCTAGGGTCATTGTACAGCACCCATTTTATGGCTCTTATGACAGCAGATTTTCCATGGTCTGAAGGCCCAATAATAACATTAAGTCCATTGTGGAAGTCAAGCTCAGTATATTCATGTGATTGGAAATTTTCTATTAACACTTTGTTAATACAAATCATTCGTCCTCTTGCCCCATAGAAAAACTTTCCTGGGCAATTGCTATCCTCCTTAAGGCTTCTTCTTTTACTTCAATTCTTAAATCCTGATTTGAGGCTATCTCTTCAACGATAGCCGAGATATCTATTTTTCTATATTCCATTGATACTGCAATGCTCTGATAGAACTGGTGCAATTTTAAGCTTCGGCTCTTAGACAATTCAAGTGCTTCCCTGTCTAAAACCTCTTCTCCCGGAAGAGCTGATTTTAGCTCTATCTCACGAATAGTAATGCTGTCGTTAAGTTCAATATACACTACCTTCGGCTTTCTTTCAATCTCCCCGATGCTATTGGAAATTCTAACAATGCTTCCGGGATTGACAAAATATTTATTATCTATATGCTTCACTCCAAAACCGCTGTGATAGTGCCCGGCGAACGTAATATCCGCCTCAGTATCCTTGAGATCCTCAAGCAGAGTATACTGTATGCCTTCATAGAACGGCTTCTGGAGCAACATCCCATGTACAATATTTATTGCATAATCCACATCTTTACTTTTCTTTACTATGTAATATTTTTCATATTCTTGTCCATCAATATCATAACTGTAATGCTTCCCTGTCAGTTGAACCCGAACTCCGGCTTTCTCCAAAATAACCTCATCATTTTCTGACAGAAGATTTACAACTCCCGTTCCCTCTAAAATACCCAACATTGTTCTGCCAACTGTTCCAGGATTATGACCATAAATATCATGATTTCCTGCAACCGTGTATACATCTTTCCCAAAGCTTTTAATAATAATTGCAAACTCCCTTACAATCGAAGGCGATATATCGGGCCTGTCAAACCAATCTCCTCCGTGGAGAATATAGTCGACACCCAGATCCTTTGAAATATCACATATTTCATGAAACTTTCTTTTTAAGGTCTCATAATAATTGTCCTTACGGTTCTTAGGATTTGTACCTTTAATGTGGGTGTCGGTAAAAAAGAGGAGTTTCATAGGTTTCACTCCTCCAATCCCATTCTTTGCTCGCGCTTTTCCATATAATCGTTCCACCATTTTTGATTTTGTATTGTACTGAGTTCCTTGTCCAAATGGGAAGCATCTCCCTCTAGTACTATATGAAATTTACCGTTTTCATAATCAATAATTGAAATGGATGTATTATCATACCACCTGATATTTCGCATATCTGCAAGATTACAGTAAATAAAGTGACACATGAGAGCTCTTATAGCAGTCCCGTGCGTTACAATGCAAATATTCTTTCCTCTATTATTTTCGATAATGTTAATTACTTCATTTATGAGCCTTTTTTGAAACTCTTCCATGGTTTCACCGTTTGGCATTCTATGGATATGCGGTTCATTCTCCCATGTATGATATTCATCAGGCCAGATTTGAGGAAGATCATCCCACTTTCTTCCTTCCCAGTCCCCACCGTTAATTTCTTTCAGCTTGTCTGTCTTTATAATCGGAAGACGTTTTATATCCGCAATATATTGAGCAGTTTGGATTGTCCTCTTCAAACTGCTTGAATATATAACATCTATTTTCACAGCTTTTAGTCTTTCTGCGGTTACCTTAGCCTGAATGTGTCCCTTTTCTGTTATACCCGAATCAGTCCAGCCATGAAAAATCCTGTAAAGATTCCCCTCAGCCTCCGCATGTCTGACAAAAATGATCCTGGTTTTCACTAAAAAATACCTTCTTTCATTATCTTTAGTTTAACTGCACCTTACCAATTATATCATTGACATCTTGAGAGTTATACATACCAAGATAATTTTGAATACCCTTAACAACATCCACACAGACAGCTGGATTTACAAAATTAGCAGTTCCCACCATAACAGCTGTTGCACCCGCCAGCATAAACTCGACAGCATCATCACCCGTGGTTATACCACCCATTCCAATAACAGGTACCTTAACAGTATTGGCAACCTCATAAACCATTCTCAAAGCAACAGGCTTAACTGCAGGTCCTGACAATCCTCCGAAATTATTGGCCAGAACAGGTCTCCTTCTGTGAATATCAATAGCCATACCATATAATGTATTTATCAGCGAAATGGCATCAGCACCCTCTGCTTCAGCTGCCAATGCTATTTCTCTGATATCCGTAACATTTGGAGTAAGCTTTACAATCAAAGGTTTCCTGCAATGTTTTCTTACTTCCCTCGTTATCTCCGATATTCCGGCAGTGGTATTTCCAAAGGACATACAACCTTTTTTTACGTTAGGACAGGATACATTGAGTTCTATTGCATCAATATCCTCAGAAGAGAGTATTTCTACCATCTCACAGTAGTCTTCAAGAGTATTGCCGGCTACATTTGCAATAATAGCTGTATTAAATTTCCTTAAAAAAGGAATCTCTTCTTTGATAAAGGCTCTAACGCCAGGATTCTGAAGCCCTACACTGTTTAAAATACCGGCAGGAGTTTCAGCAATTCGAGGCGGTTTGTTACCTTGCCTTGGTTCTAGTGTAAGTCCCTTAACCGAAATTGCACCTACTTGATTTATATCCATGTACTCACTGAATTCTCTTCCAAAGCCAAAAGTGCCCGATGCAGCTATAACAGGATTTTTCAATTTCAAGCTGCCGATACTGACTTCCATTCCAGGCTTATTCTCAGTCATCAAAAATCACCTCATCACTCCAGAATACAGGTCCGTCTTTACAAACATGGCTATATTCCCATTGGTCTTCTTTCTTCGTTTTACATGCACAAACCAGGCAGGCACCTATACCACAGCCCATTCTCTGTTCCATTGAAACCTGGCACTTTACTTTATTTTGGTGTGCTATTTCAACAACCCTTTTAATCATAGGCATAGGTCCACAGGTGTATATCATATCAAAACCGGCACTTACAAGGTCATCTTCTAGAAGTTTCGTAACAAGTCCCTTATACCCCATACTTCCATCATCGGTAGAAATATTCAGGCTGTCACAATTAGCTTGGAATTCATCGAGTAGCACTGCATATTCTTTGTTTCTGAAACCTATATACGCTCTTTTATTTTCAGCATTTGCTTCTCTTAATATATAAAGGAGAGGGAAAATACCTATTCCCCCGCCAACCACTGCTATACGCTTATTTTTTTGATCGATTTCAAAAGGCTTTCCAAGCGGTGCTATCAAATCCACTTCACTGCCTGCCCTCTTTTGAGATAAGTACTCAGTACCAATGCCCTTTATTTGAAATACAATATCAAAGGTTCCGCTGTCCCTATCAACCTTGCAAATGCTGATAGGCCTCCGAAGCAGAGCATTAATGCCCTCACTGCATTTTACATTCACAAATTGACCCGGTCTTGCATTGACCGATACATAATCGGATTTAATTGTCATCCTGTATATTGACTTAGCCAACTGCTCAACTTTTTCAACCTTTTCAATTAAAACTTTAGACATTTTATCCTCCGTTACAACTTTTTTAATGCCATCTTTAAATGTTTCTGTCAAAAACACTTAAGTTCAGAACTTCAAGGTCTTTTTCTTCCTTTCCAAGCTTCAGGCACTCCAAAACTGCTTTTGCAGTGTCCAAGGAAGTCAGACAAGGAATCGATATTTCCACTGCTTTTCTTCTTATTTTAAATCCATCCCGTTCAGGCTTTCTTCCCTTTGTGGGAGTATTTATTATTAAGCTTATCTTACCGGACTGTATCAAGTCAAGTATATTTGGTTCACCCTCTTCAATCTTCTTTACTGCATTTGTAGCTATCCCCTGAGTATTTAGCATATTTGCGGTCTTACCTGTCGCATAGAGGTTATAGCCGAGTTTTTCAAATTCTTCGGCTATCGGTATCAGTTCCGTCTTATCGGTATCACGCACAGTCATAAGTATGCCCCCCCTCTCTTTAGGAAGCTTGATGCCTGATCCGATAATTCCTTTATAGAGAGCATCCGGGAAGTTCTTAGCAATTCCTAATACCTCACCTGTTGACTTCATCTCAGGTCCTAAGCTTGTGTCAACATCATGCAGCTTTTCAAAGGAGAACACGGGAACTTTAACGGCATAGTATTCAGACTCTTTGTATAGTCCGGTTCCATATTCGAAATCCTTTAATTTTCTGCCCATCATGATTCTTGTTGCAATATTAACCATTGGGATTCCGGTTACCTTGCTTATATACGGCACTGTACGGCTTGAGCGTGGGTTCACCTCTATAACATAAAGCTCATGGTTGTAATATACGTACTGAATATTTACAAGACCTATAACATGAAGTGCTTTTGCAAGCTTCCTTGTATAGTCAACTATTTTTTCTTTAAGTTTATCCCCTATTGAAAGGGAAGGATATACCGAAATACTATCCCCTGAATGAACACCTGCTCTTTCCAAGTGTTCCATAATACCAGGTATCAGGATATCTTCACCGTCACAGATAGCATCGACTTCTATTTCCTTACCCATCATATACTTATCTATCAATATAGGATGCTCCTGTTTAACCCTAGTTATTATTTCCATAAACTCTTTTACATCCTTGTCACTGAACGCAATCTCCATCCCCTGACCGCCTAAAACGTATGATGGCCTTACAAGTACCGGGTATTTTAAATCATTAGCTGCCTCAAGTGCCTCTTCAAGAGTAAACACCGTCTTACCTTGGGGTCTTGGTATTCCTATTTCCTCAAGAACCGCATCAAACTTTTCCCGGTCTTCTGCAGCATCTATATAATAGGGCTCTGTTCCGAATATCTTTACCCCCATCTGATCTAACGCTTTTGTAAGCTTGATTGCAGTCTGTCCTCCAAACTGAACAATTACTCCGTCAACATTTTCTGTTTCAATAATGTTTTCAACATCTTCAGCTGTAAGCGGTTCAAAATACAATCTATCGGCAGTGTCAAAGTCTGTGCTTACCGTTTCGGGGTTGTTATTTGCAATAATGGTCTCATAACCCTCTTCCTTAAGTCCCCATACCGAATGAACCGAGCAGTAGTCAAACTCAATCCCCTGTCCGATTCTGATAGGTCCGGAACCCACAACAAGTACTTTTTTCTTTTCTGATTTTTTTGATTCACACACTTCGTCAAAAGTCGAATAGTAGTACGGAGTAACAGCCTCAAACTCCGCAGCACAGGTGTCAACCATTTTGTATGTGGCACATATGCCAAGATCCTTTCTTCTTGTGGTTATATCTTTTACAGTACACCCCATGTACTTTGCAATAATCATATCCGGGAAGCCCATTTTCTTGATCTTCTTGATGAAATCCTTAGACAAATCCTCAAGCTTCATTATCTTAAGTTTTTCTTCAGTCATAACCAGATCCTTAATCTTATTTAAGAAGAACAGATCGATCTTTGTTATGTCATGTATTTCTTCAATGGTAATTCCCCTTCTTATAGCCTCAGCTAATACAAGAAGTCTTTCATCATTTATATCTTTTATTTTCTCACGTATATCACTGTCACTAAAGCCCTTGTATATATCCTGTTCGAGAGTGAATATTCCAAGTTCCAAAGAACGAAGTGCTTTCATCAAAGCTCCCTCAAAGGAACTGCTTATAGCCATTACCTCTCCTGTCGCCTTCATCTGAGTACCCAAAGTCCTTTTTGCCTTTACAAACTTGTCAAAAGGCCATTTAGGAATCTTTACAACAACATAGTCAAGGGTAGGTTCAAAGCAGGCATAGGTTTTACCTGTTACTGCATTCTGTATTTCGTCAAGACCGTATCCAATGGCTATTTTTGAAGCAACCTTTGCAATTGGATAGCCTGTAGCCTTTGAAGCCAGGGCAGATGAACGGCTAACTCTTGGATTTACTTCAATAACGGCATACTCAAAGCTTGTAGGATGAAGCGCAAACTGGACGTTACATCCGCCCTGGATTCCCAGTTCGGAAATAATATTTAAGGATGCGGTACGAAGCATCTGATATTCCTTGTCTGTGAGTGTCTGTGATGGTGCAACAACAATACTGTCTCCCGTATGAACTCCAACAGGATCAATATTTTCCATATTACACACAGTAATTACATTGCCCTTGCCATCACGCATTACCTCATATTCAACTTCCTTCCATCCGGAAATACACTTTTCAATCAATACCTGGGTAACTCTGCTGAGCCTTAAGCCATTGCTTCCTATTTCAAAAAGTTCTTTTTCATTGTATACTATACCCCCGCCAGAACCTCCAAGAGTGTACGCAGGTCTTACAATTACAGGATAACCGATCTGGGCTGCAAACTCCAAAGCATCTTCTATTGTGGTTACAACCTTGCTGGCAATACAAGGTTCACCTATCCTCTCCATGGTATCCTTAAAAGCCTGTCTGTCCTCAGCCATTTTTATAGTTTCTGTCGCTGTTCCAAGGAGCTTCACTCCCTGCTCCTCTAAAAATCCTGACTCTGCAAGTTCCATTGCGAGGTTAAGACCTGTCTGACCACCTAATGTAGGCAGTATGCTGTCGGGCTTCTCCTCAATAATGATCTTCTTTACAATTTCAGGTGTGAGAGGCTCTATATACACTTTATCTGCAATGTTTGTGTCTGTCATTATTGTTGCAGGGTTGCTATTCACCAGTATAACTTCAATATTTTCTTCCTTTAATGCCCGGCAAGCCTGTGTTCCTGCATAGTCAAATTCTGCTGCCTGCCCGATTATAATTGGGCCTGAACCTATAACCAAAACTTTTTTAATATCCTTCCTTTTAGGCATCTATTATCCCCCTTAATGCTCCTGCTCGATAAAATTGTGTTATTTATCGTTACAAGTTACTATTCCTTATGCTTTTTCATCAAATCAATAAACTCATCAAAAAGATACGCTGTATCTTTAGGTCCCGGTGAAGCTTCAGGATGAAACTGTACTGTAAATACCGGCACATCCTTATATTTTACGCCCTCTATGGTTCCATCATTCATATTTCTGTGACTTACTTCCATTCTTGAAGTATCTAAAGATGATTCTACAATTGTGTACCCATGATTCTGAGAAGTTATATATGTTAAATCCTTCTCAATATCCTTTACAGGGTGATTGCACCCTCTATGTCCATATTTGAGTTTTTCTGTATCTGCATTATTTGCAAGTGCTGTAAGCTGATGACCAAGGCAGATTCCAAACATAGGTTTCCTGCCTATGAGCTTCCTGATTGTATCGATTGTTTCAACACAGTCCTTTGGGTCACCCGGGCCATTCGACAGCATTATCCCATCGGGATTGACAGCCATGATTTCATCAACTGTAGCATTTGCCGGAAATACATGCACATCGCATCCTCTCTTTAGCAGTGATCTTACTATATTCTGTTTGATACCAAGATCAAGCAATGCCACTTTCAGGCCGTCCCCTTTGTAATGTATGACTTGTTTTGTTGTAACACACATAACAGGATCCTTTATTTCATAGGCTCTAATTTCATCAACCCTGTCATCAAAGTTAAAATCAGGATCGGTTGAAATTATGCCCTTCATAGTTCCTTTGTCACGTAATATCCTTGTAAGCGCCCTTGTATCAATTCCCTGTATACCTATTATGTTATAGCGTTTAAGATATTCCTCCAAAGTCTCTACAGATCTCCAATTGCTTGGATTATCGCAAAGTTCTCTTACAATAAAGCCCTTAACCTGCGGTTTGCCCGATTCTATATCGTCAATGTTAACACCATAGTTACCAATAAGCGGATACGTCATTGTAACCACCTGGCCGCAGTAAGAAGGGTCTGTAAGCACCTCCTGATAACCTGTCATGCCTGTATTAAAAACAATTTCTCCAACTACTTCGCCTTCAATTCCAAAATTTTCACCGTGAAAAATCGTACCATCCTCTAACGCCAATATAGCCTTCATTAATCAACCACCTCATATAATACTTTTTTATTTATTAACACTACTATGATTACAGCTATTGGTATAATCTGTATCAATAAAAGAATTCTCAAGTACCAATAACCTGGTTTATATCATCTTTCATTCTCAACGCTTCAGCCCTTGATGCCTCATTAAATTTATCTTCGGTATAGATTCCACTCCACTTTTCATCTTTATATGCACACATAATACTTCTTGAGGCGTTCACTATTGCACCTAGGCCGTCGCTGTTAAAGGAATGCGCGACATCTCTTGCCGTTCCCCCTTGCGCCCCATATCCCGGAACCAGAATATAAGCATTTTTCAGGATTTTTCTTAAGATTTTTGCCTGATTAGGGTAAGTTGCACCAACTACCGCACCAACACTGCTATATCCATATTTTCCAATAACATTTGCTCCCCATTCATTTACATATTCAGCAACCTTTTCGTAAATGCTTTTTCCCTCCTGGGTCAAAATATCCTGAATCTGACCGGATGACTTGTTAGAAGTCTTTACCAGAACAAAAATTCCTTTTCCAAAATTGGCACAATCATTAACAAATGGCTTGATTCCATCTATACCAAGGTAGGGATTCACAGTAAGAGCATCCACATCAAAGGCAGCTTCAAAGTTATCCTCACCAATCTTTGTTTTTCCGAGGAAAGCGGAGGAATAAGCCTCGGCTGTCGTGCCAATATCATTTCTTTTTCCGTCTGCAATACACAACATCCCTTTCTGCATTGCATATTTACAGGTTTCATAAAAAACTCTTACCCCTTCAACACCATACATTTCATAGTATGCCAGCTGAGGTTTTACAGCAGGTACTATATCGTAAAGTGAATCAATCAATGTTTTGTTGAATTTAAGGATTGACTCCGCTACACCTTTTAGATTTTCTCCGTGCTTTTGAAACATCTCTTCTTTTATAAAAGAGGGTACATAATCAATTTTAGGATCCAGACCTACAACCGTAGGATTGTTTTGTTCTTTAATTTTCTCAATCAGTGCGTCTATAAACATTGTATACTCTCCTTTTTATCCATCAATTTAAATAACCAGAAATTTATAACAAAACCTTTTCTCTAACCACAACATTACCATTTACTATGGTGTAATAAACCGTACCTTGCAGCTTGAAACCGTCAAAAGGTGAGTTTTTACTTTTCGAACTAAACTTTTGTATATCCACTATAAACTCTTCGTCTATATCGAGAATTGTCAAATCTGCACTGCCACCTACTTCGATGTATCCCTTATTCAGCCCGAGAATTTTTGACGGATTAACACACATTTTTTCAACCAGTTGTTCAATCGTAAGGTGTCCAGGTTTTACAAGGTATGTTATACAAAGGGGAAGAGCAGTTTCAAATCCAACCATTCCGTTTGCAGCAATAGCAAATTCAACATTCTTTTCGTCAGAGTGATGAGGTGCATGATCTGTTGCAATTATGTCAATTGTCCCATCCTTAAGTCCCTCAATTATCGCTTGAACATCCTTTTTGGTTCTAAGGGGAGGATTAACTTTTGCCATGGTATTAAAGCCCTCGCATGCCTCTTCTGTAAGTGTAAAATAGTGTGGACACGTTTCACAGGTAACCTTTACTCCACGACTTTTTGCATGTCTTATAAGATCCACTGAGAGTTCGGTACTGACGTGTGCAATGTGTACAGGAATTTTTGTATACTCGGCCAATATGAGATCTCTTGAAACCATTATCTCCTCAGCCGCTGAAGGTATACCCTTTAATCCCAGGATGGTGGACATGTACCCTTCATTCATTGTTCCTTCGTCTACAAGTTCGAGATCCTCACAGTGTGAAATTACTGTTATATCAAACATTGAAGAATACTGTAATGCTTTCTTCATTAATGAGGAGCTCTTAAGGGGCTTCCCGTCATCTGAAACAGCAACTGCACCGGCAAACTTCAACTCTCCGATTTCAGAAAGCTCATCACCCTTTAGGCCTTTTGATATTGCTCCTATAGGATAAACGTTTACTATGCCCTCCTGCTTCGCCTTATTTATAATATATTTTACTATAGCCTGATTATCGATTACCGGACTTGTATTGGGCATACATGCAATAGATGTAAACCCTCCTTTAGCAGCACTTCTCGTACCAGTCTCTATATCTTCCTTATATTCAAATCCCGGATCCCTTAAGTGGCAATGAGCATCAACAAACCCCGGCAAAACGTATTTTCCATCAGCATAAATAATATCACCGTTTACATACTCAAGACCTTTCCCTATTTCAACAATCTTGCCGTCCTCAATCAATATATCAAGGAAATCATCGACTTTCGATTTTGAATCAACAACATGACCACCTTTAATTAACGTTCTCATTTGAATCCCTCCTAGTCAAAAGATACAAAAGTGCCATTCTTACAGCAACCCCATTTTGAACCTGTTCATTTATAAGCGAACTGTCACCGTCTACAACAGCAGACGACAATTCAACCCCTCTGTTTACCGGCCCCGGGTGCATTATCAGCGCATCTTCCTTTGCAAGCTTAAGTCGCTTTTCATCAAGTCCAAAGAACCTTGAATACTCTCTGATGCTTGGGAACAATCCCTTTTTCTGCCTTTCAAGTTGAATTCTCAATCCCATAACCACATCAGCATCAATTAATGCCTCCTGAACCGTATTGAATGCCTTAACTCCAGTTTTTTCTATTTCCGGAGGCAGTAATGTTGAAGGGCCTGATACACATACTTCTGCGCCAAGTTTTGTCATTCCCCATATATTGCTTCTGGCAACCCTGCTGTGGTATATATCCCCGACAATAGCAACTTTTAACCCCTTCAGGCTCCCTTTCTTTTCAATTATTGTAAACATATCAAGTAAAGCCTGTGTTGGATGTTCGTTCATCCCATCACCTGCATTAATAACCGAAGCATTGATATTTCTGGCAAGAAGGTGTGGGGCTCCGGACATCGGATGTCTTATTATGACAACATCAGTACCCATCATATCTATTGTTTTTCCGGTGTCAATCAGTGTCTCGCCTTTAGACACACTGCTGCTTGAAGCAGATACATTTGCAGCACTCGCACTCATGTACTTCGCTGCAAGTTCAAAAGAAAGTCTTGTCCTTGTACTGTTTTCATAAAACAAAGTTATAATAGACTTCCCCTGAAGGTGTGGAGCCTTTTTGTTTTTTGACGTAACAATCAGCTTCATTGTCTTTGCTGTGTTTAAAATGTACTCAATTTCTTCGGTTGTAAGATCCTTCAGTCCCAACAAATCTTTTGACTTTAAAATCATCATAGCACCTCACTGACATAAACTTTTATATTTTAATATCAATTCTAAAATTAGCTTAACCGGTACTTTGCAAAATATCATAGTGTAAAAAAATAGTAAGGACAAATATCCTTACTATTTCTAAAAATAATTATTGTGTCAATTGAATTATTAATACTTCCACCAACTATATAAATAAGAAAAGCAGAATACATCTCTATTTTTTTCTTTAATTTAATTATAAAGACGTTCATCAAACTTTTCATCACAAATATCCTTTCATAAAATCGTTCCAAAAAAATCCACTTATATCTACATTAAACTAATGGCTTATCCCTTTTTCAATATCGCTGATTGTAACGACGTTTACTTTATCAATATCATACAGCTTAACATTTACTACCTCAAACTTTGATGTCGGAACATTTTTTCCGACATAATCGGCACGAATCGGAAGTTCTCTGTGTCCTCTGTCTACCAAAGCGGCCAATTGAATCATTTTTGGCCTGCCGATATCCATAAGTGCATCTATCGCAGCCCTCGCCGTTCTTCCTGTGTATATAACATCATCAACAAGAATAATTTTCTTACCGTTAACGGAAAAATTAATTTCTGTTCCGTTTATTATGGGGTGCTCAGCCAGCATACTCAAATCGTCTCTATAAAGCGTTATATCCAGAATCCCTACAGGAACCTCTTTGCCTTCAACGCCCTTTATTTTTTCAGCTATCATTTTCGAAAGAGGCACACCTCTTCGCTGAATTCCAATGAGAACAATATCTTCGATACCTTTATTCTTCTCAATTATTTCGTGCGCTATTCTTGTAACTGCTCTAAGTATTCCACTTTCATCCATTATTTCAGCTTTATCTACCATATCCATACACTCCATAATAATTTTATACAAACAAAACCTCAGAAGCAATTAACCACATTTGCATGCTGTAAAGTTTATACATTACAGACCACCATTAATCTAAAATCCTAATGTGACAGATATCAAAAAAGCTTCTCACCAGATGATGGCAAGAAGCTAAAACACAACATGTATTTATACAAAATTGTACATTCTCAAGTGCCACCTTTTCAGCCTCTCTGGACTAGAATTAAAGGTAACTATTTAATTAAACATTATAGTAACACAATATCAATTCATTGTCTATAGTTTTCTAGTATATTTCACGGTAAACGCATGAAAATAAATTTAACACTAAACCCAATTTGAAGGGTTTTTAAAAATGCCATTTCGGCATCAAGTATAAGATATGAGTATAAATTGAAGTGAAAAAACTTAAATTCCAAACAAG
>Ga0208826_1000226_pt1 | contig 63783 bp, 65 predicted proteins | sample AD_UKC115_MetaG_FD_184451 | JGI IMG/M metagenome (GOLD analysis project Ga0208826, IMG submission 184451) | Active sludge microbial communities of municipal wastewater-treating anaerobic digesters from Hong Kong - AD_UKC115_MetaG (SPAdes)... | ecosystem: Engineered > Bioreactor > Anaerobic >... | reverse complement strand
TATTGTATGGGCCGCAACCCTTGATGATGGCTGAGGTCATGCCATTTACTCTGGCGCCTGTTCATTGACACCCTTGAACCTTAAAGATTCCACACAATGAATTTACACCATTGACAGAGACGCTAACGTTGTCTGTGGATGCGGCAGCGATTCTGCTCTATAACCCTAAAACACAACTGCTGGAATATGCCGCTGGCAGCGGGTTTTCCACTCATGCCATCGAAAACACACGTTTGCGGTTGGGTGAGTCGTACGCGGGCAAGGCTGCGCTGGAAAGAAAAATGGTGGCGGCCAGTGACCTGGCTACACCTTTTTCCAAATTCCGGACGCCGAACATGCATCTGGAAGGTTTTACAGATTATCTTGGCATTCCATTGATCGCCAAGGGTGTTGTGAAAGGTGTGTTGGAATTATTCAGCCGTACACCCCTGCCAACGGATACAGAATGGATGAGTTTTCTTGATTCTATGGCCGGGCAGGCGGCCATCGCCATTGATAACGCCACTCTGTTTGATGAGGTTCAACAGGCTAACATCAATTTACGACGGGCATATGATGCGACGATCGAGGGATGGGCAAGAGCCCTGGAATTACGAGATGGCGAAACGGAAGGGCATTCTGCACGGGTGGCAGATATGACCGTTCAACTGGCTACAGCCTTTGATCTTAAAGATGATGAGATGGTAAACGTCAGGCGGGGTGCGCTGCTGCATGATATCGGCAAGATGGGCATACCCGACCATATTCTCCTCAAGCAGGGAGCTCTGACGGAGGATGAATGGGCAATCATGCGCAAGCATCCTGTGTATGCCAGACAGTTGCTCAGTTCCATTGAATTCTTACAGGATGCCATCGATATACCGTTCAGCCATCATGAAAAATGGGATGGATCTGGTTATCCTGAAGGGTTACAGGGTGAAGAGATTCCTTTGGCTGGCAGAATATTCGCAGTTGTGGATTGCTGGGATGCCCTGCGGTCTGACCGACCCTACCGCAAAGCCTGGAGCGATAAAGACACCTGGGAGTACATTGAGAAGAACGCTGGAAAAGAATATGACCCGAAAGTCGTCGCTAAATTCCGCGAACTACTGGTCTCAATGAATTATCTAAAAGAGAAAAACTAGAAAAGCTGCAGATGGACTGTCAGCTGGGCGGTGATTTGTGGCGACCAGTGTTCTATGACAGGGTTTGCAGCACAGCGGGTAATTCGGCCAGGGTTTTTATGACAGCGTTGGGCTGGATGGTCGTCAATAAATTTTGATTTTCAGGACGATCTGCACGGCGCTTGATCCAGATTCCGTACATGCCTGAATTTTGTGCGCCAAGGATATCTGCGGTGAGGGTATCGCCTACCATGACAGCCTGGTTGGGCGAGATTTCCATCCTTTGCAGTGCGCGGGAATAGATGCGTGTATCAGGCTTGCGAATCTTTTCTTCTGCCGAGATCAATATCACCTCGAAAAAATGTCGCAGCTGGAATTTGTCGATTAAGCGGTTAGAATCAGGTGCGTTTGCGGCGTTGGTGATCAATCCAAGCCTGTAGCTGTTGCTCTTAAGCGTTTTGAGTGTAGTGATGGCGTCTGGTTCCAGGTACCAGCAGGATTCAGAAAACTGGTACATTTCGGTTAGAGCCTTTTGAATTATCTCATCAGGCAGAGATGCATAACCAAAATCGCAAAGAGTCTGGGTTAAGTAACTTTCAACCGGGCGTTCGATGAGATCGATCTCACGTGTTCGGTAGTATTCTGAAATCGTTTGCTCAAACTTTCTCGAGAAAACCATCGGGTCGATCTGGATACCTGAACGGACGAGTGACTCAGCCAGGGCGAGATATGAATCTGATAGAACCTGGTGGAAATCCCCCTCAAAGTTAATCAATGTGTAGCCAAGATCGAAGAAAACAACGCTAACATCAGGACGTGCATTCAGTATCATTCAATCCCCTATTAATAAAAAATGCAAACCGTTAATATAAACCCAGACTTGTGTCAATAGTGACGGTCGAGGTGATACAAATTCATTAAGGGTTCGTCATGAAGGTAGCGTTTAAGGTTTTCCACAAACATTTCGCCCGCTCTTTCTTTGTAATTCGGGCTAAAGCCAGAAACGTGGGGTGTGATCAATAAGTTGGGGGCCTTCCACAACGGATGATCGGGAGGCAAAGGTTCCTGGCTGAACACATCGACTGCTGCGCCTGCAATGCGTTTTTCGGTCAGCGCCTGCAGCAAAGCATTCTCGTCTACAACTCCTCCACGAGAGATGTGAATCAAGAACGCGCCAGGTTTCATGGCCTTGAATTCGGCTTCACCAAAAATTCCTGTCGTGGCCGGAGTAAGCGGAAGGGTGACAACCACAAAATCACACGTTTTAAGCATTGATTTTAAAGCTTCAATTGGATACAGGCGGTGGAAAAAGTTGCCTTCGGGGTCGCCGTGGCCTTCCACGATGTATCCATCATCCTGGGGGTGCATCACGTCTTTCTTGGCAGCGAGAATCGTAACATGGAAAGGTTGGAGAAGCCGGGCGACTTCCCTGGCGATGCTGCCATAACCCACGAGGCCGACGGTCGATCCGGTAACCTCAACAGGTGAAAATCGCTGCCAGCGGTCCTCTGGCCATTCTGATCGCGTCTGGTTAAGAACCAACTCAGGCAAATGGTGGCCCAATCCGAGCAGCATTCCCAGGATGTATTCGCCCTCCTGAATGGCGGATGCCCCGCTCATGGATGTGATCTTCAAATCTTTGTTTTTCAGCAGACTCGATCCCTGCACAAAATCGATGCCGGCATAGTGGAACTGGATCCATTTCAGGCCAGGAACCTCTTCGATATCTGGAAGAAGAATGTCGGTGTAGAGAACTTCCGCCTTTCTGAGGACATCCTGGGGGATGTCCTCAGTTTTTTGAGCGGGATGAAAAGATAGTTTGATGCGCGGTGTCAGACCGCGTATCTTCTGCATAACCGTTTCGGGGAAGGGAACGGTGGTGAGCACTTCGATGTTTCTTGAAGAAGCCATGATTACTCTTACGAACCTTTCAGGTAAGCCCCATCGGGATCGAGTTCTTCCCTCAGGATTTTTAATTCTACCTCAGTGACAGGTTCGGTGGTGCGAACCGTTTCAGCGGCGCGGATTGCCCAACCGGTGTTTTCTTTTACCTGGTCATATGTGCAACCGGGATGCAGAGCGGTAAGGATCAATTCGCCATTCTCATCTGGTTCGAGGATGCCAAGGTTGGTGACAATGACCATAGGTCCGCCGCCGCGAGCTCCTGTGGCTTCACGCTCGGCACGGCCATTCAGAAAACCAGCCGAAGTGATGAAATCACATTTCTCAGGAAAACGCCGTTTTTGATGGGGGGTCATGATGAAACAGCGGTTAGCCCACCCGGCAATTTCCTGGGAGCCGCCGGAGCCCGGCAGACGGACTTTTGGTTTTTGATAATCACCAATGACCGTGGCGTTGATGTTACCAAAGCGGTCAATTTGAGCACCGCCAAGGAACCCGACATCGACGTTTCCGCGTTGAAGATAGAGGGAAAAGATGTCGAACATGCTGCATACCGAGCTGGCGCCGCTAACCAGTGTGGGATCGCCGATGGATAACGGAAGCCTGTTTGGACGCGCGCCGATCACTCCGGCCTCGTAGATCATCTGCAGGTTGGGCGCATGCGTACGGCGGGCAAGGTTGCATGCCAGGTTAGGAAGGCCGACACCCACGAAAACCACATCGCCGTCACGCAGCAGGCGGGCAGCATTAATGCACATTAATTCTGAAGCAGTGTATGTGAGTTCACTCATACGTTATCACCTGATTTAGTAATCTCCGTAGTTGACTGGCGCGGCGTATTTGGGTTTTACCGCCAGCCGGGCGTGGGTTTCAGGTCCTAGTTTTTCCCAGTACTCAGCGGCGTTTTTAACACCAAAGACCCATTCATCCAGCCAGGAATTGACCGAATCGCGGTTTTCGCTGATCTTATCCCAGTTGAGATAAAAGACATTGTCACGATCGTAGTATCCCTGGGTGTAGGAGGGATGGGCGCAGTGTGGAACATGGCACACGGCTTTCACAATCAAACCGGGGATGAGGGTGCGGTTTGGATCGGAGCGGATCACATCTTCATCGACGATCTCTTCAGCGGTGATGATGACATCCTTCGAGGCGAACGCGGCCTCTTTTTGTTCACCAAGGATACCCCATACCTGTGCATTGCCATTCTTGTCGGCGCGCTGGACGTGGATGATGCCCACATCAGGGTGTAGAGCGGGCACGGTGAGCACCTCTCTGCCAGAATAGGGATCTTTTACACGGCGAATGTTGGGATTGTTTTTTTCAAGGTCGGGCGCGGCATTCTGATTCATGGGCATAAAAGGCAGGCCGGCGGCTCCCGCCTGCAGGCGGGAAATCATACCGAAATGAGAATATTCCTCCCATTCCAGGCGGCCGGCTTCCATTTCTTCGCGCACGATGCGCAGAGAACCGACACCAGGATTGCCGATGTAAGAGAAAATCAACTTTTTTGCACATCCCGCAGCCACCATCTGGTCGTAGATCAGGTCAGGTGTAGCGCGGGCCAGGGTGAGGTTCTTCCTGCCCTGACGGATAATCTCATGACCGGCTGCGAAGGGGATCAGGTGGGTGAACCCGGCACAAAACACCGTGTCACCGTCGTGGATAAATTGCTGGATTGCTTCAGTCAGGCTGCAAATTTTGCTCATGACTTATCCCTGTAAAGTGATTATGCTTTGCGAACGAGGTTCTGGATTTGTTCATGCATATACAGCTGGACGTAATATAAACCGCCGCCGTTTTTACCGCTCGAGCCAGAACCTTTCCAGCCGCCGAAGGGTTGGAAGCCAGGCCAGGCACCAGTTGTGGCGCCGTTGGGGCGGTTGGCATAGGTAACGCCAGCTTCGATGTTATCAAAGAACCAGCGCGCTTCTTCTTCAGTGCCATAGAACCCTGCGGTAAGGCCATAATCAACATCGTTGGCATATTTCATGGCCGTTTCGAGATCACTGACCTTTCCGACAGTGGTGATGGGAACGAACATTTCATGTTTCCAGAGGCGGTGTGTGAAGGGCAGCTCGGCGAGGGTAGGTGCGCAGAAGTAACCCCGGGCATAAGCACCTTCGGTGAGGACTTCTCCGCCGGTGAGGATCTTTCCGGCTTCTTTGATCTCCTGGATGAAGCCTTGATAATCTCTGTAACTTCCTTTATTGATCACTGGCCCTAAGAAGTTTTCACGTGCTGTAGGATCGCCGATCTTGAGCGCCTTGGTCAGTTCCACCAGGCGGGCGACTAACTTATCGTATACAGGTTCTTCAATGTAAACACGAGAACCGGCTGAACATTTCTGTCCCTGCAGGCCGAAAGCGGAGCGGAGGATGCCGATGGCGGCTGTTTCGAGGTCTGCATTGCGCGAGACAATGGTGGGGTTCTTGCCGCCAAGCTCAAGAATGGTGGGGCGTACCCATGGACCCTGAGCGAAATCGCGGAAGATCTTCATTCCAACATCATACGAACCGGTGAAGGTGATGCCATCCACTTCGGGGCTTTCAATGAGCGCCTGGCCGAGGGTTGAACCTGGGCCGGTGACGTAATTAACCACACCGGCGGGGATTCCAGCTTCTATGAGACACTCTGTGATCAGACGGGCTGTCCAGGGGGTATCTGTTGCAGGTTTAATCACCACCGTGTTGCCTGCCACAAGTGCCGAACCGGTTGGTCCGCCGGTCAGCGCGCCCGGGAAGTTAAATGGACTGATCACCAGCCATACACCGTAGGGTTTGAGAACAGAATAATTGGTGCTCACATAGCCAGTCAGGGGATCACGTCCCATTTCGGCAACGAAACCATTGTTTGCTTCCATGCGGTCGCAGGCATAACGCATCAAGTCGGCGGTCTCAGCCACGTCGCCAAGGCCTTCCATGCGGTTCTTACCGACTTCAAGGGAGAGAACGGCACCCATTTCGAAAATACGGCGGTCCATGATGGAGGCTGCTTTGCGCACGATGGCGACTCTTTCTTGCCAGGGCGTGTGAGCCCACGCGCGAGCAGCTGCGCGAGCAGCTTTCAATGCTGCATGAGCATGTTCCACGGTGCCCTTTTGAAAAACGCCCAGCACGACATCAGTGTCGGCGGGCGATCGATTCTCAACTTTCTCTTCGGCAAAGACTTCTTCGCCGTTGATGATCATGCCGTACTCTTTTCCGAAACCTGTTTTCAACTTGGCAAGCGCTTCTTCATACTTTGTGTGAAGCTCTTCCGGTGGATTGAACATTGTTGCGTAGGTTAGCTTGAAGGTTGAATCTGAAACCATGGGAAGGGAACCTCCTGAAAAGTGTAGGAAACATGCCGCAGTCAAATTTGCGGTGAGTTAAGTATAGCGCAGGTAAAAGCGGGAGTCAAAGCAGATGGTTTAAAGGGGTCTTTGCCCGGCGAGGGCAAGCTGATCTGCCAGTTCGATGAAATCTTTCTGGAACCACAGTTTACCACTACGGATCGGATATTCGCCGTGTACCACTTCACGCCAGCGTGATGGAATGCCTTCCAGCCCGTAGAGCGCGCCCGCTATGGCACCGGTAACGCAGCCGGTTGTATCGGCATCCCACCCAAGGTTGACCGCCTGTACCAGCGCTTCTTCAAAGGAACGTGTGGTAAGTACCGCCCAGAGCGCGCTTTCTACGGTGTGGCGAACCCAGCCGGTATTGCGTAGATTGTCGCGTGAACGAACAGGAGCAAGATCGATTACCAATCGGAAATCTGCTCCAAGGTCAACCTGTTCGACAGCGCTGGCGATAGCCTGACGAAGCGCGGCATCAGAATTGGAGCCAGGGCTGCGCCTGACAAGATCGCTTAGAATGAGATTGACCAAAACGCAGGCGTTGACGCAATCGGGGTGGGGGTGAGTAATTTCTGATTGAAGGCGAGATTCAGCCACCAGCAAGGCTGGAGAGTTCCAGCGCACAACGGCAACTGGCCAGCAGCGCATGACCGAGCCATTGGCCGCTGAATCAGGCTCACTTTCCTGAAATTTTCGGGAGGCTTCCTCCCAGGGCGTACCGCGGGCAATGAGCTGTAAAACCTGTTTGGTGTGAATGCCAATGTCATCTGGCCCGCTCTGGTACCAGGCGGTGAAGCGCGCTGCGAGATCGCGGGTATCGAGAGGACTGGTTAGCAGCAGGCTTTCAGCCAGCGCAAGCGCCATTTCGGTATCGTCGGTGAATGTGCCGGCCGGCAGAGGGCCTCTGATCATTTCAGTAACGAGATTGTAAACGGGGTTCGGGGGGTGGAATTCGAGCGGCATGCCAAGCGCGTCACCTATGGCCGCGCCGACGGCAATCCCTCTCAATCGATCAGTAATCTGTTCCATACCATTATTATCACTGAAAATTGGCTGCTGTGGAGAGATCAATTACTAATAATACTCTAATATGACAATTCTTATCTTATATGTTATTATATTAATCAATCAATGCAGCAATTCAATATCGTGTTGATGAAGATAAAAGAATTTTACCAAAACGAGGAGAGTCAAAATGGATCAAAAAGTATTTGAGTTAATGAATGATCAGATCAAACACGAGTTTTACTCTGCGTACATGTATCTTTCTATGTCGGCCTTTTGCGAAGCAGAAAATTTACCCGGTTTTGCATCCTGGCTGAAGGTGCAGGCAGCGGAGGAGCAGGAACACGCCTTGAAATTCTACGCACACCTGTTAGACCGCGGTCAGAAAGTGAATTTGAAAGCGATTGAGCAGCCCCCGGTCAAATTTGCATCGGTCAAAGAGGTTTTCGAGCAGGTTTATGCCCACGAACAGAAAGTGACCGCGCTGATCAATAACATCTATTCGGCGGCGTTAGAAGCCAAAGACGCTGCCAGCCAGATCTTTTTACAGTGGTTTATCACCGAACAGGTCGAGGAAGAGAAGAATTCCTCTGCGATCCTGGATATGGTGACCAAACTGGGTTCCAGCGTAGGTGGGTTATACCAGCTTGATCACCAGTTGGGCAAACGCAAAGGGGATTAATCACCCGGTTACCAGCGATGAAACAGCGGTTCGATCTGATCGAACCGCTGTTGATTTTTCCAATCAGGAAATTTCTAGAAGGGAATGCTGATATTCATCCTGTGATCAGGCTCATCTGGATGCCGATGGGAATATTTAAATCATTGGTAGAAGAATTGGCGCGATTTCACTGGTGTTTATTTGTTTACGCCCGAATTTAATGGACAGGAACTGTGAAAGTGAAATGATAGTTGGTCAGCAGCGGTTCAGCAACGGGCGTGACATTGGATTCATTCAAGGCAGTATCGCATGGCCCAATGGTCCAATCCATATCCACGTTCAAAGTTGGGTAATCATTTCCTTGAAGTTGGTAGATATATGTGACCTGCAGCGGTTCGCCCTGGATGACTTCGCGGTATTTGAAAGTTTTTTTCACATTTTCGCTGGTGTTGATCAGAGGATCACAAACCAGATAATCAAAATTTGAAACATTTTCACCCAGATCGATGCCCGAAAGGGTCAGGTTAAGGGTGAGCGTATCTTTTGTGGCTGTTGCGTCGGCAATTCCCAGTTTAATTTTCTCTCCTTCGGGTGAAAACGGTGTAGCGTTGATCAACATTGGATATTCCTCCGCTGATCGATTCTTGTTCTGTAAGAGGAATACAGCGACTATCACGGCCAGCAGCAGAATGATGGATCCACCCATCAAGAAAAATCGTTTCATGGTTGTCTCCTTTCTTTCAAAAATTTACAGAAAACGAAAAAGGTAGGGTTTGATCAGGGATGATCATTCCAACCGGTTACATCATCAGCATTCCACGAACCAACATTCCCAGATTTCCACCCTGCCATTCCCTGTCTGCGACATAAGCCAGGGATTTATGGATAATCATCTTTAATATTTTAACACGAACCAAAAATCAATCAAAGACATGAGATTATGGAGAGGAATCATCATTTAATGAGCTCGTTGTGAAGTTGCATTGTAAACGACTCACACGAAATGATCGTCAGCGAATAATGATGGAGTCCGCGCGAGCGTCTTGCCTTGGCGTGATGATTCTCGCGCCGTTGACCAACCCGCCCTGAAAGACTGGCATTCCTGTGAGGGCTGTATAGCCGCTGAGTGTGAAGGGAAATGGGTCTTCTGCGCCTATCCACTCCCCTTTGTATTTGCGGGTCATATGCACATGCGTTCCTGTGGCAGCACCTCCTTCGCAGGAGGGATGGCCGATTGGATCACCCGTATTCAGGTGTGTGCCAACCGATGCTCGACCGCTGGCAGCGATATGCATGTAAACGACTTGCCAGCCTGTTGGCTGCCCCAGGGCATCTTCAATCGAGAGAATGACCATTCCGTTTGCAGAATGGGTAACCACTCCTGGAGCGGAGGCTCTGACCCAGGCCTGCGAGACGGCGCAAACTGCCTCACCCGTTACCGGCGCGAAATCAAGCGCTCCCATCGGCGTACCACTGTTCCAATCTGAATGCAGGCCGCCAGTCAGCGCCCAGGTTTCACCCGCTGCGAATGGGAGTTCCAAATTTGGAGGTTGGAGACCACCCGGGAACAATGGCTCAACAGATCTGGCACACTCCCACGGGTTACCAAACATGCTGTGATACAGAGGTATAAAACCTCCTTCGCCGTATAAAACATTCTCAAGGGCATAGGATGGATACATCTGCGCGAACAGGTATTCAATCCCCACTGAACCAGCGTTCAGGTTTGAGGGAATGTGTTGTGATCGGAGGTCAGTAAAGGTAATCTCTGAAAGTTTACCTTCACGCCAGTAGTAATAACCGGTATTGATCAGGCGCGCGGCGGCTGCCAGCTCAAGATAGAAACCTTCGTAGTTGGCGAGTCCAAGATCAAGGGGATGGATGGTATCCGGGCTGGTGTCATAACGAAAGACCCAACCCGAGCGGAATTCTACCAGAGCCAGCAGCAAACGGGGATTGATTGAATTGTTCTCTGCCACTCGCTGGATGATTTCAGCGCCGCTGAGGATTTCGTTGCCAACCTTTTGTTCGAGGAACGCCAGATAACCGCCAGCGCCAGAAACATAATCGGTCACATTAAAATCCCAGGAGCAGGGTGAATGAATTACAGCACTGTCAGGAAGGATCAGCGGCATGAAATGGGCATTAACCTCAGTGAGCGGGATCACCAATTTTTGACCTGGATTGATTAAACCTTTCAGCGGAATTGCCTCTGAAGATGTGATCTGGCCGGCATCGATAGAGAAATGTTTTGCCACCGTATTCAGGGTGTCTCCGGATTGGGCGGTATAGAAGATCGATGCCTCAATGATAGAAGGGGTTGATTCGATTTCGATCCGTTCTGAAGTGGATTGGTTCAGAGGTGCTGGAGCGGTAGGGGTTTGATGGACATCAAAGATGGCTGGATCTAAAGTGGGATATCTCTTTAATTTGACCGAACCAGGTTTAAGTGGAAAATTGCACGCCGTAACCAGAAAAATGGCTGCCAGTAAAATCATGATAATCTTCTTGTCTGACCGCTTCATACCCATAACAAGCCTCTTACCATGATTTGGGTTATAAGCATTATAGATGATTCTCAGCGACTTAGAGAAAGGATCGAAAGGAAATGTAAATTTGTTTTGGCCGATTTTGATTGGTATAATTCGGAGGTAAAGAACCGGAATTTATCCACCGGAATTGAGGTTAGCGCATGAAATCTAAAGTTGCAGTATTGAAAACAACACCCGAAACGGTATTAAAAGACTACCAGCGGCTTTTTGAACTGGCTGATGGCCCAAAAGCGCTTGATCCGAATTCGACCACCATCCTGAAGGATAATATTTCCTGGCATTTTCCGATGCCCAGTGCGAACACCACTCCGTGGCAGCTTGAAGGAACCATTCTGGCTTTGAAAAACAACGGTTTTGAGGATATTTCCTGCGTTCAAAACCAGACGGTGGTGACCAATGCTTACAAAGGTGAAGACGAAAACGGTTACGTTCCTATCTTCAAACATTACGACATCGCGGTAAAGTACAATTTCGAACCCAGAGACATGTCATGGGTGGAATACAGGCCCAAGGCAAAGATGAACGCTCTTGACCAGATTTATCCAGATGGAATTCATATTCCAGATTATTTCATAGGCAAGAACATCATTCACCTGCCAACGACCAAGTGTCATATTTACACCACCACCACAGGCGCCATGAAGAATGCTTTTGGTGGGCTGTTATCGAAGCACCGCCACTATACCCATTCTGTTATCCATGAAACGCTGGTGGACCTGCTGGCGATCCAGAAGGAAATTCACACCGGCCTGTTTGCTGTGATGGATGGGACAACCGCAGGCAACGGTCCTGGTCCGCGGGTGATGAAACCTGAGATCAAGAATGTTATCCTGGCGTCAGAAGACCAGGTGGCAATCGACGCTGTGGCAGCTAAACTAATGGGCTTTGATCCGATGAATATCAAATACATCAACATGGCGCACAACCAGGGGCTGGGATGCGGCGATCCGCGAGAAATCGAACTTGTGGGTGATGACGTGTCAAATGAAAATTGGCATTTTAAGGTAGGCCACAGCCTGCATCAATTTATGGGCTGGCTGACCTGGTTTGGCCCCACAAAGTTCCTTCAGAAGCTGATCACGCACACGCCAATCGTGATCATTCCCATCGCTTTTTCTGAAACCTATCATGATCTTGTGCACTGGCCGTTGAAAGAAAAAAAGATCTATGAGCATTGGTGCGAAACCACAAGCTGGGGCCAACTCTTCAAACGTTACCAGCAGGATGGGTATCTCTACCACGAGTAAACCATTATTTTCGATAACTAAAAGAAGGCTGAGCAAGCCTTCTTTTTTTGTTGTAATTGACGCGGGTTGAGCTGTTGCCTATGTTACATTTTCTCCCCGATTTCTTGGTAGAAATCGAACACTTTTCGCCTGACCAGAGAAACCTCGGCGCGGCTGCGGATCATTTCAAGGTTGCGCTCTGCTGCTTTGCGGCGAAGTTCTGTGTCTTCCAATCCGCGCAGGATTGCAGCCGCCAGGTCGGCAGGGCTGGCGGGGTCCACCAGCAGGCCGTTTTCGCCGTCGATGATCCACTCGCGGATGGATTCGATATCGCCGCACACCGGCAGGCAGCCAACGGACATGGCTTCGAGCAATGAATTCGGAGTGCCGTCGTGCACACTGACGGAAATGGACATTGCCGAGCGGGCAAATTCCCGCCAGAGTTCCGTTTGAGAAAGCATTGGTAAAAGCGTAAGGTTTTGGCCGATCCCCAGCCTCTCCACCCAGTCGAGGGCTTCGCGCTGTCCCGCCATCCACGGGCACAAGAAACGCACTTCGGGGCGTTTTTCGAGAACCAGCGGGATGGATTTGAAGAATGTATCATTGCGCACTGATCCAGAGCGGAAGCCGCGCGGATTAATCACCTGTGGTGGATCGGCGGGTGTGATCTCTTTGATTGCGTTCTGAATTTCTGCCAGGTTGATGCCGCCGTTTCCAACCACGTTGAGAGTGGGCTTTTTCAGAGAGAATCCCCATTCGCCGGCCAGCCGGATGTCACGCAGCGTGTCAGACATGAGTCCATCGGCGCGTTCCAGCGCGCGGTGGGTGCAGCGTGCCATGCGCAGGGTGGAAGGGGCGTGGAAGGTGAGATCATTCCCCCAGGTGGACAAGATGAGAGGAATGCTCTTCGGCGTATAGCTGGCCAGCATACCCTCGAAGGGAATACGCAGGGCGTGAACCAGATCAGGCTTGAAGCTTTCGATCAAAGTAAGAAATTCGCGCTGGTAGTGTGGAATCGTCCATGGACCAAGCCAATGGCGCAAACCGGATGCCAGGCTGCGAAAGCGAGAAATCAGATTCCTGCGACTGGCAGGTTTCTTTGCCGCAGAACCGCCTGCCTGGCTTCCGGCAAAACGGGCAAACGCCACAGGCAGGATTGCGATATTTTTGACACCATCAAGAGGGCTGCATGAATAAGTGGAAATGAGATTGATCTCATATCCTAGCGGCTGCAGCATCGAGATCCAACGCCGGGTAATCGGGCTGCGTCCGTCAGCAACGATTAACAGTTTCATAACATTAATCCTACCGAAGGACCGTGCGCAATGCCTGCACGAAAGTTTCGACCATCGATTCGAGGTTTACCTCTTCAGACACGATGCGGTAAGATGCCAGCCCCATGCGCCTCAAGCGCGGCAGATCGCTGAGGGCGTCACGAATGACACGGGTAAGCGTCTGGGCAGAAGGGTCAGGAAGAGTCCACCCGTTTTCGCTACGCACCAGTTCACTCTGGGTTCCATCTGCTTCACCCACAATTACCGGCAGGGTGTGGGCCATGGCCTGCTGTATGGCAAGCCCGCCAGTACCCGGCAGAACAAACAGGTCAGCTTCTTGATAATAGGGCGTGAGTTCAGCTCCAAACCGGGCTCCTACAAACTGGGCTTGAGGATAAATGCTCCAGGCCAGCTGTTCGAGGCGCGAACGATCGGGCCCGTCACCCACGATAATGAGCTTTGGTTGCTCTGCTTTTGGCAGAGCGGCCAGAGCCTGTAAAAGGGTATCTACACGTTTGCGAGGCTGCAGGCGCCCAACAAATAATAGAGTGGGAACTCCGTTTTTATAAGCAGCGGGCTTTTCAAGCGGTTGGGTTGAAGGGCGTCTGGTGACCGCGTTGGCGGCCACGAACACTCTATCAGACCGCACGCCCGCATCGATGTATTGCTGAGCGGCCGGTTTGGAATAGGCGATAACAGCATCGAGCTTTCGAAGAATGTGATGTTGAATTGAAGATGCCAGGGGATTGCTGCTCGACACGCCCAATCCCCAGCCAATCACTGGCCGGCGGCGATGGTGCATCCAGTTGATCGCCAGCCAGTTGGAAAGATTGCGGGGGTTGGTCTCGATGATCAGGGCCTGCGGCTGCCAGCGGGTCAACCAGATTAGGAGGCCCAACTGGTAATAGAAATAGGCCTTACCGCGCAATAAATGCAGGTTCACCGCATGTTGATAATGGGCGATGGCAAGCGACCTGGAGGTTTCGACGGGTTCATTCGGGCAGGGATTGCCGGCAAATACACTCAGGCCCTGCAGGCAAGATGTAGCGAGGATGTCAAAAAATTCTGCACGGTATTCCGGCAGGATGCGCTGCTGCAACCCAACCCTGGCAGGAATCATACTCATGTCAACACCTGTACTCTTGAACCACGTTGTGTCTTGGTGACTTCAATCCGCGCCGGAAAGGCGTCTTTTAATTCTTCGAGATGTGTAATCACCAGTATCTTGGCGAAATCTGTACGCACTAGGTTAATGGCTTCTACCAGGCGCTGTCGGCCGTCAGAATCCTGGCTGCCAAAACCCTCATCGATGACCAGCGTTTGAAGCCGGGCTCCTGCGCGCCGTGCAAGCACGCGGCTTAACGCCAGCCGAATGGCGAAGTTTACGCGGAAGGCCTCTCCACCAGAGAACATTTCATAAGGACGTTCCCCTGAGGCGTCGCGGATGAGGATATCGAGGGTTTCACGCCGGTCTTCGCGCTTTTTATCTTTAAACTCGCGCTGGGTTTCAAACTTAATCGCCATTTCACCAGAACTCAGGCGGTCTAAAATATCATTGGCATGGTTCTCGATCTCTGGTAACGCCTGTTCGATGAGCAGGGCGGGAATGCCATCCTTTCCGAACGCGCGTTCAAGCACTTTGAGATTGGCAATCTGATCGGTGAGGCGCTCTTTTTCTTCGAGTTTGACGGCTTTTTGTTCGCGCTGTCTGTCGAGCACGTCCACCTGGTTGCGGGTATAACCGACGCTACCCAAGGTCTGGTTGACCTGTTCCTGGATCTCGTAATACTCGCGCTCCAGTTTGCTGAAATCGGGTAATCCGGCAGATTCTTCTGCCAGTTTCTTTTCGGCTTCGCAGTATTCCTCCTCCAGAGATTCCATGTGTTTTTCGTCCTTATCGATGGTGGTTTCGAGTTCTTTGATTTCTCTTTCGAGCGGAACGAGGGCAGCCCTGGCCTGCTCAAGCTCAAGACGCAGCTGCTGACTTTGACGTCCTTCTAATTCGGCTTTACGTACCGCTTCATGTGCTGCCGCATCGTATCCGAGGTCTTTCAAGCTGGCATCGATCGCTGCCAGTTCTCTACGAGCATCCAGTGCATAGTTTTCTGTGCGCAGGATTTCACCGAGCTCTTCCAGGCGCTTCTCTCCGTTTTGCTTCCAATGTTCCAGATCTTTTTGATTTCTGGAAAGTTCACTGGATTTGTTGTCAAACAGGCGTTGTTGCAGCTGTAAATCAGCTTCTACCCGCTTCAAGTTTGCCAGCGCGGTTTCTTTTTCGCGATACTCGTTATCGCATTGTTCAATGATTTTCTGATTCTCGCGGTAGGTATCGCCTTTGACCTTTCCGCGCGCTTTGAGATCTTCAATTAACCGGATGCGCTCGGCTGAGTTGAGCGGTTTTTCGCAGGTTGGGCAAGTAGCCCCTTTGGTTTCTTCGAGACGCCTGATTCGTTCAGTCAACTCATTCATTTCGACATGTAATTGCGTATTTTCGGCTTTTGCACGGGCTTTTTCTTCAGACAGGCGGCGCATTTCACTTTCGATGTCAGCGCGGGTGTCGAGCTGCTGTTTCAGGCTGGCAATCGCGGCGGCATAATCTTCGACCTCTTTTTCAAGCGATGGAAGCTGGTTTTCGATGGTTCTGTTTTCGATCTTTTTTAATTCAAGTGTATCAAACTCGGTTTGCAGGCGAGCGCGTTCACCCTCGATGGCAAGCAGTGGGCCCTGGCGTTTGGCTTCGTATTGATGGAAATTTACCGCAATTGCCTCCCAATCTGAAAGCGCCTGACGGGCGGCTTCCCAGCGCGCAACGGCCTGGTTGATCTGGTCTTCTTGTTGGATCTTTTCGAGATGTTTTTTCATTTCGCTGCGGCGCTGGTTTAGATTATCCACGCTGCGATCGAGATCGGCCTGTAAGCGTTGAATTTCTGCACGCTGCCTTTCTACGGCTTTTCTATCGTTGGCAACTCGGTCGGCCAACAAACGCTGCTGATCAAGAAGCGCTTTGCGCGCGTCGCAAAGTTGCTGCTTCTGCGCGAGTTCCTTTTCCAATTCAGCCAATCGGGCTTTACGATTATTTTCTTCCGATAATTCCGCTTCGATCTCCTCGAGTAGATTGTTCACCACATCCAGTTCCGTCTCTTTACTCCGCCGCCGGCGCGCGGTTTCTTCTCGGTAAGTCTCCCAGATGTCCAGTCCCAGAATCCCTGAGAGGATGCGTTTTCGATCGCCGGGCCGTTGTTGGGCGAACTGGTCGGCTTTTCCCTGCAAAAAGAAAGAAGCGTTGATGAAGGTGTCGTAATCAAGGCAAAGCGTATTGCGAATACGATCTTCTGTGGCCCTTAAACTGGGCTCGGTGAGGGGAATCCACTTTCCTTCTGAATCACGGATGCGAAATTCGAGCAGCGTGCTCTTATCGCGCGTCTTACTGCGTTGAACCTGATAAAACTGATTTTCGTACCAGAAATTTAAAATGACCTCTGCGGTGGTGGCGTGCTGGTTAATAACGGCATCATCCCTGCGACGCGCTTCACCGAAGAGCACCCAGGTAATGGCTTCAAGCAGTGAAGATTTACCGGCGCCATTGGCGCCAGAGATACACGCCAGGTCGAAATCAGAGAAATCGATGACTACTTCTTCATTGTAAGAAAGAAAACCGCTGATTTGCATTCGGTCAAGGATCATGAACCCTCCTGTTTATCCTCTGCTGCGATGTTCTCGCGGGTGACCAAAACCTTGTCTACCCGATGCTGGTCCATATCGACCACTTCAAAACGCAGTTCGCCCCATTGAAAGCGCTGCCCGGTGGTTGGAATGGAACCAAGTTGATTGATAATGAAACCTCCAACGGTCTGAAACCCGACCTTTTCTTCTTCTGGAAGTTCGTCGATATCAAAGAGGTCTTTGAACTCGTCGATGGGCAAAAGCCCGTCTAAGAGATAGGAACCATCTTCGCGGCGTACGATTTCAGCTTCACCTTTGTTATCCAGTGAAGAAAGGTCGCCAATGATCGTTTCCAATACGTCAAAAAGGGTGACGAATCCCAGTACACCGCCATATTCGTCGATGACCAGAGCTTCATGCACCCCGCTTTCACGCTCCATTTCTAAAACACGCACAGCCTGTGTGTTCTCAGGCACGAAGAGCGGTTTTTGCACCAGATCCTGAATATCATAAGGTTTACCTGTGATATGTTTCTCGAGCAGATCTTTGGCGTTGAGGATGCCGATGACATTATCCAAAGACCCTTTGGCTACCGGGAAGCGTGAATATGGGCTCTCAAGAACCTGTTTCAGAATCTGCTCCTTGCTGTCGTCAAGGTCCAACCAGACGATCTCGGTACGAGGCGTCATGATGGCATTGATCGAGCGGTCATTCAGCCTGAACACACCTTCTACCATGTCTTGTTCGGCTTCGTCAAAGACCCCCACCTGGGTTCCCTGGTCAATCAACACTTTGATTTCTTCTTCTGTAATGGGGGGTTCCAGGGATGGTTTGACACCCAGGATGCGCAATCCCAGTTCAGTTGAAGAAGATAATAATTGAATCAAGGGAGAAGTGAGCCAGGAGATGAAGCGCATGAATCCCGAAACGCGTGAAGCGATCTTTTCGGGATTATTCAGGGCGAGTTTCTTGGGGATCAATTCGCCGAGCACCAGAGAGAAATAGGTGGTGATGAGCACAACGATGGTCAGTGAAATGGGAGAAGCGTATTTTTCCAACCAGGGGATACCGGCGAGCACCGTGGTCAGGCGTGCGGCAAGTGTGGCGCCTCCGAACACGCCGGTGAGCATGCTGACCAGGGTAATGCCGATCTGCACTGCTGAAAGCAGTTTGCTGGTGGAATGAGTCAGTTCGAGCGCTGTTTTGGCGCCCTTATCACCTTCTTCTGCGTGCTGCTCGAGGCGGACCTTGCGCGCCGAGACGAGCGCAATCTCTGACATGGCAAAGAAACCATTGCACAGAATCAGAATGAAGATAAACAGAATTTCAATAAAAAGGTTCGACATTTACGAATTCTCTTCCATAAGTGTTTCTGAGGCGTCGGCACTGGAAACGGTTTGAATGATCTCCGCGGCCATCGATTGAAGGGTTTTTAAATCCTGCGGGCTGGTGTGAATGGATTTCCAATAGGTTTCGAGAAGTTCAATGGGTGTCAGGCTGGCGATGGTCTGATCGGTTGGTAGCCGCAGTCGGGCTTCTTCCAGCGGGCGGCGGATGAGATGGAATTCAAGAGCATCAGCGCATTTTTCGCGCAGCAAAGGTTCATCAATGAACATATCCAGGTCGCGCGGATATTCGATTGTCAGGCGGATGATTGCGTCGGGGATTTTATCATCTGGTGGAAGGCTGGCAACAATCTTTTCCATTAATCCTTCCTTCTCCTTAATTTTTACGTGTTTGTCGAAGAAGCGCCGTCCATCGAGTTTTTTAAACTGATAAGAGGTCTTGCCCTTTTCAATTTCAGCAATGATGAAACCTTTTTCATCGGCTGCTTCACCAAAGTCAACGCGTTCGATTGACCCCGGATATACCACCGGAGGATGCAGACCGGGGTTTACATCCTGGTGTTTATGGATATGCCCCAGGGCAACATAATCCAGACGGGGATCCTTTACCAGGTTTCCAGGAATGACAAGATCTTTGCCAAGCATGACAGTGCGTTCATTCCCATAGACCGCGCCCTGCACAGACCCGTGAGCGACGAGCACAGCCGGTAAGGCTGGATCAAGAGAATTAAGGAAGTTTTCGTAAACTTCGCTGATGCGCTTTTCGAGTTCTTCGTTGGTTGTGTCACCGTTGCTTGTGGAATATTCAATGTTCGCCATCAATACTGAGCGAAAAATCCAGGGCAAAGCCAACACCTGGAGAGGTAAGCCCCATAGATCCTGTGGGGTAAGCAATTGCGGTTTGTAGAGCACTTTAATCATGGGCACCTGAAGCGTATCAAATTCCTGTAAGGTGCTCGCGCGACCGCTCGCCGGGCTGATGTCATGGTTGCCGGTGAGCAGCAGGGTTGGGATTTGAGCGGCGGAAAGCCTGATGATACGCCTGCCCCATTCGCGCTGAAAGGTTGGTGACGGAGTGCGATCCTTGTAGGCATCGCCAGAGAAGATCACCAGGTCGGCTTTTTCATGAATCGCTGTGTCGATGATCTTATCGAGAGCGGCTAAAAAATCCAGCACGCGGATGGGCAGCCCTGTTACAGGATCATGCCTGCCGTGTGTGGCGATATCGATATGAGCGTCTGCAAAGTGAATGATCTTGACCATGTTTTTCCCCGATGAATCCTTTCTTGACGGACTGATTATGGCGTTTCTCCCAACTGCTGAAGCTGGTAGAGGCTGGGGCCAAAGTTTTCATGTACATCGAGCGCTTTACGAAAGTCAGCCACTGCACCACTGCGGTCACCCAGGGCCAGTTTTGCCAGCGCGCGCCAGTGATAACTCTCTTCCAGAACGGGTTCACTCATCGCATCGAGTGTGTGATTCGCCAGATCGATCACATCCTGATAGCGGCCGCTGTAATAGTAGGCGTAATATGGGCCGGTCTGGTACCAAAGCATGCGCCAGGGGCGCGAAGCGGTATCGATGTTAGGATACACGCTGTAAGCGGTATCGTAGGCGCTGGCCGCACCGGCATAATCACGCAGATACACCAGACTGGTGCCGGTATTAAACCAGGCAAAAAAGATGTCGCGTTTGTCGGTGAGCGTGGTGGTTTCTTTCAACGCACGCTGATAAGCGATCTGGTACGCCAGGGTTTCATCTGCCAGCGGGCCGAGCGCATTGAGCACATCATTTTGCTTCTCTGGCGCATAAACCACGAGGAACACGAAATTGAATGCGCGCCAGTTCTTTTCCATATCTGCATAGGTCACTTCGAACCCCGGGGTGGAAGTATCATAATCTTCATGCACCAGCAGGTACGAATCCTGGGTGATCAAAATTTGCCTGGCGTCATCGTAGCCGATGATCAGGTTGAAGTGCCCCATCCATCCCTCACGCTTCAGGTCTGCCGGTTCGAAGCCTTTTTCTACCATCACAGGAAAACCGGCGTTCACGAGGGTTTTAAGGGTTTGCAAATCGCCCCCCATGCGCATCAGCGCGTTGTAATCGGTGTAGGTATTTACGAAATCCACCATCTCGTATGGCATCACGTTCTTGTCGCGCTGGTTGGGTTTCAGCACGGCTGCAGTGTCTACCTGAGTGTGCCCCCATTTGTAAAATGAGAGATACATCGAAAGGGTGGCAGGCCCACAGTTATTCCACAATTGTGGTTCGGGGGTGATGCCATCCAGATAAGCGTAAGGGGGAAGCGGCGTGCGGGTGGGTGTGGGTTCAGCGGTGGCAACAGGTGTGGATTGTGTAGCGGTTGGGGAGGGAAAAGATGATTGAATGGTTGCCGCCACTGACGTGGCAACATACCCCGGGTCACTTTCACCGGGAGTGAACACAGCTTCGGCTGGTGGAAAGAGAGCATACTTGATTTCTGCGAAAATTTCACGGCTGTAGTAAACGGCGCGATCCCAGACCGGCGGTAAAGCCAAAATTACACCGCAAACGATCAAAGCGGCTGCAAAACCAATGAGAACTTTAACACCTTTCTTCATAATTAAAGGGATTATATCATCGCCGGCAATGTGGTTTGTGCACCGAAGGGTCAATCAATACACAGCCCGTCTAATTCAGGGTCGCTGTAGGCGTCGATGGCATCAGATGATTTGATCGATCCATCAATGCTGACCATTAAATCCACGCTTCGGACGATATGAGGGCCACAGCCGCAGAGAAAGGTGTCGAAGAGATGCACGCGATAGCCCCCATCGCTTTTGCTCACGTAAGTTTCCTCAAGCGTATCGGAATACCATTTCAGGTTGGATGATTGGTCAAGGTCATAAAGCGCAGAAAGGCCGGTGGCAGCGATGGCGTAACTGAGCGCTTCGTTTTCAGATTCGATGGGTGCATATATCGCGGCCAGTTTCTCAACCGAGTCGATCAACTCCAATTCTCCGTTGACGAGAACCAGGTAACGGATATATTGCTGAACCATGCAGCTGTTGACGTAGACAGCCTGCAACTCATCTTCTGCACGAAATCCATTTGTGCTGGCCACGGCCAGTGGTAGGGAGGGGTTTAGCCCTCCTAGCAGATCATTGGGCCGGGAGATGTAATCAATTGGATGTTCAAGTTCACGAAGAGAATCGGGCAAACAGGCCGGATCGTTGAAACATCCCAGATTTTCAAAATAAGAATGATCCATTTTGATCTCGGGGGCAGGGTGCTGGATCACCTTCTTTGAAAAAGGCCCCTGGAGTAAATTACAGCCTGTTAAGATGATCAGGGTGGAAATTAAAACCCAGGAGATGCGCTTCATAGTTTATACCTCGGCTATACCTTTATTGTAGCAAAGAGCGCACGGATGGTGGTAATTGTTATTGTGCGGGAAGAGGATGCTGTTTGAAGAATTCCCAAATGTACTCTGTTGCAGAAATCGTCTGATCCGTATACCCCGCTATCCATTTTGGCAGAGGATGACCTCCCGGCCAGGTATGACCACCGCCGCGGATGCTGTAAAAGACGACCGGAGCATTGGAATCACACCCTCGATACTCAATGCCAGTGACAGTATCTTTTTCGAGAATTGTTGTGGGGGTCGAAGCACAGCCATTTAATGCCGCGCGTTTCTTGATCCATTCGGGAATATTCGGAAAGGGAGCGTTAAAATGCGCGGAAGTACCCCCGGAATATGGCACGATAGGATCAGCCGTACCATGAAAGGCGATCATAGGCACCGGCCTGGATGGATGGCACGATTCAAGCGGGAATAAATACGCGCCTGCAACACCGCCAATTGCGGCGATACGATCGGCCAGCCTGCAGCCCATCACAACTGTCATCCCGGCACCATTGGAGAACCCGTTGATGTACACCCGCTGTGGATCAATATTGTATTGCTGTTCCAGCGAGTCGATTAATTCGGTAAGGTAAATCACATCCTCTTCAGAGCCGGTTGTTTCCATCAGGTTGGCTGGTAACCGCCAGTGCTTTGGAACTCCCGTACCCGAAGGGTAAACCACAATGAAACCTTCACGGTCTGCGAGGTCGTTCCAACGGCTGGTTTCCATCTGGTTCTGAGGCCAACTTGAAAACCCATGAATGCTCACCACGAGCGGGGTGGAGACGGAAGGGTCGTAAGATTCAGGAACGTAGAGCAGATATCTTCTTTCGACACCCGAAGAAATGATGCTGCCATTCGTGCGGTTCATGATGACAAAATAGCCGATTAAGAGAAGAACCAGAAAGACTACCAGGCAGATCAAGCCCAGAATGGTTACCCCCATCCATTTTAAAACCCTGGAGGTTGAACTGCCTGATTTTTTCATATACTGGCCTGCGTCACTTTCTCGCCGCGATCTTCTGGGGTCAGAGAAACGCGCGAGATGTCACGCAAGCGGTTGACCCCGGTGAAGAATTCGCGCATGATCACCAGCGACAGGTATTTGCCCACCGGTGTTGGATGATTCCGGTTTTTGCTCTGAAAGGCTCCAAGAATATTAAAGAACAGCATTTCGAGCCATAAACCGCGCCAGGCAGGCACGTTGAAACGTGCTGCAAACTTACCGCGGTCGAAATTCAACCCAAAAAGGGACATCATCATGTTGTAACGCATCTGTTGACGGCGGCTGAAAGGCTGTCGGCCGGTAATGCCCATTTTTCCGGCGGCGATTCGCCGGTCATACTCGCTCAAAGAGAAGGTACTTGCGTAAAGCGTGCCGTTCAGGTAAGAAAACACTCCCGATCCGACGCCGACGTATTCTTCGGTATCGACAATGTATTCATCGATCATGTGTGTTCCGTTGCGCGCAAAGGTCCATGCTGAAATAGGAGAAAATTCGCGGCTGAGTTCCCCTGTGATGATGCGGTAATAATCAGCTTCGCGGCTGGTATCGAGTTCACCCACGCTGTTAGCCATTGAAACCTTTACGGATGGTGAGGTCATCAGCGGGTAGAAGGTAACCTGTTGAGCGCCCGAGTCGATCGCCATTTGGATGTCACGACGCAGAATATCTGGCGTCTGGCTGGGAAAGTTGAAGATCATATCAACATTTAATGATTGAAAGAACGGGGCTGCGTCGCGAATGCTTTTCTGGATGTGAGTGCCTGAACCAAATTTGTCATAGCGGTTCATTTGTTTTAACAGGGTATCGTCGAAACTCTGAACACCAACTGAAAGTCGCTGTACCCTGTCTTTGAGTGGTTCGATAACCTCAGGAACCAAATGATTGGGATTGGTCTCGCAAGAGACTTCCTTGATTTCAAAAAGCTCGCGCGCCAGGTCAATGGTTTGAACCAGTTCATCCAGCATGATGGTAGGCGTTCCGCCGCCAAAATAGAGCGATTCGAACCGGTACCCCTGGCGGGAAAGGATGCGCATCTCTTGGCGCAGAGATTGGAAATATCGCTGAGCGCGGGTTTTGTTGAGCACGAAACGATTAAATGAGCAGTATGGGCAGAGACTTTCACAGAAAGGAACGTGTGCATACAGGGTGTAGGCGTGCCCGGGCAGCGGAGGAGGGACGATGGATATATCCGCCGGTTTTAGCGAAAGGTATTGCTTTGATGCCACCTTTAAGAAGGCAGTCAACAGCCTTTCTGCAATACGCACGGGCAGCGTAGGGATAAACTGCTCTGATGGTGATGTTGTGTGCCGGGTGATGGGATTTGGGTTAGAAGAAAGAGTCATCGGTTTGAATTTTTTTAGGGATATGGTTGCCAGCAACCTTTGAAAATTTTACCATGCCTGTGCATTCGTTCGACTGTTGAATCTGGCGGTAATGATGAGCGCGAATTTACTCGCGTTGGAGGTACCATTCCAGTAACTCTTCTGGAACCAGACGAATAAGGCCTTGCAGGCAGGCTTCAATTTCGATCCACATTGCTTCAAAAGTTGAACCTGTATCTTCACGAAGCGGGTATATTTTTCGGGTGTAGAAACCCGGATCGTCAAACCGTGCGGGATATAAGTAATCGATCTCATGACCGGGTACACCGTCGCAAACAAAAATATTTTCCACAATCATGGGATTGCCGGTGATAGAGATTCGGGTTCCCAGTTCTTCGCTGACTTCCCTCACCAAGGCATCTGCGGTTCTTTCACCAAAATTGACGCTGCCTCCGATGGGGCGATAATAATCATCGCCTTTCACCACATCGTGGTTTCTGACCACGAAGAGCGAATGGTCGTCTTCAATCCATGCAAGTGATTTCAATCTGATGCGATTGGATTCTTTCATTATGGCGCCTTATAGATAAAATGGATTTGGCGATTGAGAAGGTGATGATCTTGAACGATTATATCCTTTTGGAAGTTTTTTTGTTTTCTGCAAAAAAACTAAACTTAGAAGCAAACGAAAATCGCTGACGGAAGGATTTTATGTGAGATCACCCTCGATTCATAAAGGATGTAGATACCCTTGATATGAAAATCCGGGGGCAGAGAAACCCTGCCCCCGGAAACCTGAAACCAAATTGGATTACTTCTGTTCGGTAAATTCACCATCAATAACGTCGCCGTCTGATTTGGGTCCTTCACTGGATGGTGGGGTTTGATCAGCGCCTGGTTGCTGGGTCTGTGCAGTGGCCTGCATTACCCTGGAGTACTCCTGCTGCAAAGCCTGCGTCAAACTGCGGATATGAGCAATATCCTCGCCCGTCATCGCCTGGCGCAGTTCTTGAACTTTGGCATCGATGCTGGATTTTTGATCAGCAGGGATTTTGTCGCCAGCCTCTTTGATGGCTTTTTCCACCTGGTAGGCAGCGTTGTCTGCAAGATTGCGCGCTTCAGCCAGTTCCTTGCGCCGGTCGTCTTCAGCCTTGTGCGCTTTCGCTTCTTCCACCATGCGTTCAATATCACTCTTTTGCAGATTGGTAGACGCGGTGATGGTTACTTTTTGCTCACGCCCGGTGGCTTTATCTTGAGCGGTAACGTTCAAAATTCCATTCGCGTCAATATCAAAGGTGACCTCGATCTGTGGAACGCCTCGTGGTGCTGTGGGAATGCCTTCAAGGCGGAAGCGACCCAGCGACATGTTATCGGCTGCCATCGGGCGCTCTCCCTGCAGCACGTGAATATCAACAGCGGTCTGCCCATCTTCAGCAGTCGAGAAGATTTGCGACTTGCGGATGGGGATCGTGGTGTTTCTTTCGATGATCGGGGTCATCACTGCGCCCATGGTTTCAACACCCAGCGATAACGGGGTGACATCGAGGAGAAGGATGTCTTTCACTTCACCGCCAAGCACGCCGCCCTGGATGGCAGCACCGATGGCAACGACCTCATCAGGGTTAACGCCCTTGTTGGGTTCTTTATTGATCAGTTGGCGCACCAGGTCGATCACCTGTGGCATACGAGTGGAGCCGCCGACCAAAACCAACTCATCGATATCGGAGGGTTTAAGACCCGCATCGCGCAGTGCGTTTTCGAAAGGTTTCTTGCAGCGTTCCAAAAGGTGAGCAGTCATCTGTTCGAAACGTGCGCGGCTGAGCTTGAGCACCAAATGTTTCGGCCCGTTGGCGTCTGCGGTGATATACGGCAGGTTGATCTCCGTTTCCATTACCGTAGAAAGTTCAATTTTTGCTTTCTCAGCGGCTTCACGCAGACGCTGTAAAGCCTGACGGTCTTTGCGCAGGTCGATGCCCTGGTCAGCGAGGAATTGATCAGCCGCCCAGTTGACAATGACCTCATCCCAGTCGTCGCCGCCCAGATGGGTGTCACCGCTGGTAGATTTGACTTCGAAGACACCTTCGCCTACTTCTAGAACGGATACATCAAAAGTACCACCGCCGAGGTCGAAAACGAGGATCTTTTCATTCTTTCTTTTATCCAACCCATAAGCAAGGGCAGAGGCTGTTGGTTCATTGATAATGCGCATCACTTCGAGACCGGCAATCTTACCGGCGTCTTTGGTTGCCTGGCGCTGGCTGTCATTAAAATATGCCGGGACGGTGATTACCGCCTGTGTGACGGGTTCTCCGAGATATGCTTCCGCATCCGCCTTAAGTTTACTGAGGATCATGGCTGAAATCTCCTGCGGGGAGAATTCGCGGTTGTTCACGGGGATGCGCACACGCGCGTCTTTCATCGGGCCAGGAACCACTTCGAATGGAACCATTTTGCGTTCACTTTCCACTTCGTCATAGTGGCGCCCCATGAAGCGCTTGATTGAATAAATCGTATTTTCTGGGTTGATCACCGCCTGGCGTTTTGCGGTTTGCCCTACCAGGCGTTCACCGTTCTTATTGAATGCAACGACCGATGGGCATAGACGTGAACCTTCTGCAGTATTGATCACTACAGGGTCGCCGCCTTGCATGACCGCGACCACCGAGTTGGTTGTTCCCAGATCAATTCCAATTATCTTTCCCATTTTTATTTCTCCTTCAAAAAATGCATGATTGCTTTTATTCTGATATAGGATAACAGTAAAGTATTAATAAAATGTCAACATTGCATTGGATTTTCATTTGACGCGGGTTCAAATTTGAGGCAAGTGGTACGTGCTATAATCCACTTGGGATGGAAAAAATGATGAAAAAACGATTCTTGTACCTGGTCAATCTTCTGTTGGTTTTAGTTTTTCTTCTGGCGGGGCAGCAGGTGCCTGTTCACGCTGAGTCAGAAACACCCACAGCGGTGGTGATTACCTGGGATGGTCCGTTGACCCCGGTTTGGGGCGGATACCTCAAACGTGGTATCAATCAGGCGGTGAATACGGGCGCAGATATCCTGGTCATTGAGTTGAATACACCGGGGGGCAGTATTGACCTGATGAATGATCTGATCGCAGATATTTTGGCCAGCCCGGTGCCTGTGGCGGTATACGTGACTCCGCGCGGCGCCATGGCAGCGTCAGCCGGGACGATGCTGGTGCTTGCGGGCCAGGTGGCAGCGATGACGCCGGAATCAGCGATCGGCGCGGCCAGCCCGGTGGGAATGCAGGGCGAAGATATCGAATCTACCGAAGAAACCAAAACCAAGGAAATTCTCAAGGCCAGCGTACGTTCTCTTGCCAAACGGCGTGGAGAAGAGGCTGTCGCGCTGGCTGAAGCGGCCATCGAGTCGGCCAAGGCGGCCAGCTCCTCAGAAGCATTAGATGCCGGCCTGATCGATTACATTGCTCCAGACCTCGAAAACCTGTTGATCCAAATGGATGGACGCACAGTTGTGGTCAGTGACCAGGAAGTGATCTTGCACACCAAAGGTGCAAATTTAATCCGGGTAAAAACGAGTTTTATTGAAGACATACTGGGGCTGCTCACCAATCCCAATATTGTCTTTTTGCTCCTGTCGGTTGGTGTTCAGGCGATCTTGATTGAGATTTCTAGCCCCGGTGGGTGGGCGGCAGGAACGATTGGCATCATTTTGATCGCACTCGCCATTTACGGGCTGGGCATTTTACCCGTCAACTGGTTTGGGATTGTCTTTCTGATCCTGGCATTTATTTTGTTCATTCTGGATATCAAAGCGCCTACACATGGCGCGTTGACTGCGGCAGGGACGGCATCTTTCATCGCCGGTGCCCTGGTTTTATTCAATACCGTCACCACTCCGGGCTTCCCAAAAGTATCGGTCGGTCTGGTGATTGGAACGGGGGTGGTGCTTGGGTTGACCTTCTTTGGCGTGGTGATGATCGCAGTTCGGGCATTGAAGAAGCCAATCATCACCGGGCGCGAATCTATGGCTGGAAAAAGCGGTGTAAGCGTGACAGATATTGACCCGCACGGAATTGTACAGGTTGCCGGTGAACAATGGAGCGCTTCTCTGGCAGAAAGCGCAAAGCCAATCAAAAAAGGCAGCCGGGTGGTCGTGGTGAGGGTCGAAGGGGTGCGCTTGATCGTCCGCGAGGAATGATGATCCGTCATTAAAATGGATTCACGGGATACAAGGCACTGATTAAGAGGCGAATTTCCAGGAATATGATGGATTTTTCGACCATAAACGGCGGTTTGTTGCTTAATCAATAGATTTGAATAAAAAAGATAACTGAAACGATCAACCCTATGCTGACCACAAGCCAGCGCAAAAGGGTGGGGCTGACTCTGCCGGCAAGTTTGCCCCCTGCAATTCCGCCCAGCAGAGCGCTGGCTGCCATGACGAATGCCAGGCTCCAGATCACCTTTCCAGAAAAGAGAAAGTAGGTCGCAGCGGCGGTATTCGTCGCCAGGGCTATGGCCTGTTTCAGAGCATTGAGCCTGGTGAGTGAATCATCAAAGAGCAAACCAAGAAACGCGAGCACGATTACGCTTAACCCGGCTCCAAAATACCCACCATACACGGCGGCTGCCGCGATTGCGACCACCGCAATGATGGGAGATTTCGCCGATTGCTCTTGATTTCGGTTGCGCGCAGACACCCATTTTTTTAATGGTTCTCCCAATGCAAGCAGCAGGGAGGCGAACAGGATCAGGAACGGCACAATTTGCCGAAAGGTCTTTTCACCCGAATAAGCCAGAAGGAGACCCCCGAACAGTCCACCAACAGCCGCGGCTGGAAGAAGCCATTTCAACTGCTTTCCCTGACCTTTTAAATCTGTCCGCTGCGCGTAGGTAGCTCCGAAGTAGCCCGGGAAGAGGGAAACCGTACTGGTGATATTGGCGGTGACAGCCGGCAGCCCCAGGGCGGTGAGCAGCGGAAAAGTGATCAGTGTGCCGCCGCCTGCCAGCGCATTAACGGCCCCAGCCGCAAAAGCTCCAATGGCTGCGATCAAATACTGGAGGATATCCATAATGTGTTCAATTTTAGTTGATTTTTGAGATGATGCTTATGGTTTTCTTATTTTGCTTTCTTGAGACCGGTGAGGATGGCTTTTCCAAGGATGTGATTTTGATAAAGAGGGGTAATGGCTTTGAGTGTGGCACCTGTTTGAACATCCAAGGTAGTGTCTAGCGCGTACAGAGTAAACACATAATGATGTGTGCCTGAAGGCGGACAGGGACCGCCATAACCAATCTCACCAAAATCGTTGGTCCCCGCAATGCCAATGGCCGGCCCGCCGATTTCCTCTGGCAGCGAGGTGATATCTGATGGAATGTTGGCCAGAACCCAGTGCACCCAGTTTCCTCCATCCGGGTCGATCACGGTCAGTAACAAGGATTGCGTACCCTCGGGCATCCCCTTCCATTCTAAGGGCGGAGAATAATTTTCTCCGCTGCACTGTCTGCCGAGTTTATAGGTGTATTTTTCATCGATGAAGCCACCGTCTAAAAAAGCAGGGCTGGATAAGGTGAACATCACTTCCTCCGGTGTTGCAGTTACCACCTCATCCACTGGTATTGGGGTCGGGGATAAAAGAACGTCGGCATCTGTGGCGGAGGAGTGGGTAACGGTGCAACCTGATAAGACTAAAAACACAAGCAGGAAAGTTGCCGCGGTTTTTTTTCTGCATTTACATCGTCCACACATTCATTCGTCTGGTTCACAAATCGTATATATTCATTTTACATAATTAATTAAAATTTTCACAACCCACTGAGCTGGCTGATTCTTGAAACCATTGATTTTTAGGATGCCATATAATGTCTGTATAACGATCTGAAATGACGAAAAGGCGTTTATGGAGCATGAATACTTTTCACCCTGAAAGTCTTAAAGACTGGCATCAATGGCTGCTGGAACATGCTGCGACAGAATCAGAGATCTGGCTGGTATTTTATAAACCTGGTTCAAAAAAGCCGGGGATTTCATATGAAGAAGCTGTGGAGGAGGCGCTTTGTTTTGGCTGGGTAGATAGCCTGATCAAAAATCTCAATCAGGATAGCCACGCCCGCAAGTTCACACCGCGCAGATCGGGCAGCCCGTGGTCTGAATTGAACATCTTGCGCGCCAGGCGGATGATCGATGCCGGGCGGATGACTGAAGAGGGAATGAAACTGTTTCGAGAAGCGGTTGATCATCGCGCCCCTGACAGTCTGAGCCGTAAAGATCAGATGGGGCAATGGCGAAAAGAACTGACCGCATTGCTTTCACCTGAAGTGCTGGATCGATTTAATGGTCTTCCCCCGTCATTACAGCGTCAGTATTCAGGCTGGGTGATGAGCGCAAAAAAGCCAGAGACGCAGCACAAACGCATCGCCGAATTAAGCGATGTGTTACTCAAGGGAGAGCGCCTGGGGTTGAAGTAACAGGATAAAATTTTTTATCAGGATCACAAACAGGCAATTTCAAGGATCTGCTCGGCAGAACTGACCAAAAAATCAGGTCTGGCATCCTCCAGCGCTGGCTGGGTAGAAAAGCCCCAGTTTACTGCAAGAGAAGAAATACCTAACTTGCGCGCGGCTTCGATATCTCGTGTTTCGTCTCCGATCGCGAGCGCTTCATGGGGAAGGATCGAGCTGGTGCGCAGCAACCTGCGTAACACCCCGGCTTTACTCATCAATGGAACACCGCATTCGAAGTATGAGATGCACTTCATGATCTCTTCGCCCAGAACTTTCTGCACGTTTCTCATCGCGTTTGATGTCACGATGGCCAGTGTGATCTGCTGCTCATGCAAGTCTTTGATCAGCTTTTCCATCCCCGGGAACAATTTTATGCTGTCGATGTTCTGATGCATCATTTCCTGTAAATCTGCGGCCATGGATGGAAGTTTCCAGATCGGGATGTTGAACATCTTGATTAACTTTGGAATTTTATAACCGCGCAAGGTGGGAATCAGCGATTTATCAAGCCGCTGAAGGTGGTGGCGATCGGCTAGCTGGTCGAGAACGCTTACCATAAAGGGAAAAGTCTCAGCCAGTGTACCGTCAAAATCAAAAATGATCATGCGATATTTGACCGTCATAGGCGCTAATTATACCCGCTCAATCGCAGCCAAATTCACCATTCTCCGTCAATTCTCCACAACTTCTGCATACCAACACGTTAGGATTAGCATGATTTTATATCATGAAAATTCGAGGTTACTCTATGAACATCAATAAACCAACCAACAAGTGGGTCGTCGACCTGTTTCTGCTGATCGGATTCCTGTTGAGTTTCTATCTCAATGTAACTGGAGTGATCATTCACCAGTGGCTGGGTGTGGTCGTCATCTTCTTAGCCGGTGTTCATCTCATGATGCACTGGAATTGGGTAAAGAGTGTAACGGCAAGATTTGTTAAAGGAACTAATTCGCGCAGCAGGCTTTTTTATGTGATCGATTTCCTCATCATGCTTGGTGCAGTGACCATCCTTGAAACCGGGTTGATGATCTCCACCTGGTTTAATCTCGCATTGTCAAATTATTCAACCTGGGTAGACATCCATATTTATTCAGCCATAACGGTTTTGGCGTTAGCTGTTTTGAAGATTGGCCTGCACTGGCGCTGGGTGGTCAACACAACGAAAAAAGCATTCTCCTTTCAAACGGTTTCGCTGGGTCGACTGAAACCGGTGTCGGTAGAAGTTGAACCAACCAGAAGGCGGCTTTCTGAAGACCGCGAGGCAGTCGACCGGCGACAGTTTCTCTCAGCGATGGGGCTGGTGGGTCTGGGATCACTGCTGGCTGTATCCAATGTCTTTTCAGATGGAAAAGTTGCCTGGGCGGAGGCGGCTGATGACCCGAATTTCATTTCTCTGCCGACTGGCGCAAACGCTGTAACGCCGCAACCTGCTGCAGCAGCCAGCACCTCCACTGTTCAACCAACGCGTCAGGCGGCCACCATCACTCTGGAGGATGAACCCACCGTCACTGTTGCGCCGACTCAAACGGTTGCTCAAGAGAACATAGCGCCTGTCGCCAGTGATACAAGTACATATTGCACGATTCAATGCCGCAGAGGATGCTCATTCCCCGGGCACTGCAGACGCTACACCGATGCGAACGGCAATGGTAAATGCGATCTGGGTGAATGCATATAAGAACAACTTGAGGGGCATATCGATTACAGGATTGGTCATCTATTCTTGACCAATCCTGTTTTTTCTCATAGACTAAGATACCGAATGACACACGAAAGCGGTCTTAAACTGAAATGATGCATGGATTAAGAAGGATTGTTTCAACAGAGGATGAAAAACCCAATCTGACCTGGCCACTGGTTAAGCGTGTTTTGGGATATGCAAAACCATACCGGTTGCAGTTGGTATCGATGTTGGGGCTGATATTCACCGGATCAGGGCTGCACCTGATCAATCCGCTGATCTTTCGCGAGATGATCGATAAAACCATCCCGGCAGGAGATGTAAAGCGGCTGATTTTTCTGGCGTGCGCCCTGCTGTTGGTCGCACTCTTCGACGGTGTGGTGAGCGTTTTGCAGCGCAGATTGAGCGCAATCGTAGGCGAAGGCGTGATCCGCGACCTGCGATTGGAGTTGTATGGCCACCTTCAGCGCATGTCACTGAGGTTTTTCACCAACACCAAGACTGGCGAATTAATGAGTCGTTTGAATAACGACGTGGTAGGCGCGCAGAATGCGGTTACCAACACGATGGTGCAAATGGTTTCATATTTTGTCCAGGCAGTGGCAATGCTGGGAATCATGCTGGCTCTGGAATGGCGCCTGACCCTGGTGAGCCTGGTTGTTCTCCCTCTGTTTCTTATTGTAGTGAAAAAATTGAGCAAACAATTGCGAGCCATCGTCCGGCGGCAACTGGAAGCCAACGCGTCGATGAATGCCATGATGAGCGAGACGTTGAACATCGGCGGCGCACTGCTGGTAAAACTGTTTGGCAGACAGATGGTCGAAACCGATCGTTTTGGAAAAAGAGCGAATCAGGTGAAAGACCAGGGAGTCTTGCGCGCACAAACAGGTTCGATTTTTATGGCCATCAGCATGGTGCTGGCTGCAGTGGGCACAGCTCTGGTTTACGGTCTGGGCGGATATTTCGTCATTCGAGGTGAATTTTCTATTGGTACGATCGTGGCGTTTACATCCTATCTGGTCAGTCTTTATGGCTCGATCCAGATGTTGTCAAACGCCCCGGTTGATTTCATGTCCTCTCTGGTAAGTTTTGAACGGGTGTTCGAGGTCATTGACCTTCCACCTGAAATTGAAGAAAAACCTGATGCGGTCGTTCTTAAAGATGTCAAAGGAGAGCTCAGGTTCGAAAATGTCACCTTCACCTATCAGATTGGTGATGAACATCTCTTAAGTGATGTGCACCGTTATGGAAGTATGGAGAGTGTTTCAACGGTCTTATCGGAGGGAGAGCGGGAAGCGGCGGAAGAAGAACGCATTTCACAGGCGCGCGGCAACGCCCTCGAAAATGTCAGTTTCTGCGTTGAGCCCGGAAAACTGGTAGCCCTGGTGGGACCCAGCGGAGCTGGAAAAACGACCCTGACCTATCTCATCCCGCGTTTATATGATCCAACCGAGGGAAGTATCTATATTGATGGCGTTAATTTACGCGATGTAAAACTGGAATCTCTATCCAGCCAAATCGGGATGGTTACACAGGAGACCTATCTCTTTCACGACACCATTCGTACCAATTTGCTTTACTCGCGCCTGGATGCCACCCAGGAGGAAATAGAGGATGCCTGCCGCGCAGCTAACATCCATGACTTCATTCGTGAACTACCAGAAGGGTATGATACGGTGGTTGGTGAGCGTGGTTATCGGCTGAGCGGCGGAGAAAAACAGCGCATTTCGCTTGCGCGGGTGATCCTGAAAGATCCGCGCATTCTGGTTCTTGATGAAGCGACCAGCAGTTTAGACAGCGAATCAGAAGCTTTGATCCAAGAAGCCTTGAAGCGGGTGATGCATCACCGTACAAGCATTGTCATCGCGCACCGCTTAAGCACCATCCTTGCCGCAGATACGATCCTGGTGATCGACCGCGGGAAAATCATCGAAAGCGGGACACATCCAGAGCTGCTTGAGATGAATGGGGTGTATGCCAACCTTTACCACACCCAGTTTCGGAAAAGAGAACAAACCGATCGCAGATAAAAAGAGCAGTCTGGAGGTTGAGCCAGATTGCTCTTTTTTCAACTGAAATAACCGGGATAGTTTTAATGCGGTTTGAATACAAGTGTTTGAGAGGTACACGCACCGCTGAGATTTTCCTTGGTGCAGATGGTGATTTCGGCTGTAACGTTCAGGTTCGTTGGATCGGATGTGATGCTGCCCGGAGAACAGGTTGAGACGACGGCAGATTCACCGGGGGTTAGATCGTCTTGCGACAAATACAATGCACCGCCGCTATACTGAGTAAAGGAGTCGCTCTTATGAGTGAAAGTGCCGATACCATCCACCTCGAGTTTGATGCGGATGGACTCCATAATCAGATTCCCGGTATTGGTAATATTAAAATTCGCCGCGTATTCGGCCCCGCAGGCGGTCAACCCCGAATAAACTGCTGTGTACTGAGGGAAGGGAGGCAGGGTGGGCGTGCTGGTTGGAAGGGGGGTGGGAACGGGGGTGAAAACGGGCATCAGCTCAATATCCTGAGAGGTTGTCGCGTATTTTGCCCATATCCAGCATGCTTCTGTAGTGTCCTCAGGGTTCTGGACGTAATAAAAGCTGTTGTCGCGGTTGCGTCCAAGCATGACCACCTGAGTGCCAGACTTAATAGTGACTTCGACCGGGAATATGGTCGATGCTCCTTTACGGCAGTTCGTGTCTTGATTGATCGTAAGCATGACGATCTCTTTCGTGGGCGTCAGCGTGGGCGCAGGGGTTGAGGTGGGAGCTTCTGTGGCCGTCTCTGTTGGGATCGCATCAAGGGTTTGCTGCGCTTGAGCGGCCACGGCTGTCAACGTTCCGGCTACGAGTGTAGCAAAAGAATTTTCATCGACAGGCGTGGGTTGGGCTCCGGTATTCTGGCAGGCGGAAAGGGCCAGCGATAACAGTAAAACAACGGATATGAATAAGGATGTTTTTTTCATTTTTTCCTCTTGAAAGTTCCTTTATGGTGTAACAGAGATTGTTTTTGAGAACGAAGTTCCAGTGAGACCATCTTTGGCGTAAACGGTGATGTTGACTTTGAGGCTGTGGCCTGTTGGATCGTAATCGAACTGGCCTGGATTTACATTGGCAACATAGGATTCTTCACCCTTGGTCAGGTCATTCTGAGACGCAGTGAAATCACAGCCTGATACTCCCTTGAAAACATCACTCTGGTGAGTGAAGGTGGTGGAAGTGGTGTTATCTTTGATAACGATCTTGATTGACTGCCAGGTAATATCACCGGTATTCTTAATCTTGAACAGCAGGGCATATTGTGGGGGGCAGGATTCAAGTCCAATGTAATTAATTGAAAGGTCAGCGGCAGGGGTGGGGCTGGCTAACGTGGGTGTCGGCTGGGGGGTGAAAACAGGCAAAGTGGTAATATTGCCAGAGATCGACGAGTACTGGCTCCATAACCAGCAGAAACCGCTGGATGAATTGGGATTGCGCACATAATAATAATCATTGACGGGATTGCGTGCCAGCGCTTCAACGCTCTGGCCGGCACTGATAAGGGTTACCCAGTCGTACATGGTTCCGGGGCCAGAACGGCAATTGGTGTTCTCCAGAACCGTCAGCCAGACTCCCGCCAGAGTGGGGGTCATCGTGGGCGGCAGGGTGGCTGTGGGTAAGACAGTGGCAGGGAGGGCGGTAGGGATATCAGCAGTCGATTGTGCCGGTGTAATCAAGGCGGCTTGCGTGGCTGCCAGTTGCGTCAGCGCCACGCTGAGAGCTACCGCGGTTTTAACAGCCGAATCTGATCCACCCTGGCCGCCGGCCAACGGAAAATTACAGCCCGCCAGACTGAGAACAAGTATTGCGATAATCCCAACTCGTAAACCCCGTTTCATAGGCCATCCTCCATGTTGATTCTCTTGAAATTATCATAACCATTCGTTATCAAGAATGCAACCCGAGATTTTTTCTTCTAGAGGCGGTTGAAAACCGTCTGCGAGAAGGGACCAAACTGGGGGAGACTCTCGATGGGCACTGCGCGCATCTTTTCGGTACGCGGGCTGACAAGGTAGGTTTTCCCGTTGCGGTGAAGGATGGGAAAACGCCGGTTGAGCCTGGCGTAATGATCGCGCGTTTCATCCGAAAGGGCGGCATAACTATCGAGATCTTCCAGCCAAACCGAAAAAATGGTGTCATAAGTGGTGATGAACTGGCGACGGTATTCTGCCGTTACCCGTTTCAGGTTGCTGATTATCCAGCAGGTTTCTGTGAATTCCCAGTCATAGGCAAGACCGATAAAACGGAAATCAGAGGTGATGTATGGAAAAAACGGAAACTGCCGGCAACTGGTAGCCCGAAATTCGCGCTGGCAGTATTCCGGGCCTTTGCAGGCGAGCAGGTACAGGTGATCGGGTGTCTGGCGCAGCAATTCCATGCGATCACAGGGTTCTTGCGGACATTCATCTCCGCGCCATTTGTGCCAGATTGTGGAATTTTCCTCGAGGTAATCCCATTCGTAACGGTAGGCAACCGGCACAGCACGGCAGATGTCGCAACAGAAGGGTTTACCGGTTTTGTTGAGGGGCGCGCACATCATCCCACAGTCGATGTCAGTGGTGGGCGCATCGAAACCGTCATAGAGGGCGCGAAAATTGATCGGATTTTTTTTCATCGTACCTTATCCCGGTCGTTCTATGTTCGATTGTAAATGAAAATTCCACCAGCTGCGAGTTCATTTTCTTTAACAAAAAAAGCAAAACCCCGAAGTCAGATTCCAGTGACACACGGGGTTTAAGATTCCGCACAAGACCGATTACGCTTCTACTGGCTCGGGTTCGTCTGGGCGGGGCTGAAAACGTTTCTGTGAACCCAGCCTCAGATGAAGCAGATAGAAGGATAACGCTGAAAATGCACACAGAATGCCGCCCAAATACCACAACAGATTTGGGTTGAGATTATCCAGGATCAACCCTGCAGCACTAGGACCGATAGTCGAGGGGATCGACCAGGTAATACCAAAGACTCCCATATAGCGGCCGCGCATTTCCTCAGGCGCAAAATTGACGGCCAGGGTCTGCTGTGTGGGAACGATGATCATTTCGCCGACTGTGATGACCACAATCGCCAGCACGAATAGCCAGTATTGACTAACAAAGCCGAACATACTGAAGCCCAACATATAGAACAACGTTCCAAAAGCCATCATCTTGAAGGGCGGTTTCTTTTTGATCAGGCGCGTTACCGTAAACTGGAACAGGATTACCACAATGGCGCTGGCTGTGAGCAAGAAACCATAGCCGCTGGTGTCAATGCCGTGGTTATCACGTAAATATACTGACAGCGAGTTGTACATCTGCTGGTAGACGACGCCCATCACCATGCCTGCAGCAAGGAAAGCCATATAAGCGGAATTTTTTAGCACCTGGCTGTAACCTTTGAAAGTGTCGAGGAAGCTTTCAGATTTTTGATCTGGTTTTAACTCGGGTTTGGTTTCAGCGATCAATAAGAAGAATAGGAACGCTACAAAGCAGCTGATAATCGCATCGGTAATAAACAAAGCGAGGTAAGAAAATTTAGCAGCCACAAAACCGCCGATCGTTGGTCCGATGATCCAGGCCAGGTTGCCGACCACGCGCATGATGCCGAACCCTTCCTGGCGCTTGCTCTCGGGGAGGATGTCACCAATCATTGCGTTATGTGCGGGACCTGCCATATCAGAAAGCAAACCGATGAAGATGGCAAGCGGGATGAGCAGGCTGAAGTTGTTCACAAGGCCGAGCAAGAGAGTGCTCAGTGCGCTGAATACCAGACCCGCAATAATTAATTTGCGGCGGCCGAACTTGTCAGTCAAGGCACCACCGATCATCTGGCCGAATAAGCCCGAAATGGAAAAGAGGCCGAGAATGACACCGGCTTCGGTCATTCCCACCTGAAACTTTTCGGTTATGTACAATGAGAAAAACGGGAAAAGCATAGTCCCGCCAACGTGATCGATAAAAGAGACTGCCACCACGATCCAAAACTTGCGTGGGAAGTCCTTAAAGATTTTTTTGAGGTTCATGTTCAACATTTCGTTTACCTATTAACAATGAATCAGTGAAGAATGGTCTTGCCGTTCCTTTGGGAGCGGCGGGTTTGTGTGAATTCGGCGCTTTTCGATCGGATCGGAAGCCGAAAAAGAATGGGTACCCTCTTCCTGCAGAGGGGATGATACCACCAGGGCGCGATTTCGGTAATGATTGCGGAAAGCAGCGTGAAATTACATCTTTAAGCAATCATTTTTACTCCCCGGGCAGCGGTGTAGCACCAGCTGTTGGGGAAGTCTGCTGGGTGGAGAGTGCTTCAACAGTCGGCGTTGGAGACACGATAACGGGTGTCACAGCCATAGGAGGAACATTGGGCAGGCCGTCAACCAGCAATTTCCATGCAATATCGACGTCATAGACGGCTACTACCGGGTATTGCGGCAGGTTATCGAGAGCAAGATCCAGGCGGCTGATGACCACTTTAAGACCCTCAACCTCATCTGCAGATACCACCGAAAGCAGCGAATAGAGCAGAGCTCTTGCTTCGGTGACATCCGTCTCAGCGAGGCCATAATTGCTTTGAGAGAGATAAAGACGGCTGCGCGAAAGCAGTTCCAGAGAGCGGGTGAGGGTAAGCTGCTTCTCCACCTCTGCCAGCACTTCGTTTTTATGAGTGTCAAGGTTCAGCTGCAAGGCCGCCTGCATTTTTTCCAGCGCAGCCAGACTGGCGGAGTGGGATTTAATGGAAGTCTCGATATTATCGGCGCGTAATTCAAGCGCGGCTATCTGGTCCTGCAATACGCTGATTTCCGTTTCCAGCCGAGCCATATCTGTTTTATGTGTGTTTGCCAGCTCACTGACACGCGAGGTGTTTGATTCCAGCGGGTTAAGCACTTTTTCATAAAAATATGGGATGCCAAAATATGCTGCTGCCCCCAGCGCTGCGAGGATCAAAATGGCAATGAGGATACGAACCAGAATACGCCGTGTTCGATTCGTGCCAACCTGTGCGGATGGTTCATCAACAGAAGCCTGTCTGGCGGTTAGATGATCTTCTTCGGTGGTTGTACGCTGTTCCATTTTTTTCTCGAATTCCGCTTTCCACCCCTCAAGCAGTTCCGGAGACAAATCCTTCACTCTCGCTAAATCCTCCAGTGAGGAAAACGGACGTGCGCTCATAACCCGGTCAGCCAGCTCCATGCTGCTGCCTGGAAGGCGAGAAAGCATTTCTTTCTCAGAAGTATTCATGAATTCCATGAAGTCTTTCATTTTGCCACCTCGCGCACAAGATAGGGATATGTATTATACGAATCAAACAGAAATAGTTTGCACATTTCTGTTAAATTTAAGATTTAATAAATGATGCTTATCCTATCACGTTCTTGAGGATTGATAGAACAGAGGTTTCGCGTTTAAGCCACCCTGGAATTTCAGGGTTATTGGTTTCCATCAACCGCCGGTTGTTTTCAAGTGCATCACTGCAACTCACCCAAACAGTGGTAAATCCCAGATCCGCTTCGTATGGGTCAAGATCTGGCGCGTTGACTTCATCCTTAATCTGGCAATAGTAATAATAAGAATACATCTTGAATACATCATAATTCTTTTCATACACGCGGTCATATTCAAGGGTAGTACCTGCCAGACGGATCATGTTTTTCAGGTTGAATCCGGTTTCTTCTCTTAATTCACGCAGAAGCGCTTGTTCATGTCGCTCGCTAGACTTTGTACCGCCGCCCGGAAACTTATAATCGCCGTTGACCGTGGAATAGACCATTAACAACTTGCCGTCATGATTCACAATGGCACGAACAGCCTGACGCAAGAGCGTCCTGCCTGTTATTTTTAATCCGGGCACGCGCTGGATCTCAAGATAAAAAGGGGAATCACCATCTGGCGCGGTGGAACTCATACACTAATCATAACTGGAAATGAACTTTTCGTCATGAAATGATAGCTATAATTTAATGAAAATTTCATCATCAAAAATATTTTCAGGAATCATCAAATGAATGATCTTACGCTTTCAGTTATTGTAATCTTGGTGACAGGGTTGTTTGTATTCTTCATCCTGGTGCTATCCAGTCGCAAGAAAAAAGTCAGAGATGAAGCCATAAAGCAAATGGCAGCTTCACATGGTTGGCGTTACGAGCGAATTAATGACCCTGCCTGTGAAGGATACGCGATCTTGGGGACTGACTGGCGTTTCGAATCAAAAACTTCCAAAAACTCAAATCAGTCAGAGCACGCTTCCGTTTCTGAGAATTTTTCCACCAGCTGGTCGACGGCCAGTGTTCGATCAACCGATGGACTCATTCTCATTGGACCAAAAATCCCATCCATTGATGTTGGCGGTTTTGGAAACTTTCTGTTGCAGCAAGCGCTGCGTCTTTTTCTGCAAGATGAAGCGGATCAGGTTAATGAAATCAGCGAGGTTCACTGGGACCGACCTGCGATTGAAAAGAAGATCTCTGTGTGGGCATCAAGCGAGGAAGCCGCTTTGCGATTTCTGACATTCAACGTAGAAAATGCCCTGCTGAACTGGAAATTAAGACAATTGCCGGTGGTGAAGATCTCAAACAAAGGGGTTAGCATTACCCTGATGAACGGGGCTGCCCACACCCCCGAAGAGGTCATGGCTGTGATCGAACTGGGTTTGACTTTTTTGCGCTGTTAAGAGATCAGATACAACCAGCCTATATTCATCGCCAGGGTGATCAGCGTGATCACCAGCCCGGGCTTGGTGTATTTCCAAAAACTGAGATCTACGCGCCAGCGGGCAGCCGTTTCGGCGACAATAAGATTTGCCACCGAACCGAGAAGGGTCAAATTCCCGGCCAGAGTGGAGGCAGATGCCAGCGTCAGCCAGCCGATGCGCGCGTTTTCCATACCCGCCACCAGGGGTTTAAGCAATAGCACAGCTGGAACGTTGGAGACGATGTTGCTTAAACCTGCGGTGATCAGACTGAGATTCCAGATATTGGTGCTGCTTGAAAGGTGTTCGATATCCACCAGCTGGGTGGTTACGCCGCTCGTTTCGAGCGAACCGCTGACAATGAACAGGGCGGAAAAAAGCACCAGCAGCCCCCAATCGAATTCGGCAAAAACGGTCTGGGGTTGGTGGCGGCGGGTGACCAGCAGCAGGCTTGCGGCCAGGAACGCAGCCAGCGCAATCGGCGCACCTGAAAGAAATGCGATCAACAATCCGGCTGCAATCAACAGCGTCTTGGTGAGCAGTGGCTTTGAGATTTGCTCACTGTTCTTTTCGGGCACTTCGTTGAACCGTTCTTTCATGAAGTCATAAGGGAACATGACCACCAGGACTACCCAGATAACGCCCAACCCCAGTAATGCAACTGGAATGAGGGCAAGAGAAAAATCAACATACGGGATTCCTGAAGCGATGCCGACAATCATATTTTGAGGATTGCCGGTGAGCGTTGCGGTTGAACCAACGTTAGACGCGGTTGCCAGGGCGATCAAATAGGGGATGGGGTTGCGTTTCAATGAATCCATCAGGTTGATCAAGAAAGGGGCAAACATGAGACAGACTGTATCGTTCAAGAAGAGGGCTGAGAGGATTCCTACAAGCAGGACCTCGAACGCCAGGAAGGAACGCGGTGTATGAGCCCTGTTGACCAACCAGCGTGACGCCACTGTAAAGAACCCTGCCAGTTTCAAATTGGCATTGATGATCATCATGCTGAAAAGCAGAATGATCGTATCAAAATCGATGTAATGCGGGAGGTCTTCAAATGCCACCTGGCCAAATGCCAGCAGCAGTGCCACGCCCATAAGCGCGATTGTGGTGCGATTGGACTTGATGATCGGGTATCGCCCGATGGCAATTCCAATAAAGGTAACCAGCACGATGGTGCCCGTGATCCAGGCGTTGGGTGTCATGCCTCGCATTATAACCATTAATAATTTTTTAAGCTTAATTTCAATGGTTTTTGTGACGATTATTTGTGTAGGAAGAATTGGAGTATTAGGGTATAATTTTGCCCCTTTAAGAAACCGAAATCGGTTTCTGGTTTGTTCGGCTTTGGAGCAGGAAAAAACAGGAGATTAGAATGACCAGTTTATGGGTTGCCTTCATAACTGGGATTACCACAGGGGGACTCAGTTGCATGGCGGTGCAGGGAGGATTGCTGGCGAGTTCACTGGCCAGTCAGATTGAAAAAGACCTGGCTGCTCCGCTGCGCTCATTATCACAACAAAGGACCTTCCGCATCGCACTGCCGATCCTGTTGTTTCTAACAGCCAAACTGGCCGTATACACAATGCTGGGTGCCATTCTGGGTGGTCTGGGGCAATTAATTCAAATCACCCCCACTGCGCAGGCAATTTTTCAGTTTGTGATCGCGGTTTTCATGCTTGGCAACGCGCTGCGAATGCTCAATGTGCACCCGATTTTCAGGTATTTCACCTTTGAACCCCCCGCATCAATTACACGCTACATACGAAGAAAAGCAAAAGGTAACACCTCTATATTTACACCGATTTTTCTCGGTGTGCTTACGGTCTTGATCCCTTGTGGGGTCACGCAAACAATGATGGCAGCCGCCCTGGCAGCTGGCAGCCCCCTTCTGGGAGCAGCGTTGATGTTTTCTTTCACCCTGGGTACCAGCCCCGTGTTCTTCGTATTATCTTACTTTGCCGCAAAATTGAGTGGAAAGGTAGAAAAATATTTTGTGCGCATTGTGGCCATTGCGCTCATCGTTCTCAGCGTACTCGCATTCGATACCGGGCTCAATCTGCTTGGTTCTCGGTACTCTCTGACCCGCCTGGTCAATTCGATCAACAAGAACGCGGCTGTCGCTGGATTGCTTCAACCCGGTTTAACTGAGGAAGATCTTCCTGCAAATGTTTTGTTTCTAAATGCTGAGAATAATGGATACCGGCCGACCAGACTGCACGCCCCCGCTGAAACAGCGGTAACGCTCAACGTTGTGACCGATGACACCCGTTCATGTACGCGCGCATTCCTCATCCCAGATATTGATTTTGGGGTGATCTTAAAAGCAACCGGAACCGAGGTGATCGAGATTCCTCCGCAAAAAGAGGGCACGATCATGCCTTTCACCTGTTCGATGGGTATGTATACCGGTGAAATTGTTTTTGATTTGTAATGGAACTTGGAGTAAAAGAATGGTGGTAAAAGATTTTCGAGTAAGTGATATGACCTGTGCCAATTGTGCCATGCGTCTGCAGGGTTTAGAAGATGACCTTCCGGGTGTGGTGGAGGTTAAAGCCAGCTACCGGACACAAATCATGTCTGTAAAATTCGACAGAAATCGAATTAACGAGTCACAAATTATCGAAGCGGTAAGGTTGTTAGGCTATACTGCAAAACCATGTGACACAGAGTCTTAAGCAGCAGTTAATTCCAGCACAGCAATTTCTGGACGGGTGCCAATTCGAATGGCGGGCTGGGTGCAGCCAATGCCTTTGCTGATGTATACATACCCCCATTCGGTGTCGACCAGACCGCTGGCATATCGTTTGTTGTGAATTGGTAGCAGTGGTGAGCCAATGCCAGGAAGAGTCACCTGGCCGCCATGCGTATGGCCGCTGAGCATCAATACCGCACCGCTGCGGGCAACCTGAGGGTCATCGGCAAAATCAGGATTATGAGAAATCACGATCCGCGGAGCTTCATAAGGGGAAGGTGTACTTGCAAAAGCCGAGGTCAGATCTTGAGTGCCTTCCCAAAGGTCGCCGACACCAGCAAAGTTCAGACTCGCCCCGTCGACTGTGACCAATTTGCTTTTATTTTCCAGTAAACTGATACCATAATCACGCAGATATTTTCTGGCGGCTGCAGGATCTACCCAGTATTCGTGATTACCCAGAACAGCTATGGCTCCGTGTTTTGATTTCATTTTTGCCACAAGGGGAATGCAGGCACTGAACAAATCCTCGGCTTCAGGAGAATGACCGAAACCTAATGATTCATCACGCGTGACCTTTGCCATGATGTAGGGAATCGTTTTTCGCATTCCCACAAAATCTCCAGTGTGAACGATCAAATCGGCATCCAACTGGTTCACCAGATCCACAACATTCTGGAGCTGAGATTGAGATATCCAGGTGCCAACATGGATATCGCCGATAACAACCAGGCGGAAACCTTCGAGAGGTGGTTTCAATCCCGGGATGGGAACGCTGGTGTGTGTGATTTCAATCCAGGATGGTTCTATCATGAATCCATACCCCGATGTCGCCAAGACAGCCGCAGAGGCGGTTATGAGTGTTATTTTTAAAAATTCACGCCTGTTAATTTTCGTCATAAATTAGCAGGGCAAGGTTATTTTTCGGTGATCACGATGGATTCAATCACGTCACCGGTGTAATCGGGGTTCTGGCGCGGATCGCGCAGGGTGATGCCGGTAACGACATCCATACCGCTGATGACCTGCCCAAAGATCGTGTAATCGCCATTAAGATGTTCTTGAGGGCCAAACGTGATGAAGAATTGACTGCCGTTGGTATCACGACCCGCATTCGCCATGGCCACCACTCCGGCTTTATCAAAGGTCAGGTCGCTGTCTTCGTTGATAAAAGTATAGCCTGGTCCGCCATAGCCGGTACCTGTTGGGTCTCCAGTCTGGGCCATAAAATCTTTGATCACGCGGTGAAATGTGACCCCGTTAAAATATCCTTCACGCGCCAGAAACACAAAACTGTTGACCGTGATGGGTGCTTTTTGGGGATAGAGCTCTATGACGAACTCACCACCCTTTTCCATGGTCACCGTTGCCAGATATTGCTTCGATGTATCAATCATCATTTCTGGAGCGGATGAATATTGTTGATAAGACGTGGTTGCCGTGGCGGGAAGGGGGATTTGTTTATTGAGATTGTTTTTGTAAACGACGGCGACAATCACCACGATTACCACTGTGGCAATGCAAACCAGAAGCACTGACAGGGAATAATATTTGATCTGACGGTTGAAATTCTGTTTCGGCCTGGAATTATTCTTTGATGGCATCAATCACCTCGCGGATCAGGATCTATGAAGGATTTCTTTTTCAGCTCGGGTGATTTCTTCGATTAAATCACTGACTTCTTGCTTGACTTCTGCAGAAGCATTGGGCATGAACTGAACAAACTTGACCAGGTCGCGAGCCTGGCGCAGGATGTCTTTCACGTTTGCCGCGTACGAAAAATCCATCCAACCCTGATCAGGCGGGATGGGCAGATCACGAGCTTTTTGAATCAATGCGCGGGCTTTTTTAATTCGTTCTGCGGTTGGGATCACTTTGCTCATTCGAATTCCCTCACAGGTTCATCAATTTATAGCACAAATCTTGAATCTAAAACGAAATCAATCAGATTTTTCTCTTGCCACAAGATCGTAAGCCCATCTTTGATTGGACCATCTATGCAGCAGAAAAGATAATCTAGTGGTTATTGCTCCATGCGTATGGATCGAAAACTGAATGTTCCTGGATGAATTTTTTGATATCCTCCCACGGCGCAGTGTCAAAAGAATCGATCCTGAGGTAGCGTTTTGGATAGGTTTTTCCCTCAAGCAAGTGTTTTGGATCAGGAATAGCCGCTCCATGTATGAATGCCAGACGAATATGATCTGGCATGATTCTGGTCTGGCATATCCCTGCGCTCACATGCCCACCGCGTTCTGCATGGAAATAAGTGAGCCCATGGGGATGCACGTCCACCGCCGCGGAAGGGGCAATTTCAGCGACGAGGTTATGGATTTCGACGAGGATATCCAGCCGATCTCTGCTGACATTTTGATAGAGCGTTTCCAGTTCGCTGACCGTTAACATTTCCTATTTATGCTACCATAAACCAGATCGTTGAAGAAAGAAATTCCAGTCAGGGTAAAAAATCTCATGATGAACGTTATAATTTAATAAGCATTCCAGGGGCATTTCAATTTTGGATGGCAGCTATGGATTCCGTTGAACAAACCCAAATTGATATCTTAAGTGAATCGCTGACCGATGAGATTGTCGGAGCAGTCGGATTGCCCAAAACGCGGGTATATCATTGGTTATTCAGAAAAATGTTTCACAACGTCACCGACCGCATGGCAGCCATCGGCATTCCGTTTGATCGATTGGTGCGCGAAGAAGGTTTGCCGGCAGCCAGCCGTTGGGCGCTCAGCTTATTCTGCCACCATCCCAAAAACCGCGGTGTGGAAAATATCCCGGCCGAAGGTCCGCTCTTTGTCATTTCAAACCATCCTGGTGCGTACGATGCGCTGGCAATTTTCTCTCTATTGAACCGAAAAGATGTTCACTGGGTTGCATCGGAGATCCCCTTTCTTGATCTTTTGCCAGCCACTCGCCGCTTGATCCTGTTTTCTTCACGCAAAGATTCCACTCAACGGATGGTGGTATTCCGCAATATCATTTCGCATCTTAAACAGGGGGGCACGATGGTTTACTTTGGGTCTGGTCACCGAGACCCCGACCCTGAAGTTTACCCGGGCTCAGAAGCGGCGATCGATGGCTGGCTGAATATTATCGATGTGCTGTATCGATTGGTACCAGGTCTGCGCGTTTTGCCAACCTTTGTGAGCGGTGTGGTCACAAAAAAATGGGCTTATCATCCGATCACCAGGCTGAGAAAAGAACAAATTGACAGACACCGGCTCGCTGAATTTGGCCAGGTGATTACGCAGCTATTACATCCGGGAGCGTTCTATGCCACCCCCGCTGTATCTTTTGGTAAGCCATATTCAGAGAAAGATCTTCGACAGCACAGCCCGGATGGAACACTCCAAAAAGCGATCATCAATCATGGAAAAAAACTTTACAGAGATCATATCCGCGAATTTAATTGCGCCTATCCTTAATGGCCGATAATCTCCTCTTCAGGCATCTTACCGAATAAGATCGATGTGTTTTCTTAATGAGCGATGCTTTGGATTACAATCCAAGAGCTGTAAACATTGTTTATTTTGGAGAATCATGTGAATATCCTGGTCATTAATTGTGGTAGTTCTTCATTGGGTTTCAAAGTCTATCGAGCTGATCCGGATGGAAAAGGGACGGTGATCGCAGCGGGAAAGGCCAGAAATGTCGCCACTCAAACCCAAGCAGCACCAGTGATCGAGTGGGTGATTGGCGGTGATGAAGGAAAAACGAACTGCAACCTCGATTCGCACCGCATCGCTGCCCAAAGAATCCTATCTTTGCTCAAAGAGCGCCATGTGGAAATTAACGCGATTGGCCACCGGTTTGTGCATGGCGGGGAATATTTTAGATCGACGACAAGGATCAATCAGGCAACGCTTGACACAATTCGCGAGTGCCTGCCGCTGGCGCCGATCCACAACCCAAATTCATATCATGTGATCCAGGAATGTCTCGATTGGCTGCCGGATGTGCCGCAGTTTGCAGTCTTTGATACGGCGTTCCATGCCTCATTGCGGCCTGCGGCCAGAGAGTATGCCATTCCCCGCGAACTGGCAAATCAATATGGATTACGAAAATATGGGTTTCATGGCTTATCTTATCAGTATGTCAGCCAGAAGGCTGCCGAGCTGCTTGAGAAGCCCCTGAACGAAGTTAAACTCATCATGTGCCACCTTGGGACGGGGGGATCGAGTGTTTGTGCTTTTGCCAACGAACAATCCATTGAAACCTCGATGGGATTTTCACCCCTGGCTGGTCTGGTCATGTCCACCCGATGTGGTGATATTGATCCCGAGGTGGTGCTGGAATTGCTGCGGAAGGGTTTCACAGTGACAGAGGTGGAAGAGATCCTCAACAACCAATCAGGGCTGCTGGGCCTCAGCGGCTATTCTTCGAATCTGGCAGAAGTAATCGAGGCCGCCGAAGCCGGGAATGAAAATTGCCGACTGACCTACGAGGTCTATGCCAACCGGCTCAGGTTTTACCTGGGCGCGTACACCTGGCTACTCAACGGTGCGGATGCGGTCGTGTTTACTGACGATATCGGGATTAAATCATGGAAACTGCGTGAAAGGGTCTGCACAAATGTCGAAAACCTGGGCATCAGGCTGGACGTGGAAGCCAACCGGAATTCGACCAATGGTGATGGAAAAAATATCGCAACCGCAGACTCACGAACAAAAGTGCTGGCGATTGCGACGGATGAGGAAAGTGTGATTTTTCGTGAAGTATTAAAATTGGTAGCCCGGGGTTAAGAAAGGATTTGGCTATCTATCCTTCGGCATAACCTGCCAGTGCCAGGGCACCAGGGCCGGTATTGATCCCAAGAACCGGACCGGTGATGTTGATAATTAGTTCCGCGGGGTTAAACTCCTGGCGAATACGATCTGCCAACGCTTCGGCTTCTTCGGGTACGTTGCCGTGCAAAACCGCGATGTGTAAATTTGTTGCGTTTTTAAAATGTTCAAAGAACCTTGTGTACATTTGCTCCACGATCCCTTTATGGGTGCGTGAGAGGCTCACAGGCTCAACCAGACCGCTGCGATGATTGATATTGACCAGCGGTTTGATTTTTAATACGCTGCCCACCCATTTCACCGCGTTACCGATACGTCCGCCTTTTTGCAGATATTCCAGCGAATCCATACACACATATTGCACGAGCTTTTTCTTCATCTCTTCCAACATAGTGAGGATTGTTTTCACATCAGCACCGGCATCGCGTGCGCGGGCAGCAGCCAGCACCTGCCAGCCCAGACTCATGGTTGGACCTTTTCCATCCACTACTGAAACGGGTATCTTCACCAGTTTAGCGGCTTCCTGTGCCATGTGGTATGCACCGCTCATTGCACTGCTGACGGTAAGCGTGATGATTTCTTTAACCCCCTTGCTGATAGCTTCTTCGTAAGCTTTAACAAAGTCTGGAATTCCTGCCTGAGCAGAGGAGGGATAGACGGGATCAGAAACAAGCCGCTTGTAAAAATCGACTGGCTGCATGTCTACGCGGTCGCGATATTGATCTGTCCCCCAAATGATCATGTGAGGGATAATCGTGATTCCATATTGCTGAACCATTTCTTCGGGGATGTCACAGGTGCTATCAGTAATTATTCCAATCATCTTTTTACCTTATTAAGACGGGAGTCAAATACCATCTTATCATACCCTTTTGACCGACAGGCGTCAAACGGGCATTGTTGTATTTGGGTAAAAATCTATGACGTTAGTCATGTGACTCTGGAAATATTTTTATAATTTCACCCTTTAGTAAGGATTGCAACCCCCCTTTTTTCCTTTTATCGCCAGGATTAATCATTATTCTGTGTCGATTTCACTGAAGATTTCCTGGTCGTGTGTATCGGGAGTGCCAATCGGCTCGAGATGCGTAAAAATAAAACTGCCCGGCAGTGCTTGGTGAATGTCGCTTTCTACACGACTTACCAGTTCATGACCCCGTTCAACAGTCCAGTCACCTGGAACAAGCACGTGCATGGATATGAATTTCACGGGTCCGGCCAAACGGGTGCGCAGCGCATGGAATTCGGCACCGGAGATCTTGTAAGTATCGAAAATCCTATCAATGGTATTTTGATCGTCAGATGAAAGAGATGTGTCCATCAATCCAGCGATCGACCGGCGCACGATACCAATACCTGACCAGACAATATTTAATGCCACTCCTATGGCTACAAGAGGGTCAAGCAATTGAATGTTAGTGAGGGCTACAGCTCCAACACCCACTAAAACTCCTCCAGAAGTCCACACGTCGGTCATGAGATGTTTGGCATTCGAAGTCAAAGAGATGGAGTGATGCTTTTCTCCGGCACTTTTCAAGATGAGTGCTACAGCCAGGTTTGCCAGTGAGGCTCCTACAGAGACAATCAGTCCGATCCCGATCTTTTCCAGAGGCTGCGGATGGATGATGCGGTTGACAGCGGTGTAAATGATGCTGCCCGCAGCGATCATGATTAGCGCTCCCTCAGTTCCGCTGGAAAAATATTCAGCTTTATTGTGGCCGAAGGTATGTTCTTTATCCGCCGGACGGGCGGCAATCGTCAGCATTGCCAGTGCCATCAAAGCCCCAACCAGGTTTACGATCGATTCGAGAGCATCAGAAAGCAAGCCAACAGAACCCGTAAGAAAATATGCCACTGTTTTTAATGCAATGGTAAAGATGGCCACAGCAACTGAAAGCCATGCGTAACGGGTTAGATTTCTCGGACTGTTTTTTTGCATATCCATTCCTTTAATTATCCGGATCCGTATCCGGAATTTGTCCTAATCGGTATCTTCGAGATCAGAGATTTTCTTAAATAATCGATTTTTACGGATCACGAGTGAGATTGCATATCCGATCACGCCCGTAAAAATAACAATAAAGCCAGCAATCATATAGCTAGATGTATCCGGTGTCATTATTCCTCCTCGGCGTTCAGTGCCAGCTTGCGTTCTTCCAGCGTTGCCTGAAACACACCCAGACGGAGCCGGTGCCAGTAGAAAGCTGCAAACAGGATTGTGAAGGCAGCCAGACTGGCGAAGAAAGCCACCTGCATGCGGTCTGTCATCGCGAACGAACCTGAAGCTGCGGCATTGCTGCCGCCTACAATAACCGGGTGAATGGTACGAAAAATTCGGATGGATAAAAAGGTCAGAGGCACACTGACAAAGCCTGCAATGGCATACACAGCTGCATACTTCGCTCTACGCACAGGCTCATCCACACCGCTGCGCAGCAACAGGTAAGCAGCGTAGATCAGTTCCATTACGAATACGGTTGTCAGACGCGGATCCCATGTCCACCAGGTATTCCAGATTGGACGCGCCCAGATGGAGCCGGTGACGATGCAGAGAGCCATAAAGACCATTCCAATTTCAACGCCAGCCAATCCGGTAATATCCCACTTCATATTGCCTGTTTTCAGGTAAGCGATGGCAGCGATCAATGACACCAGGAACCCCAGCATTCCCGTCCAGCTAACCGCTACATGGAAATAAAACACTTTTTGCACCAGCCCCATTTCAACTTCCACCGGGGCATATTCCATGACCAGCCAGAATGCGCCAAGGAAAGCCAGTAAAGCCAATGCGTCTAAAAAGATCAAGGCTGGTGGTATCTTGTTTAAATCTTTAAGTTCCTTACTCATCCATTATTCCTCGATTATTTTTTCAAATACCATCAATCCGACAGCAAAAAAGAGCAAGTCGTAACCGGCCAACAGGAGCAGCCAGGTGTGAAATTCAGATGCCGCTCCGCCCTGGAGGATGATCGTTGATGCGCGCACTGCGGCCAGGAGGAGCGGAATGACCACAGGAAAAAGCAACACCGGCAGCATCATGTCACGGGTACGTAGTTGAACTGAAAGCATCGAGAGCAGCGTTCCGGTGAGGATATACCCCAGCGTTCCCAGAAGGATCACACCGGCAAATTGCCAAGAAACCAGGCTGGTATTATTGAAAATCGAATAAACAGGAACCACGATCACAGCCGAAAGCAAGATATAGATCCAGTTAACGAGCACCTTGCCAAAGTAAATTGCTGTGCGGTCGACGGGGGCCAGCAGCAATCCGTCCATCCCTTCGCGGTCTTTTTCGATCGACATGGAACGATTGAGACTGATGGTGCCCGAAAAGCAAAGCGTCACCCAGATCACCCCTGCCGCGGCCTTGCGTCTCATTTCCACAGATAGGTCAAACGCAAAAATGAAGATGAGGATAACCGTCAGGGCAAAAACCAGCATCGCGCCCATGATCTCGCGGGTGCGCCGTTCTGCAAGAAGGTCTTTCCAGACAATAGCCAGGATCGCGTCGAGAAACCGTTTCACCGCGTGTGCCTTTCTGTGTTACTGCTTTGATCAACTGCCGTTAGCTGATGATACCGTTCGCGCAATTTTTCAGGCGTGATGTCATCGATGGGTAAAGAGTCGCTGATGACCCCGCGATGCAGGGTGTCTGCCCGGGTGGCAAGCTCGCAGGCACGTTCAAGGTCATGTGTGGCAAAAAGGATCGCTTTCCCCTGCTGAGATGCATGTTTCAAGTATTGGATCAGGTGTTCGATGGAATCATCATCCAAGCCTGTCAGCGGTTCATCCATTAACAGATAATCAGGATCATGCAGCAGGGCGCGCGCAATGGAGAGGCGCTGCTGCATGCCACGCGAATACGTGCGCACCAGATCTTCTGCCCTTGAGGAGAGATTCATCGCATCTAAAATCATTGATATGCGCTTTTCAGAATCTGCGGCTCCAAACATGCGGCTGAAAAATTGCAGGTTTTCTCTCGCTGTAAGGCTGCCATAGAGCATCGGTGAGTGCAAAACGACACCGATTCGCTGCCTGACGCGAATGGGATCTTCACGAATTGAGTTGCCATCCAGGCTGATTCTGCCCCCATCTGGCCTGGTGAGGGTGGAAAGGATGCGCAGTAATGTGGATTTTCCAGCACCGTTCACACCGATGAGAGCAACGATCTCACCTCGATCAACCTTAATATTCACTCCACGCAGCACTCTGCGTGAGCCAAATGATTTAAACAGGTTGGAGGCGTTTAACATGACAACATTCCCGATCAAGAGGCTGTTTTCTTTGTATCTTCTTCTAATTCGGCCGCTGCCGGTTGAATCAATGCGGCAGCCTGCGATAAAAGTTCATCTCTGAGGTTATGGTAATCTTCAATAGAAATTTTTCCCAGCCCAAATTCAAAATCTAATTCGCGAATACGGCCAAGGATTTCTTCATATTCAGACTTTTCTGCTATCTGTTTCACAGCAGTTGGCTCTTCTTCTGCGGGTGATTTAAAAAGGGGGCGGGTAACCACCACGATCACAATGATTAAAACGATAAGAATAATGACCAGAGAAATAATGTCCATGAAAACCTTCTATTCCTGACCGGCTTCTTGCAACAGGGTGCGGATCTCATTCGCAGATTCGAATGCACCAATCTTTATGGCTGCCAGAGTGCCATCCCTTCCAATGATATAGGTTTCGGGAACTGCCTGAACTTTAAAGATGCGAGAAATCTTTGAGCCAAGGTCGGGGCCATTGGGATAAGTCAAACCATATTTCTCAATGAAAGCGATAGAGTCTTTTTCAGTATCCACGTAATTCACACCGAGGAAAACGATGTCACCCGAAGACTTCACTTCCTGCCAGACTTCTTCAAGGGCGAATCCTTCCTCATCGCATGAAGAACACCAGGAAGACCAAAAATTGATGAGGATGAGTTTCCCTTCGAGGGCTGATTTTGTGTATGTTTCGCCATCAAATGTCGTGACGCTAAAATCAGGAACATTGACGCCAATCTCAAGTGAGGTAACCTTCGACTGTTTCATCCACAAACCCAGAACCACGAGCAGGCCAATTGTAAAAACTGAGGTAACAATGGCAACTGCCCATGGAAAACGGCGTTTTTCTGGTGTTGATGATGGTTGATTCTCTACTGGATGATTCATGATCGCTCTTCTTTTTGAAGGTCTTTCTCAATTTGCTCCATCACAGTCTCTGAAGCGGGAGGAGGGGATGGAACCAGATCTGTTTCCTCTGGAATTACAGATTTTCTTGACCGTTTCACAATGGTGATCGCCAGGTATATACCACCGATGACCACAAGGGGGGGTAAAACATAAACAATCCAATTCAATCCTTGAAGTGGAGGGACTGCCAACACCTGTCCGCCATATTGTTCGGCAAAATATCGTTTGATCTGTTGATCGCTCCAACCAAGGGCAATTTTTTCGCGAATTAATTCGCGCCATTGCGCACAGGCTTTTGTTGGGCAAACATCAAGCGGCGTGTTTTCGCAAACCGGGCAATACAGTTGCTGTGCCACCCTGTTGACCTCATCGTCGCTGACTGTGGGTGTGATTTCTTGCGCGCGAACGGGAGTGGCGAAACAAGAAAATAGTATTGCCACAGCAACCAAGAGCAGGGTTTTATTTTTAATTTTCACGCCTCCTCCTTTGCGATCGATTTTCGAATCGTTGAAGGCCAGAGTGCCAATAAAGTTCCAATGACAGCTACAATCGATCCAATCCAGAACCAATTCATCAACGGGTTACGAAAGACTTTGATTGTGGCGCCCTCTGAAGTGACAGGTTCCCAATCCACCAGAATGATGTATAAATCATCAGCCAGGGTGGTGCGCAAACCAGGTATCGTAACCGCCTGTTCGGAATCATAATAGTAATCGATGCGAGGATAGACGACTTTTAATTCTTGGTTGTCACGCGAGATGGAAATCTCAGCTTTGGCTACGTTACGCCCGTCAGGTGTATCAGTGATCTGCAAATCGCGATATGTGATCGTGTAACCTGAAAGGTCAAGTGATTCACCCTGTTTGAGCATTGCCTGGGTTTGAGTTTGGAAGAACTCGATTCCGATGATTCCCATACCCATTAAAGCCACACCGAGGTGGATGATATACCCGCCATAGCGGCGACGATTACGGGTGGTAAGGGTTAGAAAAGCCTTCCACAATGGCTCATGATGGTTGGCTGCCCTGAGCCTGATTGAGCGGATATAATCGTACAGCGTCACACAAATCACAAGCGCTGCCAGCCAGATGGCGATCACAGCTATCCAATTTTTGGCTGACAAAACCACTGCAAGGATCGGGAAGACGAGAGATAACAGCGCTGGTTTCCACACGGTTTTTCCAAGATTCCGGGCAGATGAGGTGCTCCAGGCGGTCAGTGGGACGATACCCATGAGCAGCAGTAATAATGCGAACAAGGGTCCGGCTGCGCTCTCATAGAACTGCGGCCCTACGGTTACCTGTTGGCCGGTGAACAATTCAGAAAGAATGGGGAAGATGACCCCGAGAAGGCAAATGGCAAATATGGCTAAAAATAACAGGTTGTTGTATAGAAAAGCGGATTCACGCGAGAAAAATGATTTGATCTGGTAATTGGAACTGAGACTTGACCAACGGTAAAGCAACAATCCCAGCGAAGCAACAAACATCACAGCGATAAAGATGAAGAATGCGGGTCCGATCTGAGATTCAGAGAACGCATGCACCGAAGAAAACAAGCCGGAGCGGGTGAGAAAGGTTCCAAAAATGACCAGGCAAAAAGTGAGGATGATCAGTGCAACGTTCCAATGTTTGAATAATCCGCGTTTATCTTGCATCACCATTGAATGCAGGTAGGCCGTGCCGGTCAGCCAGGGCATAAAAGCCGATATTTCCACAGGGTCCCAGCTCCAGTAACCACCCCAGCCCAGAACATCGTATGCCCAGCGGCTTCCCAGAATCAATCCCAGTGAGAGAAAGAGCCATGCCATCAACGACCACCTGCGTGTGGCTTTAAGCCAGCGGTCATCCGTGCGTCCTTCAATTAAGGCCGCGATGGCGTACGCAAATGGGATGATGAATCCCACGAACCCCAGGTAGAGCATGGGCGGGTGCACCACCATGCCGAAATGGCGTAATAAGGGATTTAGCCCGCTGCCATCGGTTGGATGGGCAGTAATTGCATGGAAAGGTTGGAACAGCGAGGTGATGACTTCGCCATTGTACAGAATGTAATACTTCAGGAACGGATTCTCAAAGAAGAGAACCAGAACCATGAAGAAGAAAAGCGTGATATTGGTGACCACAATCACCCACGGCAACAGATCGTGATCCTGCTTCCACTTGCGAATTAAGACGATGAAAGTAAAACCTGAAAGCAGCCAGCACCAGAAAAGCAGCGAGCCTTGTTGCCCGCCCCACAAAGCGGCGATCTTAAGGTAAACAGGCATGCTCAAACTGGTGGTTTGATAAACATAAACGTATTCAAATTTTCCACTCAACAACAGTGCGAGCAGCGCAGCAACAGACATAGAAAGTAAGGGAAAGGTCGAAAGGGCTGCCAGGCGAGAGGTTTCTAGCATGGCTCTGGTTTTGCTAGTGACCCCGTAGACAGCCGTAATCACGGCAATCAGGGATGTCACAAGTGTGATAACCAGTAATCCAAATCCGATATTTGCGATCATGGGAGTTCCTTGAGTGAGGGTGATTACCTCGAATTTTGGCTTTGTTCAGGGAGTCCTTCTTCATACTTGGAAGGACACTTCAACAGTAATTCTTCAGCGTAAAAGACACCGTCTTCACCCAGATGACCGGTGACGATAGCCTGAGCTTCATTTTTTAGTAAATCTGGTTTGACATCATGATATTCGATTTTGAGACGAGACGCAGAAGGATCAGTGGAGGCGGTATGCAATACCTGGGCAATTCCACCCATTTCTTCAATCACGGCGTTGTCACCTGGTATATTGGCAATGGTGAATTTCAAAACCTGGTGTTGAGCATCATATTCAATGGTGTCTCCTATTACGACACCAGAAACGCGCACGTTTGAATATTCTCCCGGGGGGCTTGCCAGTAACTCATCTATGGTGAGGTAGTATTGAGCGTTTCCTTTAAGGCTCGTAACTACCAGAACAACAACTGCTGCCAGGAGTAATACACCGCCAATAACGAACTTGTTGATCTTAAGAGCGGGTTTTTCTTTCGATTGATTTTGGGGAAGAGAAGTATTGTTATTCAAAATTGCTCCGGTAAACCTTCAGCCGCTGACAGACTGATAGATGTACCATTATAACAAACAACTTTACCATTGATTCATTAAGTGCGCGATCTTACCTCACGGCACAATATCAAAAGAATAGACAATTTTTTTGTTTTGACCATATAATTTTAAGTTGCCTGTCAATGAATATATAGTAGAATAAAATATACTTCCGCAAAGCTGAAAGACCTGCTCTTTAAGACTATCCACAAGTTTATGTTTTTATGCATTCATTTGTTTGGATAGTTTTTTTTTATTTGCCAATGCTCAATAGATTATAGAAAGGATCGTATCTCATGACTGAAAATCTTCCTGTTGAGAAAAATGAAGTTCCCCCGGCCGATGAACTAAAGAAGAAAAATAAGAAAAAGGGCGTTTGGACCATCATTGGGATCATCGTTCTGGTGCTCGTTGTGGCTGGAGGAGCAGGGGGCGGGTATCTGATTCATCTTTCCAATACCAGCCCAGAGTTCTGTGCCACCTGTCACATTATGGAACCCAATGTCACTTCTTATCTCACCAGCAATGACCTGGATAATGTTCACTATCAGGCGGGTGTGCAATGTAAGGAGTGTCACGATTATCCGGTTAAGGCCGAGATCAGCAGCGGGATTAAATTTGTTTTGGGCAACTACACGGTGGATAATGAAGGAAAACTGCTTCCAGTCAGCTATGGCAACGACCTCTGCCTGAAATGCCACATCAGCTATGAGCATTTAGCCAATTCCACTGATTTTTTGGCGAAGAATCCACATAAGAATCATAATGGTCAATTGGATTGTAAGACCTGTCATGTATCTCACGGCGACCAGATCGATTTCTGTTCAAGCTGCCACGATAACGGCGGTCAGCGGATGGTCGGCGAAGAGATCGAACCCCGGGGTACGATCGACTGATAACATTTTGATCTTTCAAAAAGAGGCCTCAAGTTGATTCTTGAGACCTCTTTTTAATGAATAAAATATGGACAGGGCTGAAAAACCCTGTCCATATTTTTTTGAGGTTTTACAGTTTACGAACTCTGCTTTTCTTCTGCTACTGCTCCCTCGTCTTTTTTGATTTCCTTTTCCTCGCCTGTTGAGGCTTCTTTTTCAGGAGTTGGGGTAAGGGCCGCAGTTTCTTTCTTGAGCTCGCTATCTGTTTTCTTGATTGGTTCTTCAACCTCTTTAATAAATTCTGTAACTGAGGCTGCCACCGAGCTGGATATCTGCTTCGTTTCCTTGTTCAAGTCGCGGATCGTTTCATCCAGTTCAGCTTCTTTGGCCAGCATTTTCGGCAGTTCATTCAATTCCCGCTTGGTCGCCCAGACTTCTTTCCAATACGGTGATTTGGTCACTTTACGGATCAGCTTGCCCGCATCTCTGGCTGTTTTAACCATATTCTCAGGGCCAAAAATGATCAGGGCGATAATAATAATGAAGATAATCTCAGACAGACCGAGGTTAAAGAATTTCATACATCGATACTTTCAATCAGAAGTAAGGATTGCTTTAATTCCCGTGGATACCAGGGATGATCGAGAAATTTATTCTGATTTCGTTTCTTCTTTTTCCTCGACCTTCTTTTCGGGTTTGTCATCGTCTTTGATCCCTTTGCGGAAGGATTTGATTGCACTGCCGAGTTCTCCGCCAAGTTTAGTGACGCGGCCGACACCAAACAGGAGAATGACGATTACAAGGATAATGATTAATTCAGGAACACCTAGTCTGAATGGCATATTCTTACTCCTTAATAATATATTCTAATTTTACTACCCTTTGCACAGGGAATATTTTACCCCTGCAACGGGTTGAAATTACCCGGCGTTTTCTTCCGCAGCTTCTTTTTTCGGCCGCCAGGCAGCAAAGGCGAAAACGATGCTGAGGAGGTAAAGCAAGAAGAGCGGGAGTGTCATTAAGCCCATGTTCACTGGATCTGGTGTGGGGGTGATGAGCGCAGCCAACACTGCTGACGCGAGGAACGCGATGCGCCATTGTTTCGCAAGTTGTTTTGCCGATACGATGTGAAGCCGGGCCAGAACATAAAAGATCAAGGGCATTTCAAAACATATCCCCACCCAGAACATCAGGTTTAAGACGAATCCAAAATATGTGCTGGGGCGGGGGGCAGTTGCGATGCCCATAAAATTCAACAAAAACGGAAGCGCTGTTGGCAACATGAAGAAGTATGAGAAAGCCACTCCGCTAATGAAGAAAAAGGTAGCAAAGGGAACCACCACCCAAATCCACTTGCGTTCTTTTGGGGTCAGGCCGGGCATGATGAAGGCAATGATCTCAAAGAGAACGATCGGAAAAGCAATCACCACACCGGTGAGCAGCGAGATTTTCATGAAAGCCGATACATTTTCGGTCACATCGATGGATGACATCGCTGATAGACCGCCGATGGGTTTTGCAAGAAATTCTGCGATTTTTTGGCTGAAGGCGAAACTGGCGATGATCGCCACCGTCAGAGCAATCACGCATACGAGAAGACGCCTGCGCAGCTCGTTGATGTGACCTAAAAATGTCATCCTCGGGGATTCATCTTCCATAATCAATCTCGATAATGTGATCGAATTTGTAGAATATTTATTTTATCAGCGTTATTATCTTCATACAAGATTTACTGGCGAGCGAAAATTTCTGTATAGATGCGATAGTCTTCCTCAGTGAAACAGCAGAAAATGATCTCTGAAATTGATGTGGCTGCAGCAGTGAACTCTCGCACCGCCGATACGGCAATTTCGGCAGCAAGCTGATGTGGGTAACCATATACACCGGTACTGATACATGGAAAAGCGATAGAGACGAGTCCTTTACTGGCTGCGATTTCAAGTGAGTTCCGGTAACATGCGGCAAGCAGATCAGCTTCACCATGAGATCCCCCACGCCAAACGGGTCCAACCGTGTGGATCACATACTTTGCCGGAAGGTTATATCCTCCCGTGATTCTGGCTTCACCGGTTGGGCAGCCGCCAATCTGCCTGCATTCATTCAATAACCCTGGACCTGCAGCCCGGTGAATGGCACCATCCACTCCACCGCCGCCGAGCAATGTCGAATTAGCCGCGTTGACAATTGCATCGACCGGAAGAGTGGTGATGTCGCCATGAACAACCCGCAGATTCACCATTTCTTACAAGTTCTCCTGTTGGCAAATCCTTAAAGAATGATTTTACACGGGTTGAGAAATACGCATCATTGATTATGCTAGAATAATATCCAGTATGAAAATCCTTCCCAGGCATGTTTTTTTAATGATTTTATTTGGGGGCATATTTATCGCCGCTTTACGCCCGGCAGGTGACCCTGATTTATGGTGGCACCTGCAAACCGGTAAACAGATCATTGAGACTGGCACGATACCGCATGCCGACCTGTTTTCGTCTACCATGATTGGCAAGGAATGGATCACGCATGAATGGTTGACCGAAAGCATTCTCTATCTGATCTATGACAGGCTGGGTATGATACCGCTGATCGCTCTCTTCTCAGCAGTGATCACCGGGGCGTTTTATTTCGCATTTCTTCGCGCTGGTGAGTCTTCCCGTCCATACACAGCGGGTTTTGTGGTATTTGTTGGAGCGGTTGCGTCTGCGCCGCTCTGGGGGATTCGGCCGCAGATGATTTCACTGCTGCTGACGAGCATCTTCCTCTTTCTGTTGGATAATTACGAAAAGGATCGAAAAGTAAAATCGTTGATCGCCCTGCCGCTGATCATGATTTTATGGGTCAATATGCACGGCGGGTTCATCATTGGAATTGGGATCATCGGTATTTACCTGGCCGGTAACCTGCTGACGACCCTGGCGCGAATCAAGCAGGATGGAATTCCAAAAAAGGATTCCTGGTATTCCATCTTATCTTTATTTGGAACAGTCATTCTTTGCACTCTCGCAGCGCTCATTAACCCCAACTCTTACAAAATTTTGATTTATCCTTTTCAAACGATAACTGATCCAGCGATGCAACAGTTGATTGTGGAATGGTTTTCACCAGATTTTCACCAACTCATCTGGCTTCCTTTTGGGGTGTTGGTGCTGGCATTGATCGGGTTTGGTTTGGCAGGAAAGACATCAGTTTCGCTGACACGCATTCTGCTTGTGGTTGTGGCAACCTTTGCGGCATTTCGTTCTGTGCGCCACATCCCATTGTTTGCGATTGCCTCTGTGCCTATCCTGGCTGATTTGATAGCCCCATTTTTTCAACTTTCCGTGGGCAAAGAGACTGGTAAACCAATCTTTCGCTGGTTGAACGCTGTGCTTATTCTGGCTGTTTTTATTGGCGCGGGTGTGGTACTCTCGCGCTTGCCGCAAGAGCAATCAAAGAAAGAATCAGAAACCTTCCCGGTTGGCGCGGTGACCTGGCTGCTTGAGAATCACCCGGATGGGAAACTTTTTAATTCTTACACCTGGGGCGGTTACCTGATTTGGAAGTTATATCCAGACTACCCGGTGTATATCGACGGCAGGGCGGATGTTTACGGTGCGAATTTTTTCAGTCATTTTGCGTCAATTTATTCCGCCGAGGATGGCTGGGAGCAAGCACTTGATGACACAGGGGCAAGTTTGATCCTGGTGGAGCGTGATTGCAGGCTGGCAAGTGAATTACGGAAGTCTACACAATGGCCGGTGGTTTACCAGGATGATTTAAGCGTCATTTTCCAAAAGGAAAATTAATCATTTACGCAAGATTGGTAGAATGATCGCCCGGTGGCAGTTCTTCTCGGTCAATGATCGTTGTGATAACGTTTTTCTCCGGCTTCAATCCGTACGGCAAGGTGATTCTGCGAGTCTGGTAAAGGGCAGGTGGCGTAAGCCGTATATGCGCATGGCCAGTTGTAAGCCAGGTTAAAATCCAGTGTCACCCATCCGTTAACCGGTTTTGGGGTTACAACGTAGCGCCCTCCGGGATATGTCTCATCGCGGCGGGTTTCATCAGTAAAGCTAAACAGCAGCTCGTCTCCATCTTCCTCGGCGATCAACGAACAATCCTTGCCGTCAATAGAAAACCTTGCTATCCCCGAGTATGGTTGATCAAATTCGTTGCCAATGGCATTGTACCTTTTGCGCAGCAGAGGCGGGTCATAGGGGGTGTATTGCGCCTGAAGTTTAAAGGCCGGGTTGACAGGGAAAAATTTCAATCCACTGAAATTCTTAACTTCCTCTGATTCTCTATCCCAAACGCGCAGAAAAAACTTCCCTGCACGGTTGATCACTTGCATGGCAATTGATCTGGCTTCGATGAGATCTGGATCTCCGTCAATGTCTGTGCGTAAAGGAGCAAAACCGGGTGCATTGCCGTTCACTGTAATGTGATTTGGGGTGGTATCCTGTAAAAAAACCTTGCCAGATTCGACCACTAAAGAACCGGACTGGACCTCGGATAATTTCGGGATTTGGATCCAAAAACCGTCCTGATTGCCAAAACGATTTACCCCTTCTTTTAACGGAAAACGCCCGATCAGGGCGAACCAGCTTAAGGGGTTCTCAATCAGGTGTTGCTGATGTGAAAGACGTTCGGTATCGATCATCTTTTTATACTCAAGCGCATCTTGAAACATAAATACCCGTTTGACCTCCATGAGCGTTGATCATATCGAAAGGCAACCTGTATTATAAAATCAATTGAACCAAGAAGGGAAATCAGGCCAAACCTGTAAGCGAGAAAACTTTACATAACCCCCTTAAAAGGCCAGCGGGCTAGAAGCCAGCCCGCTGGACATCATTATGCTGATCTGTGTTAATCGAGGAGTTCCTTGGGGATGTTGCCGCCGTTGTCAGCGATCTTTTTCAAGACGGTTTTGTGAAGCCACATATTCATTTCGGAGTAATCGCCGCCGATTTTTTCGGGCGGGCAGCCAAGTTCCTTGGCGAGTTCCTTGCGGTTTTCAAGCGTGCTTTCAATGCCCAGAAGGGTCAGAAGGTCGACAATCGATGTCTTCCAGTTCAACTTCATATTGCTTTCTTTGGCCAGCTTTTCAAGCTTGGCGACGACATCCACCACCGGGATGGCAACTGGAGCGGGGGCTTGGGGAGCGGGAATCGGTTTCTTAGGAAGAGTGGTGGCCACCTTGGTGGTTGGAGTTTTGGTGACAACAGGGCGTGAATCTTTGGTCGTGGTTGCTCCGACTTTCTCAGGCTCTTTCTTCTTGAGATCAAGTTTCTCGAGGATCTTATCAAATAGTCCCATAGTATTTCCTTTCCCTAAATAAGATGCGAATCAAATAACTTAATTCATTATAGGGTAAAAAAGCGGATAATGTCAAATCAGGAGATTTTTTAAGATTTCGCCAAAGAAATCGAAACTTTCTCACTGGTGAATCTCGCTGCCTGACTGCTTCAAGCGGCCGCAGGTTTCTGAGGTTTCTTGAACAGGGAAATGATCAATTTTATTCCTCCTATGCCGAGGATGACCATAACCACGGCATAGAGAATGATCAGTCCCAATACCAAGACCCACCAGATGCCCGTTGCTTCGATCCTACCGGAGGCCAGACCGCTGACAACCGCAACAACCTGGCTGAGCACCAGCGCTGCAAGCATGCCCGTAAAGCTCCAGACGATCCATTTCTGCACCGATTGAGCGAGCATCGCGCTGATGATCAACGCGATACCGCCAATCGCTGCAAATGGAACGAGTTCAGCCGGCATCAAATAATCCATCATCAAGCGGTCTCTGGCAATGGATCCAATTACTCCGGTAACCAGCGTTGCCAAAATTGGAATCCACACCAGAACCGTCCCAACGATTGCCAGCACTCTGGAAGTGATCATCTTCTTACTCATCGTGATCTCCCTTTCCCGCACTTAAAACGGATTAAATCAATCATACAACGAATCAAAGTAATTTGATATAGCGTGTTGGTCTCGTACTTGATGAGAATCAGTGCTCTATGTAATGAATCAACAGGTGGGAGGAAAAGAATTAGACACTCGGGCTTTGAAAATAAGTGGTGAATGAAACTGCGGATCGGAAAGGATCAGCGGCACGCCTGTGAAATCTCTGCGCAACTGGCCTGGAACACCTCTCCATTATTTTGAAAATCGAAAGATCATCCCGACCGAGATGAGAGTTTAATAATTTCACCAATAAGATCCAGGGAGGGGAAGTTGATACGAGCTAAAAGATTAAAGCAGCAATTCCCAAAAGCCGACGTCAATCCAACGCCCTAATTTGAATCCCACTTCGTGAAAATGCGCGGCTTTCTTGAATCCAAGGCTTTCGTGCAGTTTGACACTCGCTGCATTCGGAAGGATAATGTCTCAAATTGTGGTGTAAAAAGCAATTGACAAAAGAGTCATCGTGTGGTTTCTTGAAGGTCTCATACACCAATTCAAGAAAGGGAACACACGATGACCACAGCAACTATAGCATTTCAAG
>Ga0208826_1000225_pt1 | contig 63971 bp, 66 predicted proteins | sample AD_UKC115_MetaG_FD_184451 | JGI IMG/M metagenome (GOLD analysis project Ga0208826, IMG submission 184451) | Active sludge microbial communities of municipal wastewater-treating anaerobic digesters from Hong Kong - AD_UKC115_MetaG (SPAdes)... | ecosystem: Engineered > Bioreactor > Anaerobic >... | reverse complement strand
TCCCGTCCGGAACGCCGCCTTCCTCTCCGGAGCCTTCTGCAGGAACTTCTCCACCGTCTTCTCGTACGCCGCCCTGTTCCCCGCGGCTTCTCCCGACTTGCTCTCCGCCATGGGCTCTGTCCCCTCCCTGAAAAAGCTGCGTCTACCAATATTGTATTTTTTCACAAAAAAAGACCCGATGCGTAAACTCCACGATTATCGGACAAACTGAACCACGATGCAACCATTTATGCGGATTTGTACAAAAATTATATACAATAAAGGTTAAGCCCTGTATTGATAAGGCCTCACAGAGCTTAACCCCCAAAGGTACGATTCAGAAATGTCCGGTTCCGACGAAACGTATTTTGTATTCACAGGGCGGGCCGATGAGAGGCCCGTTCCCGTTCGCTCGCCGGTCTCGGCTTCCTGCCGGAGAAGCTTCCCTCGGGAGAGAGGAATCCTTCCTTTTCCAGCTCCTTGCGGTACCGTTCCAGGTGCCTGGCTGCCCGTTCCCCGAGCTCGACCTCGGCAAACCGGTCCCGGAGACGGATGTTTCCGATTTCCCTCCGATCGACCTTCAAGGCGCGACAAAGGATCCCCAGAAGGGCCCCGACCTCGACACCGTCCGCCCGTCCCTTTTCCAGCCGCAGGCGGGTAGCGCCTCCGGTTTCTTCCCGGCGCACCCCGGCCCGGGCGGCAGGCTTGCCCTCCCGCTTCGCGAAGCGCCGCCGCTCCTCGGCCTCCATCTCCCGGTCCAGCTCCCTGCGGAGGGCAAACCCGGAGGACCGCTGGGCGAACAGCCGCTCCAGGAGCCTGGCGACGACGCATTCGGCCTCATTTCGCCCGAGGATCTCCCGGGCCCACTCCAGGTACATCTCCGAAGGCTGTTCTTCGCATTCAGCCAGTTCCCGGTCAAGACGCCCGCGTTCCAGGAGGCGGATCTCGTGGGAATCGGGAACCGAGAGCCATTCAATGCTCAGCGAATGCCCCCGCAGGAGGCTCTTGAGGGTCCTGGCGTCCCTGGGAGTCAGAAGGGAGAGGTTGAGCCCCTCATTTCCTGCCCTTCCCGTCCGGCCGCTCCGGTGGACGTAATTGTCCAGCGTTCCGGGAAGACCCAGCTGGATGACGTGGGAGATCCCCTCGACATCGATCCCCCTTGCGGCGACATCGGTGGAAACCAGGATCCGGACCCGCCCGGCACGGAATGCCCCGAGCGCCGTGTTGCGCTCCTTCTGCCCCATGTCGCCGTGAAGCGGCAGGGCGCTGAAGCCGGCGCCCTGGAGTCTTTCGGCAACCTCGGCCGTCTCGATCCGCGTCGGGCAGAAGACAAGGGCCCGTTCGGGGGCCTCCCACAGAAGAACGTTGATAAGGGATTCCACGCGCCTGCCCGACGGGATCAGGTAGGCCCGGTGGGCGATGTCTTCGTGAGAGGCGGTGTCTTCCACAAGCGAAATCCAGCGGGGTGCCGACAGGTAGCGGCTCGACAGCTTCACCACTTCCTCGGGCATGGTCGCCGAAAAGAGCCAGGTCCGCTCTCGCGAGGGCAGGGAATCGAGGATGGCCTCGAGCTCGTCCCGGAAGCCCATGTCCAGCATGTGATCCCCCTCGTCGAGGACCACGGTGTGGATCGGCTCGCAATCGAAAGCCTTTCTCCGGATGTGGTCCAGGACCCGGCCCGGAGTCCCGACCAGGACTCCCGCCCCTACCCTCAGCCGGCGAAGCTGCGCTTCCATGTCCATCCCCCCGACGAGGGCGGCGATCCGGATCCGCAGGGGTTTCGCCATCGACTCGAATTCCTGCGCGGTCTGCAGGGCCAGCTCCCGCGTGGGCGAGAGGACCAGGACGCGAGGAAGGCTCTCCCCGGCGTCCATTTCGTTGAGGATCGGCAAGGCAAATGCCAGGGTCTTCCCCGAGCCGGTCTTGGCCTGAACGATGAGATCTCCCAGAAGGGCGTTCTCGTCCGAAAGCACCCTCTCCTGTACAGGGGTGGGGTTCGTAAACCCCCGTTCGTCCAAAGCCTGGGACAGCTCCGGCCTCAACCGAAAATCTTCAAATCCTGACTGCGTTTTTCCCATGTTTCCCAAAACAACCTCCCAAGAATCAAAAAAAGTGGCCGTCTTTTCGGGACGGCCACTTTCTGATTGTTCCTCCCTTTTCAGACAACCCGGTCCAATTATCCGCCAAGGCTCCCCCTTGTCAAGCGGTTCGACTTTTCGGTGGGAAAAGGAAGAACTTTCCGGTAAAATTTCATCGTGGGACATGATTTATTGAAGGGAGTGAAAAAACCCGTGGAGGAATTCGAAAACCCCGTCATCCAGGCAATCCTGGCCAGGCGAAGCATCCGCCGGTTCCAGCAGAAGCCCGTCGAGCCCGAGAAAGTGGATTGCCTCGTCGAATGCGCCTGCGCCGCACCGACCGCGGCCAACAGCCGCCCCTGGCACTTCATCGTCGTGGACGAGAGGGCGGTCCTGGACGCCCTCGGGGAAGCTCATCCCTACGGGAAGATGCTGTACCAGGCCCCCCTGGCCGTCGTCGTCTGCGGAGATCCCGAAAAAAGCGACTTCGCCCGCCTCTACTGGGAGGAAGACTGCTCGGCCGCCATGGAAAACCTGCAGATCGCCGCCCATGCGCTGGGACTCGGGAGCGTCTGGCTGGGTGTTCGCCACAGCACCGAGCGGGAACAGGCGGTCCGGCACATCCTCGGCATCCCCCAGAAAATCGCTGTCCTCGGGATCGCGGCGATCGGCTACCCCGACGAGGTGAAGCCACCGCACGAGGGCATCGACCCGGGGTCTCTCCACCTGAACCGATGGTGAGCGCCTCAGGCCGCCTCTGTGTTAAAATGGTCTAGTTGCGGGCGCGGCAGGCTTCAGGCCGCGCCCGGTTCTTGAAACTGGAGCGATTGCTTCGGGATGGAGGATCACTGCCAATGGCGGAATTCACCGAAACAGACCATTCTTCCCCTGAAAAGGGGAACCCGGCCGGCCTCGGGAGGGTTGTTCCCCTGCCTCTGGAGGACGAAATCAAGCACAGTTACCTTGACTACGCCATGAGCGTGATCGTCGGGCGAGCCCTTCCGGACGCCAGGGACGGCCTCAAGCCGGTTCAGCGGCGTGTCCTTTACGCCATGCGGGAGCTGGGCCTTTCCCATAACCAGCCCTACAAGAAATCGGCCCGGGTGGTCGGGGAAACGATGGGAAAGTACCATCCCCACGGAGATTCCGCGATCTACGACACCATGGCCCGGATGGCCCAGGATTTCAGCATGCGGGCCCCGCTGGTGGACGGACAGGGCAACTTCGGCTCCATCGACGGAGACCCGCCGGCGGCCATGCGGTACACCGAGGCGCGTCTCAGCCAGCTCGGCGAGGAAATCCTGGCCGACATCGACGAGGACACGGTAGACTGGCTTCCCAATTTCGACGAATCGCTGCAGGAACCTGCCGTCCTTCCCGCCCGCCTGCCGAACCTCCTGGTGAACGGGAGCTCGGGGATCGCGGTCGGCATGGCCACGAATATCCCCCCCCACAACCTCGGAGAGGTCGTGGATGCCCTTTGCGCGCTCCTGGACAACCCCGAGTCGGACCTGAGCGATCTCATCGGCCTTTTGCCCGGCCCCGATTTCCCCACGGGGGGCATTATCATGGGACGGGACGGCATCGTGGAAGCCTACCGGACCGGACGCGGCAAGATCGTCGTCCGCGGCAGAACCTCCATCGACGACGGAAAGCGGGGAAAAAAGGCGATCATCATTTCCGAGATCCCCTTCATGGTCAACAAGACCGCCCTGATCGAAGCGATCGCCGATGGCGTCAAATCGGGACACCTCGATGGAATCACCGATATCCGGGACGAGTCCGACCGGAGGGGAATGCGCATCGTCCTTGAACTTCACCGCGATGCCAACCCCGATGTGACGCTGAAGCAGCTCTTCAGCCGAACAAGCCTCCAGACCACGTTCGGGGTAATCAACCTGGCCCTCGTGGACGGCCGGCCCCGGGAACTCTCCCTGCTGGAAATGCTTTGGGTCTACCTGGATCACCGCCGGGCTGTCATCCGCCGGAGGACCGCCTTCCGCCTGAGAAAGGCCGAGGAGAGGGCGCATCTCGTTGAAGGGCTGGTTCGCGCCCTGGACATGATCGAGGCGGTCATTTCCCTGATCCGGGCCTCGAAGGACACGCAGACCGCCAGGGAAGGCCTGGTGGAGCAGCTCGGCTTCACGGAACCGCAGGCCCAGGCGATCCTGGACATGCGCCTCCAGCGCCTGACGGGGCTGGAGCGCCGCAAGCTCGAGGAAGAACTGGCGGAGCTTCTCGCCGACATCGAGCGTTACCAGACGATCCTGGGCAACCCGGCCGTTCTCGACGCCGTCGTGCGAGAAGAACTGGTCGAAGTCAAACGAAAGTTCGCCACGCCCCGGAGAACCGAAATTTCCTCCGTGCTGGAAGACGTTTCAGTCGAGGAGCTGATCCCGGAATCCGACATCGTGATCGTCCTGTCCCGGGACGGATACGTCCGCCGCTCACCGCTCCAGGACTTTCACACCCAGTCCCGGGGAGGGAAGGGTGTCCGGGGGGCCGTCCTTCGCGGCGAAGACGAAATCGCCATCATGACCTGTACCACGACCCACCGGGACCTCTTCCTCTTCACCTCCCGCGGCCGCGTTTTTGCCATCAAGGGACTTTCGGTCCCCGAACCGAGGAGCGGCAAGGGCAAACCCATCCGGGACCTCATCTCGCTGGAAGAAAACGAGCGGATCGTGGCCATGAAAGACTCGAGCCTGAGAGGCGCGGCTTACGTCTTCTTCGTCACCGAGCGGGGCCTGGCCAAGCGGCTGCCGGTATCGGAACTGGAAAACCTCACCCGGGCCGGGAGACGCGTCCTCGGACTTTCAGAAGGCGACACGATCGCCCGTGTACGGTTTACCCGGGGAGACAACGAACTCCTCCTCACCACGGCCCAGGGACAGGCCCTCCGGGTCCGGGAGGAGGAATTCCGTCCCCAGGGACGCCTGGCCATGGGAGTCCGGGGAATCCGGCTTGCCCCCGGCGACCGGGTGGTCGGATGCGTCGTCCTGCAGGACACGCTGGACATTCTCCTGATCAGCGAAAAAGGAGTCGGGAAACGGACTTGCTGCCTGGAATTCCCGGTCCATCACCGGGGCGGCGGAGGAATCCGGGCCATGCGCCTGGGAGACCGCACGGGAGACCTTGTCGGTTCCTGGGGTGTTCTTCCCGAGGACGAGGTGGTGGTCATCTCCAGCCGGGGCAGGATGGTGAGGCAAAGCGTTTCCGGCATCCCGCGCCTGAGCCGGACTGCCACCGGATCCATCCTGGTCCGCCTCGATGAAGGGGACAGTGTTTCTGACGTCAGCGTCGTCGTCGAAACCGCCTGCGACGTGGAGGTTTAAGGGATGAGGCTTGCACGGGACGGAATCGCCGCCATTTCCGCCTGCGCCTTCATGGCCGCGGGAGGGTGGCTGATCGCCCGTCCGCTCGGTGTTTTTTTCCTTTTCGTTCTCCTGCTTCTTCTCTGGTTCTACCGTGATCCCGACCGGAAGGCCCCGGAGGACGAAAGGCTCTGGGTCAGCCCTGCCGACGGGAAAGTGATGGAGATCGGCCACGCCGAGCATCCCTACACCGGGCGAGCCCTCTGCATCGGCATTTTCATGTCTCCCCTGGATGTTCACGTCAACCGTGCCCCGACTTGCGGAACGGTGGAATTCCTCGACTACGTCCCGGGGAAACGCCTCGCCGCCTACCATCCCAAGGCCTCCCTCGAAAACGAGCGCTTCTACGTCGGGATGCAGACCTCCCGGGGGAAAACCCTTCTCGTGCAGATCGCGGGGCTTTTGGCCCGGCGGATCGTTTCGAGAGTGCGAAAAGGCGAAGCTTTGACACGGGGGCAGAGGTATGGGATGATCAAGCTTGGTTCGAAAGTGGAAGTCTATCTTCCGGCGTCCGTTCGGCCCCTCGTCGCCGTGGGCGACAGGGTTCGGGCCGGCGAAACACCGATTGGAGGACCTGCCGATGAAGACGAAAAGGATCAGGCGTAGCCCTCGGGCGATCCCCTTCCGCAAGATCATTCCCAACATGATCACCAGCGGCAACATCCTGAGCGGGATCCTCTCCATGATCCTGACCCTGCAGGGGCATTACCACCCTGCCGCCTGGCTGATCATGGCAGCGGTCTTCTTCGACGCCATGGACGGGAAGATGGCGCGAAGCCTTGGAGGTAGCACCGAGTTCGGCGTCGAACTGGACAGCCTGGCCGACGCGGTAAGCTTCGGGGCCGCTCCGGCCCTGCTCTTTTACGCGGTTTTCCTTTGGGGGTGGCTGGGCATCGTCGGTGCCCTGTCCGCTGCCTTCTTCGGCCTCTGCGGGGCGTTGAGGCTCGCCCGCTTCAACGTGTTCCACGCCCCAGGTCCCTTCCAGGGACTGCCCATTCCCGCCGGGGGGCTTTTCCTGGCCTCCCTCGTGATGGGCGGGCTTTCCGTCCCTCCGGCCATGGCCGCGGCCCTGGCCGTCGCAACGGGGCTTTTGATGGTTTCAAGCATCCCCTACGGGAACTTGAAGCGGCTCCGCAGCGGGAACGTCAACCGGCTCAAGCTGGCTTTCCTGTTCGCCCTGACCGTCGCGCTCATCGTGACCCTGCAGGGAAAAGCCCCCCTTGCCGCGCTCTGCATCTATATCTTCAGCGGGTTCTTCCGCTTCGACTGGAGGAAGTGGCTCGCGATCGACCCTGCAGAGCTCGAGGAAGAAGAGATCGAAGCGGAAGCCTGACTGGAAAACTAAAGAAGAGTGGAAAGGGCGGCCCCGGGAGATCGAGCTCCCGGGGCCGCCCTTTTTCTACGAGATGCGGCTGAGCCTCGGCCAGAGAAGCGCCACCACGATCACGGCGATCAGCAAGTTCGGAAGCATATAGCTTCCGTTGTAAGTCACGGAATAGATCCACACGTTCGTCCCCTTCGGGGCATAGCTCCCGAAAAAGACCGCACCCGAAAGGACATGGCAGGCAAACCGTGCGAAACTCCCAAGCGCCACGCCTGCCCAGAGCGGTTTTCTGGCAACTCCGGCAAGGCCCAGGGCCCCGAATGCAAAAGGATAGTCCAGCAGGGCCTGGAGGGGGTGAACGACGTATCCGCCCAGCAGCATCTGCAGCAGTCCGGCTACCGCTCCGGCTCCTGCACCGGGCCGCAGGCCCCGTCTCAGGGAGAAAATCAGAAGCGGGATCGACTCCAGGGTGATCGATCCTCCCTGCGGCATCTCCCAGAGCTTGACGTAGGAGAGTGCGACCGTCAGGGCAGCCGCCAGCGCTCCTTCCACCATGACCTTCACGTTGGGTTTCAAAGGGGACTCCTCCATCCTTCCGGTCCTTGCCGGAACAAGGGCGCAACCGGCAGCTGACCTGAGATCGGCATCTCGGGAAGGGAACCGCTGGAGAAGAAAGAAGGGAAACGCGTGAAAAAAGAGGGCTCGCATCTTTCCTTCGCCGGCATGATCCGGATCAGGTTCCAGGGGTCGAGGCCTTCGCCTCCTCTCAGCCGGAATTCCGACTCCCCCGATGCCAAGCAGACTTATACTCCCCCCGCCGGGCGGTGTCAACGCCTACTGGAAGCGCGGCCTGACCCGTACCCTCCCGGAGGGGTTCAGAACCGCCTCGAGGCGGGAAAGGATTTTCCGGATGGCAGCCGCCGCATCTCCCTGGAGCGGAATCGGACGCCCCTTTTCCGCCGCCTCTCGCAGGGCGGGATCGGCATGGACGACCGCGTCGACCGTGACTCCCAGGAATTTCGCCCTCCGGACGATCGCTTCCTCGGCGGCCGGTTCGACCTGGTTCAGAAGGGTCAAAAGCGGTTTTTCCACCTCCAGGAAAAGGCGAGCGGCAAAGGCAGCCGACTCCAGGGATGGCTGCGAACCGTCGGAAACGAACAGAAACGCGTCCGTCAAGCGGTGACTTGCCCCGTACCGGTCCATTCCAGCCTCGTTGTCGACGAGCACCCACCAGTTGCGGTCATCCAGGCGGCCCAGCACATGCCGCCCCAGCTCTTCCAGGATCTGCCCGGCGTCGTCTCCGCCCGGCCAGGCCTTGCCCACCTCCAGCAGGGCCAGGCAATCCCTGCGGCTCGTGCAGGCCGCGGGCAGCTCGTCGACATGGATCCGGGAGGCCAAGGCGGTGGAATTGCCCAGGTAGGCTCCGAGCTTCCTCGTCAGGGCCTCCGGTCCGCCCAGTTCGTCTGCCAGGCTCCGCAAGGGCCGCTTCAGCCCGACCAGCCCTGCAAGGCCGCGGCTGCTTGCATCCGCATCGACGACCAGCACATTCTGCCCGTTCGCGGCAAGGTAGCGGGCCATCATGGCGGTCACTGTGCTTTTTCCGCTTCCGCCCCGGCCGCAAAGCATGATCTTCGTCACCGGGTCCCACCCCCATGTTTAAACAAATGGTAACATTCGGTGCACATGACTGAAAAGCCCCCATGACGGCATCTCTTCGAAATGGTAGAATGTTATTGTTCCCTAAAAATTAGGATGAACTAACTGGACAAGGGGGGAATTACAAATGACAGCCAAAATGGCACGTGCCCTCCTGGCAGCCCTGGCGCTGTTGATCTTTTCTTCAGCGGGTGCCTTCGCTGCGATGGGCGAAATTTCCAGCTTCACGTTCAACGGATTCGGCTCCGCTGACCAGGTGGGGCCAGGGGAAAGCAGCACTCCCGACGGCAGGCCCGATGCCCGTTTCTCGGTTTCGATCACCGGTGCGGGAGCCTTGGCCGGCGTCGCGCTTCGGGCCGAAGACGGCAACGGGACCTGGGACACCAACCCGGGAAACTCAGCCTGGGGGATGCGTGTCCGTGACGGGTCGGGGAACCTCCTGACCGAGGCGAACGGGCGCCTGCCCATGGTCCCCTTCCTTTTGGGGATCAACCTGGAAATTTCCGTCGCGGATAACGGGGACATTGCACGGGGCGGCCGCTTCACGCTTACGGCCCGCTTCCTGGACAACTCCGAGGCCCGTTCCACGATCACGGTCCCTCCCTCGATCACCGCCACGACCGCGAGGATCCTCTCTGCGCAATGGATGGAAAGGGCCAACCGCGACCTCACCGGAAGAGACGAAATCCTGAGGGGAGACGGTCGGCCCGACGAACGGATCCGCCTTGAGCTGGAAGGAGAAGGAACACTGACGGAGGCCGAGGTCCGCAGCCTCGTTGAAGGTAGGCCGACCTCGGCCTGGGATACGATTCCCGGAAACGGCCGGTGGGCGATGGCCGTCGTTCGCGGGAGGGAAACCCTGAACAACAGCGACGGCAGCATCGAGATTCCCCTTTCGGGGAAGACGGTCCTGGACCTGTGGTTGAGCGACGACGGTTCCATCGAGCAAGGGAAGACCCGTTACGAGGTCATTCTTCGGTTTGCGGACGGCAGGATCCTGAGGGCACCGGTTGCAGCCCTGGCCGCGGGAACGGGCCCCACACAGGCGGAAGCAATCCTTCAAGCCACGATGATGGGGGAAGGGAACCGCGATCTTGTCGGCAGGGATGAAAACCGCGCCGGGAACGGAAAGCCCGACTGGCGGATCGACGTGAAGCTCGACCACCCCGGGACGATCATCGGGATGAAGGTCGCCAACGTGAAGGGCCCCGGCGGCGAGTGGGATACCCTTCCCGGAAACGGCCGCTGGCTCCTGGCCGTGACCCGGACGAACGGTGAAATCCTCAACCGATCGGACGGGGCGATCCGCATCCCGGTGACGGAACCGTCCGCCTTCATCCTCTGGCTGGAGGACAACGGTTCTCTCGGAAACCCCGAAACCCGCTCGCGGATCACGGTGGTCTACGACGACGGAAGGATCCTCGAGGAGGACATCCGGCCGGCGCCCGTTTCGGGAACCACCGGGGAAGGAGCGCTCCTGGAGGCGGCCCTGGCCGGGGTTGGAAGCTTTGATTACGTCGGCCCTTGGGAGAAGCTGGAAGGGAACCTGAACCGGGATTACCGGTTCGACATCCGGTTCTCGAAAAAGGGGACGCTGACGGGCGTGCGGATCGTCAACCTGACCCGGGGCGGCGAATGGGACACGATCCCCGGCAACGGCCGCTGGCTGACAGCCGTAACCCGGCCGGGAGGGGGCGTCCTGAACGCTTCCGACGGATCGGTCCGGATCCCGGTGGACGGCACGACGGCCCTGCAGCTCTGGGTCGAGGACAACAACACCCTGGCCGACCCCGCCTCGGCCTGGCGAATAACGCTCGCCTTCAGCGACGGTCAGCTGCTGGAGAAGGAAATCGGGACCGGTTCTGCGACGACTCTGCCGGCCGTTGAAAAACGGGAACTGCAGCTGTCGAAGCCCCAGGCTTCCGCCAGCGATTTCGTCGGTCCGTACGACCGGCTTTTGAGAAACGGCAGGAACGACTGGGTCTTCACCCTGAAGATCCGCGGACGCGGGAGGATCCAGTCCCTTAGCCTGAGGAACATCGGCCTCCGGGGCGTCTGGGACACGGTTCCCGCAAACGGCCGGTGGACGATGGCGGTTCGCGTTCCCGGCGGAGCGCTTTTGAACCGGCCCGACGGCTCCGTTTCCTTTACGGTGCCGCCCAACCGGACGCTCCACCTCTTCGTGGAGAACAACGGGACCCTGCAGCTTGCGGCTTCCCGCTACGAACTGGTGGCCACCTGGGATGACGGGACGACCACCACGGTTCGCGTTCCCTGAAAAAAACCGGCGGTTAAGGGGCTCCTTTCAGGAGCCCCTTTTTCATGCCCTCGTCTTCCTTTCCTTCAGGATCCGGGTCAAAAGCGTGGCGAGGGGCACACCCAGAAGGAAGCAGACCCCCGCTTCGCCCAGCGCCACGTAAAGAATGGTTGAGGCCAGGGGGACGTCGAGCAGGAGTGACAGGTAGGTGCCGACGACAAGCCCGTTGACCAGGACCGGGGGAACGGCCGCCCAGAACACGTTGGGCATGCGCCGGGTCAGCCAGGCAGCAACGAGCGTGGCCAGGCTGCCGAAAACCATGTCGATGATACCCAGGCCGCCGAACAGGTTGGAAACCAGGCAGCCCGCGAATAAACCAAGAATCGCCTCGGGGAAAAGCCAGGGGAGCAGCGTTAGCGCTTCGGCCACCCGAAACTGAACCGGCCCGAAGGAAAGCGGCGCGAACGCCAGCACCAGCAGGGCGTACGAAGCCGCAACGAGGGCCCCCCGGGCAAGAAATCCCGGCAGCTGCCGGCGGTTTTCAGGAACCATCATCCAGATCCCTCCCGTATCGAAATCCGCCTCAAACTTGATGACAAGCCACAAACCGGCCCGGTTCGACTTCCCTTAGAGGCGGAGCCTCCCTGCAGGCCGCGTCGGCCCGATCGCAGCGTTCCGAGTAAGGACACCCCAGGCCACCGGCGGCGGGTCTTCCCGTAGGCGGCGGAGAGATCGCCCTGCCCAGCCTCGGCAGAGCCCTTGCCAAAGCGGCCGTGTAAGGGTGAAGGGGTTCTTCGAGCAACAACGCGGTGGGTCCCTTCTCCACCGCTGTCCCCCTGTAAAGGACCATTCCTTCACGGGCGGCTTTCCGGGCCAGGATGAGGTCGTGCGTCACCAGGACCAGCCCCATCCCGGAGGATACGCGCCTTTCCAGGATCGCCACGATCTCCCCCCTGAGCGAAGCGTCTTGCATGCTCGTGGGTTCGTCGGCAAGGAAGAGTTCCGGGTCCAGGGCCATGGCCCTCGCCCCGCAAACCCTCTGCCGCTGCCCTCCCGAAAGGGACCGGGACACCCGCGCGTCCCAGAGACCCGTTTCGGGCAATCCCCACTCCCGAAGCAGCGCTTCAGTTTTAAGAGCGCTTCCAGGGGTTGATCGGAAGCCTTGCACCAGCAAGAGCGGCTCCAGGACTGCCTCCCTCACGGAAAGGGTCGGGGGAACGGCCCCGTAGGGATCCTGGGGCATCAGGCCGCATCGGCGCAGCAGTTCGGTCCGTTCCCGCCGGCCTGCGGCAGCCAGGTCCCTGCCGAACAGGCGGACCGTCCCCGCTTGCGGTCGCACCAGGCCCAGGGCCGCTCTCAGGAGCGTCGTCTTGCCGCTTCCAGACTCACCGATCACGGCCAGGCTTTCTCCTTTGCCCAGGTCAAGATCGACTCCCCGCAGGGCCGGATGCTCTCCCCCGCGGCTGCGGAAGGACACGCAAAGCCCCCGGATTTCCAGCAGCGCGCTCATGAGAGGTTTCCCTCCATTTCCAGCAGCGCGGCCACCAGGGCTCTCGTCCTGGGGTGTTTCGCCCCCCGGGCCAGGTCCTTGGCCGGTAGCGTTTCTACCAGCCGCCCGCCGTCGAGGACGCAGATCGTTTCACAGAGGCCTGACGCCAGCGGCAGGTCATGCGTCACCAGGGCCATTCCCATTTTCCTCTCCCGAACGGCCCGCTTCAGAAGGTCCGCGATCTCCGCCTGGATGAGCACGTCCAGCGCCGTGGTCGGTTCGTCGGCCAGCAGGAAGGCCGGATCGCAGGAGAGCGCCATCGCCAGGGCCGCACGCTGGCGCTGCCCCCCGGAAAGTTCGTGGGGAAACCGTTCTGATGCCTTTGAGCCGAGTCCCACTTCGTCCAGGAGCATGCGGGCTCTCTTTTCAGCCTCCCGGCGCCCGAGTCCCCGGTGAACGCGAAGCGGCTCGGCGACCTGGGACCCGATGGACAGGACCGGATTGAAGGCGTTCTGGCTCCCCTGGGGAACGAGGGCGACCCGGATCCAGCGGAAGCGGTCCCGTTCGTTTTCCGCCATCCCGACAACATCGGCCCCGTCGACCAGGATGCGCCCGGCGACGCGCGCCTCGGGAGGCAGCAAGCCCAGGATTGCCATCACCAGGGTCGTCTTCCCGCTGCCGGATTCTCCGACGAGCCCGGTGATTTGGCCCGAGGGCAAGGAAAGGCTCACCCCGGAAAGCGCCTGCACTTCTTTCTTGCCGGAACGGTAGGAAACCGAAAGTCCTTCGATCTCGATCATGCCCGTCCCCCCTTGAGCCTCGGATCCGCCCACTCCTCCAGGGCCCTTCCCAGGTCCATGAACGCCAGGCAGAGAAGGGCGATGCCGAGACCCGGCGGCAGGAGGAGCCACCAGGCTCCCGTCGTGAATGCCCCGAACGACTGGGCCTCGTGGAGCATCCGTCCCCAGGAGATGACGCGGGGATCGGAAAGCCCCAGGTAGGCGAGCGCCGCCTCGGAAAGGATCACCCCCGGGACCCCGAGGGCGATGTTCGCCAGCAGCAGGGGAAGGACCGTGGGAATCCCGTGCCGGGCCAGGATGTAGAAAGTCGGGGCTCCCAGCGCCCGAAGCCCCTCGACATAGGGAGCCTCCCGGAAGGAGAGCGCCATGGACCGGACAGTCCGGGCCGTTCCCATCCAGGAAAACAGTCCCAGGATCAGGACAAGCTGCCAAAGCCCCTTGCCCCAGAGCGCCGCCAGGACCATGAGGACCGGAAGGAGGGGAACCGAAAGAAGGACGTCCACGGTCCTCATCAGGAGCGTATCCGCGGCCCCCCCCAGGTATCCCGCGACGAGCCCGGCAGCCAGGCCGATCAGGGAGGAAACCAGCACGGCCAGGACGCCCACGAACAGGGAAACCCGGATCCCGTAGAGAAAAAGGAGGAACACGTCCCGGCCCCTTTGGTCCGTCCCAAAAAGCCCCCACCGTTCACCGGGGATCTGAACCATAAGAGAAGAACGCTCCACCGGGACATCGCTTTCGATCCGGACCCGGATCGTGCCGTGTTTGTCGAAAAGGCCCCGGAGAGATTCGTCGAAGGGCGAGAGGCCCAGGGAGATCCGAAACGCCATGTCCCGCGCATCGAGGTCCAGCGTCCAGCGGGCCTGCCCCGACAGGTCCGCGAGCACCCATTTCTCCCCGGCGGGAGTCTCCCAGACGAGGGCCGCTTTCGAAGGAGCTTTTGCAAACAGGACCTCCCCGGTAAGGGAAAGCCCCCTCGGGGCCTCCCAGGACCAGGTGAAGGTCTTTCCCGCCTCCCCCGGGGGGACGGCAAAAACCAGCGCCGGGGCCTGTGTCCTGTCGGCCCAGGCCGGTTTCGAAAAAGGAGCCGCGACGGGTTCACGGGGATCCCCATGCAGGAAAAGGGGCAGGATGAACCCGCAGAAAAGGAAAACCGCCAGGACCCATGCGCTCCACCGCATTTTCCTCACCGGGACTCCTCCCCCCCCGTTTTGATCCTCGGGTCCGCGAGCTGGACGAGAAAATCGGCCAGGAGGTTGCTCCCCACCGTGATGAGCGTGAGGAGGTAGAATGCCCCTCCCGCAGCCGGGTAGTCCTGCCCGAGGACGGAATCCAGCAGGAAGCGGCCCACGCCGTGAAGGGAAAAGACCGTTTCGGTCAGCACGGCTCCCGACACCACTCCGGGGAGGGAAAGCAGAAAGAGCGTCAAGAGCGGGGGCAGGGCAGCCCTCAGGGCGTGCCCCCAGAGCAGGCGACGCTCTCCGATGCCCTTGGCGCGGGCCAGGATCATGAAGTCCTCTCCCATGACCTTCACCACCAGGTTCCGGACCGTCAGGGCCCACCCGCCGAATCCCAAAAGGACCAGCGAGAGGACCGGCAGGGCCAGGTGCCAGACGCGGTCAGCCGCAGCCGCCCAGGTCCCCTCGGGGGGAGGGATGGAAAGGCTGCCCCGCAGGGGAAAGAGGGGAAACGCATAGGCAAAAAGGAGCAGGAGCACCATCTGGACGAAAAACGAGGGGAAGGAAAACGAAACCGCCCCCGCCGCGAGGACCGCCTTCTCCGCCAGCTGTCCCCTTCTGCGGGCCGCAATCACGCCGAGGGCGGTTCCCAGCAGGACCGAAAGCAGGTAGGCGGGAACCAGAAGGGCCAGCGTGTTTGGAAGGCGTTCCAGGATCTCGTCCAGGACGGGCCGCTGGGTGGAGAACGAAAGGCCGAAATCGAACGTGGCCATTCTCCTCAGGTAGAGAAGGAACTGGACCCCCAGGGGCTGGTCCAGCCCGTAGAGGGCCTCAAGCTGCGCTTTCGCTTCGGGAGAGAACCTGGGATCCAGGACGGTCGCCACGGGATCCCCCGGCATCAGCCGGAAGAGGAAGAAATTTGCCACGAGGACGATCGCCACGACACAGGCGGCGCCCCCCAGGCGTCTGGTCCAGTATCCTTTCACGGGCATCACCTGGGAATCAGCCAGAAACGCTCGTTGCGGGAAAACCGGACAAAATCGCCGGCTTTCGATTCCCTGAAAACGAACGGCCCCGTTCCGTACAGTTCGGTCAGCCCCGTTTTACCGGGGAGGGGAGTTCGCGAGGGCTGCCAGGAACGCCAGTCCCGGATCCGGTCCAGGAGAGCCGCCGGGAAAAGGGGAAGGCCGCCGATCGAGTGCAGGTGCCAGTAGCTGACGTTCTTCATCGTCACCACGACCGTCCGGTCATCCGGAACCGTGACGGACTCGATGTCCCGAACGGAATCAAAATAGCGCGGGATCGCGTGCTTCTTCAGAAAGAGAAGGGTCGCCTTCACGTCCTTGGCGGTAAAAGGCTTCCCGTCCTGCCAGACGACGTCCCCCCGAAGGGAGAAGGTCAGGCGCGTCTTCGGCGCTCCCGCTTTGGCTACCGTTTCCACCTTCCAGGAACGGGCCAGCCACGGCAGGTCGGAAAGGTCGTTCGGGCTCACCGCCAGCAGCGTGTCGTAAAGCAGGCCCAGGACCTGCCAGTCCGTGGCCGTGCTGGCGGTGAAAGGATTCAGCGTCCGCGGCTCGTCGCCCAGGGCCCAGTAGAGCGGCTTCTCCCGTCCCGATGCCGGCTCCATGGAAAGAAGGCTCCAGCTGTTGTCAGCCGCGGAAGCCTTAGTGGCAACGGCCCCTTTCCATTCCCTGGAAACCGCGGCCACGGAGTACCTCGTGTAGATCGGGATGATCGGAAGCCGGTCCGCCAGGGCTTTCTGAACCTCCCTGGCTGCCTTGCGGGCCGCGGGCTCGTCCGGGGAATACCGGAGCGACTCCAGCAGGCCGTCCATCACGGCGTCCTTGAGGCCGGTCTGGTTGTAGCCTCCCCGGACGTCCATCGAGGAGTGGTAGAACGAGTAAAGGCTGTCGGGATCCCTTCCGAGCTGCCAGGCCATGAGGTAGAGGTCGAATTTCCGCTCGTCGATCCGCTGGACCATCGCCGCGAAATCGAGCGGCTCGGCCTTGACCGGGATGCCGATTTCCCTCAAAGCCGCCGCGATCCGGTCGGCCAGCTCCGCGGTCGTGGGAGCCACCCCCGCCGTGGGAGACAGGATCGTCGCCGGGGGCAGCGGGGTCTTCGACCCCGGGGGGACCAGGATCCCGGAAGCGTTCCAGGTCCATCCCGCCTTCTTCAGCAGGGCACGCGCCCCTTCCACGTCCAGGCCGGGAGCCGCCGCGCTTTTGTCGCAATAGGGGGAAACCGGGGGAAGAAACGTCGTCAGCGGGGCCGAATACCCCGAAAAGAGTTCACGGACCAGGCGGTCCCTCGGGATGGCCATGGCCGCCGCCCTTCTCAGCTCCTTGACATTCCAGGGGAATTTCCTGAGGTTGAACCCGACCTGCGCCATGTGAAAATTCTCGGCCATGGAGAGGGAAAACCGCGGGTCCTTCGAGAGCCTGCGGATATCGGAGGGGCGGGTGACATCCCCCAGGATGTCGAGCTTTCCCCTTTCGAGGGCCAGGATCGCCGCATCCGGGTCCCGCACCACGACCAGGTAGAGGTCCCGGACCTTCGGCCCCCGGATCCGTTCCAGGTCCACGCCCGCTCCCTGCGCCGGAAGGGCCAGGGGCACCGCCATCACCAGGGCACCCAACGCTCCCGCCAGCCACCGCTTGAATCCGCCCATCGCAAACACCCCCAGGAAAGGAATCCACTCCTAGGGTTTCATGTTACCATGCCGGACCGCCATGGCCAGCGCGAGGGCGGAGGCCACCGGGAGACTGCTGACGCAGGGGATTCCCGTTTCGATCGCGGCCCTCCGGATCGCGTACCCGTCCTTGAGGGCCCCCAGCCGGGACCCCGCGACATTCACGACAAGATCCCAGCGGCGCCCCCGAAGCGCATTCACGAGGGCTTGTCCTTTCTCGGCCGTGGTGACGGGCAGGCCCCAACGACGGAAGTACCCGGCCGTGCCTTCGGTGGCTTCGATCTCCCACCCCAGGCCGAAAAGGGTCGCGGCGACGCTGCAGGCCCCGGCCTTGGAAGCGTCGTTCACCGAAACCAGGATCCGGCCCTTCTCCGGAAGCACCCATCCGGCCCCGCCCAGGCCTTCCCAGAGAGCCGTCGCCACGCACTCCCCGACTCCCAGGGATTCCCCTGTAGACTGCATCTGGGGACCGGGCCGGCTGTCCACGCCGGGGAGTTTCTCCGTGGAGAAAACGGGCACCTTGACTCCCAGGGGGCCGCGGGGCGGCAAGAGCCCAAGCGGGACACCAAGGTCCCGAAGGCGCTGCCCCAGGGCAACCCGGACGGCCAGTTCCACCAGCGGAACACCCGTCAGCTTGCCGGCGATCGGTACGGTCCGGCTGGCCCTCGGATTGGCTTCGATAACCGTCAGCCGTCCCCCGTTCTCGACGAACTGGACGTTCAGGAGCCCCCGGACATCCAGGGCCTCCGCGATGGAAGAAGCGATCTTGACCATCTCCTGCCGCCTGGACTCGTTCAGGGAGAGGTCGGGAAACACGGCCATCGAATCGCCGGAATGGATCCCGGCGGGGTCCAGGTGTTCGAAAATCCCCGGGACCACGATGTCGGCCCCGTCGCAGACCGCGTCCAGCTCGTACTCCGTCCCGGAAACAAAGCGGTCTACCAGGACCGATTGCCCGGGCATGGCCTCGAACGCCTGGGACAGCACCGACCTCAAATCGCTCTCGCTTTCCACCAGCGCCATCGCCAGCCCCCCGATAACGAAGCTGGGCCGGACCATGAGCGGGTACCCGAGCCTGTCCGCCAGCTTGAGCGCCTCCTCGACGGACCGGACGGCCCCGCCTTCCGGCTGGGAAATCCCCAGGTCCTTCAGGATGGTAGAAAACTGGCCCCGGTCCTCTGCCGCCTCGATCGCCCCCAGCCCGGTACCCAGCAGCGGGACCCCCGCCTCCGCCAGCTCCATTCCCAGCTTCAGCGCGGTTTGCCCGCCGAAGGAAGCGAAAACGCCCCGAGCGCTCTCCCTCCGGATGATCGGCAGAACATCCTCCACGGTCAGCGGCTCCAGGTAGAGGGCATCGGAGAGATCGTGATCCGTGCTGACCGTCTCGGGGTTGTTGTTGGCCATCACGGCCCGGATTCCAAGGTTTTTCAGCGCCTCCACGGCTTTGACGCAGCAGTAGTCGAATTCGACCCCCTGCCCGATCCGGATCGGCCCCGAACCCAGCACGACGACCGCGGGAGTGTTCCCTTCCGGGGTGCCGTCACTCGACACGCCGTAGGCCCCGTACAGGTACCGGGAACCTGCCGGCGTCTCGCCCGCGCAGCCGTCCACCTCGCGAAAGCCCTGCCCGATCCCCTGGGAAAGGCGAACTTCCCGGACCACTTCCTCCTTCGTTTCCAAAAGAGCCGCGATATCCCGGTCCGACAGCCCCAGCCATTTCGCTTCCGCCAGGGCTTCCGGGTCCTGGATTCCCCGTTTTTCCAGGTTTCGCTCGGCAGCGACGACCTTTGCCATCTGGCGGAGGAAAAAGGGCGCGATCCCGCTGGCCTGCGCAAGGGATTCAACATCCTCTTTCCGTCGGAGCAGCTCGAGGATGAACCACAGGCGCCGGTGTGTAGGACGGCGGACCTCAGCCCATAGAGCCCGTTCCGACAGTTGGGCGCATCCCGCGGGCCTCAGCCCTCCGCCCCACTCCACGGAACGCATGGCTTTCAGCAGTGCCTGGGGGAAATTCGGACCGATGGCAAGGACCTCCCCGGTCGATTTCATGCGTGTCCCCAGCGTCGGATCGGCGTCGGGGAACTTGTCGAACGGCCAGCGCGGGAACTTGACGGCGACGTAGTCGATAGCGGGTTCTGAAAGAGCGCTGCCGACCCCGGTGACCGGGTTGGGCATCTTCGCGAGGGATTTCCCCAGGGCGATTTTCGCCGCCATCCTGGCGATGGGATATCCCGTGGCCTTGCTGGCCAGGGCGCTCGACCGACTGGCCCTCGGGTTGACCTCGATCACGGCGTATTCCTCCATGCCCGGCGAAACCGCGAACTGGACATTGCAGGCCCCCCGGATGTCGAGGGCGTTCACGATCTTCAGCCCGGCCCGTCGAAGGTTCTGCCACTGGCTGTCGCTCAGCGTCAGCACGGGAGCGACCACGATGCTGTCCCCCGTGTGGATTCCCATCGGGTCGACGTTCTCCATGCCGCAGACGCAGAGGGCGTTGCCGAAGCCGTCCCGGACGACTTCCATTTCCACCTCGTACCATCCCGAGAGGTAGCGCTCCACCAGCACCCGGCCGGCAGGGGACGCCGCCACGCCTTCCTGGACCCTCTCCACGAGAGAGCCCTCGTCGAACGCCACTCCGCCTCCCGTTCCCCCCAGCGTGAAATCCGGGCGGATCACGAGCGGGAACGGGACATGCGCGGCAAACTCGAGAGCCGCCTGGGGTTCCGTCACGATCCGGCTTTCCACGACGGGTTCCCCGATGGACCGCATCAGGTCGCGGAAGGGTTCGCGCCCTTCCGCCCGTTCCACGCTTGCGGGAGAGGTCCCGAGAGGCAGCGTCCCGTACCGCTCCCAGACTCCCTGGCGGTTCAGCTCGACGAGGAGGTTCAGCGCGGTCTGCCCTCCGAGTGTTGCCACGACCCCGTCGGGACGGTGGGCCTTGAGGATGTCTTCGACCACCTCCGGGGTCAGGGGCCGGATGTACGTCACCTCTGCCAGCCCGGGGTCGGTCTGGATCGTCGCTGGATTGCTGTTCAGCAGGATGACTTTCACGCCCTCCTCCCGGAGCGCCCGGCAGGCCTGGCTTCCCGAATAGTCGAACTCCGCCGCCTGGCCGATCCGGATCGGGCCCGAACCCAGCACCAGGACCGTCTGGATGGATTTTTCCATCGAAGATTTCATCTAGTTCAGCCCCTTCAGAAATTCGTCGAAAAGAAATCCCGTGTCCTTCGGTCCTGCGAAGGCTTCAGGGTGAAACTGCACCGACCAGGCCCGAAGACGCTCGCTGACAATTCCCTCCACGCTCCCGTCCCCCAGGTGGACCATCGAAACGGTAAAGCCGGTCCCGGAAAGGCTTTCTGCGTCTACCGCGTAGCCGTGGTTCTGGCTCGTGATCCAGCCCCTGGGACCCTCCGCTTCCCCCACGGCGTGGTTCACGCCGCGATGACCGTAGGGCAGCTTGTACGTCCGGGCCCCTGCAGCAAGGGCCATGACTTGCAGCCCCAGGCAGATCCCCCACAGCGGCAGCCGCCCCAGCAGGTTCGCCACGGTCCGGACCTGGGGCACCAGCCATGAGGGATCCCCGGGCCCGTTGCTCAGCACGACCCCGTCCGGCCGCAGCGAACGGATCTCGGCATCGTCCATTCCCGCGGGGCATTGAAACACGGTGCAGCCCCTCCGGACGAATTCCCGGATGATGTTGGCCTTGACCCCGTAGTCCAAAAGGGCGATCCGGGGCCCTCCCGAACCCTCGTTGTGGATGACCAGCTCGCTCGTGGAGGCTTCGACCGCCAGGTCGCGGGGAAGGTCGGCATTTTCCGGAAGCCGGGGCAAGCTCGAAAGCCGCCCCATGGCGGTTCCTTTCTCGCGGAGGTGCCGGATGAGAGCGCGGGTGTCCACCCCCGTGACCGCCGGGACTCTCCATCCGGCCAGCCAGTCCTCGAGCCGGGGCCCCAGCCGGGATTCCCCGGTAAGGCAGGTGGCAAGAACCGCCCGAACCCACGGTCTACCGCTTTCGAGCCTGTCTTCATCCACCCCGTAATTGCCCACCAGGGGGAAGGCAAAAACCAGGACCTGCCCGTTGTAGGACGGGTCCGTGATCGACTGCGGGTAGCCGCAGCTGGCCGTCGTGAAGACGACCTCGCCCTCGGCTTCGGTCAGGCCGTTCGCCGAAAAGCCGCTCCAGGCCGTTCCATCGCTCAGAGTGAGTGTCACGCGATCCATCGGGATCCTCCTTTGCTGGGTCGGCCCCTTCTTCCCAGGAAGCCGGAACCCAAAAATCCGGTTGATTATACAGGATAATCTGCCCTTTTGTTCATACCGGCAGTTGAATTCCAAGATTCCAAGTCCTGGGTCCGATCTTTGCGCCTTTCGTGTTACAGTGGTTTCCGTCCAGACGAACACAGAAACCGCGGAGGGATTTTCATGGAAACCATCACCGTTTTCGGGGCAGGAAGCTGGGGCACCGCATTGGCCGACCTCGCGGCCAAGCGCGGCCATGACGTGATCCTCTGGTGCCGCGAGGAGGACCAGGCGCGGGCGATCAACGCCACGGGAAGAAACCCCCGCTACCTGTCTGGGGCGTCCCTGTCTCCCTCGCTGAATGCAACGGGAGACCTCGAAGAGGCCGCCGGCCACTCCGAACGCTGGGTCCTCGCGATCCCCACCCAGGCGATCCGGGAAGTCCTGAACCGACTCGTCCCCTTTTCCCCCGGTTCTCTCTCGATCTGCAATGCCGCGAAGGGGATCGAGATCGGCTCCCGGAAGCTGATCCGCGAGATCGTTGCAGAAATCCTCCCCGAGGCCCGCTACTCGGTGCTGTCAGGGCCAAGCCACGCCGAGGAAGTGATCGTGGGGCAACCCACGGCAGTGGTGGTCGCTTCGTCCGAAAGTCGGGAGGCGGCTCTCTGGCAGAACCTGCTGAACGGAGGCACCTTCCGCGTCTACACGGGAACCGATGTCGTGGGCGTGGAGGTGGGAGGCGCCGTCAAGAACGTGATGGCGGTCGCCGCCGGCGTCGCCCGGGCCATGGGGCTCGGGGACAATGCCGTGGCCGCCCTCGTAAGCCGGGGGCTGGCGGAGACCATGCGCCTTGGCGCGCGGCTCGGGGCCCGTCCCCTCACGCTCGCGGGGCTTGCCGGGGTCGGCGATCTCATGGTCACCTGCTATAGCCACCACTCCAGGAATTTCCGGCTGGGTCTCGCCCTGGGAGAAGGGCTTTCCCTGCAGGAGGCTCTCGAGCGCCTCGGCCAGGTGGCCGAGGGTGCCACCACCGTGAAAGCCGTGGTCGCTCTCGCGCGGGAACTGAACGTCGAGCTTCCCCTGGCCGAGGCCGTCCACCGCGTTCTTTACGAATCCGTTCCGCCCGCGAGGGTGCTTGAAGCCCTCTTCCTTCGGGACCCAAAGCCGGAGCTCCCCCCGGCCTTGGACTGGGAAAATTCGGAAAAACCCTGAAAAAAACCGGCCCCGTTTCCCGGGGCCGGCGTTTTTCAGGCTTCACCCGTTCCCTTTCCTCCAGCGGATTCCCGAAATCCCGCCAGGAAAGCCGAGGCCAGCTTCAGGCCGGAGGCGGCATTTCGGATCGCGGCCTCCTGGACCTCGGGCGAGCTTCCCAGGAGGAAACCTGCCGCGAAAGCACCCCCCAGGGCCGCATCCGGGTGTTTGCGGATCCACGCGGAAGGGGTCAGGCTCCCGGCTTCCTCGAGGAAGCGCGCCTTCGCTTCTTCTAGGCTCTTCGGACGATCTTCCGGGCGCTCCATAGGAGCCCTCCCGAAACAGCCAGCGTGAGCAGGCCGGTTACCACCAGTGCGGCTGGACCGGACATCCCGCGGCGCAGGGTGAAGAACACCCCCGAAACCACCAGCAAGAATCCCGCAAGGACCAGGCAGCCGGCAACCCAGGCGAGGATGGAGGCGATCTTGAGATCCAGAAGCCCCGCTCCCAGGGCACGAACCTCCGCCTCCAGCAGTTCCATGAAGGAAACCACCAGCCTCGCCAATCCCATCGCCGGGTTACCTCCGGTGGGACAGATCGAGCAGCTTGCCGAGCAGCAATCCTACACCGAAAGCGACCAGCACCGATTGCAGCGGCTTCTCCTCCACCGTGTTCTCTACCGCCTCAACCGCTTTCTTGCCGGAAACCTTCGCTTTTTCGAAACCCGCCCCGATCGCTTCCGCCAGGTTCTCCTTCAGGGCGCAGGCGATGCCTTTCACTGGACCCTTAAGCTCTTCCAGGTCCGAACGGAGCTTGCCCAATTCTCCCTTCAGCGCCTCCAGTTCCATCTGCAGATCGTGCTCGCCCATTTCAATCCCCCCTTTAAAGTCGTGCTGGCACCACTATTATACGCTGACACCCTATCCATGCAACATGCGCAAGAGCTAAATCTCCGCATCCGATTCCAGGCCCTCCACCCAGCGCGACATGATCTTCGCGTTCGCAGCCGGCATTGGAAGCCTTCGGGCTTCCACGGGGGTGAACCAGCCGGACGGCCGTCCTGTCATCTTGTCGGGTGCCGGGACCGCTGAAGCGTCCTCCACCCGGACGAGGAAAACGTGGAGGGTCACGATAAAGCGGGTGTAGGAATGCCTGAGGGTCCCGACCTTTTCCTCTTCCCTGGAACGGATCCCCAGTTCCTCGAACAGTTCCCGCCTCAGGGCCTTGCGAGGCGACTCCCCCTCCTCGAGCTTGCCTCCCGGGAACTCCCAGAGGTTGGCCATCAACCCCTCCGGGGGCCTTTTCTGAAGGAAGATCCTCCGGCCATCCGTTAAAATTCCAATGGCTGCCTGGATCGCCCTAGCCGGCATCCGCTTCCCCGGAACCGGCCGGTCCAAAACCGTCCCGCGCTGTCTCGCCAGGCAGTCCCCTTCGAACGGGCAGCCGCTGCAGCGGGGATTCCGGGGGAGGCAGACGAGGGCTCCCAGTTCCATCAGCGCCTCGGAAATCCCCCTGGGCGAGTTTTCCGCCATCATCTCCCTTATGAATTTTCCGAAACGAGCCTGGCTGCGCCGGTCCTTCGCCGGGGTTTCGATGTCGAGGAGCCGGCAGAGGACCCTCTCCACGTTTCCGTCGACCGCCGCCCGGGGCAAATCGAAGGCCAGGCTCTGCACGGCTCCCGCGGTATAGCGCCCGATGCCCGGCAAGGCCAGAAGGTCCTCGTCCTCCCTGGGCAGCTGCCCTCCGTGGTGTTCCATGATCAGGCGGGCGGCACGCTGGAGGTTCAGGGCCCGGGCATAGTAGCCCAACCCTTCCCAGGCCTTCAGCACCTCCATCGGTCCGGCTTCCGCAAGGGAGCGGATGTCGGGGAAGCGCTCCATCCAGCGGCGGTAGGCAGGGATCACGGTGTCCACCCTCGTCTGCTGGAGCATGACCTCGGAAACCAGGACCTCGTAAGGATCCCGGGTCGTCCTCCAGGGGAGGTCCCTGGCATTGGCAGCAAACCAGGCCAAAAGACGCCGGGCCCCTCTCGCGGGGTCCACAGACTGAAACGGCATCAGCCTCTCAGAACCTGCAGGCTGTCGGCGGTGGCGACCGGAGACTTGTGACAGTGGACGAGTTTCCACTCCGGGGCTTCCGGTGTCCCGGTATCGTGGAAAACCCGTGTTTCGTGGTGGCTCTTGTGGGTCACCCTATCCCCGCACACCGAACGGATCATCAGCGTGAATGTGACGATGGCCACCGGCCCGTAGATCTGGACCTTCGGGTTCAGGATCTCCTGCTCCACCGTCCCCCCGTCTCCCAGGACCGCGGCGTGAACCTTGATCTCCCTCAGGTGGAAGTCGATCCCGTCGATCCGCTCCGGGCTGATGTACCACTCGAAGAAGGTCACGTCGTCCGCCGTCGTGGCCCTGTACAGCTCGGCATCTCCCTCCCGGATGCTTCGGAGGTTCTTTTCCAGCACCTCCAGGACCTCCCTGCGCCGTGAAGCCGCCCTTTTCGCCGGACGCTCCTCCCTGCGGCCCTTTACCCCCTCAAACAGCTCGATCTGCAGATCTTCCGGCTCCGTCATCCCGATCGCCCTCCGCTCTTTCAACGGTTCCATCGCTTTTTCATTATAAGGGGAAAGCCCCGGTCAAAGACAGGCCATTTGCAATCCACCGTTCGTATCAGTTAGAATTCGGTTGGGCCGTTCGGGCCCGTTGCCTGTCGAAAAAATCACGAGGAGGGAAAAGTTATGGCAAAGGCTGTTGTCGACAAGGATACCTGCATCGCGTGCGAGGCCTGCGTGGGAGTCTGCCCCGTTACCGCCATCAGCATGGTTGACGGCAAGGCGTTCGTCGATCCCGACACCTGCGTCGAGTGCGGCGCCTGCGTGGCCACCTGCCCCGTCAGCGCCATTTCCCAGTAACCGACGTTTCGTTCCGCAAACTTGTCCATTTCCCCTGCAAGGGGATGGGGGCCTGTCGAGGACTTCCTCGACAGGCCCCTCCTGTTTTTTTCACCCCTCTGCTATACTTTCTGCGAGGGGGTGATGTGATGAAGCAGGAAATCAAGGTGGCGCTTGAATGGCTGCTCGTACTGGAGAACGAGGGGTACGAAGGCGTCCTGGTGGGCGGCGCTGTGCGCGACCTCTTCCTCGGACTTCCCATCACGGACATCGACATCGCCACCTCAGCTCCCCTGGAACGGGTTCTCCAGCTCTGGCCCGAAGCGAAGCCGGTCGGCAGGCCCCCTCTCCAGACCGCCCTCCTCCAGTGCGGGTCAGTCCCCATCGAATTCTGTTCATACTGCGGATTCAACCTCGAGCACGATCTCAACCGGAGGGATTTCACCGTCAACGCCATGGCCCTGACCCGCGACGGGACGCTCGTGGACCCGATGGGGGGAGAGAAGGACCTCACCCGCAGGCGGCTGCGCTTCAACGGGAAAGCCGCCGACCGGCTGGAGGAAGACCCTGTCCGGGCCGTCCGCCTTTTCCGCTTTGCCGCCACCCTTCCCCTTTTCACGGTCGCACCCGATTCCGAGTCGGCCTGCCGCGATCCAAAAGTCGGCCGAGACCTTGCGCGCATCCCCGGCGAGAGAATCGGGCGCGAACTTCGAAAAGCGCTCGAAGGGGACATCGGCCTTTTTCTCGATCTCCTGAACGGGACCGGCCTCCTGGGGATTGTCCTCCCCGAAATCGAAGCCCTGAAAGGGATCGAGCAGGACCCCGAGAAACACCCCGAGGGGGACGCCTACCTCCACACGCGACTTTGCCTCGGCACCGTGCAGAAGCTGACCTCAGACCCGGTCACCCGGGCCGCCGCACTCTTCCACGACGTGGCGAAAGCCCGCCCCGGGCAGCGGGAAGACGGGACTTTCCCCTTCGAGGGACATGAGCAGGAAGGCGCCGAGCGGGTACGCGCGATGGCCCGGCGGTGGGCCTGGCCCCAGGAATTCGCCGAATCGGTTTCGAGCCTCGTTCAGTGGCACCGGCTTCCCACGGCCGCCTGGCCCGCCGAGGGACTCACGCGACGGATCCGGGCCTACGGGGAAGGATGGCTGGAACGCCTCTTCGTCCTGGGGTACGCCGACGTCCTTGCCGGAACCGGCCGCCTCATGCCCTGGATGGAGAACCGGGCCCGGGCCCTGGCCGCCTCCTTCCGCCTTGAACAGGCCGGCCGCCTCCTGGACGGCCGGGAAGTCATGGAAATCCTCGGTCTGGATGAAGGTCCCCGGGTCGGCGAGCTCCTGGAAAAGCTGGACGAAGCCGTAGCCGGGGGGGAAGTCGCCACGCCCGAGGAAGCCCGGGCCTGGCTGATTCGAAACAGCCGGTAAGCGCCTTGAAGCCCCTTACGAAAGGAGTGTCGCTCCCATGCAGGCAATCCGCGTTCATTCCCCTGGCCCGGCAGCGGTCCTGAAGCTGGAGGAAACGCCCCTCCCGGACCTTTCCGAAGGGCAGGTCCTGGTCCGGATCCGGGCCGCTGCTGTCAACCACCTGGACATCTGGATGCGGCTCGGTTCCGTCTTCGCCCCCTTGCCGATCACGCCTGGAAGCGAGGGGGCGGGAACGGTCGAGGCGATCGGATCCCAGGTGAGCGATTTCAGGCAAGGGGACGACGTGATCGTGACCCCCTGGATCTTCCCCGACCGCCCCTACACCGACCCGCCCAACCTCTCGGTGCGGATCTTCGGCGTTTCCCTGGACGGGTGCTATGCCGAGTTCGTCGCCGCGCCCGCCAGCGCCCTGCTTCGAAAACCGGCGGGCCTGACCTTCGAGGAGGCCGGTTCCCTGCTCCTGACGGGAACGACCGCCTACCGGACGGCCATCACGAGGGGCAACCTGCAGCCCGGCGAAAGCATCCTCGTGGTGGGAGCCACCGGGGGTATCGGGATCGCGGCCGTGCAGCTGGCCCGTGCCGTGGGAGCCCGGGTTTTCGCCACCACGAGAGATCCCCGCAAGGGGGCCCGCCTCTATGACCTGGGAGCGGAGGCGGTTCTCGATTCAGGAAGCGACTTTTCCGCGGAAGTCCGCCGACTCACCGGCGGCCGCGGCGTCGATCTCGTCCTGGAGACGGTCGGGAAAGCAACGTGGGGGCGCAGCATCGCATCCCTGCGGAGGGGGGGACGCATCGCTTTCTGCGGATCCACCGCCGGAGCGGAGGTCCACGTGAACCTGCAGGAGATTTACCGCAAGGAGATCACGGCCCTCGGAACGTACGGGGGAACTCCCGAGGAGATCCGCAGGGTCATCCGCCTTGCGGAGCAAAAACTCATCCGCCCCGTCATCGACACCGTCCTGCCGTTACGGGACGCGGTTCTTGCCCACCAACGCATGGAGAAGGCGGAGCATTTCGGCAAGATCGTCCTTGCCCCCTGACCCGGGGCCGGAACGCGAGCTTCAGGCCTGCCGGCGGTGCGTCCAGATCGAGTGGAGGAAAAAGAAGAAGGCTCCGACCAGGATGATGGTGGCGCCCGAAGTGAGGTTGTACCGGTAGGAAAGGTCCAGGCCCAGGAAAATGAATAGCGCGCTCCACGCGGAAGAGACCCCCATCATGGAAGCGAGGGAACGGCAGGATCTCTCCGCCAGGATGGGGGGAATGGTAAGGAGGGCGATCACCAGAATGAGCCCGACGGCCTGGATGGCGACCACCGTCCCGGCGGCCACCAGAAGAAGGAGCAGGGTGTACAGGCTCGATACCTTCACGTTTCTCGTGGCGGCAAACTCCGGGTCATAGGAAAGGGCCAGAAGGTCCCGGTATTTCAGCCCCACCGCAATGGCGACGAGAAGCGTGATCCCCGCCATCATCCAGAGTTCCCGGGAACTCACGGTAAGGATGCTTCCGAACAGGAGATTCATGAGGTCGGCCCTGTAGCCGGGGGAAAGGTCCACGAAAAGGACCCCCAGGGCCATCCCCACCGCCCAGAGAACGCCCACGAACGTGTCGGCCCGGGACTTGTTCCTCGACGTGAGGACCGCCAGGAGAACCGCCATGGCAAGGCTGAATCCCATGGCACCGAGGAACGGGGAGAAACCAAGGAAAATCGCCAGCCCGACGCCCCCGTAGGCGGAATGGGCAATTCCGCCGGCTAGAAAGACCAGGCGGTTGGCCACGACAAGGGTCCCGATGATCCCGCAGGCCAGGCTGACCCACAGTCCAGCCAGGAGTGCGTTTCTCATGAAGGGAAACTGCAGGGCTTCAAGCATGGCCTTTCCTTTCACTCCCGTTCCCGTTTTCGTGCCGGTGCAGAACCCGGTGCGGGATCCCGTGGGCGATCAGTTCCACCGGGCAGCTGCCGTAGGCCCCCTGGACCATTTCCTCGGTCAGTTCGGCCCGATCATGGAAAAAGACGCTGCGGTTGACGCAGGCCACCGACGTGGCGCAGCTGGCAATGGCCGTCAGGTCATGGCTCACCATGACCACCGTGAGCGTCCGGTTCAACTCCCGGAGGATCTGGTAGAGGGCTGCCTGGGTCTGCACGTCCACGCTGGCGGTGGGCTCGTCGAGAAGCATCAGGGCGGGGCGGACCGCTAGCGCGCGGGCAATCGCGACCCGTTGCCGCTGCCCCTGGGACAGCTCTCCCACCCGCTTTCGCCGAAGGTCAAGAACCCCCAGCCGCTCCATGACTTCTTCGGCCACTTGCCGGTCCTCGGAAGAAGGGATCCACCGCATCGCCGCCCCGCTGAATCGCCCCATGAGGACGACGTCTTCCACCGAAATCGGGAATTCCCGGTTCAGGTTCGTTTCCTGGGGAACATACCCAACCCGCTGGACCGATTCCCGGGGAGGACGGCCCAAAAGGCGGACGGTTCCCTCCTGGGGTTCCAGGAGGCCCAGGATCAGCCGAAGAAGCGTGCTTTTTCCCCCGCCGTTCGGGCCGATGACCGCAAGGAACTCGCCCCTAGGGACGCTCAAGGACACTCCCTCAAGAACGGGCCCGGAGCCGTTGTAGGCAAACCGGACACCCGAAAGTTCGATATCGATCTCCCTGTTTTCCAACGGGCTTTTCCTCCCCACGCCCTAACGCCGGAAGCTATCGTGCAGCCTGCCGGATGGCCCGGGCGACTTTTCTCAGGTTGTCGGCCCAGTCGGGGGCAAGCGGGTCGGCAGGAACAAGCCTGGCGCCAATGGAATCCGCGATGGTCCGGGCACTCCGGGCGGAAGACTGGGGTTCGACGAAGATCACTCGGACCTTCTTCTCCCGGGCCGTCTCGATGAAGCGGGCCAGGTCCGCCCCTCCCGGCTCTTTCCCTTCCGCTTCGATCGCCACCTGGTTCAACCCGTAATCGGAAGCCAGGTAGCCCCAGGAAGGGTGGTAGACCCAAAACGATTTTCCCCGGACCGGGGCAAAGAGCATCTTGAATTCCCGGTCCAGGGCATCCAGCTCGGCCTGGAAGCGCCGGGCATTGGCCCGGTAGACCCTTTCCCCGGCAGGGTCTGCCTGGATCAGTCCCGCAAGAATCCTCTCCACCTGACGCTTCACCAGTCGCGGCGAAAGCCAGATGTGGGGGTCTACCCCTTCGTCCCCGGACCCGGCGCGTTCGATCCCCTCCTCCGTTCGAACGAGAGTGAGCGCCGGGTTGGCCGATGAGATCCGGGGATACAGGTTCCCCTCGAACGGCACCCCGATGGTGAACCAGGCGGCTGAGCGGGCAAGCTCCACCATGTCGGCCGGCCTGGGCTCGAACGTGTGGGGGTCCGCCCCCCTCGGAATCAGGACGAACACCTGGACCCGGTTTCCTCCTACCCGCTCCACGAAGTATTTCTGCGGCGCGATGCTCACGAAGACTTTCATGGGACCCGCGGAAACGGGACGGTGGAGCAGAAAGCCGACGGCAAGGAGCGGCAGGAGGAGCAGAAAAAGTCCGATGGACCAGCGCTTCATTCTTTGGCCTCCTTTTCCAGTTTCCCCAGGCAATTCGAACAAGTCCCCCGGAAGACGACGGACACGCTTTCAACCCCATGCCCCTGGGGACAGGCGGGAAAATGCTTCCACTCTTCCGGCAGGTAGCCCTCCAGGCAGTAGATCCGCCCGCAGCTTCGACACTCGAAGTGCGGGTGCGACGGATTGTGGGAACACGCCATCTCGTAATAGAGCACTCCATCGGTCCCGGTGACTTCCCGGGCAAGGTTCTTCTCGACGAGGAGCGCGAGAAACCGGTAAACCGTGGCGAGGTCGGCGGTTCCCTCGGGCAGGTCCTCGTGAAGAGCCTGGGCCGTAAAAAGCCCGCAGCCCGAGTGGAGCGTCTCCAGCATGAGGACTCTCGCCGGGGTGACCCGGGCGCCGATCGATTTGAGTATTTTGGCCGCCTGGCAAGCGTTTTCCATGGAAGGGATCATAGCCTATTTGCAAATCGTTTGCAAGTAAACCTCCAGGTCGTCCGACTTCGGGCGGAAACGGGTAAAATGATCAGGACTCCAAGGGAAGGAACCAGGAAAACGATGACCCCACTCGAACTTTTCCGCATGTTTTTCAAAATCAGCGCCGTCACCTTCGGCGGAGGGATCGCCATCCTTGCGATGGCGAAAACAGAGCTGAGAAAACGGGGGTTCCCCGAGGAGCAGATGGCCGACATCGCCGCATTGGCGACCTCGCTGCCGGGCCCCATTGCCACCAGCACCGCCTGGCTGGCAGGGAGAAAAATCGCCGGCTTTCCCGGCGCTTTCGCCTCCGTCGCGGGAATCCTCCTTCCGCCGTTTTTCGCCATCCTGCTCCTGTCCGGGTTTGTCCTGGCTCACCGGGATTCCGCCCTGCTTTCGGCCTTTTTCAAGGGGGTTCTCTGCGCCGTGGCGGCCCTCGTCGCAACCCTGGTCTACGGGGAAATCCGCCGGACGTTCACGGGAAAGGGACGCTGGCTCAACCTCCTTCCCTACGCCCTGGTGATCGCCCTGATCCTGTGGGCAGGACTGCATCCGCTGGCGGCCATGGCCTGCGGCGTTGGCCTGCGGCTCCTTCTCCCGGAGGGAACCCGATGGAGCTGCTGAAACTCGCGTGGGGCTTCGCCCAGGTCGGTATCGGGGCTTTCGGAGGGGGGATCTCCACGCTCCCCCTGATCCGCCATATCCTGGTGGACAACTACGGGTGGCTCTCCCTCGACGGGTTCGACCAGGTCCTCGCCCTGGCGCAGGTGACCCCAGGCCCCATCGCCGTCAACGCCGCCACCTTCGTGGGCTTTCAGCGGGCAGGACTGACCGGCGCAACCGTGGCCACCCTCTCCGTGGTCGTCGCGCCGCTTTTAATCGTCATCGCCGTTGCCGCACTCCTGCAGTGCGGATCGAAGGACTGCATGGACCGTTTCCGGAACGCCCTTCGCCCCACCGTGGCCGCCCTGCTGACGCTGGCCTTCCTGCCCCTCGCCCGGACGGCCTTCTCGGGAATCGGCACAATCGCCCTCTTCGCGGCCGGCATCGGGGCCTTAAACCTTCGCTTCTTCAGGGAAAACCCGCCCGCCCTTTTCCTGCTGTCCGGCCTGGCCGGACTTTTCCTCTTCCTCTAGTTCGGGTTGCGGTCGGCGACGATCACCGCGATCATCTCAAGGGGTTCGGAACCGGTGTTCTTCAGGCCGTGGGTGTGCCCCTGGAGGGCAATGAACACGTCACCCGGCCCCGCAGGAACCTCCGTCCCGTCCTCGCTGTAGATTCCCTCTCCCGAAAGGATCCAGTAAACCTCCTCGTTCTCCCCGTGGAGGTGCGGCCCGATGCTTGAGCCCGGATCCAGCTCGATCCGGGAAACCATCTGGAAGCGGCTGCCGGGCATCTTTTCCCCTGGCGGCAGCGCGTGGGTCGCGTACCCCCCGCCGACCCCGTTGGTGAAGGCTTCCCTGCGGACTTTTTCCAGTTCTGAGGCTTTGCGGATCATCTCGACTCCTCCTTTTGCATGGTCGTTTTTCTGTCGTATTTCCTATCCGTTCCGGAGGCCGTTCCAGGCCTCCCCCCAGGACATCCCGAACACGAAGCTCTCCAGGGGTTTCCGCTCGCGTGGAGCCAGTTCGCGCTCTTTCAGGTCTTCGGGAAGGTCTTCCGGGTCCCCCGGGTAGCCCACGGCAATCGCCACGAGGGGGTCGTGCCCCTCCGGAACGCCGCAGGTTTCCCTCACCTTTGCCGCATCGAAGCCTGCCATGGCATGGGCGAACATCCCCATGGCAACCGCCTGGAGCATCAGGTTCTCCACCGCCAGCCCCACATCGTGGCCCGCGTGGCGGTTGGGCTTGCCGTTGTGATCGAAGGCCGCCTTGGCCGAAACCACCATCAGCACGGAGGCCCGGCCTGCCCAGATTCGGTTGGCTTCCCTCAGGCAGCCGAGAAGGGTCTCGAACGCCTTTGGCTCCTCCTTCGTCGCCACGATGAAGCTCCATGGCTGCTCGTTGAAGCAGGACGGGGCCCAACGCGCCGCCTCCAGCAGGCTGAGGACCGCTTCCCGGGAGACGGGCTTTTCGGAAAAAGCCCTCGGGCTCCATCTTCGAGCGATGAGATCGTCGATCGGGTGATCGGGTGACGCCTGTTTTTCCACCGTGGTTCTCCCCCTTTCTTCAGCCGTTTCCCAAGAGAAATTGTAACAGCAGAAAACTTCTCCCAAGCTGATCTTCCCGCCCGGAAAAGGCGAAGGGCCGCCTCCTCGAGGCCTTGCTTTAAGACCGTTTCGGCCCGGAAGCCCCGTTTTTCCGCGGGCGAGTCCCTGGGCAGCCTTTTTTTGCCGCCTTCCCCTTTTGGTCTGGGAAAACCCACGAAAAAGGGGGGCTTGCGCCCCCCGGTTGGTTCCCTGTTCGAAAAGCTTTTCCTTCCCGCCGTTTAGTCCGGGAAAACGGGAAGCCTCTCCAGGTAGACCAGGTCTGCCCCGTCGTAACCGCCTTCCTCGAGCAGCACCGCGGTCTTTGCCACCACCTTCGCGCCGGCCGCAGACAGCAGTTTCTCCACCGACCGCAGGGACCCGCCCGTGGAAACCACGTCGTCCACCACGCAGACCCGCCTTCCTTCCACCTTGGCCCGGTCGACCCCGTCCATGACGAGAAGCTGCTTCCCGGCCGTCGTGATGGATTGGACTTCCACCACCAGGGGATCTTCCATGTAGCTTTTCACGGACTTGCGCACCGTGACGTAGTCGACCCCCAGGCGGACCGCCAGCGCGTGGGTCAGTGGAATGCCCTTCGCCTCCAGGCAGACCAGCATCTCGATCGTGTCCTTCGGCAGAAGCGGCAGCAGGGCGTCCGCGCAGGCCTCGATCAGCTTCGTGTCTCCCAGCATGACGAACGAGGCGATCACCAGGTGCTCTGCCACCCGCACCTTCTTCAGGCGGCGGGTGAGGCCCGCTACTTTCAATTCATAGAAATCCGTTCCGTTTCCAGCCATTGCCGGGGCCCCCTAGAGGTGAAAGATCAGCTTGATGGCCAGGCCGGCCAGAAGCCCGTAAAAGGGGTTCCACCGGGCCGAAACCAGCGTCGTGGCGCCGATGACCATCCCCCAGGGAGAGAAACCGTAGGGGCCCGCGAAGGCCGGGGTGCTGGCGATGGCTCCCTGGATGTTCGTCGCGAAGGTCACGAACGTTCCCAGGATGAACAAAAAGCCCGCGATCGAGGAACGGTGAACGTAACGCCCGATCACCGGCAGCAGGCGGAAAAGCAGGATCGCCGCCATGATGCCCATCATCATCACGGAAGACCGCAGCGGGTTCGGAGCCGTGGCCGTTCCGGAGATGATGGCCTCGACCGGGCCGCCGCCGAAGAGGGTCGACAGGATATCGGCCAGGCTCGAGTAAATCGCCAGGTGGTCGATGTTCGTGTTCACGTTGGCGATGCTGCCCGTGATCTTGCCGAAGGAGATGTTCGCCCCGATGTTCAGGCAGGCGATGCCCAGGGCCCCGAGGAAAACCGCCCGGTTGCGCCAGAAGCACCACTCGATGTTCCCGAAGTGGAAGCGCTCGTTCTCCATGTGGATCTCCGGCGCGTCGATTTCTTTCTTCGCCACGTAGCGCAGGTAGTTGTAGACCGCCGTGGAAGCCAGCACCGACACGATGATCGTCTTGGCCAGGTCCTTCGTGATGAACCAGACCGCCAGGGCCGAAACGAAGGAGACCGCACCGGAGAACTTCTCGGAGGCGTACAGGTTCACCGCCACGAAGGCCAGCATGATGCCGACGCCGGCCATCATCGACGTGACGATGGTGGGACCGATGAAGGCCACGATCGCCTCGTTCATCCCCAAAACCGAGGGGATCAGCAGGAAAATGCCGCCCCAGAACACCAGGCTCAGCCTCTCCTTGATGTTCCGGCCCAGCGAACCGGCCAGCGTGATCGTCTCGGCCTGGAAGCTGATGGTGGCCACCGAGTTGAAGGCCAGGGATCCGGCGATGCCCACCAGGAAGGCAAGGGAAGTCGGGAGGGCGGCGAAACCGAAGCTCAGGGCCAGGATGCCCTGGGGGATGCCGTTGATGACGACGGCCAGGGCGGTTAGAAGATCCGTTAACATCACAACACACGCTCCTTCGGGAAAGGATTAATGACGGCTTACTTTTTCTCCATCGCGACTCAATATGTTTGGATTATACCCGCCCGAAAGCCTCCTGTACACGGTAGTGTCCAGTATCTTTCGCACTTTTGTTTAGGTTCAGGCAGACAAGCCCTCGAGTAGGGCGGTCCAATCTTCTTGGGCTAGACGCTCATCGGCAACTCCAGGGCCTTCTCCTCCTGTTCCCGCTCCATGGCATAGAGGTGTTCCATGTCCATGTAGGCCCGGATTCCCCACTTCGTGGAGGCGATATGCCGCAACCTTGCCGCCACCAGCATCAGGGCCGATTGCCCATCCGGGAAGTTTCCCACCACCCGGGTCCTTCTCCGGATTTCCCGGTTGATCCGCTCCAACGGGTTGTTCGTCCTCAACAACCGCCAGTGTTCCAGGGGAAAAGCGTAATAGCTGAAGGTTTCCTCGGCACCCTTGACCACGATCTCCGCTGCTTTGCCCAACTTCATCTCCTTCAGCTTTTCCACCACTTCCACGGCTTTCTTCCTGGCGGATTCCAGATCCTCTGAACCGTGGATCGCTTTCAGCATCGCCGCCACCGGCCGCATCCTCCCTCTTGGCACGGCGGTGAAGACGTCCCGGTAGAAATGCACCACGCACCTCTGCCATTTCGAGTCCGGGTAGACCTCTCCAAGGGCTTCGATAAGCCCCAGGCACTTGTCCGAGATGAACAGCCGGGTTCCTTTCAGGCCTCGTTCCTTCAGATGCCTCAGGAAGGTTCTCCAGCTTGCCCGGTCCTCCTTTGAACCCTCGCTCACGCCCAGCACCTTCCGATAGCCCTGTTCGTCCACCCCGATGGCCACCAGGACGGAAACGTTCTCCACCTGGCCTCCCCAACTGCGCTTCAGCCAGATCCCGTCCAGGTAGACGTAGGGGTGTTCTCCGGCAAGGGGCCGGTTCCTCCAGCTTTCAATGTGCTCATAGATCTTCCGGTTCATCTCGCTCACGGTGGAAGGGCTTACTTTCGTCCCCCACAGGGCTTCGGTGATGTCTTCCACCCTCCTGACCGAAACACCCGCCAGGTACATCTCCATCATGGCCTCTTCCACCGAGCTTTCCCGCCTCCGGTACCGCTCGATGATGGCCGTTTCAAAGGGCAGGCTCCGCAATTTCGGTACCTTCAGCGTCACTTCCCCAGCCTTGGTGTGGAGTTTCCGGTCGTAATGGCCGGCCCGGGTGTCTGCCCTTTCCGGGGACCGTTCATACCGCCTTGCCTTGCAGATGGCGTCCGCCTCGGTATATTGCTCCCCATAGCCAACAAGCCACGAATAAGACATCCTAGAGGGGTGTCTGAAAGGGGTGTTGGGGATGGGAGACACGGAAGAACGCCAGGAAGATGTGCAGCGCTGGACGGCAAAGCGGCGGGCAACGCTGATCCTTGAGATCCTGAAGGGGAAGACGACGATAGCGGAAGCGGCCCGAACCCACGGCCTCACGGTGGCCGAGGTGGAGCGGTGGAAAGAGCGGTTCCTGGCGGGTGCGGAGAACGCCTTGAAAAGCCGACCCCGAGATGAAGAGGAGCAGAAGGACGAACTGATCAAGCGGCTGGAACGGAAGGTGGGGCGCATGGCCCTGGAGATCGACATCATGCAGGAGGCGATGAAGCCCTACCGCCCTTTCGACGGGAAGACGTCCAGCGAGTGAGGGAGGCGATTCCGGAAGCATCGGAACGCAGGATCTGCGAAGTGCTGGACGTTTCCAGGAGCGCCTGCCAGCCCGGGAAGAAGCGGAAGAGAATGGACTTTCGCGTGGTTCCGGCCGTGAATCCAGAACTGTCTGAACGGATCAGGCAGTTGATCCAGGAACACCCGACCTTCGGGTACAGGCGGATATGGGCGATTTTGAAAAATCGGGAAGGAATCGCCGTGAACCGCAAGGCGGTCTACCGGATCCTGAAGGTGAAGCGGTGGTTCGTGCACCACCGGACGAAGACACCGAAGCCCCGGGTTCAGGGAAGCCGGAGTGTTGCCGAAAAGATCAACGAGAGATGGGCCATCGACATCACCCATATCCCCTGCGGGAAAGACGGTTGGGGGCATCTGGTAGCGTTGGTGGACTGCCACGACAGGAGCTGCATCGGGTATGAATTTGCCCTTCGGGGCCGGGCGAAGGAAGCCGAAAGAGCGTTGGAGGAAGCCTGTCTGAACCGTTTCGGTACCTTGAGGAGCGCACAGTACAAGCCGGTGATCCGCAGCGACAACGGCCTTGTGTTCCAAAGCCGGAGATTTCGGGAAATGTGCCTAGATTACGGATTGCCCCAGGAATTCGTGACACCGTACACGCCGGAACAGAACGGGATGATCGAAAGATTTTTCAGGAGCTTAAAGGAAGAGTGCGTCTGGTTGAGGAATTTTCGTTCCTTCGAGGAAGCGAGGCGGGAAATAGGTCGCTGGATCCACTGGTACAACGAGGGAAGGCCCCATCAATCTCTTGGGTACCTTTCCCCGAAGCAGTATCGGCTAAAACAAGCGGCATTAGTGGCTTGATTTCAGGGGAGCACTACATCGGCTTCCAGCAGGGCGTTGAGCGTTTCCTCCACGGCCCCCCGGACGATCTGGTCCAGGTGGCTTCTGATCTCTCCCTCGTCGATCCGGATGAGTTCCGGCTTTCCCTTTGTAACGCCCGCTTCGTTCGTGTTATCGTTCATTTGCAGCAGCCTCCTGGTCGAGTGGGTTGGGTTTAGGTCTTCGCAAACCAAACTTTACCCCCACCTCGGGGCTGCTGCCTATTTCTTAAACCTAAATGTGCGAAAGATATCGTACGTTATCCTGTACACATTGTGAAAGGGGTTCCTTTGGACGGAACCCCTTGACCGGACCGAAACCAGGAAGGGCAAGGATCGTCTCTGGGCTAGAGTTCGGACGTGCAGTGCGGGCAGCGCTTCGCGGCAGCAGGAATGCTCGAGAGGCAGAACGGGCAGTCCTTCATCGGGACTGCCGGTGCAGGGACCGGCTTCGGCATGAGCTTGTTCAGCCAGCGGACGATGAGGAAAATGCAGAACCCGATGATCAGGAAATTGACGATGGCGGTGAAGAAGAGACCGTAATTCAAAGTGACCGCGCCCGCCGCCTTCGCCGCGGCCAGGGAGGCATAAGGCCCCGGGGCCGCTCCTTCCTTCAGGACGACGAAAAGGCCCGTGAAATCCGTCTTTCCCAGGGCAAGACCGATGGGCGGCATCAGGACGTCCTCCACCAGCGACTTGATGATGGCGCCGAACGCCCCGCCCAGGATGATCCCGATCGCCAGGTCCATCATGTTTCCGCGAAGGATGAACGTCTTGAAATCCTTGAACATGGGGGAATCACCTCCCGAATGCGATTTGGCAACGCTTTAAATCGATTTTAACACACTCGGGGCGATTCATGCAGCTTTCTTCAACCCCGCAAGGATTTCTTTCGCCAAAACCCGGGGCATCCACTCGGGGGGGACATCGGAAAACATCGGCAGACGCTCCAGTAGCAGCCAGTTGGCCAAGAGCGCCATTCCTCCCACGGCCAGGGACAGGACACTTGACTTGCCGGCAAGCCAGTAAAGCGGCAGACTCCAGGCCAGGCCCCAGGGAAGAAGGCGCAGGACCAAACCCGCTAGCCGCGTTCCGGCTCCGGCCGGTAAAAGGAACCGGCTGTTCACAAAAAGGCCGATGACCGTGACCAGGCTCGTTGCCAGGGCGATTCCCGGGGCCCCCCAGATCTTTGCGAAAATCCAGTCAAAAAGAACGTTGAGCAGCACCGTCACATACCCCACCAGCATGACTTCCTTCAGTTTTCCGCGCGATTGGGCATATCTCCATAAAACAGCCCCGCCCAGGGCAAACGCAAGCGAGATGGAATACGCCGAAAGGCATTGCCCTGACAAAACCGTCGCCTGGTCGGTAAACGCTCCGTACCCGAAAGCCAGGCTGATCAGCGGGCGAGCCATTGCGCCAACCGCCAACCCCAAGGGGAAGAAATAGTAGAAAGCGACCCGCACCATCCGCTCGACCGCATGGGAGACCTGATCCGGGGATTCGACGACCGCCCGGCTTGCTCTCGCCAGGAAAATCTGCAGCGGGTTTTCCACGAGCGACAAGGGCAGGACGTAGACAAACGCGGCATAACCGAGGGCCGCCACCGTTCCGACCTGGAGCAGGGAAGCGAAGAACCGGTCGGTGATCTGGTAAAGGGTGCCTGCCGCAATCATTCCCACGCAAAAAAGGGCATTTTTCCCGACCCGGCCCAGCGATGCCCAAGGGACTTTCTGCCAGCTCCACGGGATTCCTTTCAATGATGAAAGCATGATCAGCAAGCGCGCTGTCCAGCTCAGGCTGAGCGCTAGAGGAAGAGCGAGAGCCCCGTAAATCGGGGAGAGCAGCAGCAGAAGCGGGATGGCAATCGGGTTGTACAAGCTTTCGACAAGGGAAGGAAGAGTCAACTTCCCCCTGTGTAGGGCCCAGGTCGTGAGCATTCCGTAGAGAGCAGAAACGAAGAGGAAGGGAACCAAAACGGCCAGCATTTTGATGCCGAGAGCCAGGCGAGCATCCCTGAATCCGAAAGCAAAAAGCCGCATCACTTCCTTTGGGAAGAGAAGGAAAACAAGGGCATACAAAGCACTCAGCCCGATGCAGATCCAAAGGGAAAGGGCCATCAGGGAAAGCTCCGCCTGTTGCTTTCCATCGTTTCTCAACCGGGCTAGTTCGGGCAAAAGGGCCGTCTCGACAGAAAGGCGGGTCGTCCCGACAAGAAGATCCGCAACACCGGTCGTTACCTGAAAAACGTCTACCGCCGCGCTTGTGCCGAAAAAAGCCGCGACGACGAGGGTGCGGATGTAACCCAGAGATTTCCCACAAAATGCGAAAACAAGAGCACCAATTGATGCAGATTTTCCTGCGCTCTTCTTCAAGGATATTGCTGTCACTTTCTAACCCTTCCCATTTGATATATAGTTTCTTTTCTGTTGACTTTATTAATACTATTAAACTATTCCAACAAAATAATTAGCACTCATGCGCTCGCCCCAGAAAAAACGTATTCATAGCATCGGCGCGTCTCTTCCGCTACGCGCCTCCACGTAAAGCGGGCGCGTATCTGTCGGGACTGCCCCATGCAGTCTCTAGGCTGGTTTATTGTCCTTTCGAGAGCCGAACAGAGACTTCCCAGACTCCCGTCGGAAAATTCGGCCATGCCGTCGAAATACTCTCTTACGGGGGAACAATCGCCCACTACCAGGTTGGCTCCGTTTAGCCCTGCCTCAAGAGAAGCTAGACCAGGGGTTTCGAGGGCACTCGGCAGGGCATGAACGTGAGCAGCTGCATATCCGTTTCGCAGGTCGTTCCGGCATAAGGCGCCAAGATAGCACACCTTTCCGGAGGAGGACTCGACCAGCTCCAACACGCGACTAACATACTTCCGCTCCTCCGCCGAAGAGTTGACCTGTCCCGCAATGGCCAGCGGTATCCCGACCTTCAGCGCCGCCTGGACAAGAAGCAGGGAGTTCTTTCGGCTTTCGATGCGGTGCGCCGAAAAAACGAAGCGCTCCCCGAGTGCCCACCCCGGAAGAAACCGCTTCCGGAAGGAGTCCGGGGCGTTCCCGACAAAATCTTCGTCCACCCCATTGGGAACGACGCGAATCCTGTTCTCCGCAACCCCCCAGTGCCCCTTAAGCTGTAGTTTCTCCGCATTGGAATTCGGCAGGAGACATTTTGCTAGACTCAAAGCCTTCCAATGTCCCCGAAAAACGGTAAACGGAATCTTACGAAGGATTTTTACCTTGATAAACTCGGCCGGATTCAGGCTGTAATAGATCGGTGACACGACGATTGGCGCCTGTGCGGATGCTGCAGTCATTAGGTCGAAGGCGCAGACTCCGAAAAAGTGAAACAGATCGAATTTTTGCCTAGAAGCGCTGTATTCGACGTAGTCTGCCTCGACACCGATTCGCCGTAGCCATTCTATAGTCTTCTCGGCCTGGACCTCCGCTCCCCCGTAATAGAACTGGCGTGGCATCCGCGTGAACTGAGGTGGTACCCATTCTTTGGACAGAAAATCGGCCTTTTTAGTGAGATGGCCCCAAAGAATGAATGAATTTGTCATGATGCGTTTGGTACCTTGATAAACGCTTCGTAGGGTGTCCGGTACCCCAGTTTCTGGTGCGGCCTTTCCCGATTATAGAACTCGAACCACCGGGAAATGCCCCTTGTCGCCTCCGGGACGCTGCCGTAGTCGTTCAGGTAAACCTCTTCGTACTTGAGCGAACGCCACAGCCTTTCCACGAAGATGTTGTCAAAAGCCCGGCCGCGGCCGTCCATGGAGATCCGGATCTCCTCGTCCAGGAGCCGTTTCGTGAAAGCCTGGCTCGTGAATTGGCACCCCTGGTCGCTGTTGAAGATCCCGGGTTTGCCGAATCTCAGGGCTTTCTCCAGCGCTTCCAGGCAGAAACCCGCGTCCAGGGTGTTGGACAGCTCCCAGGACAGGACGTAGCGGCTGTGCCAGTCCATAACCGCCACCAGGTAGAGGAAACCGTGACGGAGGCGGATGTAGGTGATGTCCGCTCCCCAAACCTGGTTCGGGGAAACGATCTCCAGGTCCCGCAGAAGGTACGGGTAAATCCGGGCTTGTCCCTGGGGCTTGCTCAGCCTGGGCTTCGGATAGATCGTTTCCAGCCCCATGAGCCGCATGAGCCTCCGGATTCTTTTCTCGTTCACCGGAAGACCGGTGCGGGAAATCAGGAGAGCCAGCCTTCTTCTGCCAAGGAACGGCCTGGCCGTGTGCAGTTCGTCAATTTTGTTCATCAGGTCAAGGTTCTCGGGATTTTCTCCTCTAGGCTCGTAATAGTACGTGGATCTTGGAAGCCCCAGAAGTTCGCATTGCCGGACAATCGGGATTTCGGAACCGTCCTGGCCTATGAGCCGGCGTTTTTCCTCATCGGACAGAAGAGAGTTTTTTTTTGAGCCACTCCAGCTCCACTTTCAGCTGTCCGATCTGCCGGTAAAGGTCGTTGCGTTCTTCTTCCCAATCCCGTTCCTTCTTTTCGGCTCTGCGGGAGAAGACCCCCGGAAGGTTCTCCAGGGCAGCCTTCTTCCAGAGAGTCACCAGATTGGCCGGAACGTCGTATTCCCTGGCGATTTCCGCGATCGTTTTCTGGCCCCGAATGGCTTCGAGGGCAACACGGGTCTTGATGGCGGTTTCGTATTTTCTCCGCAAGGATGATTTCCCCTTTCTTTCTTCATCCTTCGAGACCCATCATACACACTCAAAGCCTGTCCAAAAATTGGGGACCACTATAGTAATGGCTGCGAAACGTTTCCGCGACTTCCAGGGGGATCCTGCCCAGGGCCCGTTCGGCCAGGTTGGGCAGAAGCTCAATCCGCATACCCTTCGCCCCCACCCGGTTCAAGGCCCTGTGAAATCCGGGAACCGCAAGGGCATCCGGATCCGCCACAACCAGAAGCCCTCCCTTGCTCCCGCCGTTTTTCGCCGGAATGGGCAGCGTTTCCAAGTCGTTCAGGGTCACGAAAGCGCGCAGTTCGAAGGCGGTCCCCAGGCCTGCTGCGATTTCCGAAAGCAAACCTCTCCACTGCTCCTCGCCCACGACCCGCACCTCCAGGGCCCTTTCCGCCCGGGAAAAGACGACCGGCCACAACAGCCCGTCCGGCCAGAGCAGTTGTGGCATAGGCCAGGAAAGCCGGGATGAAGTAGGGGCGGGGAATGCGGGGGAATTGCGTCATGAGGAGGGAAACCGCCAGGATCCCCCCAAACAGGGTTCCCTGGAACGACGAGATGAGCGCTTCGTAGCGGTTCTTGAGCCGCGCGGGATCATAGCCCCGGAACGCATACAGCCCCAGCGCCAGGCAGGCATGGATCACCGCGTACTGGCCCCAGTATGCTTTTCCTTCGAAAACGAGAAGCCCGCCAGCGATGACCGCAGCCCAGAACACCAGGCTTTCCACCCCGAAAAGCACGGCCAGGGAATTCGAATAGCTCGAATTGGCCCGAAGCATATCATCCCTCCTGGGATACTCCGAAAGACAGGTCTTTTTTATAGCGATCTATGCCAGTAAAAGAAAACATCCGAGTGTCGATGATTATATTTTCTGATATTGTTTCATATTATTTGCATCCATATTTTTAATCATCGAACAAAAAAACAACATGGTTTTCTATCCAAGAAAAAACTGCGTCTCAAGCTCTGCCGATACAGGGTGCCTAAGAAAGCTATTTTCGTATTGCTTCTCCTTCTTAAACAAAAAAAACAACGAAACGCAAGCACTTGGGAAGATACAGGAAACGATTCTGCCTAACCAAGGCGGGAAAGGGTAAAACTGGCATCCACGAAACCCCCTTAACTCATATCCACCAGGCCAACATACCTCTAAAAAATCAAGGAGATCCCCCTTCGACCAACATCGAATATGGGCGCTGTAGGATTTTGCGGTAGTCGGATGCGTCCCCCCTAGCATCAAGATGCGGTTATGAAGCGAGAGCAAGTTTGGTACACCAACGATAACGTGCCCTCCAACCTTCAAACACCGGCTCATCTCGTGAAAAAACCAGTAGATCTCCTTCAAATGTTCTAGAATCTGGTTCGCTATAAATAAATCAACCGATTCATCCTCAAACGGAAGACGGTCCCTCTCCAGGTCAAGACTTATCCCCCTGATTCCTGACATTTCAAGGCCTGCTATGTATTTTCGATTTCCCTCGATTCCTACTCTCTCTGCGTGGGGAAAGCGTTTCTCAACAAGGGAAAGGTCCCTACCAGATCCCGCGCCCAGATCAACTGCCTTATTTACCAAAGGGATCTGTTCCAAGAAAGAATAGATGACGTGGGGTCCATAAGTTTCCGAATGGTCGATAAAACGCCCCCAGAAACCGTTTCCCCCCTTCGATCCCGGTATAGGCTTTTCCAACTCCAATTTTCCTCACCTCACTTCCATTCCAATCCAAGGACTTTGGATATTTGCCTAAAAGCAAGATACCACAATGTTGAAGAACATGCCCGAGAGTGTCCCGACTACTCTCCAGAATCGTTTGATTATTCCCCCGACTCACGCTATTCTTTTCCCGTATGTCCTCTATCGATATACAGCATTCATTATTCCACGAGAGGAGCGTGATCGGTCCATGCCCAAGACCCTGGAGGTCCGGTGGCACGGCCGGGGCGGGCAGGGAGCCAAGACGGGTTCGGCCGTGTTGGCGGAAGTCCTGTTCCAGGCCGGCAAGTACGTCCAGTCGTTCCCTGAATACGGCGCCGAGCGGCAGGGAGCCCCGATGAAGGCATTCAACCGCGTCTCGGACGTTCCCATCCGCAAGCGTTGCGGCGTCCAGAACCCGGACGTGGTGGCCGTCATCGACCCCACCCTGCTTGAATCCGCCCGCCCCACGGAAGGGTGCACCGAAAGTACGGTGTACCTCGTCAACACGCCGGAACCTCCCGCTGCGATCAAAGCGAGGCTGGGCCTTCCCGAGGCGGTGAAAGTCATCACCATCGACGCGACGAAGATCACGCTGGAGGAATTCGGGCAGAACCGGCCAAACGCCCCCATGCTCGGGACCTTCGCTCACGTGTTCAGCGAGGTTCCCATCGAAGTCTTCGTGGAGCATTTCTCTCACAAGATGGCGAAGCTCCCGGAAAAGATTCTCGCGGCAAACGTGCGGGCGATCCGTCGGGGCTACGAGGAGGTGCAGGTCGGATGAAAAATCGCGGAAACAGCGCCGAGATGGGCAAGCCGAAACGCTGGCAGGACGTCCCGATGGGCGGAATCGCTTTCGGGGCAACCGCCGAGGCGGTCGAGACCGGCCAGTGGCGAAGCATGCGCCCCGTCTGGAACGGGGAAAAATGCATTTCCTGCCTGCTGTGCTGGAACCAGTGTCCCGACCGGTCCATCCTGACGGACAAAAACGGGAAGGTCACCGGCATCGACACCTTCTACTGCAAGGGCTGCGGCATCTGTGCACATTTGTGCCCGAAGCAGGCCATCGAGATGCGGCCCGAGTCGGAATTCACCGGCACCGGCGCCCGCGGGAAGGGGGAGTAGCCATGCCGCGCAGGGAAATCACGTCGGGAAACTGGGCCTTCGCGGAAGCCATGCGCCAGATCAACCCGGATGTCGTCGCAGCCTACCCCATCACCCCGTCCACCGACATTCCCATGAAGTTCGCGGAATTCGTGGCAAACGGCAGGGTGAACACGAACTTCGTCACCGTTGAAAGCGAGCACTCGGCCATCACGGCCTGCGTCACGGCAGCGGCCGCTGGGGCCCGGGTCATGACGGCCTCGAGCGCCAACGGCGTGGCCCTCATGCACGAGATCTTTCCCATTGCCGGATGCTTCCGGACCCCCATCGTCTTCGGCCTGGTGAACCGGAGCATCGGAGCCCCCATCAACATCCACTGCGACCACAGCGACAGCATGGCCGAGCGTGACGCGGGCTGGATCCACCTGTACTGCGAGGACGCCCAGGAAGCCTACGACACGGCGATCCTGGCCGTGCGGCTGGCCGAGCACAAGGACGTCCTCACCCCGGTCTTCGTCTGCCAGGACGGGTTCATCACGAGCCACGGGTTCGAGCCGGTGAACCTTCTCGACGACGAAACGGTGAAGGCGTTCGTGGGAGAGCGGGACGCGGACTTTCCGCTCCTGGACGTCGACCGCCCCGTCACGTACGGGTCTTTCGTCATGTCCGAGTATTACTTTGAAATCAAGCGGCAGCAGGTGGAGGCCATGAAGAACGTCCTTCGGGTCTACGACGGGATCGCGAAGGAATACGAAGCCGTGTCGGGGCGGTTCTACCCGAAGCTTGACCGCTACCGCACGGAGGACGCCGACATCGTCGTCGTGGTCATGTCCTCGGCCTCCGGGGTGGTGAAGGACGTCGTGGACGAGCTGCGCGACCGGGGGATCAAGGCCGGCTGCCTGCGGGTGCGGATGTTCCGCCCCTTCCCGGCGGAGGAGGTTGCGGCCGCCCTGGGCAACGCCCAAGCTGTGGCGGTTTTGGACCGGGCCCTGAGCATCGGCGGGACGGCCCCGCTGGCCGCGGAGGTCAAGAGCGCCCTGTACGACGCCGGCAAGACCATCCCCGTGCAGTCCTGCGTCTACGGCCTGGGCGGGCGGGATTTCTTCCCCCAGTACGCCCGGGAGCTTTTCATGGATCTTGCCGCTGGGAAAGTCTCCCGCGAAGAACGCTACCTGGGACTGCTGGAATAGGGGGGGAATTGAGATGGCGATCCGGATCAAGGACTACACGCAGAAAGAAAGCCCCCTGACCAACGGGCACCGCATGTGCCCGGGCTGCGGCGCGCCAACGGCGGTGCACCAGGGGCTCATGGGCATCGAATCGCCCGTGGTCGTCGTCAACGCCACGGGCTGCCTCGAGGTTTCCACCACCGTTTACCCGTTCAGCTCCTGGAGGGTGCCGTGGATCCACACGGCCTTCGAGAACGCGGGGGCCGGGGTTTCCGGCGTCGAAGCAGCGTACGTGGCGCTCAAAAGGCGCGGAAAGATCGACAAGGAAATCAAGTTCGTGGCCTTCGGCGGCGACGGCGGAACCTACGACATCGGGCTCCAGTCCCTGTCAGGGGCCCTGGAGCGGGGTCACGACTTCACGTACATCTGCTACAACAACGGCGGGTACATGAACACCGGGGCCCAGCGGAGCAGCGCCACCCCGAGGGGGGCCGACGCCACGACCTCCCCGGCGGGAAGCGTCCTGCCGGGCAAGCTGCAGAAACCCAAGGACCTGACCGCCATCGCGGCGGCGCACCACATTCCCTACGTGGCCCAGACGACCCTGTTCAACGCAACGGACGTGGCGGAGAAAGTGAAGCGGGCCGTCGAAACGCCGGGACCGGCCTTTGTGAACATCCTCGTGCCCTGCGTCCTGTTCTGGGGAATCGACCCGGCCCTGCAGCAGGAAATCTGCAGGCTCGCCGCGGACACCCGTTTCTGGCCCGTCTACGAGGTCGTCGACGGGGCGTGGAAACTCACGTACAAGCCGAAGAAGCGCGTTCCCATCGAGGAATTCCTCAAGCCCCAGGGGCGCTTCCGGCACCTGTTCAGGGACGGGAAATCCAGCGCCCTGCTGGAGCAGATCCAGGCCGACGTGGATGCCGACTGGCAGGCCATCCTCGAACGGTCCGGCGAAACCTGGGACGCCTGAAAAGCTCATGGCCGCGGGGAGCCGGAAATTGAACGGCTCCCCGCGCTATTTCCCGGCCTGCCCCAAAAGGACCGGCTTCAGGCCTTTCCGGAGTTCTTCCAGCACCTTCCAGGCCTCGGGCTTTTCGAAGCCCCTCCGCCAGGCCGCGATGCCCCCAAGCCCATACCGGGCCACGAGCGCCGCCTTCAGGGCCAGCGAGCGTTCCTCTTCCAGCCAGATCCGGTACCGCTTCCCGCCTTTCAGGTACTCCCCGTAATAGAGACCCGCCCCTTCGTCCCAGGAAAGGGGCGCCCCGTTTTCCGCGAGGCGGGCTTCCGCCTCCGGCATCGAAAGGGCCCGGGCTCCCGTCTTTGTCCAGGTTCCGTTCACCAGGCTTTCTTCCCATTCCCGCGTGTAAAAAGGGACCCCAAGCCAAATCTTCTCCGGCGGAACGAAGCCGACCAACTCGGCGACGGAGCGCTCCACCCAGCCGATCGAAGCCACGGGGCCGCTTACCGGACCGCTCCTCCAGTGTTCGTCGTAAGCCATCAGGACCACCGCGTCGGCGATCCTGCCCAGGGCCGTTCGGTCGTAGCAGGCCGACCAGTTCGGCTTGTCGGAAACCACCGTCACGTCGACCGAGATCCTCAGGCCGTTTCCGTGAAGGGCGCGGGCAAGCTCTTCCACGTAGGCCGTCAGTCGGTCGCGATCCTCGTCGAACACGTTTTCGAAATCGACGTTGATCCCGTCAAGCCCCAGGTTCTTGCAGAAGGCCAAAAGCTGCGCGATCGAACGGGCCCTGGCGGTAGCGTCCAGGAGAAAAGCCCGGGTCCGATCCGGATCAAACCCGTTGGAAAAAAGAGGCTCGACCTTCACCTTCCGTTTTTTCGCCTCGCGGACGTAGGCCGGGTCCGCCTTCGAGACCACCGACCCGTCCTGCCCGCCCAGGGAAAACCACGTCGGGCTGAGGACGGTCACGGCGGAGTGGGGCGGATCGGCTGAAAGGTCCGGGGGGGTCGAACGGACGTGATCCCATACCAGGATCTCCGGTTTGACGGGAACGCGCGGTTCAGCCCCAGCCCCCGGAACGGGGCAGACCGCTGCCAGGAGCAGCACACCGGCGACGGCCAGCGTCCGAAGAACCCTAATCCTGTACACACTAAAAACCCCTTGGGTTTCCACGGATTTTTCCCCTTTCCCTTTTGATGATGGGGCAAAGAACACAAGGCATCTTCAAAAAGTTTCACATCCCGGTTTTTTTGAACGAGGAGACTTACAATTTAAAATTGTTATATTTAAAAAACCAATCTTTTAGGTACCTTTGCCTTGCGTTAATAAAACATTTCGGTATAATAAGTTTATTCCTGGCCCCATTCCAGGATCTTCATATTGACTTCCCCCCGAAAGGAGCGGATGCGATTGGACCTTTCAGTGGAAAGAGATGTCTTGACGGGCCTCCCTTTCGAGGAGCACACCCTTTCCCTGCAATTGCTCTTAAGCCCCCAGGAGAAGATCGAGGCCGAGGTTTTCTTCTGCGACCCGGAATACATCGTCGCGAACTGCATGACGCTGTCCAGCGAAGCGGTCACGCTGTGGAAGAAGACAGGAAATCCCGGGGAACCGTTTGTCCCCGTGCGTCCCTGGATTCTCCACCTGAAGGACGTGACCGAAGGATTCGTCTTCTCTTCCTCGTCCCCATCGGCCCTGGATCCCATCGAACGCTACTTCCGGAACGACTGGCTGCGGAACTTCCGAAGGGAGTGGTCCACCCGCAAGTCCTTCTGGACCTCGAAACCCCAGGAATTCGCCGTGGAATGCGAAAAGGCCCGGGGGAAAATCGCCGGGATCATCCTGGACTAGAAAGCTCCTTCATCGAAAGCCCGATGCGTTTCCTGGACTCGTCGATGGCGATGACCCGAACGCGGACCCTCTGACCCGGCCGGACGACCTCGGCCGGGTTTTTCACGTAGCCTCGGGCCATTTCGCTCACGTGGACGAGCCCGTCCTGGTGGACCCCGATGTCCACGAAAGCCCCGAAGGCCGTCACGTTGGTCACGATCCCGGCCAGTTCCATGCCCACCCGAAGATCCCCGATCGTCCTGACTTCCGGCGAAAACGAAACGGGATCAAACGTCTGCCGCGGATCCCGCCCCGGCTTTTCCAGTTCCTCGAGGATGTCTTTCAGCGTGAATTCCCCGGTCAGGCCGTCCAGGTACCGTTTCGGATCGATCCGCCTCCTCAGGTTCGCATCGGCCATCAGGTCGGCAACGGTGCAGCCCAGGTCTTTCGCCATCGCCCTCACGACCCCGTAGGATTCCGGGTGGACGGCGCTGGCGTCCAAAGGTTCGTTTCCTCCCCGGACCCGCAGGAACCCGGCCGCCTGCTGGAAGGCTTTCGGCCCCAGCCTGGGGACCTTTTTCAGTTCGGCCCGGTTGGCGAAGGGCCCGTGCTCCTGCCGGTAGGCGACGATGGATGCCGCCAGCGCCGGGCCGATCCCCGAAACCGCGGTCAACAGCTGCCGGCTGGCGGTATTCACCTCGACGCCCACGCTGTTCACGCACGAGCTCACCACGTCATCCAGGGCGCTCTTCAACAGTTTCTGGTCCACGTCGTGCTGGTACTGTCCCACCCCGATGGATTTCGGGTCGATCTTCACCAGCTCCGCCAGGGGATCCTGCAGCCGGCGGCCGATCGAAACCGCCCCCCTGACGGTCAGGTCCTGGTCGGGGAACTCCTCGCGGGCCGCCTCGGAGGCCGAGTAGACCGAGGCCCCGCTCTCGTTCACCAGCACGACAAGGGGCTTCCCGGGAAGATCCAGGCTCCGAAAGAAGGCCTCCGTTTCGCGGCCGCCCGTGCCGTTGCCCACCGCCACGGCTTCCACCGGGTGCCGGGCAAGCAGTTCCGTCACCGTTTTGGCCGCGTTCTCCAGGTCGTTCTTTCCTCGAAGGGGGTAAATCACGGCCGTTTCCAGCAGGGCTCCCTGCGGGTCCAGCACGGCGAGCTTGCAGCCGGTCCGGAACCCGGGATCCACCGCCAGCACCGCCTTCTGCCCCAGCGGAGGTTCCATCAGGACCTCCCGGACGTTCCGGGCGAACACCGCCACGGCCGCCTCGTCGGCCTTTTTTTTCAGGACCGCCCGAAGCTCCGTCTCCATCGACGGCCCGGCCAGGCGGGCGTACCCGTCTTTCAGCGCCGCTTTCACCTGCTCGGCGGCAGGGGATTCGCCTTTGACGAAAAGCTCCTCGAGCGTAGACAACGCGTCCGCCTCGGGGGGGACAAACGAAAGCGCGAGAAATCCTTCCGCCTCTCCGCGGAAGGCCGCGAGGATCCGGTGGGAGGGGGCCTTCACGGCGGGCTCCTTCCAGTCGAAATAGTCGCGATACTTGGCCCCTTCTTCCTCCTTTCCCTTCACCACCCGGCTGGAAAACACCCCCTTCCGGACAAAAAGCTTCCTCAGGGCGTGCCGGGCTGAAGGATCTTCCGAGATCCGTTCCGCCACGATATCCCTGGCACCGGCCAGGGCCGCTTCAGCGTCCGGGACACCCTTGTCCGGGTCCACGAACATCTTGGCGGCTGCCAGAGGATCGGGGCAGTCGGCCTTTCCCGCGGCAGAAGCCATCAGCAGATCGGCCAGGGGCTCCAGGCCGCGTTCCGCGGCGATCGAGGCCCGGGTCCGGCGCTTCGGCCGGAAGGGCAGGTACAGGTCTTCGACCCGCGTCAGCGTTTCTGCCGCCTCCAGGGCGATCTTCAGCTCTTCGGTCAACAGGCCGCGCTCGTCCAGCGACCTCATCACCGCCTCGCGGCGTTTATCCAGCTCCGCCAGCTGTTCCAGCCGGTCCCGCACCCGTGCGACCTGCACCTCGTCCAGGGCCCCGGTGGCTTCCTTTCGGTACCGGGCAATGAAAGGAACGGTTCCCCCGTCCTGGAGCAGTTCCGCCGCCGCCTTGACCTGCCCGGGCCTGACCCCCAGTTCACCGGCGATCCGCCCGATATGGACCTCGTTCATCGAAAAACCTCCCTGCTGGCGCTTCCTGCTTTCTTTGGCTATCCTACACCAAGACCCCCACCCCGCGGCGGGGTCAGACCGGAGCCCAACGGCTGGAGGAGGCCAGGAAATGAAGCCCACGAAAATCGTCCTTTGGGGAGTAGGCGCCATGGGAAGCGGCATCGCCCGGGTAATCGGGCAGAAAGCGGAAATGCAGGTCGTCGGAGCCATCGAGGCCGACCCCCGGAAGGTCGGCCTGCCCCTCTCCGATTTCACCGGGGTTCCCGAACAGGAAAACGTCCCCGTTTCCTGCTCGTTGGAAGAACTGCCGAATTCGGAACCGGACCTCTTCATCGTGGCCACCGCCTCGCGGGTGAAAGACGTCTTTCAGCAGGTCATGGCCGTCCTCGACCGGGGGTTGCCCGTCATCACCACGGCCGAGGAGATGGCCTATCCCTGGAAGGCTGAGCCGGGCCTTTGCGCGGAAATGGACAAGGCAGCGAAAGAGAAGGGGGTTGCCGTGCTCGGAACGGGGATCAATCCCGGTTTCGTCATGGATTTGCTTCCCGTCGTTCTTTCCGCGGCCTGCACGGACGTGAAGCGGATCCGCGTAACCCGCGTCAACGACCTCTCGCCCTTCGGCCCGACGGTCCTGCGGGAACAGGGAGTCGGGCTCACCGCCGAAGAATTCGCCCGGAAGGTGGAGGAAGGCTCCCTTGAAGGCCACGTGGGCTTCCTCCAGTCCATCGCCATGATTTCGGATGCGCTCGGGCTCGGCGTCGACCGTATCGAGCAATTCAAAGAACCGATCGTTTCCTCGGTCCGGCGGGAGGAAAAGGGAATCGTCGTCAACCCCGGACAGGTGGCCGGATGCAGCCAGACCGGCATCGGCTACCGGAAAGGTGAGCCCGTCGTGGAACTCATCCACCCGCAGCAGATTCACCCGCACCTCGAAGGCGTTGCCACAGGCGACACGGTCGAGCTTTTCGGAACGCCCGACATCCGGCTCGAGATCCGGCCGGAAATCCCCGGCGGCACCGGAACCATCGCCCTGGCCGTCAACTCCATCCCCCTCGTCCTGAAGGCCCGCCCCGGGCTTTTGACCCTGCTGGACCTTCCCCTTCCCCACGCCATCCGCTAACCCCACGCTGGGAATGAACCGGGCGAAGGGGCCGGTTTGTTCCTGGCCTTGCAAGTGAACAAAAAGAATATTTAGTTTTAGTATTTGACATAGAATAAACTCTGGTTTATGATCCCGGAGTCCTGAACGAACCCGACTCCGAGGAGGTTTGACCCGATGAAGTCCGCGACCCCGATCCGCGCACCGAGGCTCTTGATTCCCTACAGCCGTTTGCGGCAGGAGGAGAAGATGCTTGCATCGGCGGCGGAAAGACTGGGACTTCCGGTGGATTTCCGCGATGTCGCCAGCCTCTTCTGGCCGCGGGATTTTGACGCGGCCGCCAGGGACGTCGCGGTCTGCCGCTGCGTGGGACAGACCCATAACCTTGCGGTTGCCCGCCTCCTGGAATCGCGGGGCGTGAAGACGATCAACTCCTCTTCCGTCATGACCCTTTGCGGGGACAAGATCGCTACGGCCGCCCGCCTGGAGGCAGCCGGGATCCCGCAGCCGGAATACGCCGTGGCCGCCTCGCCGGAAGCCGCCGTTGAAGCGGCGGAAGAGCTGGGATACCCGGTGGTTTTCAAACCGGCCTGCGGCAGCTGGGGCCGCCTCCTGGCGAAGGTCTCCGATCGCCCCGGCGCGGAGGCGGTCGCTTTCCACAAGGCGGCGATGGGGGCCGCTCACTCCGTGTTCTTCATCCAGAAATACGTGGAAAAACCCGGTTCCGATCTCCGGGCGATCCTCCTGGGCGGCCAGCCCGTTTCCCTGATGCGGCGCCGGAGCTCTCACTGGATCACGAACACGGCCAGGGGAGGGTCGCCGGAACCCTGCGAGATTCCCTCCCCCCTGGCCGACCTGCTTCGGAGCGTGGCGAGGGCCGTCGGCGGGGATTTCCTGGCGGTCGACCTGTTCGAAACTTCTTGCGGCTGGCTCGTGAACGAGGTCAACGGCCAGCCGGAGTTTCACGGCTCGGTGGAAGCCACGGGGTTGGACCTGGCCGGCATGCTTCTGAAATACGCCTGGAATTTCATCCCCAGGGATTGACAAGTCGGGCCCTGCCGTCTAAACTCCATTTCAATTCGCGATGAGCGATCTGGTACGGACCACTTTTCCAATCGAAATCTTGAACAAATGCGATGACGCGAGTGGCCTGACGGGGCAACAGCCCTACAGCGAGGGACCTCCACCGGATGAGAGGGGTGCCGGGCTGCCGAAAGGCCCAAGGCTCGAAGAGCAGGCGCCGAAAGGGAACCTTCCCGTAGTAGGTTGCCCGGGAACGGACAGCCGTTACCTGTCCGAGAGCGGGACCGCCCCCCGGTCGGGGGACGCGTCCAAGTTGGGTGGTACCGCGGGTCTAGCACAGGACTCGTCCCTTCACGATGTGGAGGGGCGGGTCCTGTTTTTTATCCCACTCGAAGGAGGAGTTTGAAATGGCAGGAACAGTGACGTGCGTGGTGTGTGAAGCAGCGGTGGCGCTCCCGGAGAACTGCAGCCTCGGAGAGATCCTGGTCTGCGGCGATTGCGGGACGGAGCTGGAAGTGGTGGCCCTTGACCCGGCCCGGGCCGAGGAAGCCCCGCAGGTGCAGGAGGACTGGGGTGAGTAGGCTCCGCATCCTTTACTCCAGGCTCCGGGCAGAGGAAAAGCAGCTGTTCGCCGCTGCCGAGTCGAGGGGGATTCCCTGCAGCCTGGAGGACATCCGGACCGAGCCCTGGAGCATCGGGTCCCATGACACGGACGTGTTCCTCGCCCGCTGCATCGGCCATTTGCAGAACCTCTCGGTCGCCCGGATGCTCGAAGCCGGGGGAGCCACGGTCGTGAACCCGAGTTCGGTCATGGAGCTTTGCGGGGACAAGCTGGCCACCAGCGCTGCCCTGGCTGCCGCCGGCATCCCCCAGCCGGCCTTTCGCGCGGCCTTTTCCGAGGAAGCGGCATTGGAAGCGGCCGAGCAGCTGGGGTATCCCGTTGTCTTCAAGCCCGTCACCGGCAGCTGGGGGCGCCTGCTCGCCCTGGCCTCCAACCGGGAAACCGCCGAGGCGATCGTGGAGCACAAGGCTCACCTGGGACCCGCCCACCAGGTCTATTACATCCAGTCCTACGTCGAGAAGGAGGGGTTCGACGTCCGGGCCTTCGTGGTCGAAGGGCGGCCTCTGTGCGCGATCCGGCGTACCAGCAGCCACTGGATCACGAACACCGCCAGGGGAGGCAGGGCGGAAAACCACCCCGTGGACGCTGAGCTGGCCGAGCTTTTGGAGCGGGTTCACGCCGCCGTCGGCGGGGACTTCATCGCGGTGGACCTCTTCCTGACAAAGGCCGGGTGGCTCGTGAACGAAGTCAACGACGGGGCCGAGTTCCGGAACTCCAGCGCGCCCACGGGCGTCGACATCGCCGGGGCGGTCGTCGAAGCCTGCGCCAGACGGATGAAGGAAGAAAAGCGCGGCGAAAAACGCGGCGCGAAGCGAAGCGCACCCTGTTGCGGGCCCTCGAGTTCGGGAGGCTAAACCCCGAAGCGGCTTGAACCGAACAAGCCCCGAGGCCCGCGGAAGAAGACCGCGGGCCATTTTTTATCCCAGGAAACGGAGGAAAGAACCCATGCAAAGGCACCCGGTTGTGGTTGTCGGAGGCAGCGGAATGGCGGGAGGAGAACTGTTGAGGATCCTGGCGGGACATCCCGCCATGGAGGTGACGGGGGTCGTCTCCAGGGGAAAGGCCGGGACCCCCGTTGCGGCCGCTCACCCGCACCTGAGACCCGATTTCCCGGACACCGTCTTCATCTCTCCTGAACAGGCCGGCGAACTCTATCCCGAACTCGTCTTCCTGGCCCTGCCGCACGGCTCATCGGCCCCGGAGATCCGAAGCTGGCTCGACCGGGGGGTCAAGGTCGTGGATCTTTCCGCCGATGTCCGCCTGCATGATCGGGCCCGGTATCAACGCTGGTACGGAACCCCCCACCCGGATCCGGCCCTGCTGGACGAGGCCGTCTACGGCCTCCCGGAACTGCACCGGGACGAAATCCGGGGCGCCCGCCTCGTTTCCGGCGTCGGCTGCAATGCCACCGCGGCCATCCTGGCCCTCTGGCCCCTGGCAAAGGCCGGAGTTGTCGAGGAAGCCCGGGTGGAAGCCCGGGTGGGTTCCTCCGAGGGGGGGAGCCGGGTCACCGAGGGCAGCCACCACCCTTACCGAAGCCGGTCCCTGCGGATGTTCGAGCCTTTCGCCCACCGGCACCTGGCCGAACTCTCCCAGGAAACCGGCCTGCCCGAGGAGCGGCTCACGCTGGGCGTGACTGCCGTTGAAAACGTCCGGGGCGTTCAGGCCGCCGCTTCCGTCACGCTGGCGGAGCCCCTGAGGGAGGCCGACCTGTGGAAATTGTACCGGGGCGCTTACGCGGGCGAGCCCTTCGTCTTCGTCTGCCCGGCCCGCCCTGCCCACCTGCGCCTGCCGGATCCCCGTCTCGTGCTGGGTTCCAACCGGGCCCTGGTGGGATTTGCCCTTCACCCGGACGGCCGGCGCCTCACCGCCGTCTGCGCCATCGACAATCTCCTGAAGGGCGCCTCCGGGACCGCGGTCCAGGCGGCCAACCTCCTCCTTGGATGCCCCGAACAGGCAGGGCTTGAGATGCGGCCGGTCTACCCGGCCTGAAAACGAAAGGAGCGATCGGAATGCACCTCACGGGAATCGTCAAAATCGGAGGGGCCCTGGGGAACAATCCCCGGCCGCTTCTGGATGACCTCTGCGAAAGGACCGCCCGAGGCGAACGATGGGCCCTCGTCCACGGGGCCAGCGGCATCATGGACACCCTCGCCGCCGCCTGCGGCATGCAGCCCCGCTACGTCACCAGCCCTTCCGGCTACCGCAGCCGTTTCCTCGGGGAAACCGAAAGGGATCTCTTCGTCAGCGCCGCCCTGTCCGTTTCCGCCGCGCTTGCCTGCGAACTCTTCACGAGGAACCAGCCGGCCGCGGTCCTTCACCCGCAGATCGCACACTCCGTCCGCGGCACCCGGAAGGAGTCCCTGCGCTCCGTCGAGGGCGGCCGCGTCCGCATCCTCCACGGGAACACCAGCGGGACCACCCGTTTCGTCGATCCCGAGGCCCTGGAGCGAGCCTGGCAGAGCGGATCCGTTCCCCTCCTGCCGCCTCTGGCCCTGGACATCGAGGGAGCCGGTCTCCTGAACGTGGACGGCGACCGCCTGGCTGCCGCTGCGGCCGTTTCGGTCCATGCCGACGTGCTGGTCATCCTGAGCAACGTGCCCGGCCTCCTCGCAAACCCGGCCGACCCGGAAAGCCTGGTGGAACGCGCCGGCCTTGACGAATGGGGAACACTGGAGAACCTAGCCCGGGGCAACATGAAAAGGAAGCTTTTGGCCTGCCGCGAGGCCCTGGAGGGCGGCCTGGACCGGGTCTGCATCGCCGACAGCCGCGTGGATCGCCCGCTTAGCCGGGCCCTAGAAGGGAGGGGAACCACCCTATGCCAAGCGGTCTATACGGAAGCCGCGGTCTGACGCTTGCCGCCGGGAAGGGCGGGCTTGTCACCGACGCCGCCGGGAGAGAGTACGTGGATTTTTTCACGGCCCACGGATCGGCCCTGTTCGGCCATTGCCATCCCCGGCTCCAGGCCGCCCTGGCCGAAGCCGCCGGCCGGCCCTGGACCATCGGGATGGGTTTTGACGACGAATTCCGCAGCGGCCTGCTCGAGCGGCTCGGAAACCTGCTGCCCGGCGGGAAGGCCTATCTCTGCAACAGCGGCACCGAGGCCATCGAGGCCGCGATCAAGCTTGCCGCCCTTGCCCGTCCCGGGAGAAGCCGCATCCTGGCCTTGCGCCGGGCCTTCCACGGGCGCACCGCCGGGGCCCTCAGCCTGACCTTCAACCCTCACTACCGGCGCCCTTTCCAGCCGTTTCTCTTCAGCGCGGAACACCACGCGCCCGAAGACCTTCCCGCCGCGGTCGATGAAAGCGTCGCCGCGGTCTTCATCGAGCCCGTCCAGGGAGAGGGCGGGGTCCACCCTCTCGATCCAAGACTGGGGAAGGAAATTTCGACGGCCTGCCGGAATGCCGGGGCCCTGCTGGTGTCGGACGAGGTCCAGAGCGGGTTTGGCCGCTGCGGGGCCATGCTGGCCAGCTCCCTGACCGGGCTGGAGCCCGACATCGTCTGCCTGGCCAAGGGGGTCGCCGGGGGGCTCCCCATCGGCGTCACGATCTGGAAAGGGTCGCTTGGCGACTTTCCCCAGGGAAGCCACGGCTCCACCTACGGGGGGAACCCGCTCGTCTGCCGGGTCGCCCGGGAAGCGCTAGAGATCGTGGAAGGCGAAGGCCTGTGCGAGAAGGCCCGGGCTCGGGGCGAGGCCTTCCGGGTTCGCCTGGAGGCTATCGGCTCGCCCCTGGTAAAAGCCGTCCGGGGGCTCGGGCTTCTCTTGGGAGTCCAGGTGGAGGGACGCTCGGCCCCCGTCGTTCGGGCCCTCCAGGAACGGGGCGTGCTGGCCCTGCCGGCGGGCCCCTCCGTGGTGCGGTTTCTTCCCTCCTTCGCCGCGGAAGCCGATCATTTCGAGCGGGCCGCCCAGGCCCTCGAGGAGGTCCTCGACCGTGGAATTTCTGAATGACCCTGCGGTCCGGCTGCTCGTCGATCTTGTATCGGTTCCCGGGCCAAGCGGGCAGGAATCGGCCGCGGCCGGGCTTCTCGCCTCCAGGCTGCCCTTCCTGGGATGGGAGTCCGTGGAAATCGACGCAATCGGCAACGTTGTCGCGAGCAGGGGATCGGGCGCCGAAGAATTTCTCCTGCTGGGACACATCGACACTGTTCCCGGGGGACCCGCCGTCCGGATCGAAGGGAACACCCTCTGGGGAAGGGGAAGCGTCGACGCCCGGGGCCCCCTCTGTGCCTTCGCGGCCGCGGGGGGGCAAGCCCCGGTTCCCGCTGGAGCGCGCCTCACCCTGGTCGCCGCCGTTTCCGAAGAAACCGACTCCGCGGGGATCCGGTACCGGCTTCCCCTCCACCAGCCTGCGGCCTGCCTCGTGGGCGAGCCCTCGGGAACGGACGGGATCACCCTTGCCTACCGGGGGTTTCTCCAGGTCCGCCTGGAGTGCGAGGACACCGGCTCTCACCGCAGTTCCGGCACAAGCCCCCTGACCGCCTGCCTGCAGGCTGCCGCCTCCATCCTCGGCGGCCTCCAGCGGGAGGACGACAGCGAAAAGCCTGTCCTCGAAAGAACCACCGCCAACGTCCTTTCCATGACCGGGTCCGAGGAGGACGGCCGGAAGGCTTCCATCGACCTGGACATTCGTCTGCCCCTGGGAGCCGACCCGGAGGATGTCTTCCGTTTCTGCGCCCAAAAAGCCGCTTCCCTGGGAAGCCGTGCCCGCCTCGTCTCGGCGGTCCGCGCCCATGCCGAGGAGCGAACCAATCCCCTGATCCGGGCCCTGCGGGCGGCCATCCGCGGCGAGGGCGGCACCCCGCGCCTGTTGGCCAAGGGCGGCACCGCGGACTTCAACTACGCCGCCGCCTGGGGATGCCCCCTGGCCGCCTGGGGCCCCGGCAACTCCCGCCTGGACCACACCAACGAAGAGCGCCTCGACCTGGAGGAGTACCTCCGCTCCATCCGCATCCTCACCCGGCTCCTTACTACCGGGGTCAGACCTTGATTTTGACCGTATGTATACATACGGTCAAAATCAAGGTCTGACCCCGTCCTTTCAGGTCTGACCCCGTCCTTTCTGGAGTGTTAAAATAGAAAATATTCCAACCGACATCCCGATGCGGAGGTTTCCAGATGGACCCCATTCCTGTTCTGAAAGTCCTGTTGATCGGCGGCGACTTTGCAGAAAGGGCAGGATCACCGGGCAGGCTGCAGACCTTCGCCTCCGCGAGCCCAGCGGAGGCGCTCGATCTTCTCGCAAGGGACCGCTTTGACGCCGTGATCGTCGACAGCCGGGTTCCGCCCGTGGAGGAGGAGCCGTTCGTTTCCGTCCTCAGGCGTTCTTTCCCGCAGCTTTCCCTCCTGGTTTTCTCGAAGGACCCCCAGGCGGCGCCCCTGGCCCGCTACCGGCTGCAGGGTGCCGAGGCGGTCCTGGGACCGGCAGACTTTTCGTCTGAAAAGGAATTGGCCGGGCTTCTTGCCTGGGCCATCGGGCAAGCCCGGGAACGGGAAACGACCGCCATCGTCCTGGAGGAGGCGCAGGCCGATCTCGTTCTCCAGCGGACGGCCTACCTGAAGCTGAAGGAAAGCCAGAAACAGGCGCTCATGGCCATGAACGCGATGAGCGAGTGCAACCGGCTTCTCTTCCTTCACGAAAACGAGCGGGTCTATCTTCGGGATTTCTGCAGGGTCCTGGTGAAGCGAATGGGGCTGAAAATGGCCTGGGTCGGCTTCATCCAGAAAGACGAAGCGGGGACGGAACACCTGGTGCCGGCGGGACACGCGGGCTATGAACGAAACTACCTGGTCCGCTTCAGGCTCAAAACCTGGGAACGCCGCTACCCGAAGAGCCTCGTGAAAAAGGTCCTGACGAGCGGCGAACCCGCCACCATCCCGGACCTGGAAGCCCCGGCGGTTGACTTCTTCAGGGTCGAGGAAGCCCTGCGCCGCGGGTATCGATCCGTCCTTCTGCTTCCCCTGAAATCGCGCTCCAACCCCAGGGGCACCCTCTGTCTCTATTCCGGCGAACCCGCTGCGTTCGGCCCTTCCGAGATCACCTTCTTCACCCATATCGCCGGGGAGCTGGCTCACGGCGCGGACCTTCTGCGCCGGGAGGCTTCCGCGGGCGCGAAGGATTGAAAAAGAGGGGTCAAAGCCCGTGCCCTGACCCCGCCCTGCCTGCGGGTCAGCCGGATCGCCGGATCAGCGCACCAAGGCCCTCTGCCAGCGAGACCCGGGGCTGGAAACCCAGGAGGTCCCTTGCCCGGGAGATATCGGCGCTGGAGTGGCGGATGTCGCCGGGCCGGAAATCCGCGTAGCGCGGCTCGATCCCGGCGGCCTCGGGCCGTTCTTTTGCGAATTCGGCCCGGATGAGGCCAAACAGTTCGTTCAGGCTTACAGATGTTCCAGCGGCGATGTTGAAGACCTCGCCAAAGCAGTTTTTGTCCCGGGTTTCCTCGGCCAGGCGGATCGCCCGCACCACGTCCTTCACCGACACGAAATCGCGGGTCGTCGTTCCGTCCCCGTAGATGACAGGCCTCTCAAGCCGCCAGAGCGCGGCGATCCAGATGGGAATCACCGCCGCGTAAGGCCCCCGCGGGTCCTGCCGCGGCCCGTAGACGTTGAAGAAGCGGAGCCCCACGCACGGCAGGCCGTAAATCCTCCAGGCCAGCTCGGCCAGTTCTTCGTCCATCCGCTTGGAAAGCGCGTAAGGCGAAAGGGGACGCCCGATCCGGGTTTCGACCTTGGGGAGTCCTTCGTCGTCCCCGTACACGGCGCTCGAGGATGCGTAGACCACCTTCTTCACGCCGGCCGCCCGGGCGCAGGACAGGATCTTCAGGAAACCGCTGACGTTCACGGCGTGGCATTCCTCGGGGCTGGCCAGCGAGGCCGGTACCGAGGCCATCGCCGCCAGGTGAACCACCGCGTCGACACCCCGGCAGGCTTCCGCGCAGGCCTTCCGGTCGCGAATGTCGCCTTCGATCAGCCGGAAGGCCGCCGCCCTTTCCGCCCCCACGGAGCGGACCACGTCTTCAAGGTTCTCGCGGCTGCCGGTGCTGAAATTGTCAAAACCGACCACCGACTGCCCCGAAAGAAGAAGGTCTTCCACCAGGTGGCTCCCGATGAAGCCCGCGGCCCCCGTCACAAGCCAGGTCTTCATCGGACGGCCCCATTCCTCTCAAAGCCGTAGTCCGCCGGGTTCACGACGTTGAGCGGAGCGGCTCCCTCCAGGAAGCGCCGAATGTTCCGGGCCGCCACTTCGGTGGCCTGCCGATCCATCCCCGGCACCCGGTCCGCGTTGTGCGGCGTAGCGGCCACGTTCGGCAGATCCAGGAACGGGAACCGCAAGGAGAAGGGCTCTCCCTCTTCGGGTTCGTTCCACCAGACGTCCGCCCCGTAAAAGAACCCGGGGTGCGCCTGCAGGTGCCGGTACAGGTCCTCCTCTTCCACCAGCGCGCCGCGCCCCACGTTCACCAGGATCGCATCGGGTTTCATCCGTTCGAGCCGCTCCTTCCCGATCAATCCGCGGCTTTGCTGGGTCAGGGGCAGGCAGAGCACCGTCACATCCGCTTCCGGCAGCATCGCGTCCAGGTCCTCCAGGGTTCCCAGCCGGTCCGCCGGTTCGCTTGACCTTCCCGAGCGGTTCACCCCCCAGACCTTCATCCCTAAAGCCCGCATCCTTCTCGCCACGGCTTTCCCGATCCCCCCGAACCCCACGATGAGGCAAACCCCTCCCGACAGGAAACGGTTCGTGGCGCTGCGGTCAAACCGCCCTTCTCTCATCAGGCCAAACTTCGGGAACAGCCGCTTCGCGCAGGCGAGCGCCAGGGTCAGCACCTGCTCGGACAACGGTTCGGCGAAGGTCCCCGCGTTGGAAGCCAGCAGGGCTCCCGGGGGCAGGCGGTGAAAGGGAGTCTTCTCGACCCCCGCGTACAGGGTCTGGATGAACTCCAGCGACGCGAGCCTTTCCCATTCCTCCTCCAGGATCTCGCCCCGGTAGAAATGGCTGGCAAAGAGCACTCTTGCCCCTTCCAGCGCCGAAGCCCGCTTCTTCCCGTCCAGATCTGCCAGGAACGTCACTTCGGCCAGCCCCTGGAGCTGGGCCAGGATCGCCTCCCGCCCCCCCTCGACAGGTTCGAATGAGACCACGACACGGTTTTCCATAAAGGATTCATCCCTCCCTCGTTGATCCTATCCGCCAGACCCTCACATTTTCCCATTTTCCAGGGACCTTTCAATGGGACGCCCGCTTTTAAGAAGGCGAAAACTTTTTGAAAACTATTTTAGTTTTTAAACGAAAGCGAATTCTGCTTTTCGCCTTTTTTCATTGACCCGTTTGGGTTTTATGATAATATAACGAAGATTTTTTTCCATCCCTTTGCACAGTAACGCCAACGACGGACGTTCTCTTGTTCGGGATGAGTTTCCTCTAGGGGGAAGCCTGGTGGGCGATCGCAAATCAAGGGTAAAAACCCTGAGCTGGTTCCTGTTTGGATCGGTCGTGGTTTTGACTTGCCTGATCCTCTGGATCAATTACCAGAACCGCTTGGAGCGCCTGGAGCACGAAACCCTTGAAAGGCTTTCCTCCGCAGTGGAGGCCACCACCGACGTTTACGGGCGGCTCATTGAAATGATGTTCGACGAGTCCGTCCACCGGCCGGAGATCCGGGAACTTTCTTCCAGGGCCCAGCAGGCCAGAGACCCCCTCGAGCTAGCCTTCTGGAGAGGAACGATCCGGAACCGGCTGGAGCCCGCTTTTGATCGTTTTGCCTATTACCAGGTCCGGCTGCTCAACCTGATTCTTCCCGACGGAACGGTTTTCCTCCGCATGCACACCCCTGACCTTTACGGGGACAACGTCCTTTCCTACAGCCGCCTGCAGGAAATCGCCCTGAAAACCCGTTCTCCGGTCCGGGGGTTCCAGGTTGGGAGAACCCAATGCGTTTACCGGTACAGCTTCCCGGTGTTTTTCGGCAGCCAGTTCCTGGGCTCGGCGGAGTACGGACTGACTTCCCTGGCGTTCGCGGAACAGCTCCAGAAGCAGTTCCCGGGCCATTATTCCCTCCTGCTGCGCCGGGAAGCCGCGGCCCCCATGAACGGGAAGGCCCGTTCACTGCTTTTCACAGAAAGCGGATACTCGAAAGGCTTCTACGAACAAGACAGCGCCAGTGCCGCGCAAAAACTCCAGGAAGCGGTCGATCCAGGCTTGATCGCTCTTCTTAAAAAACGGGCGGCTGGCATCCTGGCAAGCGCTCCGTCGCGCCTTTCCGGGGGAGAGGCGTTTGCCCTTTTCCTGAGCCAGTCCGGAAAATTCTACACTCTCAGCTTCCTGCCGGTGAAAGACGCCGGCGGAACCTTCATGGGATACATCACGGCGATCCACGAGAACCCTGCCGCAAAAGAAATCCGCGAACTCTACGTCCTTTTCGCGTCCCTTCTGCTCCTCTTTTTCCTTGCCAGCGCCCTTCTTCTCCACTCGTTTCTCAAGTCCCACTTCCAGCTGGTCGAGAAAGCGCTTTTCGATTCACTCACAGGGGCACTCAAAAAATCCGAATTCGCCTCGATTGCGGAGATCGAGGTCTCGAGGGCGCGGCGTTACCGGATCCCCCTGTCGGTGATCATGTTCGACCTGGACGGTTTCAAATCCGTGAATGACGAGTACGGCCATCTCAAGGGAGACGAGGTTTTGAAGGCCCTCGGGCAGTCGATCCTGAACTCCATCCGCAAGGCGGACTGCTTCTTCCGCTGGGGAGGCGACGAATTCCTCCTCGTTCTGCCCAATACAGGGAAGGAGGGCGCCCGAAAGCTCGCCGAAAAACTCCGGAAGCTGGCCAGCCAGCTTGAGGTGGAGCCCATCCAGGGAATCACCCTCAGCCTCGGCATCGCCCAGCTCGAAGAAGGCGACCCGGATCTGGGGATCGTCCTGAAGCGGGCCGACGAAGCCCTCTACCGGGCGAAAAAGCAGGGCAAAAACCGGGTCAGCGAGTAGGGAAAGACCGGCAGGCGAAACCAGGTGGAAACGGTCCGCCGTCACCGCTTCACCCTGTGGTCGGGGCACCTGACCCGCGGGACTCGGGCGTGGACAAGGGAGTGAACGACAAGCCCAGATTACCAGTTTTCAGGGACGAATAAAGACACTACTCACCCACACAAAATAGCGAAGAACCACAAAAAAGCCCGGCCGAAAAAAACGGCCGGGCTTGAAGGATGGGCTTATCCGATTATTGTATACATACGGTCAAATTCAAGATACCGTGTCCCGTCAAGATCCGACCTCTAAAACTTTCAGGTGATTCCGGTTTAGTTTCGTTCCAGGGCGTAATTCGGGTCGAAGGGCCGGCGGCTCTTCATGATGGCCCAGATGATGTGTACC
>Ga0208826_1000224_pt1 | contig 64091 bp, 55 predicted proteins | sample AD_UKC115_MetaG_FD_184451 | JGI IMG/M metagenome (GOLD analysis project Ga0208826, IMG submission 184451) | Active sludge microbial communities of municipal wastewater-treating anaerobic digesters from Hong Kong - AD_UKC115_MetaG (SPAdes)... | ecosystem: Engineered > Bioreactor > Anaerobic >... | reverse complement strand
CCCTGCACCTGGATGGCGCCGTAGGACCCGTCCAGCGGCGCGCCGAGGAGGGCATCGAGCCGCATCGTCACCGCCTGCGCCCGCGGCACTGGCACGTCCTTGTGCGGCGGCCGCTCCTGCGCATCCCGCAACTGCTCCATGCGTTGCTCTACCTCCGGCATCCCTGCCGTCGCCTGCGCCCGCGGCACTGGCACGTCCTTGTGCGGCGGCCGCTCCTGCGCATCCTGCGCCCGCGGCACTGGCACGTCCTTGTGCGGCGGCCGCTCCTGCGCATCCTGCGCCCGCGGCACTGGCACGTCCTTGTGCGGCGTCATTGGGGGACCGCCTCTTCGTAGGTGGCATCGCCGCCGTAGTCGGCCGCAGGGGCTTCCACGACGTTGCCGCTGTCGGGCCCGCCGGCGTACCAGCGGCGTGCGTTGTCGGGCGCCACGTCAAGCAGGCGCATGGCGCCGGCCATGACGCGGCCGAACGCCGGTGCGGCCACCAGGCCACCGTAGTACGGCCCCTGGGGATCATTCACCACCACCACGGCGGCCAGACGCGGCGCGCTGGCCGGCACCAACCCGGCAAACAGCGAAACGTACTGTTTCCCGTAGCCGCCGCCCATGGCCTTCTTGGACGTGCCGGTCTTGCCCGCAACGCGGTAGTTGAGCACCGCGGCCTGCGGGAATGCCGTGCCCTTGGGCTGCACCACCGTCTCGAGCATCTGCACCAGGGTGGCTGCGATCTGCGGATCGACTACGGCACTGTCGGGGTTCTGCGCGCCCTTGACGAAGCTCGGCGCACGCAGGCGCCCGCCGTTGGCAAGGGCGGCGTAGGCCTGCACCAGCTGCAGCGGCGTGACGTTCAGACCATAGCCGTAGGACATGGTCGCCTTCTCCACCGGACCCCAGGCCCTGAGTGCGGGCAGCACGCCGCCGGCTTCGCCGGGAAAGCCACTGCCGCTGGGCTGGCCAAAGCCGAAGCGGCGATAGACGTCGTAGAGGTGCTCGTTGGGCAGCGTGGCGGCGATCTTGGCCGCACCCACGTTGCTCGACATCGTGATGACGCCGGTGACGTCGGTCAGCCCGTGGTTGCGCGTGTCGCGGATCAGGTACCCCCCCGGCAGGGCCAGGGTGCCGGGGCTGGTATCGATCGGCGTGTTGGGCTTGTACTTTCCGCTCTCCAGCGCCGCGGCGATGGTGAAGGGCTTCATCGTCGAGCCCGGCTCCATCACATCGGTCAGCGCGCGGTTGCGCCGGCTGGCGACGTCGGCGCCGGAAAGCGCATTGGGGTTGTAGGACGGCAGATTGACCATCGCCAGCACTTCGCCGCTCGGCACATCCAGCACCACCATCGAACCCGATGTGGCGTGGTGTTCCAGCAGCGCGGTCTTGAGTTCGCGGTAGGCGAGGTACTGCAGGCGCCGATCAATGGTCAGGGTGAGGTCGCGCCCCGGCTGCGGCTCGCGCAGCAGCTCGACGTTCTCCACGATGTTGCCGAGGCGATCGCGGATGACGCGCTTGGCGCCCGGCTTGCCCGCCAGCCAGTCGTCGAAGGCCAGTTCCAGACCCTCCTGACCGCGGTCGTCGATGTTGGTGAAGCCCAGCACGTGAGCGGTCACCTCACCGCTGGGGTAGAAGCGGCGGAACTCGCGCTGCGAGAACACGCCCGGCACCTTCAGCGCCAGGATCGCCGCCGCATCGTCGGGGTTGAGGTGGCGCTTGAGGTAGAGGAACTCCTTGTCGGCGCGCTGCTGCAGCTTGTCGCGCAACGTCTGCGTCTCGATGCCGAGTGCCCGGGCCAGCTCCGGCAGACGATCGTCCCCCTGCAGCAACTGCTGCGGATTGGCCCAGATCGACTCCATCGGCGTGGACACCGCCAGGGGCTCGCCGTTGCGGTCGAAGATGGTGCCGCGCGAGACGGCGATGGGCATCTCGCGCAGATAGCGTGCGTCGCCCTGCTCCTGGTAGAAGTCCTTGCGCACCACCTGCAGGTCGACGGCGCGCACCACCAGGCCGGTCGAGCCGAGCGCGAGCAGCATGAGCACGGTATAGAGCCGCGCCGGCGTGTTGGCGGGGCGGACGCGGGCCGCGGCGCGGGTCGGCGCGACGGCGTCCCGCACCGCCGCCATCGAGGGCAGCGACAAGGAATCCGGCGCCGGCAGCGGGCCGCGCCGGTTCATCGCGGCGCCCCCCGGCTGATCAGCACGGTATCGGCGGGACCCGGCGACACCATGCCGAATTGGTTGCGCGCGACGTTCTCGATGCGGCTGGGCTCGGCCCAGGTCGACTGCTCCAGCTGCAGCCGGCCGAATTCGAAGTTCATTTCGTCGCGCTCGGCACTCAGGCGCGACAGCTGCACGAACAGGCGGCGCCCCTCATGGCGCGCGTAGACCACGCCCACGGCGCTGCCGATGTCGGCCAGGAGCAGCAACAGCAACAGGGCGGCGCCGAGCCACTTCATGCGGCGTCTCCGGCGAGCTTCTCGGCCACGCGCAACACCGCGCTGCGTGCGCGCGGATTGCGTGCCAGCTCGACGTCTCCCGCTTGCTGCGCGCCGCCGACAGCGCACAGGCGCAATGGAGCCTGGGGCAGCGGCGGCAGGCCGCGACGCGTCGGCGGCGGCTGCGAGTGGCGGCGGATGAACTGCTTGACGATGCGGTCTTCGAGCGAGTGGAAGCTGATCACCGCCAATCGCCCGCCCGGCTTGAGCCGGTCCAGCGCCGCATCGAGTCCGCGCTGCAGCGCGTCCAGCTCGCCGTTCACGGCGATGCGCAGGGCCTGGAAGGTGCGCGTGGCCGGGTGCTTGCCCGCCTCGCGCCGGCCGATGGTTCGGGCGACGAGCTCGGCCAACTGGCCGGTGGTGGCGATGGGCGCACTGCGGCGCTGCTCAACGATGGCGCGGGCGATGCGCCGCGAGAGGCGCTCTTCGCCGTAGTGCCACAGCACGTCGGCGATCTCGGCCTCCGAGGCGCGCGCGAGGAACTGCGCCGCGCTTTCGCCCGCGCCCGGGTCCATGCGCATATCCAGCGGCGCGTCAGCCTGGAAGCTGAAGCCGCGGCGTGCGTCATCGAGCTGGGGCGAGGACACGCCGAGGTCGAGCAGCACGCCATCCAGCCCACCGGCTGTGGCGTCCCACTGGTCCATCTCGGCGAAACTGCCCTGCCGCACCGCCACGCGCTTCTCCTGCTCCTCCAGCACGCGGGCCTGCGCGATCGCCTCGGGATCGCGGTCCATGAGCAGCAACCGGCCACTCGGGCCGAGCCGCTGCAGCACCGCCCGGGCGTGCCCACCGCGCCCGAAGGTGCCGTCTAAATAGGTGCCGTCCGCGCGCACGGCGAGCGCCGCCACCGCCTCGTCCAGCAGGACCGGGATGTGTTGCAGCGGTTGCGAACTCCCCACCGTTTCCATCCCCGCCCCGAACTCCTCGCTACAACTTCAATGTCTGCATCTCGTCGCTCACCTCGTCTTCGGCGATGGTCTGCCGGATCTTGGCGAGGTGGGCCTGCTCGCTCCACAACTCGAACTTGTTGCCCATGCCGAGCAGCACGGCGCGCTTCTCCAGACCGGTCGCGGCCCGCTGGCTCGCCGGCACGAGGATGCGGCCGCTGCCGTCGGGTTCGACGTGCGCGGCCGCGCCCACCAGCTTCATCTGCAGGCTGCGGTGCACCGCCTTCACGCCCGGAAGAGCGTTCACCTGGTCGCGCACCGCCTCCCATTCGGGCAGGGGAAACAGCCACAGGCAGCCGTGCTCGAACGGGTTGTAGGTGAACACCAGGCGGTTGCCGCAGGCCGCCGCGATCGGCTCGCGACAGGCCGTCGGCAGCGCCAGCCGGCCCTTGTCGTCGATCGTGATGGCGGTTTCGCCCTGGAACATGCCCTGCCTGCGCCGCTGCCCTGCAACCTGTGGTGGGACATGGTGTTTCCACCATTTCCCACGTTTTCACACCGACGCCCACGTTAGTCGCAGGCGGTGAGACTGTCAAGGAGATTTTCCTTACGGATCAAGGAAATGGCGGCGATCTGGCGATTTCAGGGAGATTCTGAGGAGCACGTCCGAGGCTATTGAAAACAAAGTGATTTCAAAAATGCACTTTGCGGTCCGGCAGGCTGCGCGGCGAACCGAGGGCATCTGGCACGGCTCTTGACGCAAAGCGGTCGACCATGTGTCACCCAGGCCGTGGGCGAGGTTTCAGGGGCCGACTTCGTGCGCGGCGAGCCACTCGCGGGTCGCCGCGGGGGTGCAGCCTGCGATTGCCGAGCTCGGTGGTTTCCTGCAGCGCCGCGCGGGCACCCGCCAGGGCGGCATAGCGGCGGCCCAGCACCCGATGGGCGCGGATTGGCATGACACTCGTCCCTCGCCCCGCGGCCGCCGTGCGCCGGGCTGGCACCGGACGGCTGCTCGGTTCGCGCGCGCGCCGCGTGCGTCTGCCCGCACGCGGCGCGCCCTTGCAGAAGTGGAGTCGGCCTGTAAGCCGGGTTCTGTACCCCCGAGGGAGCGACAGTCATTCCTCTGCGCCCGCCGTCGCCGACGGGCTCTAGCGACCTACCCGGGAGCGACGCGGGCCACGCCATGCTCCCCTATTCGGTCTTGCTCCGGGTGGGGTTTGCCGTGCCGTGCGGCGTTGTCCCCGCACGCGGTGCGCTCTTACCGCACCGTTTCACCCTTGCCTGATCCCCTGGCGGGGCCATCGGCGGTCTGCTCTCTGTTGCACTTTCCGTCGGCTCGCGCCGCCCAGGCGTTACCTGGCACCCTGCCCTGTGGAGCCCGGACTTTCCTCGCGCGACCTGCGCCGCACGCGACTGTCCGGCCGACTCCGCGTGGGAGTATACGGCCGCCGATCCGTGCAGTGGCTGTACACCGGCGCGAACGATCATTTCTCGCCGGCGTAGAGCTCCTTGCGCGGCGCGCCGGTGATGGCCGCAGCCAGCTTGGCTGCGCGCGCCGGCGGCAGTTCCTCGCGCAGCAGCGCGAACACGCGACGGCCTTCGGCCAGACGCTCGTCCTCACCCGCCTCGCGTCCGCCCACGAGCAGCACGAACTCGCCGCGCTCCTGATTGGGATCGGCCGCCAGGCGCGCCTGCAGTTGCGCCAAGGTGCCGTCCAGCACCGTCTCGAACAGCTTGGTCAGCTCGCGCGCCAGCACGGCCGGGCGCGCGGCGCCGAACACGGCAGCCATGTCGTCCAGGCACTCGCGCACGCGGTGGCTGGATTCGTAGAACACCAGCGTTCGCGCTTCTCCCGCCAGTTCGGCCAGGCGTTCGCGCCGCGCGGCCGCCTTGGCCGGCAGGAAGCCTTCGAACACAAAGCGGTCGCTGGGCAATCCGGCCACGGACAATGCGGCAATCGCAGCGCAGGGACCGGGCACTGGCGACACGGTCACGCCCGCGGCCCGCGCCGCGCGCACGAGGCGAAAGCCCGGGTCGCTGATCAGCGGCGTACCCGCATCCGAAATCAGCGCCAGCTCGCCACCTGCGCGCAGGCGTGCGAGCAGCCGCTCCACTTCCTCGCGCTCGTTGTGCTCGTGCAGGGCCGTCGTGGGCGTGGCGATGCCGTAACGGGCCAGCAAGGGCGCGCTGTGGCGCGTGTCCTCGGCGGCGATGCGCTCCACGCGCTTCAACACCTCCACCGCACGCGCGCTCATGTCATCGAGGTGGCCGATGGGGGTGGCGACCACCCACAGGCGGCCGGTGGCGGCGTTCATGCGCTGCACTCCGTTGGCGGGTCGCCACCATAGCCGAGGTCGGCGCGGTGCGACGAGGGCCGCGCGGCCATCCGCTATCATCGGTGCTTCTCCGGCCCAGGAAGTGACCATGCCGACCTCGACCCTGCGCTCGCTCGCCGCCCTTGTGCTGTGCACCCTGCTCGCTGCCTGCGCCAGCTCGGGTGGGGTCGGCCAGCCGCGCGAGCCGCAGCAGGCCGGCCTGGCCGAGGAGGCGTACACGCGCGGCGATTTCCGCGCCGCCGCCGACGCCTTCCTGGCCCTGGCGGAGTCCGATGCGGGCCAGCGCGCGCACTACCGCCTGCGCGCCGCCGAGGCGCTGCGCGAGGAGGGCGACCTGGGTGCAGTCGCGCGGCTGCTGGGCGACATCAAGCGCAAGCGGCTCGCGCCCGAGGAGGCGCTGCGTTACGACCTGCTCGATGCCGAGTGCGCCCTCGCCGACCGCGATGCGGCGCGTGCGCTGGCGCTGTTGGCCATGCCCGAGGCGCGCCTGCCTGCCGGTCTGGCGACGCGCCGGCTGGAGCTGACCGCACGTGCCCAGGCGGCGCACGGCGATGCCTTCGGCGCCGCGCGCACACGCGCCGCACTCAACCGCACGCTCGATGGCGCCGACCGCGCGCAGAACGAACGCAGCCTCGTCGACAGTCTGGCGAGCCTGCCCGCCGCGTCACTGAAGGAGCTGGCAGAGCCCTTGGCGCCGAACGATGCCTTGCGTCCATGGATCGAGCAGGCGCTGCGCAAGCAGGGCATGGCCCTGCCGCTGGTCGTGCTGCATCCGACCCGCCCGGTCGGCACGCAGCAGGCGGACGGCAGCGGCCGGTGGACGCGCGAGGGCTACCGCGAGACGCGCCGCGTGGTCCTGCTGTTGCCGCTGTCCGGCCCCCTCAAGAGCGCCGCCGCGGCAATTCGCGACGGCTTCTTCGCCGCCTACTTCGACCAGCGCGGCGAGGCAGCGCGCGCGGACGTGCGCGTCTACGACAGCGGCGGCACGCCCGAGGAAGCGCTGGCGGCCTACCAGCGCGCCGCGCAGGACGGCGCCGACCGCGTGGTTGGCCCGCTGACCCGCGAGGCGGTGGGTGCGCTGTTTGCGCAAGGGCATCTGCCCGTGCCGGTGCTGGCCCTCAACCAGCCCGAGAGCGGCGCCACGCCGCCACCCGGCAGCCTGGCCTTCGGCCTCGCCCCCGATGTGGAAGGCGCCCAGGCGGCCGAGCACATGGTCGGCCTGGGCATCAAGGAAGCAGTCGTCTTCGCCGCCACCGAGGACTGGGCCGAGCGCGCCAGCCTGGCCTTCCGCGCCCAGTTCGAGAGCCTGGGGGGCAAGGTGGTGGGTGAGGCGCGCCTGCGCGACGGCGAAGTGAATTTCGCCGCTGCCATCCGCCAAGCCGTGGGCAACTTCGCCACGGCCGGGGAGGCCGGCCTGTTCCTCAGCCTGCGGCCACAGCAGGCCCGCCTGCTGCTGCCGCAGCTCAAGCTGGCGAGCGTCACCCTGCCCGCCTTTGCCACCTCGCACGTCTACGGCGGCAGCAGCAACCCCGGACTCGACCGCGATCTGGATGGGCTGGAATTCTGCGACGCACCCTGGCTGTTCGATGCGGCGCCCGGCCTGCCGTCGCGCGAGGAACTGGCGCGCAGCCTGGAGACCGCGCGCGGGCCCGGCGCCCGCCTGTTCGCCCTGGGGCTGGACGCCTATGCCCTCTTGCCCTACCAGGAGTGGCTGGGTACGCACCCGGACAGCTACCTGCCCGGCGCCACCGGCCAGCTGGCCGCCGACAGCTTCGGTCGCGTGCATCGCCTGCTGACCTGGGCGCGCTTCGACGCCGGCGTGGCGCGCCCCAGCGCGGGTCTGAGTCTCGGCGGCGCGCAGGCGCCCTGAATCCGTGCGTGCGCGCGGCGAGGCCTGGGAGACGCGCGCCCTGCAGGAGCTGCAGCGCGCCGGACTGGTGCTGTTGGCGCGCAATTGGCAGTGCCGCTACGGCGAGATCGATCTCGTCATGCGCGAGGGCGACACCCTCGTGTTCGTGGAAGTGCGCTTCCGCGAGGCCGGCGCATCCGGCGGAGCGCTCGCCAGCGTCGGCCCGGCCAAGCGCGCCAAGCTGGTGCGGGCGGCACAGCTCTATCTGGCACAGAGCCCCGCTGCGGCGAGCGGGACCTGCAGATTCGATGTGGTAGCGTTCGACGGCTGCGCCGACGGTGTCCGCTGCGACTGGCAGCGCGGCGCGTTCGAGGCCTGCTGAGGATGCCGCGCCATGCGCCACTTGCGTAACCTGCTTTTCGTCCTTGTCTTCGCGCCCCTGCTCGGCGGCTGCATCGCCGCCGTGGTCGGCGCTGGCGCCGCCGGTGCCGGGGCGGCGCGCGATCGACGCACCTTCGGCACCGTCGTCGACGATCGCAACATCCAACTCACCGCCTACGACAGCCTGAACAAGGACAAGGAGCTGGCGCTCAAGAACAATGTCGCCATCGTCGTCTACAACGGCGTGATGCTGCTGGTGGGCGAGGTGCGCACAGAGGAACTGAAGGAGCGCGCCGAGCAGCGCGTGTCCGGCTTCGACGGCACGCGGCGCATCGTCAACGAGCTGGCCGTGACCGAGCCGCAGGGCTTCTGGTCGCGCCGCGCCGACAACGCACTCACCGCCCGCGTGAAGACCGCCCTGCTGGACATCGTCGACCAGCCCGGCTTTGACCCCACCCGCGTAAACGTCACCACCGCCCACCGGGTGGTCTACCTCATGGGCCTGCTCAGCCGCGAGGAGGCCGAGCGCGTGACGGACATCGCGCGCAATGTGCCCGGCGTGGAGCGCGTGGTGAAACTGTTCGAGTATTCCGACTGAGGGCGGGCCGTGGCGCTCGGCGAGGCCCTCTTGCGGGAACTGCGCGCGCTTTTCGGCGCCGACGGCGTGGCGATCGATGCCGCCACCCGCCTCGCCTACGGCTACGACAACTCGCGCCGCCAGGCGGCCGCCGATGCGGTGGTGTTCCCCACCACGCACGAACAGGTGTGCGCGCTGGTGCGCGCCTGCCGCGCTGCGCGCACGCCGCTCGTCGCCCGCGGCCGCGGCACCAATACCACCGGCGCCACGGTGCCGGTGGACGGTGGAGTGGTAGCGAGCTTCGAGCGCATGAACCGCATCCTGCGCATCGATGCGGCCAACCGCTACGCCGTGGTGGAGCCGGGCGTGCTCAACGGCGCCCTGCAGGCGGCGCTGGCGTGCGAGGGCTTCTTCTGGGCGCCCGATCCGACCTCCAGCCCCTTCTGCAGCGTCGGCGGCAACCTCGCCTGCAACGCCGCCGGGCCGCGCGCGGTGAAATACGGCAGCACACGCGAGAACACCCTCGGCCTGCGCGCGGTGGCCGGCAGCGGCGAGGCGTTCCGCTGCGGCGTCTACACCAGCAAGGGCGCGGTGGGCTACGACCTCACGCGCCTGCTCATCGGCGCCGAGGGCACGCTGGCCTTGATCACCGAGGCGACCCTCAAGCTCACGCCCCTGCCGGCGGCCCGGCGCACGCTCGCCGCCACCTATGCCGACATCGGTGCGGCGACCGCCGCCGTGGCGCGACTCATGGCCCAGCCGGTGACACCCTGTGCGCTGGAGTTCCTCGACGAGGAGTGCCTGCGCCTGGCGCGCCGCGTCGGCGGTGACGCCATTCCGCAGGCCGGCGCCCTGCTGGTGATCGAAGTGGACGGCGAGGAGGCCACCTTGCCAGCGGCCGTGGCGGCGGTCTCGCGCGCTGCACGCGGCGGCGGTTTGCTGACGCTGCAGGCGGCCTCCGATGCCGCCGAGGTCGAACGTCTGTGGGCGGCGCGCAGGGCCTTGTCCCCCGCCCTGCGCCAGCTCGCGCCCAACAAGATCAACGAGGACGTGGTGGTGCCCGTGTCGCGCCTGCCCGAACTCGCCGCGGGACTCAAGCGCCTGGTCGCCACCCACGGCATCCCCATCGTCGCCTTCGGCCACGCCGGCAACGGCAACATCCACGTCAATCTGCTGTACCGCCCCGAGGATGCGGCGCAGGCGGCCGCGGCCCCCGCCTGCCTGACGCAATTGTTCGATCTGGTCCTCGGTCTCGACGGCACGCTGTCCGGCGAGCACGGCATCGGCCTGGTCAAGCGCGAGTTCCTGACGCGGGCCGTCGATCCGCACGCACTGGACTTGATGCACCGCATCAAGGCACAGTTCGATCCGGACGGAATCCTCAATCCCGGGAAACTGCTGCCAAGAGGCTGAAGGGCCGGCGCGACGGCCCACGCTCGCGAAGGGGGCTGTATGCACGCAACATCAAAGCACTGGCTTGGTCTGGGCGCCTTCGGGCTGGTCTGCGCCACGGCCGCGGCACAACCGGTGACGGAAGCGGTCGATCCCGCCATGATCCGCGCCCGCGACTGGCTGCAGCAGTTGGACCGGGGCGAATTCGAGACGGCCCTGCAATCGGCGGACGAACGCCTGGCCAAGCGCGGATTGGAAAAGTTCTCGGCGGAGGTGCAGAAGGCGCGCCGCGGCGAGGCCGTGCCGGCCTGCCGCACCGGCCTGTACGTAGAAGTGCTCAACGACGGCGCGGAGGCGAGCTTTGTCGCGCGCTACGCCAGCGGACGCGTGGTCGAGCGCGTCACCCTGCGCTACGACCGCCAGGACCAGCTCCATCCCAGCGACTACAAGATCACCGGCAGTGTCCCCAAGGACAACAAGGACTGCTCCTGAGCCCGGGGCGGCGGGTCGCTCCGACGGCGAGACCTTGCCCGCCCTGCTGCAGCGCATCCGCGCCTGTCGCCTGTGTGCCGCGCACCTGCCGCTCGGTCCGCGCCCGGTGTTGCGCGCCCGCGCCTCGGCGCGCCTGCTGATCGTCGGCCAGGCGCCCGGCACCCGGGTGCACGCCAGCGGCATTCCCTGGAACGACCCCAGCGGCGAGCGCCTGCGCGCTTGGCTCGGGATCGACCGCGATGCCTTCTACGATGAGGCTCGCGTGGCCATCGTGCCGATGGGCTTCTGTTACCCGGGCAAGGGACGTTCCGGCGACCTGCCGCCGCGAGCGGAGTGCGCGCAAACCTGGCACCCGCAGCTGCTGCCGCAACTGCCGCGCATCGAGTTGACCCTGCTCATCGGCCAGTACGCGCAGAGGTACTTCCTCGGGACGGCGCGCGGCGACGACCTCACCGCCACCGTGCGCGCCTACCGCGACTACCTGCCCCGCTGCCTGCCCCTGCCCCACCCCAGTCCGCGCAACATCGGCTGGTTCCGGCGCAACCCCTGGTTCGAATCCGAGGTGCTGCCGACCCTGCGCCGGCGCGTGCAGGCCCTGCTCGGAGCGAACGCGGCACCGGCGTGATTTCCGCAGTGGCGGCCCGGGAAGGCTGCAGCGGCGCGTCCCGGCCGCTCTCCGGGCCGATGCGGGTCCGGCCGCCGCCGCGGACGCGCGGGCGCTGGACGCGTGACGGCCCCTTCCCGGTGCGCCGAACTTCCGGGGCCGATCCTGCGCTGTGCGCTAGCGCCAGTGCAGCAGCCCGGCCAGCAGCAGCGCGGCCAACGCGCCCGCGAGCAGGTCGTCCAGCATCACCCCGACGCCGCCCTTCACGCTGCGATCGGCCCAGGATACGGGCCAGGGCTTGAGCACGTCGAAGGCGCGAAAGAGCGCGAAACCGACGCCCGTCCACAGCACCGCGGATGGCCTCGGCCAAAGCAGCAGCGGCAGCAGGGCCAGCCACTGGCCGACAAATTCGTCAATGACGATGCAGCCGGGATCGGCGCTGCCGAGGCGCGCCGCGACGCGATCGCAGACCCGCACGCCCAGTACGAATACGGCGGCGATCAGCGCGAGCACGAGCGGCCAGGGCAGCTCGCGCAGCGCCAGCCAGGGCAGCAGCGCGGCAGCGGAACCAACCGTGCCCGGTGCGACGGGGCTGAGGCCCGAACCCAAGCCGCTGGCGATCCATCCGGCCGGATCGCGCAGCAGGGCGCGGCGCTGTGCAGCGTCGAGTGCCATCAGCTGAAGTGGTTCCAGCCGCTGCGCACAGGCGCCACGGTATGGCCCAGCGCATCGTGCACGCGCACGGAGCCGCCGGCGACGATGCGCCCGATGGCCGTGACGCCACCGCCCAGGCGCGCCAGCGTGGCGATCGCCGCGTCCGCGTCCGCATCGGCCACGCAGAAACACAGCTCGTAGTCGTCGCCCCCACCCAACTGCAGGGCGCGGCGCTCGGGCGCGTCGAACAGATCGATCAGGGCCGAGGAGGCGGGCAGGCGCGCGGCGTCGATCTCGGCACCGACGCCGCTGGCGGCGCAGACGTGGGCCAGATCGGCCACGAGCCCGTCGGAGACGTCGATACAGGCATGGGCAAGGCCGCGCAGAGCCATCCCTTGGGCGACGCGCGGCGTGGGCCGCTGCAGGCGCGCGACCAGCGCCTCGCGCTGGGCGGCGGGCGCCGCGAACAGGGCCGCCTCGCGCGGGTGGCCGGGCAGGACGCAGGCAAGGCCCGCGGCCGCATCGCCGAGACAGCCCGTGACGAACACCAGGTCGCCGACGCAGGCCCCGGCGCGCGTCAGCGCGGCGCCACGCGGAACGATCCCGTGCGCCGTGACCGTGACCGACAGCGGGCCGCGTGTGGTGTCGCCGCCAACGAGCGCCACCGCGTGCTCGCGCGCCAGCGCATCGAAGCCCGCGGCGAAGGCCTCGACCCAGGCGGCATCGCCGACCGGCAGGGTCAGCGCGAGGGTGGCCCAGGCGGGCGTGGCGCCCATGGCCGCCAGATCCGACAGATTCACCGCCAGCGCCTTCCAGCCCAGGTCGGCCGGATGCGTGCGTGCGGGAAAGTGCACGCCTTCGACCAGGGTGTCCGTGCACACGACCAGATCGTGTCCGCCGGCCACGGCCAGCACGGCCGCATCGTCGCCGATGCCCAGGCGCACGTCCGCGCGCTGCACCGTCGTGCGTGCGCGGATCCGCTCGATCAGGTCGAATTCCACGTCTGCCTCGCCGGCGTCGTCGGAGCGCGGTGGCGCGGCGGACTCAGCGCGCGCGGTACTCGTGACCGCGCCACTGCGCGGCGAGCTTGTCGAGCACGCCGTTGACGTAGGTGTGGCCGTGCTCGGCACCGAAGCGCTTGGTGCCCTCGATGGCCTCGTTGATGACGACGCGGTAGGGCACGTCGATGCGGTGCTTGAGCTCGTAGGCGCCCAGGCGCAGCGCGGCCCGCTCGATCGGATCGACCTGGCCGATGTCGCGGTCGAGGTGTGGCGCAAGGCCGGCATCGAGCTCGGCCAGGTGCATCTCCACGCCACGCAGCAGGCCCTCGAAGTAGTCGAGGTCGGCGATCTCCATGTCCTGCTCGTGGCGGAACTGCTCGATGATGCCGGGCATGGCGGTCCCGCTCATCTGCCAGGCATACAGCGCCTGCAGGGCGCGGCGGCGCGCGCGCGAGCGCGCAGCGAGGTCGATGCCATCGGGGCGGCGGTGCGTGTTCACAGCGTCTCCAGCAGGTTGGTCATTTCCAGCGCGGCCTGGGCCACTTCGGCGCCCTTGTTGCCGTGGGTGCCGCCTGCGCGCGCCTCGGCATCGGCGTGGCGCTCGACTGCGAGCACGCCATTGAGCACGGGGATGCGGTAGTCCAGCGCCACACGCATCAGACCCTGGGCACACCCGTCGGCCACGTGCTCGTAGTGCCGCGTGTCGCCGCGCACGACACAGCCCAGCGCAAGGATGGCCTGGTGCCGGCCCGCGGCGGCGAGGCGGGCGGCGACGAGCGGAATCTCCCAGGCGCCCGGCACGCGCACCACGTCGACCGCGCCGGCGTCCACGCCGTGTTCGGTCAGCGTTCCGCGTGCCGCGACCACCAGCGCCTCGACGATGCGCGGATTCCAGCGGCTGGCGACGATGGCGTAGCGCGCCTGGGCGGAAGAGCGGAGGTCGCCGGAATACTCGGCCACGGGCAGTCGGCTCGGAACGTTGGGGGCGGGATTCTAGCAGGCCACTGCCGCAGGGCCGGCTCGGGTGCCTCCTGGCCGGCCCGCGCAGGAGGCTTCCCGCCGTCGCGGCGCGCCGTGGCGCCCCTCAGCTCTCGTTGCCGACGACTTCCAGGCCGAAGCCGGCAAGGCCAACCAGCTTGCGCGCGGTGCCGAGGACGACCAGTCGACGCACGCCGAGGTCGGCGAGGATCTGCGCGCCCAGACCGTGGCGACGCCATTCCTGCACGGCGGCATCCCGGGCCGGCGGCGCGGCGCGGCGCGCCAGGCGCTCCAGCAGATCCTCGTGTTCACCCGCATCGGCCAGCACCAGCACCACGCCGCGCCCTTCCGCGGCGATGCGCCGCAGCGCCGCGGTGACGGTCAGGCCGAGGTCGCTGCGCTTGAGGTGCAGCACGTCAGACAGCGTGTTGCGCATGTGCACGCGCGTCAGCACCGGCGCGCCGTCGTCCACCGCGCCGCGTACCAGGGCGAAGTGCAGCACGCGCTGGATCGCGTCGCGGTAAGCGACCAGGCGGAACGGGCCGAATTCGGTCTCGACGTCCTCGGCGTGCACGCGCTCCACCGTCTTCTCCGTCTCCAGGCGATAGCGCACCAGGTCGGCAATGCTGCCGATGCGCAGGCCGTGGCGTCGCGCGAACTCCTCCAGCTGCGGCCGCCGCATCATGCTGCCGTCGTCGGCCATGATCTCCACCAGCACGCCAGCCGGCTCCAGACCGGCCAGGCCGGCCAGGTCACAGGCGGCCTCGGTGTGGCCGGTGCGGGTCAGCACGCCGCCGGGCTGCGCCGCGAGCGGAAAGATGTGGCCAGGCTGGGACAGGTCCGCGGGACCTGCGTCGGCGCGCACCGCCGTGCGGATGGTGTGGGCGCGGTCGTAGGCGGAGATGCCCGTGGTCACGCCCTCGGCGGCCTCGATGGACACGGTGAAGTTGGTGTGGTGCGGCGAGGTGTTCTCGTCGACCATGGGCTTGAGGCCCAGCTGGCGGCAGCGCTGGCGGGTGAGCGCCAGGCACACCAGGCCGCGCGCCTCCCGCACCATGAAGTTCACGTCCTCTGGCCGCACCTTTTCCGCGGCCATGATGAGGTCACCCTCGTTCTCGCGGTCCTCGTCGTCGAGGATCACGACCATGCGGCCGGCGCGGATGTCGGCAAGGAGGTCGGGAATGGAGGCAAAGGACATGGCGAGGCCGGGAGTCGGATTGAGGAAGTGATGGTGCAGCGGTGTGTGCGCCGCGGCGCGACCGGGCGTTCGGCGCCTCAGGTCGCGCCGGTGCGCAGACGCTCGACGTAGCGCGCGACCAGGTCGACCTCCAGGTTCACCGCGTCGCCGACGCGGCGGTCGTGGAATGTGGTGACCTCGACCGTGTGCGGAATGAGATTGACGCCGAAGCGTGCGCCCTCGACTTCGTTCACCGTCAGGCTCACCCCGTCGATGCAGATCGAGCCCTTGGCGGCGATGTAGCGCGCCAGCGCCAGCGGCGCCTCGAACGTCCAGCGCTGCGAGCGGGCATCGGGCGTGACGGAGAGCACCCGACCGACCGCGTCGACGTGGCCCGACACGAGGTGTCCGCCGAGGCGGTCGGCCAGGCGCAGCGCCTTTTCCAGGTTCACTGCGTTGCCGACGTCGAGAGCGCCCAGCGTGGTGCAGGCGAGGGTCTCCGTCGACACGTCGGCAGCGAAGCGCGCAGCGTCGAAGGCGACGGCGGTCAGGCACACGCCGGCGACGGCGATGCTGTCGCCGATCGCCGCGTCGGCAAGGAAGTCACCGGGTACGGCCACCCACAGGCGCGTATCGCCGCCGCGCGGTTCGATGCGCTCGATGGTTCCCAGGGCCTGCACGATGCCGGTGAACATGCGTCCGCTCCAGTGTCTCGCCATGCGGCCCGGGCCGCGATTCAGGCCGGGCGCAGCAGCAGGCGCCAGTCGGCGCCGACTGCGCGCTGCTCCACCACGCGCAGCGACCAGCGCTGCGCCATGTCCGCCAGCGGCGGCAGGGTCAACAGCGGCTGCGCGGCATCGCCCAAGAGTACGGGGGCCACGTAGAGCAGCAGCTCGTCCACCAGTCCGGCCGCGAAGAAGGCGCCACACAGGGTGTGGCCGGCCTCGACCTGTACCTCGTTGATCTCGCGCTCGCCCAGGTGCGCGAGCACGGCGGCAAGGTCGAGGCGACCGTGGCCCGGGCGCACCTCGGCGCACTCCACGGCCGCGAAGTGTGCGGCACGACGTGCATGCGGAGCGTGCAGGAAAAGGCTCGGTGTGCCGCCGTCCAGCACGTGCCGACCCGCTGGGGTGGTCAGGCCGGAATCCAGCACCACGCGCAGCGGCGGCCTGTACGCCGGCGCAGGCCCGCGCTCGCCGTCCGCCTCGCGATCCACCGGACCCCGCATTGCGCCGGCAGCGGCCAGATCCGACGGGCGCACCGTCAAGCGTGGATCGTCCACGCGCACCGTGCTGCTGCCGGTCAGGAGGGCGTCGCTGCGCGCGCGCCAGTGCTGCACGTCGATACGCGCCGCCTCGCCGCTGATCCACTGCGAGCGCCCGTTGGCCAGCGCGGTGCGTCCGTCCAGGCTCATGGCGAGCTTCAGCCGCAGCCAGGGCCGGCCGCGGGAGTGCCGACTGAAGAAGCCGCGATTGAGTTCCCAGGCGGCCTCACGCAACAGGCCGGTCTCCACCGCGATACCGGCATCGCGCAGGCGCGCCAGGCCGCGGCCGTCGACGCGCGCGTGCGGATCCTCGTGCGCCACCACCACGCGCGCCACGCCGGCGGCGACCAGCGCCTCGGCGCAGGGCGGCGTGCGGCCGTGGTGGGCGCAGGGCTCCAGCGTGACGTAGGCGGTGGCGCCGCGCGACCGCGTGCCCGCGGCCTGCAGCGCATGCGCCTCCGCGTGCGGCTCGCCCGCGCGCGCGTGCCAGCCTTCGCCGACCACCTCGTCACCGTGGGCCAGCACGCAGCCCACGCGCGGATTGGGTGCGGTCGTGTACAGGCCGAGCTCGGCCAGGCGCAACGCCCGCGCCATCAGGGCGTGATCGCGCGCCGACCATGCCGCCATGTCAGTGGCGGCCCTTCTTCTTCGGCGCGGCGGCGCCCGGGTCACCGAGCAGGGGCAACTGCAAGCCGGCGATGGCCGGCAGGTCGCGCTCGAGCTTCTCGATTTCCTCGCGGAAGGCCTGCACGTCCTCGAAGCGCCGATAGACAGAGGCGAAACGCACGTAGGCCACCTGGTCGAGGCGCTTCAGCTCACGCATGACGTACTCGCCCATCTGGCGCGAGGCGATCTCGCGCTCACCACTGCGGTGCAGGTCGCGCAACACCGCGCGCACGGCGGCGTCGACCGCGTCGCTCGCCACGGGGCGCTTCTGCAGGGCGCGGGCGAAGCTGGTGCGCAGCTTGGCCTCGTCGAAGGGCTCGCGCCGGCCGTCACTCTTCACCACCACCGGCAGGCGCAGCTCGGCCGTCTCGAAGGTGTTGAAGCGCTCGCCGCAGGACGGGCACTCGCGCCGACGCCGGATGCTGGCGCCGTCCTCGCTTTCGCGCGAGTCGATCACCCGGGTGTCCTCGTGCTGGCAGAAGGGGCAGTGCATGGTCTAGGCGCACACGGACCGCAGACGCAGGCCGAGCGGCCGCGGTCGGCCGCACCGGTCCGCGGCCGCGCTGCCCTGCCCGACCCACGGGCGACGTTCAGCCATACACCGGGAACTGGCGGCACTGGCGGGTGACCTGGTCGCGCACCCGCGCCAGCACCTGCTCGTCCTTGGGCGCGTCGAGCACATCGCAGATCCACTGCGCCAGGGCCTCGCAATCCGCTTCCCGGTACCCGCGCGTGGTCACCGCGGGCGTGCCGATGCGCAGGCCGGAAGTCACCATGGGCTTCTGCGGGTCATTGGGCACCGCATTCTTGTTCACCGTGATGTGCGCCCTGCCCAGCGCCGCCTCGGCGTCCTTGCCGGTGATGCCCTTGCCGATCATGTCGACCAGCATGAGGTGGTTCTGCGTGCCCCCCGAGACGATCTTGTAGCCGCGGGCGCTGATGGCCCGGGCCATGGCCTGCGCATTCTTGACCACTTGTTCCTGGTAGGCCTTGAACTCCGGCTCAAGCGCCTCCTTGAAGGCCACGGCCTTGGCCGCGATCACGTGCATCAGCGGTCCACCCTGGATGCCGGGGAAGACGATCGATTGCAGCTTCTTCTCGATCTCCTCGTTGGCCTTGGCCACGATGATGCCGCCGCGGGGGCCGCGCAGGGTCTTGTGCGTGGTCGAGGTCACCACGTGGGCGTGCGGCACGGGATTGGGATACACGCCCGCGGCCACCAGGCCCGCGATGTGCGCCATGTCGACGAAGAGATAGGCGCCCACCCGGTCGGCGATGGCGCGGAAACGCGCCCAGTCGATCACCTGCGAATAGGCCGAGAAGCCGGCCACGACCATCTTCGGCCTGTGTTCCAGCGCCAGCCTCTCGACCGCGTCGTAATCGATCAGACCCTGGTCGTTCACGCCGTACTGCACGGCCTTGAACAGCTTGCCGCTGATGTTGACGCTGGCGCCGTGGGTGAGATGGCCGCCATGCGCGAGGCTCATGCCGAGGATGGTGTCGCCCGGCTGCAGCAGGGCGAGGTAGACCGCCTGGTTGGCCTGCGAGCCGGAATGCGGCTGCACGTTGGCGTAGTCCGCGCCGAACAGCTGCCTGGCGCGCTCGATCGCCAGCGTCTCGGCAATGTCGACGAACTCGCAGCCGCCGTAGTAGCGCTTGCCCGGGTAGCCTTCCGCGTACTTGTTCGTCAACACGCTGCCCTGGGCCTCGAGCACGCGCGGCGAAGCGTAGTTCTCCGAGGCGATCAGCTCGACGTGGTCTTCCTGGCGCTGGCGCTCGGCCGCGATGGCCTGGGCGAGGGCGTCGTCGTAACCGGCGATGCGCAGGTCCTTGGAAAACATGGGGCTTGACTCCGCGGGGGCAAAGAAGGCGAAGTTTAGCGGTTTATCCGGGGAGCCGCGCACGTCGCCCGGCCTTCCGCCCTGCGCCGTGCGGCATATGCCGCGGGAGAGATGCCCTTGCCCAGTCCACCAGCCATTGCCCGAGCCGAGGCGCTGTGGGCCCGCGGAGACGCGGCCGGGACCGAGGCCGCGCTGCGCGAGCACCTCCTCGCCGCCCCGCAGGACGCGGCGTGCCTGGCCCGACTGGGGCATGTGCTGCTGCGCCGCGGCGCGGATGGGGAGGCAGCGCGCTGCCTGCGGCAGAGCCTCGCGCTTCTGCCCGAGCAGGCGGCGGCATGGCGCGACCTGGCGCTGGTGAGCCTGCGTTCCGGTGCCGCGGGCGAGGCTCACGGCGCCGCCGCGGCCGCGCTGGCACTGCAGCCTGCCGACCCCGGCGCCCACCTCCTGCTGGGGCAGGCCCTGGCACGGCTCGGACGCGACGAGGAGGCGCTTGCGGCACTGCGCCAGGCCGTAGCGCTGGCGCCGCGGGCCGCGCCCCTGCTGCTGGCCCTGGCGCAGGAACTGGAGCGGCAGCGGCGGCTCGGCGAGGAACTGGTGGCGACCTACGCGCGCCTGGTCGACGCCGATCCGTCGTCGCCGCAGGCGCTGCAATGGCTGGGGCTGGCGCAATACGCGGCCGAGCGCCCGGCCGAGTCGGTGGCCACCTTCCGCCGCCTGCGCCAGCAGCATCCGCAGAACCTCCTGGCGCAGTGGATGTGCTTTCAGGTACCGGAACGGCCGTGGTTCGACAGCGAGGACGAGCGCGCCGGGTTCCGGCAACGCTGGATCGACGGTCTTTCCGCGCTCGAGCAGGCCGACCTGAGCCGTGCCGGATGCCGCGAGGAGGCGCAGGCTCTGCTCGGCAGTGCCCCCCACTTCGCCCTGGCCTACCTCGGGCAGGCCGATGTCGACCTGCACCGGCGCTGTGCCGCGCTGCTCGGACGCCTGCTGGCATGCGCCACAGGGGCGGCCTTGCCGCAGCGGCCACTCCGGCGCATCAGTCGGCGGCGTCGCCGCATCGCCCTCGTATCGCGCTTCCTGCGCGAGCATGCCGTCACGCGCGCCTGGGGCGAGGCGCTATTGTCGCTGCCGCGGGAGGACTTCGAGTTGTGCGTGCTCTATGCGGACGACCGTCGCGACGCCGTGACGGCGCGATTCCGCGAGCGGGCTGATGTCTATTTCGACGGCGACCACGCCTATCCGGTGTGGTCGCAGCGCCTGTGGCAGCTGGACGCCGACGTCGTGCTGTTCCTCGATCTGGGACTGAGTCAGATCGGGCAGGCGCTGGCCCTGGGCCGGTACGCCCCGGTGCAAGCCACCACCTGGGCGCACCCGGTCACCAGCGGCATGCCGAACGTCGATTTCTTCCTATCGTCGGACCTGGCCGAACCGGCGGATGCCAACCTGCACTACAGCGAGCGGCTGGTGCGCCTGCCCCATCTGGGCGGCCATTTCCCCGCCGCGGATGCCCTGCCGGAGGCACCGCGCAGCGGTCCACCGCAGCTGGTGTGCGCACAGGCGCTGAAGAAACTGCACCCGCTGCACGACCACGTGTTTGCGCGCATCGCCCGGGAGTGTCCCGATGCGCGCTTCTCCCTGCTCACCAATGCGCCGGCGCACCAGGCCGAAGGATTCCGGCGCCGGTTGGAAAGCCGCCTGCGCAGCGAGGGCGTGGACCCGGCGCGCTTTCGCGTCGAGGCCGCCCTGGCGCCGGCCGAGTACCGCCAGGCCCTGTCCCGCGCCGACGTGGTCCTGGACAGTTTCGATTTCTCCGGCGGCATCACCAGCCTCGATGCGCTGGGACTCGGGCGCCCCATCGTGACCCTGCCGGGCGCGCTGCTGCGGGGCCGGCAGACGCTGGCCATGCTGCGGCGGCTGGATCTGGCCGACGGCATCGCGCGCGACGTGGACGACTACGTGGCCCAGGCCGTCCGCCTCGCCGCCGACAGCGGTGCCCGGCAGCGGTTTGCCCGGGAACTGCGCGAGCGCCGCGGGTTGCTGTTCGGCGACCGTCAGGTCGACCGGGCGCTGGCGCAGTTCCTCGCGACCGTGGAACACCCCTCCTGCGGCTGAGTCCCGCGGCATGGCGGGGCACGCCGCCCTGGGCGATAATGCGCGACTTTCCCGCGGAATTCCGGACGCCAGCGATGCAGTACATCTACACCATGATCGGGGTGAGCAAGGTCGTGCCCCCGAAGCGCGAGATCATCAAGGACATCTCGCTGTCGTTCTTCCCGGGGGCCAAGATCGGCCTGCTCGGCCTCAACGGCTCGGGCAAATCCACCGTGCTGCGCATCATGGCTGGCGTGGATAGCGACTTCAACGGCGAAGCCCGCCCGCAGCCGGGCGTAAAGATCGGCTACCTGCCGCAGGAACCGCAGCTCGACCCGGACAAGACCGTGCGCGAGGCGGTGGAGGAAGGGGTCTCGGAGATCAAGAACGCGCAGGCGCGCCTGGACGAGATCTACGCCGCCTACGCCGAGGAAGGCGCCGACTTCGACAAGCTGGCCGAGGAACAGCAGCGCCTGGAGAACATCCTGGCCACCACCGATGCGCACGCGCTGGAGCGCCAGCTCGAAGTGGCCGCCGACGCGCTCAACCTGCCGCCCTGGGACGCGAAGATCGGCAACCTGTCCGGCGGCGAGAAGCGCCGCGTGGCCTTGTGCCGGCTGCTGCTGTCCAAGCCCGACATGCTGCTGCTGGACGAGCCGACCAACCACCTCGACGCGGAGTCGGTGGACTGGCTGGAGCAGTTCCTGCAGCAGTTCCCGGGCACGGTCGTGGCCGTCACCCATGACCGCTACTTCCTCGACAACGCGGCGGAATGGATTCTGGAACTCGACCGCGGTCGCGGCATCCCCTGGAAGGGCAACTACTCCTCCTGGCTGGAACAGAAGGACGAGCGCCTGAAGCAGGAGGCGGCCTCCGAGAAGGCGCGGCAAAAGGCCATCCAGCGCGAGCTGGAGTGGGTGCGCCAGAGCGCCAAGGGACGCCAGTCCAAGGGCAAGGCGCGCCTGAACCGTTTCGAGGAGCTGAACTCGGTCGAGTACCAGCAGCGCAACGAGACGAACGAGATCTACATCCCGCCCGGCGAACGCCTGGGTGACAACGTGATCGAGTTCAAGGGCGTGTCCAAGTCCTTCGGCGACCGACTGCTGATCGACAACCTGTCCTTCAAGGTGCCCCCGGGAGCCATCGTGGGCATCATCGGCCCCAACGGCGCCGGCAAATCCACCTTCTTCAAGCTCATCACCGGGGTCGAGAAGCCTGACCGCGGCGAGGTCGTCATCGGGCCGACCGTGAAGCTCGCCTACGTGGACCAGTCGCGCGACGCCCTCGACCCGAAGAACAACGTCTGGCAGGAAGTGTCTGGCGGTGCCGACATGATCACGGTAGGCAAGTACCAGACACCCTCCCGGGCCTACATCGGCCGCTTCAATTTCAAGGGCGCGGACCAGCAGAAGATCGTCGGGCAGCTGTCCGGTGGCGAACGCGGCCGCCTGCACCTGGCCAAGACCCTGATGCAGGGCGGCAACGTGCTGCTGCTGGACGAGCCCTCCAACGACCTCGACGTCGAAACGCTGCGCGCACTGGAGGAGGCCCTGCTGGAGTTCCCCGGCTGCGCGCTGGTGATTTCGCACGATCGCTGGTTCCTCGACCGCATCGCCACGCACATCCTCGCCTTCGAAGGCGATTCGCACGTGGAGTTCTTCACCGGCAACTACCGCGAGTACGAGGAAGACAAGAAGCGCCGCCTGGGCGACGAAGGCGCGCGGCCGCACCGCATCCGGTTCAAGAAACTGGCCTGAGGCGGGCCCTGCGCGATGCGGCGGAAGCCGTCGGTCCTCCCGCTGGCGGACCGACGCGCTTCAGGCCGCCGTGCGCGCCGGGGCCGCAGCGGTCTGCGCGCGCCGCGCACGCCACCCTCCGAGCCAGCGTGCCGGCGCGGTGAGCCAGAAATGGCACCACAGCCCGGCCCACACCACCGCTGCCAGGAGCGGTTGGCGGCCGGCCGGATCGTGCCGGCGAAACCAGCGCCACATGCCGCGGTGCTTGTGCCAGGAGACGAACACGGGACGATGGCGGCTGGAGCCACCCTTGGCGTGGACGATGCTGACTTGCGCGGTGTAGACGACCGCGAAGCCCGCGTCGCGCGCGCGCCGGCAGAGGTCCAGGTCCTCGCAGTGCAGGAAGTACCCTTCGTCGAAACCGCCCAGGCGCTGGAAGACTTCGCGTGGAATCCACATGGCGGCGCCCGAGACGGCATCGACGGCCTCCCCGGCCCCACCCGCATCGGCGCGGGCCGGCCGGTTCACCCCCTGACCCAGGGCATCGCGCCCCAGCAGGGTCGCGAGGGCACGGCGCAGGGTCGGATCGTTGCGGCGTGCGGCGGGCTCCTCGCGTCCCGCCGCATCGACGATGCGGGGCCCGAGGATTCCCAGCCGCGGCCAGCTCGCGGCTAGGCGACGCAAGGTCACCGGCGCCGCGGCATCGATGCGGCAATCGGGATTGAGCAGCAGAAGACTGTCGCCGCGCGCATCGGCCGCGGCGCGGTTGACGCCCGCGCCGAATCCGAGATTCCGGCCGTTGCGCAGGATGCGCAGGCGGGCGTCGCCGCCGCAGCGGGCGAGCACGGCATCGAGACTGCCATCCTGCGAGGCGTTGTCGCTCAGCACGACCTCGAGCGGGCCCTCGCTGGCGAGGGCATCGGCGATGCAGTCGGCCAGACCGGGGCCGCTGTCGGCCGCCACGATGATGATGCTGGTCAGTCCGGACTGCACGCTGCCGCACCCCGCGCCCGAGGCGCGCTCAGACCGATCCGAGCAGTCGCTCGCCTTGTTCGCGTGCGTAGTCCCACAGCACCGGCCAGGCATGGCAGTAATCGGCCATGGCCTGCATTTCGCGCCCGAGGGCCTGCGCACAACCCGCCTCGTCGAGGCTGTCGGCCCAGTCGCCCAGGCGCGGCGCGTTCCTGGCGAGCAATGCTCGACCGTTGGCTTCGATGATGCTGCGAACATCGGCCTGCCAGAACACCGGCGCGTCTCCGGCGGCCTCGAATTGCTGCTGCAGGCCATCGATGACGCCGGCGCGCACGTAGTTGAGGTATTCGCGCAGGTGCTCGATGCGACCGCGCGGGCTGGCGCTGGCGAGGTCGGCCATCATGGCCCCGAGCAGGCCGAGGCGGCGCGCCGGGTCGTCCGCCTCGGACAAGTCGAACTGGCGCTGCACGAAGTCCGCCACGAAGTGGTTGACCCTCGGCGTGGAGGCCTGCCGTGTCACGGTCGAGCGGTTGCGCGCCTGCTCCTGCACATGGCCGATGGCATAGGGCAGGTCGAGCACCAGCGCCTCGGGATGACAGAAATGCGCCAGCGCGGAGAACAGCCGGTCCTCGCCGCGTCCGACCGGATTGGTCCAGGGCAGCAGTGTGGTGTTGTCCAGGGCGAAGGGCGTGAACGGCGCCACCGTGAGCAGGCGCGCCTGCGGCGCCGCCATCCAGACGTGCTGGGCCTCGATATTGCGCAAGTAGTCTTCCCGGCTGCTGCACAGCTCGTGTCGAGCGGGCGCGTCGAGGTGATAGATCCACTGCGCCGATTCGGAGCGCGCACTACCGTAAGTGCCATGCAGGGTCCCCAACACGCGCGCATCAGGACGCAGATGCGCCAGCCGGCTGAGGTTGGCTCCGCGCAGGACCTCGCGCCCCAACCGGAAGGACTCGCTGCCAACAACTTCTCCGATGCCCGCACCGCAGTGGTCCAGGTGCAGGTCGAAGGGGTCGCCCGCCAGGTCCTCGCCGGCGCCGCGTGCCGACTCGGCATTGGCGTGGAAATGCACGGCCAGATCGTTGTTCAGTCCGAGCCCGAGGCCCGGCCGCAACGCCGGATCGCGACGCAGCGGCAGGCGCTGGTCGTCGTCGAACAGCACCAGCCGTCCTCCGGCCGAAAGCAAGGTGGCGAGGTTCCAGTTGCGGCCGCCGCCGAAGCTGCCGGGCACGCGGCCAGGCAACACGAGGGATTCGGCCACCGCGCGCTGAGCCGGCAGGGCCTTGCCGATGCGCTCCACCAGCTTCGCCCGCTCGGCCGGTCCGATGTAGGTGACCTTGCAGCCGGTGGTCCGCGCGAACTCGCGCAGGAGGTCGCGATGCCGATCGAGATGCTCGGGCGCGGAGGAATCGTCCAACACAACATAGGGCCTGCCGACGCGGTGTTGGCGCTCGTAGTCGACCAGGGAGTGCAGCAGGCGCTCCAACTGCGCCGGGCGGCCGCAGGCACGGATGAAGGCCGCGCGCAGGCCCGCGCGGGAGCGCGCCGGCGCAGCTGCCAGGCGTTCGAGGAAGGCGGCGTCGGACACCAGCAGACCGCGCTGCACCAGGCTGGAGAGCACGCGCAGGATGCCCTCGTGCTGCTGCTGGTTGAGCCCGGGCACGCTGGTGGCGATGCGCGCGGCATGTTCTTCCAGCGTGCGGAACTCGCGACACTGGTCCAGCGCCTGCAGCACCTGGAAGGTCATCACGTGCGCTTCGCCGCTGCGCCGCACCTGGAAGATGCATTCGCTGTTGGACAGCGAAGCCACCACTCCGTCCTCGGAGGCATAGATCGGCGCATTCGGGTCGACACGCGGCGCCGGCGGAACCTGCGGCGGCAGGTTGTAGGTCGTCTGATACTGGAAGGTCGTGCTCATGGCGTGGCGGAAGCGGTGGGCGGAACGGGGCCGCAGAGGTGGGCCACGGTCATGCGGGGGGCCGCGGCGGTGGCGGCGCTCACGTCTGCCGCAGCCGGGCGATTTCGGCGTTCAGACGGGCCACTTCCGCCTCGAGTTCGGCGATGCGGCCCCCGGCAGCCATGTTCTTGCGGATTTCGTGATTGTAGTGCGCGTACACCGATTCTTCGCGGTCGCCGAACAGGTCGATGGCCGGAAGGTCGGCCGGCAGGGGCTGGCGCGAGCACAGCGCCAGGTAGTACACCGGCGGGTAGTCCAGTCCGCGCACCAGCTGCTGTCCGCCGCGCATGGTTCCCGCGCTGGCGCCCTTGGCCTCGCCCTGGAGGCACCACAGGCTCGACTGGAACAGCAGGCGCTGTCCGTAGAGGTGGACATGGGGAAAGTGGGCGCGCAGCAGGTCGAGCAACTCGTCGCGGTACAGCTCACGCACGTGGAACTCGTTGCGGAAGCCGGTGGCGTCGCTGTAGGTGGCCTTGTCCGGCGAGGAAATGAGCAGCAGACCGTTCTCGCGCAGCGTGCGGGCGAATCCGGCCACCAGGGCTTCCTGCTGCTGCAGATGCTCGAGCGTTTCGAACGACACCACGACATCAACGCTGCGCTCCGGCAACGCCAGGCACGCCGCGTCGCCGCGCTCGAAGCGCAGGTTGGTGCGATCGCCGTAACGGCGTGCGGCATGGGCGATCGCCTGCTCGGAAATGTCGACACCCAGCACGGAGCGCGCCTCGGCTGCCAGCAGGGCGCTGCCGTAACCCTCGCCGCAGGCCGCGTCGAGCACGTCGCGCCCGCGTACGAAGCGCGCGGCGAAGGCGTAACGGTGCATGTGCTCGTACCAGATTTCGCGCACGCACTCGGGCGTGAAGCGCTCGCCCGTGAACTGCATTGCGTCGGATTCGCTCATGCTGCTGCGCCTTGCTGCGGTAGCGGCTGCTGCACCGGCAGCGCGTCTTCCCACACGTGGTCCAGGGAGATCATGCCGAGTTCGCGCCCGCGCCCCGCCACCGTGAGCGGCGCCTCGACGGTGTCGAACAGGCGCAGTCCCTCGGGATCGAGGGCGTGGACGCGCACGTTGTAGCTGCCGGGAAGCAGCGGCAGGCGGCGGAAGCGCAGTCCAATGGCAAAGTCCCCTGCCTCCGACCGGCGGGGCTGGACTCCGTCCATGTCGCTGTTGATGCCGAAGATGGGCGTGCCGTCTGCGCGCACGATACTCACGTGAACGCCGGGGACGCGGCCGTCGCGCGAGTGGAGTTCGGCCTGGACGCGCAGATCGTCGCCCTGGGCCACGCTGGACGACTGTCCCGTCTGTCCGTTGCCGAGGCGCAGGCTGATGACGTGGAACTCCAGTCCGGCCGGTGCGGCGCCGCGGCGCACCGGCTGGGAGTCGGCCGCCTGCTTGCGCTCATGGTAGGCGAGGTAGGCCTGGCAGACCGCGCCGGCCTCCCCGGCCGCCTCGACGGCCCCCTCGCGCAACCATAGGGCGCGGGAGCAGAGCTTCTGGATGTGGTACATGCTGTGCGACACGAGGATGAGCGTACCGCCGGTGGCCAGGTAGTCTTCCATCCAGCGGATGCATTTCTTCTGGAACGACTCGTCGCCCACGGCGAGCACTTCGTCGGTGATCAGCAGGTCGGGGCGCTGGGCCGCGACGAGGGCGAATCCCAGCCGGACTACCATTCCCGACGAGTAGTGCTTGATGGGCTCGTCGATGTAGCGGCCGATGTCGGCGAATTCGATGATCTGCGCCAGGCGCTCCGCCAACTCGGCGGCGGTCATGCCCGCCAGGGCCGCGGCGAGGGCAATGTTCTCGCGCCCTGTGTACTCGGGATGGAAGCCCGCGCCCAGCTCAAGCAGGGCGCCGACGCGGCCCCGCACCACCACGCGCCCCCGGGTCGGCGTCAGCACACCGGACAACAGCTTCAGCAGCGTGGACTTTCCTGCACCGTTCTCGCCGATCAGGCCGAGCGATTGCCCGCGGCACACGACCAGATCGACGTCGCGCAGGACCGGCTCGGCATCGACGGTGCGATGGCCCCACAGCAGGCGCAACAGGGCCCGCAGTCGGTCGCTGCGGCGAAACACCCGGGGATAGGACTTGCCCAGCCCGGTGGCCTCGACCAGGATCTCGGTACTCACAGGAAATCCTCGACGTGGCGCTGCAGGCGCCGGAAGACGAAGACACCACTGGCAACGGCTGCCGCGAGCCATAGGCTCGCCCAAGCCAGTGCTGCTGTCTGGGGGGCGGGCTGGTGCAGGAGCGCCCAGCGGAAGATGCCGGCGAAGGCCGACATCGGGTTGGCGTCGATCAGGGCGCGGAAGCGCTCCGGCGCCATCTCGCGGCTGTACATGACCGGGGACAGGAACATCCACAGCATCAGCAACTGCGGCAGGGCCGAGGCGATGTCGCGCACGAAGACCTGCAGGGTCGACAGCAGCAGGACCAGACCCAGGGCGAAGGCCATCAGCACGAGCATCATCGGCAGGGCGACGAGCAAGCCGAGGGGGTCGACGCCAGAACCGAGCAGGGAGAGCAAGAGCACGATGACGGCGTAGCCCATGCCGTGGACGGAAAAGCTGGCGATGACCGGGGCCGCCACGAGGGCGAGCCGCGGCACCGGGACCTTGCCGATCAAGCCCGCGTGTTCCTGGATGGCCACACTGCCGCGCTGCAGCGATTCGGCGAAGGCCGTCCAGGGCCACATCGCAGCCACGAGGAAAGGGACGTAGCCCGGCGCGTCGGCGCCCGGCACCCGCTGACGGAAGATCTGCACGAAGACGAAGGCGTAGACCGCCAGCTGCAGCAGTGGCTGCAGCAAGGCCCACAGGCCCCCGCTGAAGCTTCCCAGATAGCGATTGTGGAAATCGCGTCTGGCAAAGTGCAGGGCGACCTGCAATGTGCTCGAAAGTGCCACGCGAGAGCGACAGGCGGGAAAGGTCGGCGCGGGAGGCGGCCGCGGATGGGCCACCCCCCGGTCGCGGGAGCTAGTGCTTCTGACCCGCTTCCGCCGAGGGGGCGGATGCGCCAGCGTCCTTGGCGTAGCGCGTCCGGATCGACTCCACCAGGGCGGGATCCGCCTCGATCTTTTCATTGCGCAGTTCATCGATGAACTGGCGCTTGGTCTGGTCGATGTAATTGGCGCGCAGCTTTGCCAGGATCTGGTCCTTCACTTCGTCGAAGCTGCGTTGGCGCGCGGGCTGGTCCTGCTCAAGCTTGATGATGTGCCAGCCAAAGGAAGACCGCACGACCGGCGAGATCTCGCCGACCTTGCTCAACTTCTTCGCCGCATCGGCGAAGGCCGGATCGAGTTCTCCTTCACCCAGGCGCACGATGCCGAACGTGGTGCGCTTGCTGCTGTCGTCGGATTGGTCCACCACCATCTGCTGGAAGCGATCCGGGTGCGCCACGGCTTCGGCACGCAGCTTTTCGGCGAGCGCCTCGGCCTGCTTTTCGTCCCGATCGTCCTTGGTCTGCACCAGCAGATGCCTCACCACGCGGCTGGCCGGCAACGTGTAGTCGGCCTTGTTGGCAAGGTAGGTTTCCTTGGCCAGCTCTTCCAGCGGCGGCACCTTGATCTGCGACTCGAACTGCCGTGTGCGCGCGGCGGCGAGCTTCTCGACGATCATCCACTCGATGTCCGCCAGAACCTCGGGGTCCTTGTCCAGGCCGTTGGCGCGCGCCTGGTCGGCGAGCTGCTGCGCCAGCAGCATCGTATTGAGCGTGTTGTCGATGCGCGTGGGGTTGTCCATGGCCTTAGCGCGGTCTTCCGGCGGCATGCGCCGCACCACGGCATCGATCTGCTTGAACGTCAGGTGGGCCGTACCGCGGCTTACGACGATGTCGTTGTTCTCGGCGCCGTGGGCGGACAGCGTGGCGCCGAGGAGCAACAGGGTGGCAATGGCTTTCAACATGGTTTCCTCTTCCTCAGTAACGACACAGGGGCGAATGATCGCCCCTGTGTCCTGCGCGACGCGGTGGCCCGCGCGTCAGTTGCTGGTCTTGCTGTAGTTCAGTCCGAGTCCGCAGCTGGTTCCGGTGCAGGTCGTCGTCGCGGGATCCGCCAAGGTACCCTGGATCACGTTCAGGTAGTAGGTCTTGCCGCGGGCCAGACGGCAGCCCTGGTTGAACGGATCGCTGACCTCGGGCGACTCCCAGATGACGGCGGTGTTCTCCGAACCGTTCCACTGACCCTTGCAGCCCGCCGGCAGGGTAGCGCTGAAATCGCCGGGGCACTGCGAAAGGGAGATGGAGGCCGGTCCGCCCGACGCTCCCGTCGCATGGAAGCCCCAGTTGCCGCTGGCCGTAGTCGAGAGGTTGGCGGGTACCGTGAAGGCCATGGCGACGTACTGTCCGGCCTGGGCGGTGTAGCTCAGGGTCACGTTCGAGCCCCCGGGGAAGGCGATCGGATTGCCGTTGTTGTAGGCGAACACCTGGTTGTAGTTGGTGAAGTCGCCATTGAAGGAGTTGCCGCCGCCGCTGATGTAGTACCTCACCGACGAGCTAGTCTGGCGGCTGCCGGTCACCGGCGTGGGGCAGGTGATGCCGCCGCCCGGCGGGTTGACCGTCATGTTGAGCGAGGTCAGGGCCGGGGTACTGTTGCCGTTGCGGTAGCACGCCAGGGCGAAGTGATAGTTGCCGGCGCCTCCCGTCGGCGCAACCAGGGCCACCGCTCCGGGGGCACAGGCCGCGCCGGTGCAGATCTGGGCTGCCAGGGGCCACGCAGCGAAGGACACGCCAGCAGGCAGGGTCGTGCCGTCCGTCCGGCAGTAGTCGACGTTGGACGTATTCCAGGACAGGGTGAAGGACTGGCCTTCCGTCGGCGAGGCCACGGTCGAGGCCAGGGCCTGGGTGATTGCGGGGTTGACGACCTGGCCGCCGGGGCACTGCCCGCTGAATGCATTGGCCGCGGTATTCGTCGCTGTAAGGTGGCCATTGACCGAGTCCAGCGATACCCCGCTGGCGTCCGTCGTGAAGGTGCACACCCCCCCGCTGTAGGTCAGGTCGATCACCGTTTGGGCGCGAGCGACGGGGAAGGCGGCGGCGAGGAGCAGCGCCGAAGCACTGGCAAGGCGGAGCAAGGCTGTCTGTTGCATGGGCGGGTCCCGGGAAAACGCGCCCTGATTGTAGCCTCGTACCGGCGGAGATTTGCTAGTTCCGGGTTAAAAGGCGGCGAAATCCGGATGGCCGACAAAAGGAAAGGGAGGCCGAAGCCCCCCTTTCCGTACAGCAGTGCTACAACCGACCGATCAGGAGCAGGCGCCGCCCTGGTTGGTGCAGTTGCGCTTGGAGCGGTGACGGTACAGGCCGGAGTAGTTGGCCAGCACGCCGGGCGCACCGTTGTTGGCGTTGATGTAGTTCACGGCCAGGAAGCCGGTCACCGGCAGACCATGGAACACGTCGCCGTCGAGCGAAGCGCGCAGGGCGTGCGGCTCGGCACCCGGATCCAGGTTGAGCGACATCCAGCCGGACTGGAAGCCGCCGTTGCCGCGCGGGTCGACGTTGGTGGTCAGCTTGGAGCCGAGGACCTTGCCCACGCCATTGCCGGCGACGTAGTCGGCGGCGTTCTGGAACGTGATGGCCTGGGCTTCATAGCACAGCGAGGACGGCTGGATGGTCGGCGGCGGCGAGAAGTCGTCCACCAGGAAGGTGGTCTGCTCTTCGCGGTCGAAGTACTGGATGCCGACCACGGCGCAGGAGTACGAGGCCGTCGTGAACACCTTGGTGAACGGGGCGATCGGGGTCGCACCGTTGACGTAGAAGCGCTTGGTCGGGAAGGTGACGATCCACTCCGACTCCGAACCCGAGGCCGCTTCGATCACGTACTCGTTGTTGATGGAGCTGGCGGTGAACACCGACGACACGGCGTCGATGGCGTTGGCCAGGGCGTAGGTCGAGGTCACGACCAGGTTGCTGCCGCCGCTGGAGGCAGTGGCGTAGTTGAAAGCAACCGCCGTCGTGGCGCTGGTCTGGGCCTGGGCCAAGCTCGGGATCACGCTGGACGAACCCGAGAACAGGTTGCCCGTGCCGACAGCGTAGAAGCCGTCGATGGCATCGGCGTTGTAGGCGTAGATGGTGCCGATCGCCGGATTGACGATCGTGCCGCTACCGAACAGACCGCCGCTGGGGGGCAGCAGGGCCGCGTCGGTCGCCTGCACGGAGCGCGCCACCGAGCAGTCGTCGGGCGTGCCGTTCACGTGGGTCACAGCGGTTTCGAGAGCCGAACCCGCCGCGATGGTCGCCATTTCGATCAGCTCGATGTGGCCTTCGCGGGTGCGATCCAGGCCCTTCGGGCCCGACGCCTGGTACTGGTTGTTGCGGAACGGCTCGTAGGAACGGCCATCCGGCAGCTTGGTCGGACGGTTGCGCAGGTCCGGGTTGGTGCAGCTCTTGTCGTCCGTGAGGACGTTGCCGCCGCCGGTGGCGCTCAGCGCGAAGACGTTCGCCGTCCACACGTCGTAGGCCGACAGGAACAGGTTGAAGTCGAGGACTTCCTGGCTGTTGTAGCCTTCCAGGAAGCGCACCTTCACCGCCTTGGCGAGGTTGGTGGTGTTGACCACCGAGAGGACGGTCGTCTGACCGGCGTTCACGGTGTAGTACGGGTAGATCAGAACCTGGCCCAGGCCATCCGGGTTCAGTTCGACCGCGTTGGCGAGACCAGCGACGCCGGCGAAGCCAGCGACGACGGCAGCCGTCAGAAGATTCTTTTTCATCACAACACTCCTAATGAACCACAGGGCTTTTTGCTTAGTCCTGACCGGCCTCTGCAGCGTTTTTGGCCCGCCTTTGAAGGGCCTGATCAGGCAACAGCGCGGCAATGCTAAGCGAAAGGTTAAGCCTGCGCAATCCCTTGCCCCGAGGCTGACAGGTGCTTGAAGAATTTGCCGGAACTCCCTGCCGGCAAACGAAAAACCTCTGCCGGCCGGGCTCAGTTGTTGCTCACGGCCGAGCCAAACTGGCCCTGGAGGTAGTACCACCCTCCCGAAACCTTGATCCACTTCTCCTCCAGAACGCCAAATCCCTTCGCATTGGGCACACCCTGGATCGGCAGGGTGTAGTCCACGGTCAGGTGCACCGTGCAGCTGTCCTCCTGGCAGTCCTTGTCGAGGAACTGCACCGATTTCCATTGCACCGGGCGGTTGTTGTTTTCCCGCGCGTAGTCCGCCTGAGACTTGGTGGCGCGGAACCCCGGCGTGAGATAGGCATAGGCCTCTTCGGCCTTGTGCGCGATGAGCAGCTGCCAACGCTGCACGGCGCGCTCCTCCAAGGTGCCGTGCGCGCCCTTTCCGGCGCTCGATCCGCCGGACGGCGCCGTGGCGCAGCCCGCGAGCACAGTCAGGGCCAGAGTGACGAGGACGCGGATCGGGTGATTCATTGCTTGTTCTCCTGCAGACGGGTTTCGGCGCCGCGCACGTTGCGCAGCGGACGCAAGCCTTCGAAGCGGCGCTGGTACTCGTCGGTGACGGCGCTGGCTTCCTCGGTGCTGGTGATGACGCGCGGGGTGATGAGGACGAGCAGCTCGGTGCGCTGATTGCTGCGCGTCGTGCTGCCGAACAGGCGCCCCAGGATGGGGATGCGGCTCAGGCCGGGTATGCCATTCTCGCTGTCCTGCGTGGTGTCCTGGATCAAACCGCCGAGAAGCACGGTCTGGCCGCTCTGCACGGCAATCTCGGTGGTGAGCTGGCGCTGTTCGATGGGCACGTTGCCGCTGATGTCGGCATCGGACTTGGCGCCCGGCTTGCTGACGGACTGGCCCACCTCCAGGTACACCAGGCCGCCCGGATTCACGCGCGGCGTGACCTGCAGATGGATGCCTGTGTCGAGGTACTGGGTGGAGCCGCTGTTGAAGCCGTAGTTGGTGGTGCCCGTGGTTCCGGTCGTGCCGGAATTGATCACGCCATAGCCGGGATTGTAGAAGGTCTGCACCACGGGGATCTTGGTGCCGACCTGGATGTCGGCCTCGCGGTTGTTCAGCACCAGCAGCGAGGGCGCCGAGACGATGCGCGTGTTGCCGCTGGTTTCCAGCGCGCGGATCGCCGCCTGCACCTCCGGCCCGATATAGGAATAGAACAGACCCGACGACGGGGGCGACACGCCACCCGAACCGAGCAGGCCCTGCTGGATGTTGCCCGGCTGGTTGTGGCCTTCGGGCGACCCCTGCGCGGTGCCGATGAGGCCCTCGAGGTACCACTGCACGCCGAAGCTGAGGTTGCCGTTGAGGCTCACCTCGAGGATCTTGGTCTCGATCTGCACCTGCAGCGGCTGCACGTCCAGGCGCTTGATCGCGCTCTCGATGATGCCCCACTGGCTGGGCGTGCCCATGACCAGCAGCTGGTTGTTCTCCGACACGGCGGAAATGCGCACCTCGTCTTCGCTGTCGCCAAGCTTGAAACTGCCCGCGTGGGAGCCGCTGTCGCCGCCGTCGGACTGCGAGCCGCTGCGCAGGTTGCCCATGGAACCGCCCACGCCGCTGCTGCCCGTGCCGCCGAGCGTGCTGTTGACGGCGTTGGTGCCGCCCTTGGCCTGCACGGGCTGCAGACCCGGCCCGACGTTTCCGCGCGAGGAGCGCGATGAGCTGCTGCTGCTGCGCTGGCCGGAGAACACCTCGGACAGCCGGTCGGCGAGGTCGCCGGCCTTGATGTTCTTCACGTCGTAGACGTAGAGCTGCGCACCACTCTCGCTGCCGGCCTGGTCCAGACGCTTGAGCCACTCCTCGGCCGTCGCGAGGTAGTCGGGATTGGAGGTGATGACCACGATCGAGTTGGTGCGCTCGATCGGCAGGAAACGGAACATGCCGGCCATGGGCGACTCGCCCGCCGCGCCGAACAGCTTGTCCAGCTCGGGCATGAGCTTGGCCACTTCCACGCGCGTGACCGGGTAGACGCCGACCGACATGCCCTTGAGCCAGTCCACGTCGAAGATGTCGATCGTGCGCTGGTAGTTGGTCAACTCCGCCGGCGTCCCGGCGAGCACGAGCATGCTGCGCGCGGTATCCACCGAAACGAAGGCATCGCTGCGCGCGTAGGGCTTGAGCAGCTTCTCCATCTCCTTGGGCGAGATGTAGCGCAGCGGAAAGACGCGCACTTCGTAGCCCTTGCCGAGACCTGGCGGCCCCAGGCGCGGCGTCAGCTTGCCCGCCACGGCATCCTTCACCGGCACGACCGTATAACGCCCCTCGCCCCACACCAGGGTGTTGTTGGTCCAGGACAGCAGCATTTCCAGGATCGGCATCGCCTGGTCGGCGCGGATCGGCCGCGAGGTGGCGAAGGTGACATTGCCCTGCACGCCCGGCGCGATCACGTAGTTCTGCCGCAGCAGATCACCGAGGAAGGCCTTGACCACTGCCTGGATGGGCTGATTCTCGAAGTTGAACGTGACCTCGCCCTCCTGCGCGGAACCCCCGGAGACGGGCGCTCGCGCCACCTCCTCGTTGATGAACTTGCCCGTGCCCTTCTCGATCTCGGGCTTGGCCGCCGGCAGGGTGGCCGCCTTGCTGGTCAGGGCGATGGGACCGGCATCCCGCGCGGGGGAGTCGCCACCGTCGGGCGCCGGAGCGGCCGCTGCGGCCACGCCGCCGGCCGCCGCGGGAGCCGACGAGCGCGGCGGCGTCGCGGCACACCCGGCGAGCAGCACGGCCGCCGCGGTGAAGCACAGGCTGGAAAGTCGTAGACGCACGGGGTTCACTCCGATTCCTGATTCTGCGGGTTCGCCTGCTGTTGCTGGCGCAGACGTTCGGCCTGTTCGCGCATTTCGCGACGACGCTCTTCGATGCGCCGCTGCAGCTCGGCGGCGCGGTCCATGGGCGGGGGGGCGTTGCCCGCTGCCGGGTCGACGGTGACCGGAGCGCTCCCGGGCGGAGTCGCGGCTGGCGGGGGCGGGGGCGGAGCGGCGCGCGGCGTGCTGGCCGCGGGGGTGACGGCGGCGACGTCGAGCGGCAGCTCGCTGGTCTCGTCGTTGCCGCCGCGGAAGACCACCTTGCGCGGCTGGATCTCCGCGACCGTCCACACCGCCTGGTCGCCCGGCAAGGGCATGCCCTCGCGCAGGGAGAGGGCCTCGCCCTTGGCGTTGTCGCGCAGCATCGCCAGCTTCACCTGCGGGGTGATGATCACGCCGGTGAGCGTGACGTTGAGCGGGACCTTGGGGATCTCCGCCTTGTCGCCGTCGGCGGCGTCCGGCGGCGTGGGCTTGCGATCCTCGTTGAACAGGGGGCGTGCGCTGACTTCGGCGTACTGCGAGGCGGGCCCCAGGGAGGCGGCTTCGCCCTGGATCGAAGCGACCGAGGGCAGCTCGTCGGGGGCGGCCCCACCGGGAGCAGCCCAGTGGTAGCCCCGTCCCACGCCCAGTTGCTGCGCACCGGCCAGCAGCAGCAGCACGCTACAGGTGGTGCCGAGGCCGAGCGTGAGCAGGCGCGCGGTCTGCGGATTGATCATTTGGCGGCTCCGCGCTGGCGCAGATAGCCCGTCAGATTGAACCGCACGTCGAGGGAACTCTGCTGCGCCTTCTTCTGCCCCGGCGGCACGTAGCCGTAGTTCTGCTTGTTGATCATCAGCGCGTCGGCAAACAGATAGGGCTTGCCGGTCTCCAGTTCGTACAGGATCGCCGCCAGGGGCTCCATGTCGCACTTCATGCGCACCTGTACCGTGACGCGCTGGTACAGCTCGGGCTTGCCGCCGCTCAAGGTCTGATTGGTGAGGATCTGGCAGCGATTGGCGTCCGGTGCGTGCTGGGTCACCGCCGTCTTCAGCCGCTGGATCAGGTCGGCCGCGGCGGCATTGGCATCGCTCTGGGCGAGGAAGGCCTGGTTGTTCTGCTCGAAGCTGCGCACCTCCGCCAGGCGCTTCTCCAGTTCGGGCCGCTGCGCCACGATTTCGCGCAGGCGCTGCTGCTGCTCGCGCAACTCGTCCATCTGCTCGGCCACGGCCAGGTGGGGGGCAACGAACCACCAGTGCACGCCGCCGAGGTAGGCGAGCAGCAGCACGATCAGCAGCAGTACCACGGCAAGAAAGCGGCCGTTGCGCGCATCCGGCTTAAGACGCATCGGCCTTGCCCCCCGTGGCGTCCGGCGCCGGTTTCTTCGCATCCGGCTTGGCGCCCTTGGGCTTGAGCTGAGCGGTCAGGTTGAAGCGGTCCTTCTTCACCCGCGCGTCGGGCTGGATGACGCCCTGGAAGCTCGGCGAGCCGATGAGGTCGGAGTGCTGCAGCAGCTCGATCAGGCGCGCGGCTTCGTCGGAGAGTCCCTGCAGGTCGAGGCGGCTGTCGTCGGCCAGGTTGATGCGTTCGAGATAGGTGTTGTCCGGCAGGCGCCGCGACAGGTCGTCCAGCAACTCGACCATGGTCACGGACGTGCGGCGTTTCTCGGCCAGGAAGTTGGCCGAATCGATCGTGTCGACCAGGGTCTTGCGCAGCGCACTGACCTGCTTGGCTTCGTCCTGGGTCTTCTGCACTGCCTCGGTCATCGCCACCAGCGCCTGCTCACGGTTCGACACGGACTGTGCCATGACGATGCCCAGCAGCAGCAGGGCCGCCGCGCCCAGCGCCAGGTTGAGGCGCAGGCGCAGGTCACGGTGGCGGGCGCGGCGCTCGGCCGGCAGGAGGTTGAAGCCAAGCCGCTCGCCGGCGTCGAGGTCGCGCCAGCCATCCACACCGTCCAGGGCGATGCCGAATCCGGCCAGTGCATGCAGTTCCGCGTCGAGTTGCGCGCGCGGCACCACGGCCAGGTCCACGTGCAGGTGCTTGCCGGTCGCGTCGCGCCCCAGCACATGCTGGTCGAAGTGCACCTGGTCGGCCTTGAACGGCGTCTGCCGGTCCATCTCGAAGGCCAGCACCTGGCGCAGCCGCTCCTCCGCGGCCGCCGGCAAGGTGAGCGTGCGGCGCAGCAGGCGCGCGGTGGGAATGCAGTAGTGGATGCGCAGCTGGGGCGCATCGATGGCGCTGCGCAGCCGCTGGAAAGCCAGGCGCTGCTCGGCCGCCTCTCCGGCCAGGGGCAGGCGCGCCAGTTCACTCAGGAGGGCACCGGAGCGGCGCCGCACCACCAGTTCCCCGTCCTGGGCATGCAGCAGCAGAGTCTCGGGGCGCTCGGCGAGCGCCTCGCGCCAGCGCTGTGGCAGGCAGGCCATGAGCTCGCCCCCCCACCACGCGAAGAAGCGCGGCAGCGGTGTCTTGGCATAGCTCGCCCGCAGGCGGACGAGCTGGGGTTCCAGGGCGTCGAGAATGGCCATCTATGAATTTTCGCCGTCGCGCCAGCGCAGGATCACGAACGGCCTGCCGGCAGGGTTCGCCCCGCCCAGGCGGATGGTGGCGTCCAGCAGGGTGCTGGCACCGCCCGGGAGCGTGGCGCGGGACTGGATACTATACGTGAGCCCCCCGCCCCCCGCCATGACGGGGGTTCCGTCGGGCAGGGTCAGGCCGGTGGGCTGGCCGGGCGGCACCGCCTGGCGCTGCGCAACGATGCTGCGCGCCAGCTCCTCGCTCACCCCCGGCAGGGCGCGCAGGACCTCGATCGGCGCGAAGCCGGGGTTGGGCTGGCCGCTGCCCGAATAGAGCGTCACGGCCGGCTCGATGCGCTGAAACGTGGCGTAGTCCATGCCGAGCACCTGCTGCACCTCGCCCACGGTGTCGAAGGGGCCGTTCTTGGGTTTGTAGGGCAGTCCGGCCGCCCTGTACTCGGGCTCCTCGGCGCCGTGCGGGCTGGTCATGTCATCGGGATCGCGCCAGTCGACGATGGCATCCGCCAGGGCCTCGGCCCGGGCCTCCTCTACCCCGCTGCCGACGAACAGGGCCTTGAGCATGGTGGCGTCGGCCACGTTGATGTCGACCTTGCCACTCTCGTCGGTCAGGCTGACGCTGACGCGGGCGCCTTCGAACTCGAACTCGTAGGGCCGACCATCACCGGTCCAACGCAGTTGCGGGTCGGGATTGCGCAGCTCATAGACCGCACGGTTGAGGCCCGCCTCCGCGGCGTAGCGGGCGCGCACCGAGTCGAACAGGTGGCGCGCCTGCAGGTTCTCCGTGCGCGCGATCAAGGCAAAGCTGCCGAGCAGGATGGTCACCAGCGCAATCACCCACAACACCAGCACGAAGGCAACGCCGCGCTGGGCGCGCCGTGCGCACCGCGCCACTGCAGGTGACCGCAGCGGAAGCGACCTCACCGCTGCTCGCCCGGCGGCTGCGGTATGAACCCCGCGGCGGGATTGAACGCCGCCGCGCCGGCGTCCAACAGCAGGGCAATGTCCATCACCGGCCAGACCAGGTGCGTCTCCGGCTGCATGCTCAGGTCCAGCCGCACCATCAGGGGGGTGCGCGCGGGATCCTTCCAGTCCGGCGTCCAGTCGCCTACTTCGCCGCGGTCGTCGTAGGTGCGGAATTCAAAGTGGCCCTCGCGGATGCCGTCGAGCAGCACGACCGGCTCGTCCTTCTCCTTGCCCAGCTGGTCGAGGTCGAACCCATTCAGCATGTGCTGGGTGAAGAGCAACTGCAGACCCTTGCGGCCGCGCGCCAGTTCCAGCGTCTGCACGTAGGCGCCGCCGCGGCTGAGGTAGCCGGGCATCGGAGCGACGAAACGCAGGAAATCGCGTTCGCCCTGGAACACGAAATTGGTGCCGCTGGCCTTGTCGTGTCCGAAGGCCAGCGGCAGGGCGCGCGAAACCTCGTGGCGCACGAATTCCTGGGTAACGCGCAGGCGATTGACGCGGTCGATGCTCGCCTCGCCCGAATCCATGGCCTTGATCGTCGCCTGGATGCCGCCCAGCGCGCCGGCCAGAAGCACCGCCATCAGGGTCAGCGCCATGAGGACTTCGAGCAGGGTGAAGCCGTCGGCCCGGCGGGTCACGGCGCCCCCTTGCCGCCCCGCGGCAGCAGCGCGGGCATGCCGCCGCCGAGCGCGGCATTGGGGTCCGGATTGGCCGCGCGCAGCGTGGTGAAATGCGCCTCGCGCCGGCTCTGCGCGCCGCCCCAGCTGACGGTCAGGTCGACGCGATACAGATCCACCGGCTGCAGCGTCTGCGTCGGCGCTGCCGCCGCGTCGGGCGGCTGGTAGCGAGCGATCTCCAGCTGCCAGCGGTAGGCCGCGTCGAACTCGCCGCTGCTGCCGCCTTCCTTGAGCTTGTCGCCGATGCCCACGCTGTCGAGCTTGCTCTGCGCCCACAGTGCAGCCTGGGTGTACTCCGCTGACAGGCGCGCGTTGCGCAGCGACGCCGACAGGATCTGCATGAGCGCACCGAATCCCAGGGCGAACACCAGGAAGGCCGCCACCAGCTCGAGCAGGCTGAAGCCGCGCTGGCGGCGCGGCAGGGACATCGATCGGGAGGCGCGGATCGTCATGGTGGGGCTGGGACCGGCGCGCGGCGCGCGAGTTCACTTCTTGACTTCATCCAGGGCGACCTCGCCGGTCAGCCATTCCACGTTGACGCGCCACTCGCGCTGACCGGAGATGACGCCGATGTTGCCGCCGGTGGAGGAGCCGTCGGGAAAGAAGCGGATGCCGAGCTTGCGCTCGGAGCTGGCCTCCTGCGCTGCGGTGAGCACGCGCACCTCGATGCCTTCGGGAAAGGCCTTAGGCTCCTTGTCGGGCGCGCTGTAGGTCATGGCGTCGAGGTCGACGTCGAAGGTCTTCTGCGCGCCCTTGACGATGGCCTGCCCCCGCGTGTAGCGCAACGCCGCCACAAGGTCGCGGCTGACGGCGCGGATCTTGGCGCTGGACAGGCTCTTGGACACCGACATGGATACCGCGGTCAGCGCGATCGCCAACAGCACGATCACCGCCAGCATTTCGAGCAGGGTGAAGCCGCCGGCGCGCCGGGGCGCCGGCGCGTGCTGTCGGGCAGCGCGGACCGTCCCGCGGACCCGGCCAGAACGCGGCAGGCCCGCCGCCCGCTGCGGGTGCAGCGGGAGTCGGCAGCAGGAAGCGCCGGAGGGCGGCAGGGCGGTCAGCCCTGGCGCATCGGCGATCCCCGCTGCCGGCTCCCGCCGTGTCATTGCCAATTGCCGACGTCGGCGTTGAAACCGTCGCCGCCGGCCTGACCGTCGGCGCCGTAGAAGACGATGTCGAAATCGCCGTGCTCACCCGGCGCCTTGTAGCCGAAGGCGTGGCCGAAGGGGTCCTTGAGGTCGGACTCCTTGGCATACGGTCCCTTCCAGTTCTGGCTGCTGCCGGGACGGCTGACGAGGTCATTGAGGCTCTGCGGCGGGCCGCCATTGTCCAAGGCGAAGTTCTCGATCTTCATGCCCAGCGCCTGCACCTGCGCCTTGCCGGCATTCCACTTGCCTTTCTTGACGTTCTCGCCGACGCGGTTGACCACGATGCCGGCGACGATGCCGATGAGCACGATCACGGCGAGCATTTCCAGCAGGCTGAAGCCGGCCGCGCGCGGTGCGGCGCGGAAGGAACGGTTTGCGGGGTGCGACATGGGGAACTCTCCTCCGGAAATCGATTGGGTCGGCGTCACTGGACCGAGCCGGCCAGGTCCATGATCGGCAGGATGATGGCCATCATGATCATGGCCACCATGACAGTCATGGCGATGGTGGTGACCGGCACCATCAGGGCGAGCAGGCGATCGAGCGTATTGCGGGTTTCGGTGTCGAAAGTGTCGGCCACCTTGAGCAGCATGCCGTCGAGTTCCCCCGACTCCTCGCCCACCGCCACCATCTGCAGCGCCAGTTTCGGAAAGCGCTTGGCCTGGGCTAGACCGAAGCCGAGGCCGGTGCCGCGCTTGACCTCCTCGGCTGCCTGGTCGACCGCCTGCGCCAGAGCGGTATTGCCCAGCACATTGCGCGCGATCGCCAGGGCCGAGAGCAACGGAACGCCGTTCTTGAGCAAAGTTCCCAGCGTGCGCGCCAGGCGTGCGGTGTCCAGCTTGAGCAGTACGTCGCCGAGGACGCGGGTGCGCAGGACGCGCTCGTCCAGCTTCAGGCGCGTGTCCGGGTCGCGATATTGGCGTGCCAGCCACAGCGCGGCGAACACCAGCACCGCGGCGATCGCCCACCAGAAGCTCTGCAGCACCGAGCCTACGCCAAACACGATCTTGGTGATCAGCGGCATCTGCACGTTCATGTCGCGGAACATCGGCACGAACTGCGGCACCACGTACACGAGCAGGATGAACAGCGACAGGAACACCATGCCTACCAGGAAGGCAGGGTAGATCATGGCGTTGATCACGCCCGACTTCAGCTCGCGCGAGCGCTCCAGGTAGTCGGCCAGGCGGCGCAGGGTATCGTCGAGCGATCCGCCGGCCTCGCCGGCACGCACCATGTTCACGTACAGGCGCGAGAACACGCCGTGCTCGGCCTCCAGTGCATCCGACAAGGGCGCGCCGCCGCGAACCGTGTCGCGGATGCGCTCGAGCATGCGCTTGGCCTTGTCGCTCTCGGGCAGGTCCAGCAGGATCTGCAGGGCGCGGTCCAGCGGCTGGCCCGCGCCCAGGAGGGTCGCCAGCTGCTGCGTGAACTGCACCACTTGCGCCGCCGTGAAGCCCCTGGGCCGAAACAGCGCCGCCAGCCGATTGCCGGCGTCGGCGGCGTCCGTCGCCAGGGCTTCCAGCGGAATATTGCCGGCGTCCTGCAGCTTGACGATGACCTCGTCGGCCGTGGCGGCGTCCATCTGGCCTTCCAGCACTTCGCCGGCCGGTGTGACGGCCTTGTAGCGGAACAGCGCCATGTCAGGATTCCTGCGTCACGCGCAGTACTTCCTCGATGGTGGTGACGCCCTGCACCGACTTGGCCAGGCCGTCCTCGTACATGGTGCGCATGCCTTCGCGGCGCGCCTGCTCCTCGATCTCGCCCATGCCGGCGTGCTGCATGATGAGGCGGCGCAGCGGGTCGGACATGACGAGGAATTCCATGATCGTGGTGCGACCGTAATAGCCGGACGGGTGGTTGGGGGTCGGCACGGGCTTGTACAGCGTGATCGGCCGCTCCTGGGTGAAGCGCTCCAGGCCGAACTCGGCGATCACCTCGGGCAGCGCCACGTAGGGCTCGGCATTGGCCTTGTCCAGGCGGCGCACCAGGCGCTGGGCGAGGATGCCGTTCACCGTGGAGGTGAGCAGGTAGTCCTCCACGCCCATGTCGAGCAGGCGCGTGATGCCGCCGGCGGCGTTGTTGGTGTGCAGGGTGGAGAGCACGAGGTGGCCGGTGAGCGCGGACTGGATGGCGATCTTGGCCGTCTCCAGGTCGCGCATTTCGCCGATCATGATGATGTCCGGGTCCTGGCGCACGATGGAGCGCAGGGCGTGGCTGAAATCCAGGCCGATCTGCGGCTTGGCCTGGATCTGGTTGATGCCCTCGATCTGGTACTCGACCGGGTCTTCGACCGTGATGATCTTGACGTCGGGCGTGTTGAGCCTGGACAGCGCGGTGTAGAGCGTGGTGGTCTTGCCCGAGCCGGTCGGGCCGGTCACCAGCAGGATGCCGTGGGGCAGCTCCAGCACCTTCTCGAACTGCGGCAGGAACTCGTCGGTGAAGCCCAGCGTGTGGAAGTCGAACACCACGCTTTCGCGGTCGAGGATACGCATGACCACCGATTCGCCCCAGGAGGTGGGGACGGTGGAGACGCGCAGATCCAGCTCCTTGCCCTGCACGCGCAGCATGATGCGGCCATCCTGCGGCAGGCGCCGTTCGGCAATGTTGAGCTTGGCCATGATCTTGACGCGCGAGATCACCGCGGCGGTGGAGGCCGCCGGCGGGGATTCCACCTCGTGCAGCACGCCGTCGATGCGGTAGCGCACCTTGAGGCGGTTCTCGAAGGGTTCGATGTGGATGTCCGAGGCGCGCTGTTCCACCGCGCGCTGCACGATGAGGTTCACCAGGCGGATCACCGGCGCCTCGGAGGCGAGGTCGCGCAGGTGCTCGATGTCGTCCTCGCCGCGGGCGTTCTCGTCCGACAGCGTCTCCACGATCGTGCCCATGGCCGAGCGGCCCTGGCCGTAGTAGCGCTCGATCAGGTCATCGATCTCGCTGCGCAGTCCCACGCTGACGCTGGCCCGGCGGCCGGTCGCCAGCTCCACCGCCTGCAGCGGATAGACATCGGCGGGATCGGCCACCAGCAGGCCCACCTCGGTCTCGCTCTCGGCGATGGGCACGATGTGGTGCTGCTTGAGGAAACGCACCGAGACCTGCACGTTCGGCGGCGGCGCCTCGGGAAAGTCCTTGGCCGCCAGCAGGGGCAGGCGCAGCAGTTCGGCCACCGACTCGGCCAGATCGCGCTCGGACACCAGGCCCAGTTTGGTCAGCAGCGACAGGAAGCTCTCGTCTTCCGATTCCTCGTGCAGGCGCCGGGCCCGCGCCAGGTCGGCCTCCTTGACGCGCCCCTTCTTCACCATGAAGGCGCAGATGCGCTCGTCCAGGCTGTCCTCGGCGACGGGCGCGAGCGGTGCTTCCTGCGATTCGACGGCGGACATGGGCGATTTCCCGGCAAGGACTCTGGAGGGACACTGTTAAGACCTGCACCCGCCGCAAGCGCCGGACGCGGCCATCGGAGCCGCGACGGCAGGGCGATACGGGGGCGTCAGGGTAACGCGACTAGCTTGGACCCGCGCCCCCCGGGGCAGGTTCCGCGGCACCTCGCCCGGTCAGGCTGTCGGTGAAGGCGCGGTTCTGCGCCAGCCACAGCAGCGGCGGCAGCACCGCGGGGAGCACCAGATACCCGAACTGGTAGGCCAGGGCAATCAGCTCGCGGCCGAGGCCGGCGGCCTGCACTGCCGCCGCGCCCTCGGCGCCGCTGTCGAAGGCCAGCAGCTTCAGGGTCTCTGCCACCAGGCCGAAGGCCTGCGCCGGCCACAAGGCGGCCAATCCGAGCAGCAACTGGCGCCAGCGCCGATCCTCGGCCAGCGGCGTGGCCAGCACCAGGGCCACATACAGCGGCAGGGCGTAGCCGTAGATCATGGGATTGGGCGTGAGCACGATCTCACCCGCCGCCAGGCGTCCGCCCGCCCCCGCCTGCTGCACCACCAGGCGCGTGACCACTTCCATCTCGGCGCCGTGCTGACCCACGCTGGCGACCAGGTCCGGCCACAGGTGCGTGAGCAGCGGAGCGGCCAGGTGCACGGGCGGCCAGACCCACAGCGCGGAAGCCCACCACCAGAAGAAGAAGCACAGCGGCAGCCAGGCGAGCACGCCCAGCACGAAGCGCCGCAGCGGCGGCATGGCCGCCATCACGCGGCGCCCCGCGCCGGGCGGACGGTGGAAACGCGGCGCCGACGCGCCCTCAACGCCCGGCCGCGCCCCACCTCAGGCCACCCAGGCGCGCGCATTGCGGAACATGCGCAGCCAGGGCGAGTCCTCGCCCCAGCCGTCCGGGCGCCAGCTGAGCTGCACGCTGCGGAACACGCGCTCGGGATGGGGCATGAGGATGGACACGCGGCCATCGGCGGCGGTGAAGCCGGTCCAGCCGCCGGGCGAGCCGTTGGGATTGAGCGGGAAGGCCTCGGTCGGCTTGCCGTAGTTGTCGACGAAGCGCAGGCAGGGCGCCACCTTGCGCACGTCGGCGGGCTGGGCGAACTCCACGCGTCCCTCGCCGTGGGCAGTCACCACCGGGAGGCGCGAGCCCGCCATGCCGCGGAAGAAGATCGAGGGCGAATCCATCACTTCCACCGTGACCAGGCGTGCCTCGTACTGCTCGCTCTGGTTGCGGCGGAAGCGTGGCCAGTGCGCCGCGCCGGGAATGATGTCCTTGAGCCCGGCGAGCATCTGGCAGCCATTGCACACGCCCAGGGCGAACCTGGCCGGATCGGCGAAGAACGCGGCGAAATCCTCGCGCAGGCGCGCATGGAAGAGGATCGAAGTGCCCCAGCCGCGCCCGGCGCCGAGCACGTCGCCGTAGGAGAATCCGCCGCAGGCCGCCAGTCCGGCGAATCCCGCCAGGGCGTGGCGCCCGGCGAGCAGGTCGGACATGGTCACGTCCACCGCCTCGAATCCGGCGCGGGTGAAGGCGGCCGCCATCTCGACCTGGCCGTTCACGCCCTGCTCGCGCAGCACGGCCACGCGCGGCCGCGCGCCTCGGTTGAGGAAGGGCGCGGCGACGTCATCGGCCGGATCGAACGTCAACTTCGGCGCGAGGCCGGGGTCGTCGTCGCCGACGCGCCAGCCGAGCTCGGCATCGGCGCAGAAGGGGTTGTCGCGCAGGCGCTGCATGGCGTGACTGGTTTCCCACCAGGCCGCCATGAGCTCACGCCACTCCCAGCGCGCGATGGTCTCGTCGCCCAGGCGCAGGGCCACCAGGGGCTTGTCCTTGGGACGAGCGACGATGTGCGCCAGCTCGCGCAGGCCGTGGCGCTCCAGCAGTGCCTGGAACGCCGCCTGGTCACGCCGGCGCACCTGCACCACCGCGCCAAGCTCCTCGGCGAACAGCGCGCGCAGGGTGTTGTCGGCCCAGCCGTCCAGGCCGATGGACAGACCGCAGCGGCCGGCAAAGGCCATTTCCAGCAGCGTCACCAGCACGCCGCCGTCGCTGCGGTCGTGGTAGGCCAGCAGCAGGCCGGCCGCGTTCGCCTCCTGGATCGCAGCGAAGAACGCCTTGAGCTTTTGCGCATCCTCCAGGTCGGGCGGCACGCCGCCGGTGCGGTTGAACACCTGCATCAGGGCCGAGCCGCCGAGACGGTTGCGCCCCTCGCCGAGGTCCAGCAGCCACAGCTCGGTCTCGCCCTGGTCCAGGCGCAGTTGCGGCGTGAGGCTGCGGCGCACGTCGGTGACGCGCGCGAAGGCGGAGACGATGAGCGACACGGGCGCGACGGTCTTCTGCGCGCGGTCGCCGTCGTTCCACAGCGTCTGCATGGACAGCGAATCCTTGCCCACCGGGATGGCGATGCCCAGCGCCGGACACAGCTCCATGCCGACCGCGTGCACGGCGTCGAACAGCGCGGCGTCGTCCTGCGCGTGGTTGACCGCCGCCATCCAGTTGGCCGACAGGCGGATCTCGCCGATGTCGGCGATGGGGGCGGCGGCGAGGTTGGTGATGGCCTCGCCCACGGCCAGGCGCGCCGCGTCGGCGCTGGCCAGCATCGCCACGGGCGTGCGCTCGCCCATGGCCATGGCCTCGCCGGCGTAGCCGTCGAAGTCGAGCAGCGTCACGGCGCAGTCGGCGACGGGCACCTGCCAGGGGCCGACCATCTGGTCGCGCGCCACCAGGCCGCCGACGCTGCGGTCGCCGATGGTGACAAGGAAGGACTTGGCCGCCACGGCGGGGAAGCGCAGCACGCGCTCGACCGCATCGGTGAGCGCCACACCGCCGCAGTCCGCCACCAGATCGACGCGCGCCGGCTTGCGCGTGGCGTCGCGGTGCATCTTCGGCGCCTTGCCGAAGAGCACGTCCATGGGCAGGTCGATCGCCGGCGCGGCAGCCGCCGGCGGCGACGCCGGCGACGGCACGGACGGCAGCGGAAGCTCGACGCCGTAGCCGACCACCAGGCGCTGCTCGGCCGTGGCCACGCCGACGGCGGCAAAGGGGCAGCGCTCGCGCTCGCACAGCGCGGCAAACTCGTCCAGCCGCTCCGACCGGACCGCCAGCACATAGCGTTCCTGCGATTCGTTGCACCAGCGCTGCATGGGCGAAAGCTGCGGGTCGTCGCAGGGAACCCGCCCCAGATCGATGCGGCCGCCGACGCCCGCGTCGTGCAGGATCTCCGGGATGGCATTGGACAGGCCGCCGGCGCCGACGTCGTGGATGCTGACGATGGGATTGGCCTCGCCCAGCGCCCAGCAGGCGTCGATGACTTCCTGGCAACGCCGCTGCATCTCCGGGTTGTCGCGCTGCACCGAGGCGAAATCCAGCGCCTCCGAACTGGTGCCGGAGGCCACCGACGAGGCCGCGCCGCCGCCCAGGCCGATGAGCATCGCGGGGCCGCCGAGCACGATCACCGCGTCGCCCGCCTGCACGGCGTTCTTCTGCACGTGGCCGCGGCGGATATTGGCCAGGCCGCCGGCGATCATGATGGGCTTGTCGTAGCCGCGACGCACGCCGGGCACACTGGTCTCGTGTTCGAAGCTGCGGAAGTAGCCGCCCAGGGCGGGGCGGCCGAATTCGTTGTTGTAGGCAGCGGCGCCGATCGGGCCGTCGCGCATGATCTCGAAGGCACTGGCCATGCGCGGCGGCAGCGGCCGCGCCGTCTCCCAGGGACGTGCCAGGCCGGGGATGCGCAGGTGCGAGACGGAGAAGCCGGTGAGGCCGGCCTTGGGCTTGCCGCCGCGGCCGGTGGCGCCCTCGTCGCGGATCTCGCCACCCGCCCCGGTGGCCGCCCCGGGATGCGGCGAGATCGCCGTGGGATGGTTGTGCGTCTCCACCTTGATGGCGAAGTCGATCTGTTCGTCGTGGCCGCGGTAGACGCCGTCGGCGTCGGCGAAGAATCGCCGTCCCGCGCTGCCCTCGATGACGGCGGCATTGTCCCGGTAGGCCGACAGCGTGTGCGCGGGCGAGGCCTCGTGCGTACGCTTGATCATGCCGAACAGCGAGCGCGGCTGCGCCTCGCCGTCGACGCTCCACGTGGCGTTGAACACCTTGTGCCGGCAATGCTCGGAGTTCGCCTGGGCGAACATCATGAGCTCGGCATCGTTGGGGTCGCGCCCCAGTTCGGCATAGCGCGCCGCGAGGTAGTCGATCTCGTCCGGTGCCAGCGCCAGGCCGAGCTGCGCATTGGCCGCGGCCAGCGCGCCGACCGGGTCCGCGCCGAGCGCGATCACGCCCAGCGGTTCGGGCGATCCGAGCAGGAAAAGGCGATTGGCCAGGCTGAGATTGGTCAGCAGCGACTGCGTCATCGGGTCGTGCAGCACGCGCGCCATCTGCTGCCAGGCGGGGCTACTGAGCGCCGGCGGTTCCTCCACCGCGTAGGCGAGCCCACGCTCGACCCGCTGCACCGCGAAACCGCAGGAGCGCAGGATGTCGGTGGCCTTCGACGACCAGGGCGAAATCGTGCCCAGGCGCGGCACCGCCCACAGCGTGGTCGGATGGGCCGTCGCCGGCGCCAGTTCCAGCACCTGGCCCAGGCGTTCCTGCTCGTGCGCCGGCAGGGGCGCCGGGCACTCCAGCAGGTAGATCCAGCGCGTGGCGACGATGCGGGTGGAGGGCGCGATCTCCGCCATCTGGCGGTTCAATCGCTCGAGGCGGAAGGCGGACAGCGCAGGCTGGCCGTCGAGCACGATCATGGCGGGCCGTATCGCAGGGGACGCGGAGGGGCGCGGATTCTAGCACCAGCGCCCCACTTCCCCGCCGCGGCGGCGCACACGGGGCGGTGGACCCGCTCCGCCGCGGGGCGGAGCGGCACCCCGCCGCAAGTGGCGCGCCCTGCGGGCCAGGAGTAGGATCCCGGCACGGGGTACTTCGGTGCGCACCCGGCACCGCTGGCTGAATGGCAAGGGGAAAGTGAATGTCTGAGATGAACGCGTTGTCGACGCGGCGCCTGAGTGCGCGCGTCGTTCTGGGGGCGGCCATGGCCGTCTGTGCCACCCATGCGGTGGCGGGAGACAAATACAAGCCCGACGGTGAGTTCGTCGTGAACATGGCGGGCAACAACACCACGGTGACGAACAGCCAGGGGCAGCAGTTCGTCATCGGCAGGCCGGTCGCCTTCGGCGTGACGCCGCCGATTCGCGATCTGCCGCCGGAACAGCGCCAGCCGCCGGCCAGTCCCAAGGACGAGGACGAGCGCATCGAGAACGAGCGCGTCAAGCTGCCCGATCCGAGCAAGGGGCACCGTGATCAGCCCTTCATGGATCCCCTGGTCCTGGCGGAGCTGGCGCGCGGCCCGCAGGCCTCCACCATGCCGGCCCCGTCGCTGACCTTCGCCGGCATCGGCAATCCGACCGGCTGCAATGGCTGCCTGCCACCGGATACCAATGGCGACGTCGGACCGAACCACTTCGTCCAGGCGGTGAACACCCGCGTCAACATCTACAGCAAGACCGGCACGGCCTGGGCCAGCGGCGCAGTGCTGCAGAGCGCGGCTTTCTTCACCGGCCTGCCGGCCGGCAACTCCTGCCGCAACAGCGACGACGGCGACCCCATCGTGCTGTACGACTCCCTGGCCGACCGCTGGCTGATCAGCCAGTTCGAGATCAACGACGTGCCCGGCCACCAGTGCATCGCGATCTCGAAGACGCCCGATCCCACCGGCGCCTGGTACGCCTACGACTTCGTGATGCCCAACACCGATTTCCAGGACTACCCGCACTACGGCGTGTGGTCCGACGGCTACTACCTGACCACCAACCAGTTCAACCAGGCCGGAACGTCCTTCCTGGGCGCCGGCATCTTCGCCTTCGAGCGCACGAAGATGCTGGCGGGCGACCCGACGGCCTCCTACGTCTACCACGACGTCTACACCAACGACCAGGGCGCGGGCGGCATGCTGCCGACCGACGTCGACGGCTTCGTGCCGCCGCCGGCCGGACTGCCCAACCGCGTGATGGAGTTCCGCTCCAACGACTTCGGTGATCCCGCCGACGGCATCCGCACCTACGAGCTGGTGCCCAATTACGCCTCGCCGGCCTCGTCGACCTTCACCATCCGCAGCGACGTGGCCCTGGCCGAGTTCGATGCGCGCGCGCCCAACTCGCGCAACGTCAACGAACAGGCCGGCGGCTCGGCCCTCGACACCATTTCCGATCGCCTGATGTTCCGCCTCGCCTACCGCAACCTCGGCAGCGTGGCCGCACCGGTGAACTCGTGGGTGGGCAACTTCACGGTCAACGTCAGCGGCGTGAACCCGACCACGGCGGCCACCTACCAGGCCGGCATCCGCTGGTTCGAGCTGCGCAGCACCGACAGCAGCTCGCTGCAGACCGTGCGCGACCAGGGCACCCATGCCAACGGCGCCGGCAACGGCACCGGGCTGAACAACTGGATGGGCAGCGCGGCGCAGGACAGCCAGGGCAACATCGCCCTGGGCTACAGCCAGTCCGGCCCCACACAGAACGCCAACATCATGATCGCCGCACGTACCGGCGGCGCCCCCACCGGGGCCATGAACGAGGGCGAGGCAGTGTTCCAGGCTGCGGGTGGCTGGCAGACCTCGACCAGCGGGCGCTGGGGCGACTACAGCGCCATGAGCGTGGACCCGGTGGACGACTGCACCTTCTGGTACACGCAGGAGTACTACACCGCCAACGGCTCCAGCACCTGGCAGACGCGTATCGGCAAGTTCGTCCTGCCGACCTGCACGCCGCCGGCGCGCGGCTTCATTTCCGCCACCATCACCAACTGCGCCACCGCCGCACCGATCGCCGGGGCCAGCGTGTCGCTGGGTGGCGGCCTGTTCCGTTCGACCAAGGCCGACGGCACCCTGGCCTCGAATTTCGGCGTCGCGCCCGGCAGCTACACCGCCACGGTCACCGCGCCGAACTACGGGCCGGCCACCAGCGGCACCCTGACGGTGACAAACGGCAATACGACCAATTTCGCCCTCTGCCTGAACGGTCAGCCCGTCATGGCCGCCTCCCCGCCGGTGTCCATCACCGCCGAGGACGCCGTGCCGCCGAACAACGCGGTGGACCCGGGCGAGACGGTGACGGTGAGCCTGCCGCTGATCAACACCGGCAGCGCCAACACCACCAACCTGGTCGCCACGCTGCAGCCCAGCGCCTCGGTGCTCAATCCCAGTGCCGCGCAGACCTACGGCGCCGTCCTGGCCGGCGGCCCGGCTGTCGCCAAGTCCTACACCTTCACGGCGGCGGGCACCTGCGGCAACAGCATCACCCTGACGCTCGCCCTGCAGGATGGCGCCAGCAACCTCGGCACGGTGAGCTTCACCGTCCCGCTCGGCACCACGGTGACCTCCACGGCGCTGGACGAGAAGTTCGACGGCGTGACCGCGCCTGCCCTGCCGGCCGGCTGGACCACGGCCATCTCGGGCAGCGCCACCGCCTGGGCCACCAGCAGCACCAATCCGTCCAGCGCGCCCAACGCGGTATTTGCCGGCGACCCGACCTCGGTGTCCGACAACCAGCTCATCTCGCCGAGCTTCGCCGTGCCCGCGGGCGGCGGCCAGCTCACCTTCAGGAATCTCTACAACATGGAGACGGGCGCGAGCACCGGCTACGACGGTGTGGTGCTGGAGCTGAGCATTGACGGCGGTCCCTACAGCGACATTACCACTGGCGGCAATGCCTTCCTCAGCGGCGGCTACGTGCGGGCGATCTCCGCCAGCTTCAGCAGCCCGATCGCCGGGCGCCAGGCCTGGACCGGGCTATCGGGTGGCACGACGGGAGCGCCCACCTACATCACCTCCAGCATCAACCTGCCGGCCAGTGCGGCGGGCCATAACGTGCAGCTGAAGTGGCGCGCGGCGACGGACACCAGCGCCGCCGCATCGGGAGCCCCCGGCGCCCGCATCGACGACGTCAAGGTGTCGCTGAACACGCCGGTCTGCAGCGTGCCGCCCAACCACGCTCCCAACGGCAATGCCGACAGCATCGCCGTGAACCAGGGCGCCAGCGCCACCCTGCTGGTCGGCGGCGCAAGCAGCGTTCTGGCCAACGACGTCGACGTGGACGGTAATACGCTGACCGCCCAGCTCGTGACCGGGCCGACGCACGGTTCGCTCACGCTCAATACGGACGGCACCTTCAGCTACGCCAACGACAACAGCGCCAACAACAGCGACAGCTTCGTCTACAAGGCCTGCGACAACGGCTCGCCCAGCCTGTGCAGTGCCAACGTTACCGTGAGCATCACGGTGAACCTGAAGCCGGTGGCCGGCTGCACCGTACCGGGCCAGCTGCTGACCGAGGGCCAGAGCGTGTCGCTGGCGCTGGCCGGCATGTTCACCGACCCCGAGGCGACGGCTCTCACCTACAGCGCCAGCAGCCTGCCGGGCGGCCTCAGCATCAGTGCGGCGGGCCAGGTCACGGGCACGGTGTCGGCCGGCGCAGCCGGCAGCTCGCCCTACACCGTGGGCGTGACCGCAACCGACGCCGGCGGTGCCGCGTCGACGCGCAACCTCGTCATGCAGGTGCTGGCAACGGGCGAACTGGTGTTCCGCAACGGCTTTGACGACCCGGCCGATGCGGTGACCTGCCACTGAGGCAAGCGGCCTCACGCCGGAGCGGCCAGACCGCTCCGGCAGCAGCAAACGACGGGGGCCCGCCATGCGGGCCCCTTTCTTTTGCAGCGGCCGGCGGCGCCGGGTGGGCCCCGCATGTCCCGCCTGCGCACCCCATCAGAGGTGGCGGTCGCCGACGACTCCTGGGGGCGACCCTGGAACGGGTCAGGGGACTCCAGCAGAGCTCCGCGTGCCGCGAGCTCGGCCACGCTCCCGCTGGGCTTGTGATGCCCGGCGTTGCGCCAGGCAGATCGAGCCCGGCACCTTCGCCGTCGCCATCAACGTTCGAGCGCCAGCGGCCGCTGTTCCTGGACGCGACCCTGCAGCCCTGTGCACGCCAGCCGCTGACGATCGCGCCCGGCGGGGCGGGACCGCCCGAGGCGGCATAGCACCGGGGCGAGACGGCGCGGCTGGGAGGCAAGGGATCCGGGCGCGAGCGCGGAGCGAGTGGTGAAGGCCCCCGTCCAGCGGGTCTCCACCTATCCCCCAGTCAAGCAGCAGGGGCGTGCTTCCCGTTCCGGCACTCAGCCATGGGGTCCGGCCATCGCCCGAGCACCCATGAACCCACGCCAATATCCGGATTCGCAACGAAAACGGCGGGCCGGGGCCCGCCGTGATGCTTTGCCGGACGGGCCGCGCGCGGCGACCCGACCAGGGATCACTTCTTGTTGGCGGCGAGGCCGTCCAGGCGCGCGCGCATCTGCTCGGGCGTGAGGTAGCCGCCGATCTGCGTGCCGTCCGGCGCGATCACGCTGGGCGTGCCGCTCACTCCGAGGCGCTGGCCCAGGTCGAATTCCTCGGCCACGGGGTTGTCGCATTTGGCGGTCTTGGGCTCGGCACCGGCCTTGGCCTCGGTGAAGGCCTTCTTGCGGTCGGCCGCACACCACACCGACACGGCCTTGTCGTAGGACGGGGTATTGAGCCCGGAGCGCGGGAACCACAGGTACTGCACGGCGATGCCCTGCTGGTTGTACTGCTCGATCTGCGAGTGCAGTTTGCGGCAGTAGCCGCAGTCGATGTCGGTGAAGACCGAGACGGTGTACTTGGGATCCTTGGGCGCGAACACGATGCGCTTGCTTTCCGGCACCTTGGCCAGGGCATCGCGGCGCAGACCGGCCATGCGCGCTTCGGTGAGGTCGCGCTTGTTGGCCAGATCGTACATGCTGCCCTGCATGAGGAACTTGCCGTCATCGCTCACGTACACCACCTGGCCGGTGGTGACGACCTCATAGAAGCCGGGCACGACGGACTTCTGGATCGCATCGATCTTGGCCTGCGGCACCAGCTGGTGGATGGCGTCGACGACCTGCTTGGGCTCGTCCTCGGCGGCCACGGCGGTGAAGGCCGCGCCGGTGAGCGCGAGCGCCAGAATCAGGGGCTTGAACATGGAATTTTCCTCATCGTGATGGCCGGTACGCCGGACTCGGACCGCCGCCACCGGCGGAGGTTCCTGGCTGCACGGACCGGGACAGGGCGCGGAACATGGCACGCGGGGCAGCACCGCGCAAGCGCCGGCCGTTTGCGCGGGGAGCGCGGCGGATCGGCGGCTGCGCTCAGCCGCGTGGGTGGTGGCGGGCGTGCAGGCGCTTGAGGCCCTCGCGCGCCACCAGGGTGTAGATCTGGGTGGTCGACAGCGAACTGTGGCCCAGCAGCAGCTGCAGCGCGCGCAAGTCCGCGCCGTGGTTGAGCAGATGGGTCGCGAAGGAGTGGCGCAGCACATGCGGGGAGATGCGGCGGGTGTCGATGCCGACCGTGTGGGCGTACTTCTTCACCATGGTCCAGAACATCTGCCGCGTCATGGGGCCGCGACGCACGGTGACGAACAACGCGTCGGCGATGCGCCCCTTCAGCAGCAGCGGCCGCGCCTCGCGCACGTAGCGCTCCAGCCAGTCCTGCGCCTCCTCGCCGATGGGCACAAGACGGTCCTTGCCGCCCTTGCCGGTCACGCGCAGCACGCCCTGACGCAGATTCACCTGCGCCTGTGGCAGTCCCACCAGCTCGCTCACGCGCAGGCCCGTGGCGTAGATCAGCTCGAACATGGCGCGGTCGCGCAGGCCCAGCGGCGTGGCCACGTCCGGCGCGCGCAGCAGTGCCTCCACCTGGGCCTCGCCCAGGGCCTTGGGCAGGCCACGCGGCAACTTGGGTGACTCCATCTGCAGGGTCGGGTCGTGCTCCAGCACGCGATCGCGCAGCAGCAGTCGGTAGAAGCGCCGCAGGCTGGACAGCAGGCGCGCCGCGCTGCGCGCCGCCAGACCTGCGCTGCTGCGCTCGGCGAGGTAACGGTACAGCTGCTCGCGGCTGCAGCCGGCCAGGTCCGCCGCCTGTGCCGCCAGCCAGCGCGCCAGGCCTTCCAGGTCGCGGCGGTAGCCGTCCAGGGTGTTCTGCGCCAGGCCATCCTCGGACCAGGCACGCTCGAGGAAGGTATCGATCAGGCGGCGGTCAGCGGCGGCGAGGTCGGCGGAGGGCATGCGCCTAGGCTTGCGCATTCGCTGCCCTTTCGCCAGCCTTCGCGCCCTGCCTGCGAGTCCGCCATGTCCGCACACCCCGTCCCTGCCCCGCTGTGGCGCCGTCTGGCCGCCGTCCTGTACGACCTGTTTCCGCTGCTGGCGCTGTGGTTCGTCACGGATGCCCTGGCCCTGTGGCTGAGCGGAGGCGCTCTGGCGCAGCCCCATCCGCCGGCCACGCTGAGGCTGCCGCTGCAGGCTGCGCTGCTGGCCGTAACGGCCGCCTACTTCGTCCTGTCCTGGTGGCGCGGCGGACAGACCCTGGGCGCACGCGCCTGGCGCGTGCGTGTCGTGGCGGCGCAAGGCGGCCGGCCGTCGTTGGCTGCGGCGCTGCTGCGCTTTGGCGTTGGCTGGGTGTCCCTGCTGTGCCTCGGCCTCGGTTTCGCCTGGGCGCTGATCGATGACGAGGGCCGCACCTGGCACGATCGCGCCAGTGGCACGCGCCTGATGCGCGTGCCGTGAGCGTCGCGCCGCGCTAGGCGTGGCGCCGGAAATACATCGTGATGATGGCGGCCAGCACCAGGGCGGGCACGAGATTGGCCAGCGCCAGGTGCACGCCGTACACCGCGCCCAGGTTCACCAGCGCCCGCTGGCCGAAATACCAGGCCACGGCGATGACCATGCCGAGGAACAGACGCTTGCCGAGGCCGCCACTGCGCAGCGCACCGAAGGCGAACGGCACGGCGCAGAAGGCCAGCAGCAGCACGTTCAGCGGATAGAAGACGCGCGCCCAGAAGGCGGCCTGGAAGGCCTGCGCCTCCTGGTGGTTGCGCTCCAGGTAGGCGATGCTGCGGCGCAGGTCGCGCGCGGAGAGGTACTCCGGGTGCAGGATCGACAGCGCCAGCATGCGCGGGTCGAGACCCGACTTCCATTCCGCCTCCGCCGCGCTGCTGCTGCGGGCGCTTGCCCCCTTGAAGTCGGTGCGGCGCACATCGCGCATCACCCAGGCGCCGTGCCGGTGTTCCGCGCTCTTCGCCACCGAGATGCTGGCCAGCTGCCCCTGGTCGGTGAACTCGAACACGCGCACGTCGGCCAGGTGCACCTCGCGCCCGTCGGCCGTCTGGCGCGTGGTGCCGCGCCGCGCGTTGATCACCGCCGCGCCGTCGCGCGCCCACAGGCCCGAGCCCTTGGCCAGCGTGATGTCGCTGGACTTCGCCTGCATCTGCACCGCCTGGGCCTTCTGGTCGCCCGCCGGCCCGGCGGTCTCACCCAGCACCACCACCAGCACGGTCAGCAGGCCCAGCGCGAGGGCCACCGAGAGGCAGATGCGCAGCTTGGACAGCCCGGCCGCCCGCAGCGCGGTCAATTCGCCCGATGCGGCAAGCGTGCCGAGGCCGAGCAGCGAACCGATGAGGGCGGCGAAGACGAACCATTCGTAGGCGCGCCGCGGCACCGTGAGCAGGACGTAGGTGATGGCCTTGGCGACGGTGTAGCCGCCCTGGCCAATGTCACCGGATTCGCCGAGGAAGGCGGTGAAGGCGTCGAAGCCGACCAACAGCAGCCACACCATGGCCACCGCCCCGACCACGGCCAGGGCGACCAGCTTGTCGACCTTCTTCAGCACGACCACCTCAGCCCCCCCGCGGACGTGGCATCTGCTGGCTGCGCCAGAGCAGGAACAGGGCAATCAGCACGGCCGGCACGTGCACCCACCAGAAACCGAAGCGTGGATCGAGCTTGCCCTGGGAAATCCACACCCTGCCCAGGCCGAGGCAGTTGACGTAGATGAGGTAGCACAGCACGGCGATCAGCAGCTTGGTGTAGCGCCCCTCGCGCGGCGCCACCCGCGACAGCGGCAGCGCCAGCAGGCTCAGCACCAGGGCCGACAGGGGCGCGGCCAGACGCCAGTGCAGCTCGGCGCGCTGGATGGGTTCGCCGCCCTCCAGCAGTACGGCGGTCGGCGCTGCACGCTTCACACTGTCGGCGGTGGAATCGCCCTCGCTATCCGGCAGGGCGATGTCGTTGCGCGCGAAGCGCAGCAGACGGAAGTCGTCGTGCCCCAGGCGGCCTTCGACGCGGAAGCCGTCGCGCAGGGACAGGAAACGGCCCTGCCCGTCGGTGTCGTGGTACAGCTCGCCGCGCGCCGCCGTGATCACGTCGATGCGCTGCTCGCTGCCGTCTTCGCGCTCGCTCTCCACAAACATGCGCTCGAAACGCGTGCCATCCGGGCTCATGCCCGACACGAAGATCACGCCGCCCTTGCCCGGCAACTCGACGAAGCGACCGGCCTCCATGCCCGCCACCACCATTGAGCGGTTGGCCTCTTGGACGAGGTGCTGGGAGTAGCGCACCGCCGCCGGCGCCAGCCAGAACGAGATCAGCGCCAGGGCCAGGGTGACCGGAACCGCCAGCAGGGTCAGCGGGCGCACCAGGCCCGTGACCGACAGGCCCGAGGCCTGGAACACGGCCATCTCGCTGTCGCGCCACAGGCGGCCGTAGGCGAGCAGCACGCCGAGAAACACGGCGATCGGCAGCAGCACAGTGAGCGTATCCACCACACGCAGGCCGAGCAGTTCGAACATCAGGTCGGCCGGCAGACGGCCGCGGGCGACCTTGTTCAGGATGTCGGCGATGGTGCCGCCCAGGGTCACCACGAGCAGCACGACGGCGCTGGCGAGAAAGCCGAAAGCCAGCTCGCGCAGCAGGTAGCGGTCGATGATCCGGAGCATGCGGGGCGGTGGGGTGGGAGGGATTGCAGTAGACTTCGCGCCGGCCACGCGGCGCCGCCGCCGCGTCGCGGCTCCGCAGTCTAACCCGTCCCGCCGCCTCAGCGCCGGCGTGACCCCCCGTTCCGATTCCGCCGGTATTCATCCATGACGCTCGCCTTCACCCTCCTCGCCACGGCGCCCGAAGCTACCGCCCAGCCCGCCCTCGTTGTCGGCGTCTACGACGACAAGACGCTCAGCCCGGCCGCCGCACGCATCGACCAGGCCAGCGGCGGGGCGATCCGGCGCCTGATGGACTCCGGCGACGTCAGCGGCAAGGCGGGCACGACCCACCTGCTGTTCAACCTGGCCGGCGTGGCCGCGCCGCGTGTGCTGCTGGTCGGCCTCGGCCCGGCGCGCCAGTTCGATGCCGCGCGCTACGCGAAGGCCTGCAGCGACGCCGCCAAGGCCCTGAAGGCCCTGCCCATCGCCGCTGCCGCCTCCTTCCTCACCGAGCTGGACGTGCCGGGCCGGGATTTCGCCTGGAAGCTGCGCACCGCGGCGCTGGCCGCCGACCACGCCGCCTACCGCTACACCGCCACCTTCAAGCCCAAGGACAAGCCGAACGGCGACACCCTGGCCGCCCTGGCACTGGCCGGAGAGGCCGCGGCACATGGCGCGCTGGAGCAGGCCGCGGCCATTGCCGCCGGCGTGCGCTTCGCGCGCGAGCTGGGCAACCTGCCGCCCAACATCTGCAATCCGGCCTACCTCGCCGAGCAGGCGAAGAAGCTCGCCGCCGAGCACAGCGACGTGGCCTGCGAGATCCTCGAGCGCGAGGACATGGCCCGCCTCGGCATGGGCTCCCTGCTCGGCGTGGCGCAGGGTTCGGCCAATCCGCCCAAGCTCATCGTGCTGCGCTGGAACGGCAACGGCGAAGCGGCTCCCTACGCGCTGGTCGGCAAGGGCATCACGTTCGACACCGGCGGCATCTCGCTCAAACCCGGCGCGGGCATGGAGGAGATGAAGTTCGACATGTGCGGCGCGGCGGGCATGCTCGGCACCTTCCTCGCCGCAGTGAAGATGCGCCTGCCACTCAATCTGGTGTGCGTGGTGGCCGCGGTGGAGAACATGCCCGACGGCAACAGCTACCGTCCCAGCGACGTGCTGACCAGCCTGTCCGGCCTGACCATCGAGGTGCTGAACACCGACGCCGAGGGACGGCTGATCCTGTGCGACGCCCTCACCTACGTGCAGCGCTTCAAGCCGCAGACCATCATCGACGCCGCGACGCTGACGGGCGCCTGCGTCATCGCCCTGGGCAAGCACGCGCACGGTCTGTTCAGCAAGGATGACAGCCTGGCGCAGGAACTCGTCCACGCCGGCAACCTCAGCCTCGATCGCGCCTGGCGCCTGCCCCTGTGGGACGACTACCAGAGCCAGCTGGAGTCGGCCTTCGCCGACGTGGCCAACATCGGCGGCAAGAGCGCCGGCGCGATCACCGCCGCCTGCTTCCTGGCGCGCTTCACCGAAGGCCAGCGCTGGGCGCACCTGGACATCGCCGGCACCGCCTGGGACGAGGGGCGCAAGGGCCTGGCCACCGGCCGGCCGGTGCCGATGCTGGCGCAGTATCTGATCGACCGCGCCGCGAACCCGGCCTAGCGCGGCGCGCCATCGAGCCTGCCGCCACGCCCGTGCGCGGCAGCGCCGGGCACCGGGGGGAGGCGCGCGGCGTTCGCCGGAACCGCCGACAGCCCCGCCCACGACCGGCGCGCTCCGGCCACCGTACCCGCCGCGCCTGACCCCACGCCCTGCAACCCCGGATCACGCCCGCCCATGCCCCGCGCCGACTTCTACCTGATCGCCAAGCCGCGCTTCCGCGACGAGCCGCTGCGCCTGGTCTGCGAGCTGGTACGCAAGGCCTTCGCCGCGGGACACGACCTGCTGGTGCTCGCGCGCTCGCTGGAGCAGGCCGAGGAACTCGACGGCCTGCTGTGGGAGTTCGATGAAGATGCCTTCATCCCACACCAGATCGCCGGCGACGAGGACGATGCCATCACGCCGGTGCTGATCGTGCCACCGGGCATGGCCACCGCGGACCGCCCGCTGGTGCTCAACCTGCGCGACGACTGCGCCCCGGGCCTGTTCGAACGGGTGCTGGAAGTCGTACCCGCCGATGAAGCCCAGCGCAGCGGCTCGCGCGCGCGCTGGAAGACCTACCAGCACGCCGGCTTCGAGCTGCACAAGTTCGACATGTGACCCCGCCATCGGGCACTGCGCATGACGACTGCTGATCCCCTGCCACGCCCGTCCTGGGCGGCCATGACGGCCGCGGCCCTGCTTGCCGCCGTCGGCTTTTGGCCAGCACTGCACGGCGGCATCACGCCGGAAGACTTCGGCTGGCTGGTCGCGGCACGTCAGCTCGATGATCCCTGGCCACTGCTAGCAGGCAATCCATACTTCGTCTACTTCTACCGTCCGCTGCCGTTGCTGCTGTGGTGGCTGAGCGGCCAGGCCTGGGGCACCAATGCCCTGGCCCACCATGCCGTCGACCTCGTGCTGCATGCACTCAACGCCGCCCTGGTGGCGCGACTGGCCGGCCGTCTCAGCGGACGCACCGAGGCAGCCTGGATTGCGGGACTGGTCTTCGCCTGCCTGCCCTGCGGGGCCGGTACGGCGCTGTGGCTGTCCGACCGCTTCGACCCGGTTGCGCTGGCCTGCGGCCTGGGCGCCCTGCTGGCATTCGAGCGCGCGCTTGCGCAGCAGCGCGGCCGCCTCGCGCTGGCGCTGCTGCTGCTCGGCGCGCTGCTGTCCAAGGAGACCGCCTACGCCGTGGCCGGCTGGTTGCTGCTGCGCCTGCTCTGGCGCGCCTGGCGCCGGCGCGAGCGCCGGGCCGACCTGTGGCTGGCCGTGGCTCTGCCGATCCTGGCTGCCGCCCTGCTGCGCCTGGCCAGCGGCACGGCCGTCGACACTTCCCTGCCGATCACCGACGTTCCCGCAGCGGCCCTGGGCGGAATCACAGCCTGGTGGCTGCGCCTGCCGCATGCCCTGTTCGCCGGTTTCGACGAAGCCAGCGGCCCGGTGGGTCCGCCCGCTTACGTCTGGCCCGTGCTGCTCGCGCTGGGCGGACTGCTTGCCTACGCCCTGCCACGCCTGCGCGCGGCCAAGGATGGCTCCGCTACGCTGGCACTGACGGGCGCCGCCCTGCTGTGCGCCACCCCGCTGCTGCAGTGGCCCGTCACGCGCCTGGCGCTGCTGCCGCCGGGCTACGCGCTCACGGTCAACCTGCGCTTCTACTACCTGGCCGCGGCCGCGCTGGCCCTGCTGCTCGGCGCCGCAGCGACCGTGCCGGGGCCGCGCGCGCGCGTCCTCGGCCTGGGTCTGCTGCTGATGCTGGGTGCGGGCGGACTGTGGCGCACGCGCGCCGTCGGCGAGGCCTGGACGGCGCGGTTCGCCGCCGACGGCGCGAGGCAGCTCGTGCTGGCCGGTGAGCTTGCCGCGCGCGAGTGGCCGCGCGGATGCCGCCTCCTGCTCGACGCCGCGTCGTTCAACGACGATTTCCGCGTGCACGCCGACACCATCGCCAAGGCGGCGGCAGCGCCCGGCGCGCCGCTGATGTCCTGCGCGGTATTCGCCGGGACCCGCGTCGTCACCACGGTGGTGGATGGCGCGCTGTGCCGTGCCGAGGACTGGCCCGGGCTGACCTTGTCGCAGGCGGCGCAGGCGCCGGTCATCGCCCGCCTGGGCAAGCTGTGCACGCTGCAGTTCACCTCGCCCCCGCCGGCCGACGACCCGCGTGCCGTGCGTCTGCGCGTGGACGCCCAGGGCCACCTGCACGATCCCTCCTGACATACGGACTCGCCATGCCGCGCATCGCCCTGGTCACCGCCGACGCCGCCCGTCAGCTTGACGACGATCTGCCGCCACTGCAGGCCGCCCTGGAGGCGCTCGGCGCCGAGGTGGCGACGCCGGCTTGGGACGATGCCGCTTTCGACTGGCGCGCGGTGGATCTGGCCCTGCTGCGATCGACCTGGGACTACTCGCAGCGTCTGGGCGAATTCCTCGCCTGGATCGACCGCGCTGCGGCGCAGACGCGCCTGCTCAACCCGCCGGCGATGCTGCGCTGGAACACCGACAAGCACTACCTCGGCGAACTGGCACACGCGGGCGTGGCCACGGTGCCCGGGTCCTACGTCGAACCGGGGGATGACGCCGAGAGCGCCCTCGGCAACTTCCTCGCCCGCCACGGCGACAGCGCCGATTTCGTCGTCAAGCCCTGCGTCGGCGCGGGTTCGCGCGACGCGCAGCGCTATGGCCGCAGCGAGACTGCCGCCGCCGACGCGCACCTGCGGCGGCTGCTCGCCGCGGGCCGCAGCGCCCTGCTGCAGCCCTACCTCGACCGGGTCGACAGCCTGGGCGAGACCGCACTGGTATTCATCGACGGCGGCTACAGCCACGCCATCCGCAAGGGGCCGCTGCTGCGGCGCGGCGAGGGCCCGACGCGCGCGCTCTTCGCCGCGGAACACATCACGCCGCGCGAGCCGGATGCGGCCGAGCGCGAGCTGGCGGAGCGCACGCTGGCCGCGGTGCCGTTCGCCGCACCGCTGCTCTACGCCCGCGTCGACCTGCTGCGCACCACGGACGGCGCGCCGTGCCTGCTTGAACTGGAACTCGCCGAGCCCTCGCTGTTCTTCGCCCACGCCCCGGGCAGCGCCGCGCGCTTCGCCGCGGCCGTGCTGGCACGCGCGGCGGCCTGAGCCGCCGCGTCAACCGCCGCGCCTCCGGGGCGTTGTGTGCGGGCAGTGGCATCAGCGCCACGCCGCACTCCCCTCGGAGGTCCCATGTTCCGCCCCATCCTGCTGGCCATCGGCCTGACCACCGCACTCGGCGCCGTCCGCGCCGCCGAGGCCCTGCCGACGCCGCGGGTCGACGCCAATGGCGACGGCCGCATCAGCGAGGCTGAGTTCCTGGCCGCGGCCGCCGCCCGCTTCGAGGCCCTGGATCGACACCACCGCGGCAGCCTCGACGCCGGCGACTTCGCCGCCGCGCCCGCCTGGCAGGCGCGGGCCGAGCGCCGCGTGGCGCGCTTGCTGGAACGAGCCGACCGCAATGACGACGGCGTGCTGGACGCGGCCGAAGCGCGCGCCGCCCGCGAGCGCCTGTTCGCCCGCCTGGACCGCAATGGCGACGGCGTGCTTGAGCATGGCGAGTGGGCGCGGCCCGCCGCTCCGGACACGGCGTCCGCCCGCGACGTCCGCCGCGAGCAGCGCCTGCAGGCGCTCGACACCGACCACGACGGGCGCGTCAGCCGCGCCGAGTTCCTCGCGGCGGCCGACGCGCGGTTCGCGGCGGCGGACAGCAATCACGACGGCCGCCTCGGTCCGCAGGAACTGCTCGACGCGCCGGACCGGGCAGCGCGCCGCGATCGCCTGGCCGCGCGCCTGGTGGCGCGCCTGGACAGCGATCACGATGGCCGTGTCAGTCGCGAGGAGTACCTGGCAGCGGCGCGGGAACGCTTCGCCCGCCGCGACCGCAACGGTGACGGCGTGCTGGAGCGCGGCGAAGGCCGACCACAGCCGCACTGAGCGCGGACACACGGGCGGGCCACGCGGCCCTCCCACGCTGCCGCGCTGCCGACGCCCCGGACCGGACCGGCGCGATCTGGCGCCCGACCGGCGCTGCCGCGCCACGCCGCAGGCGGCTTTTGCAGCGCAGCATTACATCCTCCGGGCGGCCTGCTAGTGTCCGGCGCCGCGTCAGGGGACGGGGGTCCCTCGACGCAGTCCGGGTCGAACAACCGCTAGTCATGCAGCCGGGATCTCGCAATCCCAGACGAAGTGCGGCCGGTCGACCCGGTGGCAGCAAGGACAACACCGTCGCAACTGCGACGACCTTCTGATCATCTGGGGAGTCAACTAGTGAATACGTTCACCAAGCGCCATCTGGCGTGTCTTGCGCTTTCGCCTATCGCTCTGGGCCTGCTCTGCGCTTCGGCCCAGGCCGCCAACCTCACCGACCTGCATGGCCTGGACGTCGCGCGCGTCAACGCCAGCTACCAGTCGGCCACCAAGGGCATGGGGCCCGCCGCCAGCGCCAATGCGCGCCACGCCGAGATGCTCGGCCTGGACACCGAGTCCTCGCTGCAGGCCCTGGCCACGCTGCAGGACGCGGACGGCACGATGCACTACCGCTACCAGCAGACCTTCCGCGGCCTGCCCGTGTGGGGCGAGCACGTGATCGTGAGCGAGGGCAAGGACGGCAACCTGGTGAACCTGTTCGGTCGCACCGTGTCCAGCCTCGCCGACGACATCAAGGCCGACGACTCCTCCCTGACCGCGCGCCAGGCCATCGGCATCGCCAAGGCGCAGGCGCTGCGCGCGCGCGCCGGCTCGATGCGCGTTGAGCGCGAGAGCGCCACCAAGATGGTCTATGTCGGTGACAACGGCGTCGCCCGCATCGTGCACGTGGTGAGCTTCTTCGCCGACAGCGTGAACGGTGGCTCGCCGACCCGTCCCTTCCTGATCCTCGACGCCAAGACCGGCGCCGTGCTCAAGCAGTGGGAGGGTCTGACCCATGCCGCGATCGGCACCGGTC